>Ga0180217_1001001_pt1 | contig 34843 bp, 38 predicted proteins | sample eDN3rd37CBELigOP_FD_128521 | JGI IMG/M metagenome (GOLD analysis project Ga0180217, IMG submission 128521) | Enriched Organic Plus compost microbial communities from Emeryville, California, USA - eDNA 3rd pass 37_C BE-Lig OP (version 2) (version 2) ... | reverse complement strand
CGGAGGCCATTATCTGGCCCGCGCCGTCACCCGGGTCAGCGCCATCATCTGCCCAGGCGATGGCCCAAAAGCCCATCATGCATTAAGACTGAAACCGGACCACCCTATGGGGGCAGGCCAGCAATCGTCGCATGAAGTCAAGATCGCATAAAGAAATGTTTATATCTTTAAATCACAATATATGTTATCTAAGTTGCGACCTGACGATCTGCGCCGGATCGCGCCTCAGCCTGTCGATGACATGGATACAAGCTAGAGGTTGCGCAGCACCGGCGCGGCCTTGTGGCCGAGGACCCGCCATGTGCCGGCAAGGCCGAAGCCGACCGTCAGCACCAGCGCGATGACGAGGGTCGACAGCGCCACTTCCGGCAGGAAGCTCGACGGCAGCGACATGATGCGCACGATGACGAACCAGGCCGCGACGCCGCCCGCGAAGAGGGCGAAGAGCGCCGTCGCCAGCCCGATCAGCATATATTCCAGCGAGAAGGCGGCGATCAGCGTGCGGCGCGTGGCGCCGAGCGTCTTGAGCACCACCGCGTCGTGGATGCGGGCCCGGTTGCCGGCGGCAAGCGCGCCCGACAGGACCAGCACCGACGCGACGAGCGTGACGGCCGCGGCGGCGCGGATCGCGGTGGCGAGCTGCGCCACGAGGTCGTTCACCACGTCGAGCGCATCCTTCACCCGCACCGAGGTGACGGAGGGAAGCGCCCGCGTCACGGCGTTCAGGATGCGGGCCTCGTCAGCGGGGCTCGCCTGCGGGTCCGACAGGGTGGCGAGCCAGCCATGCGGCGCGCCGGCGAAGGTGTTGGGCGAGAACACCATGACGAAGTTTATGCCGAGCGATTCCCACTCGATCTGGCGGAAATTGGCGATGCGCGCGGTCACGTTGCGGCCGAGCACGTTGACGGTGACCGTGTCGCCGACCTCGAGGCCGATCTGGCCGGCCTCCTCGGCCGAGAATGATACCAGCGGCTCGCCCTGATAGTCCGCCGGCCACCATTGGCCTCCCGTCACCGTGGCGTTCTCCGGCGGCGTTTCGGAATAGGTGATGCCGCGGTCTCCGCGCAGCACCCAGGCGCCTTCCGGCGGCACCTGCACCTCGCGCACGTCGATGCCGTTCAGCGCCATCAGGCGCCCGCGCAGCATGGGCACGCGCACCAGATCGCCGCGCGGTGCCTCCGCCGCGATCAGTTGGGAGAAGCGGTCGATCTCGGTGTTCTGGATATCGACGAAGAAGAAGTTCGGCGCGCGTTCAGGCAGGTTGCCGGCGATCTGCCGGCGCAGATTGCCGTCGATCAGCGCCAGCGTGACCAGTAATGTCAGGCCGAGGCCGAGCGACAGCACGACCGACGGCGTCAGCGCGCCCGGCCGGTGGATATTGCCGATGGCGAGCCTGAGCGCGGTGGAGCGCACGCGCGGGCTGCGGCGCGCCAGTGCCTGCACGCCGAGCCCGACCCCGCGCAGCACGAGGAAGGCGAAGAGCATGGCGCCGATGAAGATCATGGCGATGCGCCTGTCCTGCGACCACCAGACCGCGAAGAGCGCCAGCGCCACCGCGATCGCCACGGCGGTCATCACATAGACGGGGCGCGGCAGGCCGCGTGCGTCAAAACCCATTTCGCGGAAGAGAGCGGTGGCGGGGATGTCGCGCGCGCGTCCGAGCGGCAGCAGTGCGAAGGCGAGCGTCACCATGATGCCGAACAGCGCCCCCACGGCGAGCGCGCCGGGATAGAATCCGCCGGTCGTGGGAATGGGCAGGACGGAGGACAGGAAGCCGGCCGCCAGAAACGGCATCGCCGCGCCGATGACGAGGCCGGCGGCGATGCCGATCAGCGCGATCAGCACGATCTGGACGAGATAGACGGTGAAGACGAAGCCGCCCGAGGCGCCGAGGCTCTTGAAGGTGGCGATGACGCCGCGCTTGCCTTCCAGATAGGCACGCACCGCATTGGCCACCCCCACGCCGCCGACGACCAGCGCGGTCAGGCCCACGAGGGTGAGGAACTGCGAGAAGCGCTCCACATTCGAGGCGAGCGAGGGCGCGGCGTTGCTGCGCGCGCGGATGCTCCATCCGGCCTCCGGAAAGCGCTGCGTCGCCTCGGCGCGGATGGCTTCAAGCCGCTGCTCCGACGCGCCGTCGATGCGCACCTTGTAGGCGTTCTCCACGAGGCTGCCGGGTTGCAGAAGCGTCGAGCCGCGCAAGCCCTCGACCGACACCATCAGGCGCGGGGCGAAGCCGAAGCCCTCGCCGGCCGCATCTGGCTCCGTCACCAGCCGGGCGCGGATCTCGAAGGTCGCATTGCCGAGAAGCACGCGGTCACCGACCGACAGGCCGAGCCGCTGGAGAAGCAGGTCGGCGGCCACCGCGCCCCATGCGCCGCCACGCTCGCCATAGAGCGCATCGGCGGGCAGCGCCGGATCGGTCTCAAGCGCGCCGTAGAGCGGGTAGGCGGCATCCACCGCCTTGACCTCGACCAGCGCCTGGTCGGACCCGTCCGGCAGGCGCACCATGGAGCGCATATTGGCGCTGTGCGACACCGCACCCAGCGTTTCGAGATAGGCGCGCTCGTCCGCCGAGGCTTCACGCTGGATGAGCTGGAAGCGCAGGTCGCCGCCGAGCAGCGTCTGGCCCTGGTTCGCCACCGCCGCGCCGATGGCGCTCGCCACCGAGTTCACACCGCCGATGGCGCCGACGCCGAGCGCGATGCAGGTGATGAAGATGACAAAGCCCGCAAGGCCGCCGCGCATCTCGCGCAGGGAGAAGCGGATGGCAAGCGCGAGGTTGCGGCCTGTGCTCATCGCCGGGTCCTATGCGCTGACGGCGATGGCCGGGGCGGGGCTCGCCTCGATCCGGCCCGAACGCATGGCGATCTGGCGGTCGCAGCGAGCGGCGAGCGAGGGGTCGTGCGTGACGAGCAGCAGCGTCATGCCGCGCTCTTCGGCCTTGGCGAAGAGCAGGTCGGAAATCTGCTTTCCGGTCGCCTGGTCGAGGTTCCCGGTCGGCTCGTCGGCGATGAGGATGGGCGGCTGCGGCGCCAGCGCGCGGGCGATCGCCACGCGCTGCTGCTCGCCGCCCGACAGTTCGCCGGGATAGTGCATCACCCGCTCCGCGAGGCCGACCGCGGCCAGTTCCCGCGCGGCCGCCCCGAAGGGATCGGCATGGCCGGCCAGTTCCAGCGGCACCGCCACGTTCTCCAGCGCGGTCATGTTGGGGATGAGGTGGAAGGACTGGAACACGATGCCGACATTGCGGCCGCGAAAGGCGGCGATCTCGTCTTCCGACCTGCCGTCGATGCGCTTGCCCGCGATCGACACCTCGCCGGCATCGACCTTCTCCAGCCCGGCCAGAACCATCAGCAATGTGGACTTGCCCGATCCGGACGGGCCGACGATGCCCGCTGTTTCGCCACGGTTCACGGTCAGGCTGACCCCCTTGAGCACGTGGACGGTCGAGGCGCCGGTCCCGAGCGTGAGGGAAACGTCCTTGAGGGCGATGACGGGTTCTGTCACGGGAAACGAGTCCTATATGGTGGGGCGCGGCAGACTGGCCCGCCGCGCGGATATGGGTTGCATCATATGGTTTTCAAACGCGTCATCCTGGCAATCGCGCTGATCTTCGCGCTTCCCGCCGCCGCAATCGCGGATACGTATCGAATTGTCGGCTTCGGTGACAGTTTGATGGCCGGATATCAGCTTTCGCCGGGCGAATCCTTCCCCGAAAAGCTTGAAGCGGCGCTGAAGGCGAAAGGTCACGATGTCGTGATCGCGAATGCCGGCGTGTCCGGCGACACCAGCTCCGGCGGCCTGGCGCGGCTCGACTGGTCGGTGCCGGACGATACGGACCTCGTCATCCTCGAGCTCGGCGCCAACGACATGCTGCGCGGGATCGCGCCCGAGATCACCGCCCGCAACCTGGAGGAGATGGTCGCGCGGCTGAAGGCACGCGACATCGACGTGCTGCTGGCCGGCATGGTTGCCGCCCCCAATCTCGGCGCGGCCTATGGCGATGCGTTCAACGGCATCTATCCCAAGCTTGCCGAAAAACACGGCCTGCAACTCTACCCGTTCTTTCTCGACGGGGTGGCGACGCAGGCAAAGCTGCTGCTGGCGGACGGCATGCACCCCAATGCGCAGGGCGTCGACAGGATGGTCGAAGGCGTTTTGCCCATGGTCGAGGCGAAGCTCGCAGCACCCCGCGAGGGAAGCTGATCCCGAGCGGCTTGCCCTCCGGGGCAATCAATGATTCGCTGGCGGCAAGCGCTGTCGATTCGAGGAGGTTCCCATGCCCCGTCTTTTCACCGCCCTCGAAATACCGCGTGATGCGGCGCTTTCGCTCTCCCTCTTGCGGGGCGGACTCCAGGGCGCGCGCTGGATCGACGTCGAGAACTATCACATCACGCTGCGCTTCATCGGCGACGTCGAAGGCCATGTGGCCGACGAGATCGCCAATGCGCTCGACCGGGTGCGCCGGCCCGCCTTCAGCCTGACGCTGTCGGGCGTCGGCGCCTTCGGCGGCAAGAAGCCCCATTCGGTCTGGGCCGGCGTCGCGGCCTCTCCCGAGATCGTGGCGCTGCAGGCCGAGATCGAGCGCATCTGCCAGCGCCTCGGCCTGCCGGCCGACCCGCGCAAGTTCGTGCCCCATGTCACGCTGGCGAGGCTGCGCAACGCCGCGCCCGCCGATGTGGCCCATTATCTCTCCGCGCGGGGTAATTTCGCCGCCATGCCGTTCAAGGTCGGCCGCTTCGTGCTGATGTCGTCGCGGGATTCGGTCGGCGGCGGCCCCTATATCGTCGAGGAGGCATGGCCGCTGCTGGGCTCGTCGGAGCCGCTGCGCGCGCCTGCCTACCACGCCCATGCCTGGACGATGCGCTGATGGCCCGGCCCCAGAAGCTCGCGAGCGCGGAGATCGCCGCGGCCCTTGAAGGGCTCGACGGCTGGACGCTGGAGGCGGGGGAGGGCGCGATCTCGCGCACCTTCACCTTCCGCAATTTCAGCGAGGCCTTCGGCTTCATGGCGCGCGCCGCGCTCGCGGCCGAGAAGCTCGACCATCATCCCGAATGGTCCAATGTCTACAAGACCGTCGAGGTGCGGTTGAGCACCCATGACGCCGGCGGCCTGACCGAGCTCGACTTCGCGCTCGCGCGGCGGATGGACAAGATCGCGGGCGGCTGACGCGGCCGGTTCTTGCAATGGCCCCCCGCCACTCCCATTTTTCTGCTCGAAGGAGAATGGTGGATGGACAGTATCAGGATCGGTGAAATTCTTGCCCCGGTATCGCAGGACGAGACGCGCCGCCGGGAGAGCCGCGTGCGCGCCAGCCTGTGGAGCACGGTGCGCCGCGCCGCCGGCAAGATCCCGTTCATGGACGAGGTCGTGGCCAGCTATTACTGCGCCATCGATAGTCGCACGCCCTACCGCGCACGCGCGACGCTGCTTGCCGCGCTAGCCTATTTCGTCCTGCCCTTCGATGTCATGCCGGACTTCCTCGCCGTCATCGGCTTCACCGACGACATGGCCGTGCTGATGGCGGCGATCACCGCCATCCGTCCGCACATCAAGGACAGGCACCGTCAGGCCGCGCGGGCGATGCTCGACAAGTAAGCGCGCCCCCTCACTGCACGACGAAGAAATCCTCGATGCCCGCTGCGGCATGCCGCAGTGCCGGCAGGAAATCGCGCGCGATCTCCTGCGGCGTATGGCGTGACGACTGCGTCGGCACGTTGATGGCCGCCACCACCTTGCCGGTCCTGTCCCTGATCGGCACGGCCAGCGAGCGCAGGCCGATTTCCAGTTCCCCATCGACGAGCGAATAGCCGTCGCGCTCAACATCCCGCAGGATCGCCAGCAGCGCGGCCGGATCCGTTACCGTTCGCGGCGTGTTCGCCGCCGGCCGGCTGCGCGCAAGGATCGCCGCGCGCTCCTCTTCCGGCAGGCCCGCCAGCAGCACGCGGCCCATCGAGGTGCAATAGGCCGGCAGGCGCGTGCCGACATGGAGCGCCACAGATATGATCCGCTCGCCCGGCACCCGCGCCACATAGACGACATCGGTGTCCGCGAGGATCGCGGCCGAGCAGGACTCGTTGAGCCGGGCCGCCACCTCGCGCATGAAGGGCAGCGCGAAGTCCCACAACGACACGCCGTTCAGCCATATGCGCATCTGGGCGAGCAGTTTCGGCGTCAGCAGGAAGCGGCGGCCCTCCTGCCGCGCATGGCCGGTGGCGACGAGCGTGAGCAGCAGGCGCCGGGCGCCGGCGCGGGTCAGGTCCGTACGCTCCGCCGTCTCCGTCAGGGTCAGGCCGTCCGGGTGTTGGGCCAGCACGTCGATGACCGCAAGGCCACGCTCCAGCGAGCCGACGAGATCGCGCGCGGGGGCTTGAACGGGCATTGACTCGGGTTCATCGTTCATATAGCTAATATCGCATAGAAAACATTTGTTCGCAATGTGAACTTTTTGGGGGCGATCCCGGTCGCCCGGTCAAGCATGGATGGGATGAGCGATGGACAAGATCTGTCCCACTATCGATGACGCATTGTCCGTCATCGAGGACGACATGGTCGTCATGATAGGCGGGTTCGGCGGCGCGGGTGCGCCGATCGAGCTCATCCACGCGCTGGTGGAGCGCTACAAGAAGACCGGCTCGCCGGCACGCCTGACCGTGGTGAACAACAATGCCGGCAATGGCGACGTGGGCATCGCGGCGATGATTTATGCCGGCATGGTCGCCAAGATGGTCTGCTCCTTCCCGCGCTCGTCCGACCCGAAGGCCTTCACGGAGAAATATCTAACCGGCCAGATCGGCCTCGAACTGGTGCCGCAAGGCACGCTGGCCGAGCGCATCCGCGCCGGCGGCGCGGGCATCCCGGCCTTCTACACGCCGACCAGCTTCGGCACCGAACTGGCCGAGGGCAAGCCGGTGGAGGAATTCGAGGGCCGCAAATATGTGCAGGAGCGCTGGCTGAAGGCTGACGTGGCCATCATCAAGGCCGAGAAGGCCGACAGGAAGGGCAACCTGACCTATCGCAAGGCGGCGCGCAATTTCGCCCCGCTGATGGCGATGGCGGCGAAGGTCACCGTCGTGCAGGCGAGCGAGGTCGTGGAGCCGGGCCAGATCGACCCCGAGCAGGTCATCACGCCGGGCATTTTCGTCGACCGCATCGTGAAGGTCGCCAATCCGAGCCAAGAAGAAGCGCTGCTTCGCGAGGGAGCAAAGTGATGTCCGCGAAACTCACCAACGCACAGATCGCATGGCGCGCCGCGCAGGACATTCCCGATGGCGCCTATGTGAACCTCGGCATCGGCTTCCCCGAGATGGTGGCCAAGTTCAAGCCGGAGGGCCGCGAGGTCATCTACCATACCGAGAACGGCATCCTCGACTTCGGCGAGGCCCCGCCCGCCGGACAGGAGGACTGGGACCTGATCAACGCCGGCAAGAAGGCCGTCACGCTCAATCCGGGCGCGTCCTTCTTCCACCATGCCGACAGCTTCGCCATGGTGCGCGGTGGGCATCTCGATGTCGCGATCCTCGGCGCCTATGAGGTGGCCGAGAACGGCGACCTCGCCAACTGGAGCACCGGCCCCGGCTCGGTGCCGGCGGTGGGCGGCGCGATGGACCTCGTTCACGGCGCCAAGAGCGTCGCGGTCATCACCGACCACGTGACCAAGAAGGGCGAGCCCAAGCTGGTGAAGAAATGCAGCCTGCCGCTGACCGGCGTCGGCTGCGTGACCAAGGTCTATACCAGCCTCGCCGTCATCGACATCGTCAACCAGCGCTTCGTGCTGCGGGAGAAGCTGCCCGGCATGAGCGTCGAGGAGCTGCAGGCCGTGACCGGCGCCGAACTGGTCATCGATGGCACTGTCGGCGACCTGATCGTACCGGAGCTCTGACATGGCTGAAGCCTATATCTGCGACTATATCCGCACGCCCATCGGCCGTTTCGGCGGTTCGCTCGCCACCGTGCGCGCCGACGACCTCGGCGCGATCCCGCTCAGGGCGCTCATGGAGCGCAATGGCGGCGTGGACTGGGAAGCGGTCGACGACGTGGTCTTCGGCTGCGCCAACCAGGCCGGCGACGACAACCGCAACGTGGCGCGCATGTCGCTTCTGCTGGCCGGCCTGCCGGTCGGCGTTTCGGGCTCGACCGTCAATCGCCTCTGTGGCTCCGGCATGAATGCCCTCATTTCCGCCGCGCAGGCCATCAAGGCCGGCGAGGCCGAGCTGATGATCGCCGGCGGCGTGGAGAGCATGTCGCGCGCGCCCTTCGTTATGCCCAAGGCCGAGACCGCCTTCTCGCGCAATGCGGAGATCTACGACACCACGATCGGCTGGCGCTTCGTCAACCCGCTGATGAAGAAGCAGTATGGCGTCGATTCCATGCCCGAGACCGGCGACAATGTCGCCATCGACTATAAGGTCTCGCGCGAGGATCAGGACGCCTTCGCCGTGCGCAGCCAGGCCAAGGCCGCCGCCGCGCAGGAAAACGGCCGGCTGGCGAAGGAGATCACGCCTGTCAGCGTGCCCCAGCGCAAGGGCGATCCGGTCGTCGTGGCGAAGGACGAGCATCCGCGCGCGACCAGCATGGAGGCGCTCGCCAGGCTGAAGCCGGTCAACAGGATCGAGGGCGCGACCGTCACCGCCGGCAATGCGTCGGGCGTTAATGACGGTGCCGCGGCGCTCATCGTCGCCTCGGAGGCGGCGGTGAAGAAATACGGCCTGACGCCGATCGCGCGCGTGCTGGGCGGTGCCGCCGCCGGCGTGCCGCCGCGCGTCATGGGCATCGGCCCCGCACCCGCGACGCAAAAACTCTGCGCGCGCCTCGGCATCGCGCCGACCGCCTTCGACGTGGTGGAGCTCAACGAGGCCTTCGCCTCGCAGGGCATCGCCGTGCTGCGCGAGCTGGGCATCGGCGAGGATGCGGAGCATGTGAACCCGAACGGCGGCGCGATCGCGCTCGGCCATCCGCTCGGCATGTCCGGCGCGCGCATCGCCGGCACCGCGGCGCTGGAGCTGAAGGAACGCGGCGCGAAGCTGGCGCTCGCCACCATGTGCATCGGCGTCGGCCAGGGCATCGCGGTGGCGCTGGAACGCGCCTGATCGGCGAAGGTCGCGGCAGGAGAAGCGCTCCTTCCTGTGCCGGACCGCGCTTCGTTGCCCTCACGGCATGGATCCTCGGGTCAAGCCCGAGGATGACGACGGTGGAGAGGGGCTATTGCCAACCGCCAAGGTCCGCGCTTGACATCTATCTCACTGCCTTCGTCATCCTCGGGCTTGACCCGAGGATCCATGCCGTGAGTGTGACGAAACCCTCAACGGTTCCGGTCGTCCGACCACGCAATTGCATCGCCCCTTGATCCGCGCGGGAAAAGCGGGAAATGTCGTGCCGGGCGGGCTGACAATCGGGAATTCATGATGAACGCATTGCGCCAGACTTCCGCCCCCAGCGGCCTCCGTTTCCTGCTTCCCCTGCTGATGCTGCTGGCGGCCGCCATGCCGGCGACGGCGCAGGATGCCGTGGACCGGCTCGGCATTAAAGGCCCCATCGCATTCGCCGGCACGGACTATGCGCTGGCATGGACCTCGAATCCGTCGCCGACCTATTTCAAGCAGGAATACCTGCCCGCCGGCCAGATGCCGCAGACCTACAAGTCGATGGTGCTGGTCGAGGTCCTGACCGCCGGCGCGGACGTGAAACAGGCGCTCGCCAGCCAGGTGCAGACGCTGAACGCGCGCAAGGGCAGCGACCCGCTGCTCAATCTGAGCATATTGCAGAACGAGCAGGAGGAGGAAGTCATCCTCGACTTCCTCATGAGCCAGAAGGACGAGAAGGGCGAATATATCGTCGAATGGAACGCCTATCGCTACGTGCCTTACGAGAAGGCCGGCGTGACGCTCTTCGGCGTGTCGCACCGCGTCTATGGCAACGAGGCGGCGAAGGCATTCCTCGGCGGCCTGAAGGAGTTGCGCAAGAAGCAGATCAGCCTGATCGCGCAGCAGGAACTGCCGCAGCCCAAGCCGGCGCAGTAGGGCATCGCGACGCGCTCAGCGACCCTCGCGATACCACATCGATCCGAGCGCCAGCAGCAAGAGGCCGAGGCCGAAGAAGCCGGCGAAGAGGGGCACGCGGGTCACGGCCGTGAGCACGCTGTCATTCGTCGTGCGCAGCCCCATCCAGTCGCCGCTCGATGTGTTGGCGGCGGGGCGCACCGGCACGATGCCGGGCAGGTCGAGCCCCGTCAGGCCGCTTTCGATGCGCCGCACGCTGCCGCCGCTGGCCTCCGCCACCGGCGCCAGCTTCTCCGTGGTCGACACCACGTCGGCGAATTCGGGTGCGTTGACGGGCCCGACATGGGCGAGCGCGGTCAGGTCGCCGTTGGCCACCTGATAGAGGCCGATCTCGTCGGTCTCCATACTGCCGGTGAAGATACCCGGCTCCCGCTGCGACAGGGTGACGTTGCGCGTCTGCCCCGACGGGGTGATCACCTGCGCGCTGCCGGGATCGTCGCTCATGGTCTGGCGGCGGATGTCGAGCACCATGCCGCGGCCGTCGGCGGTCAGGCGCTCTTCCTCCAGTTCCGGCTCCTTCATCAGCCAGTGGGCGATGCGGCGATAGAGCGAGACATGCGGACCGCCGCCCTCGAAGCCGCGCGCCCACAGCCAGCCCTGGTCGGACAGGAGCATGCCCACGCGGCCCTCGCCCTTGCGGTCGAGCACGAGCAGCGGCCGGTCCTGCGGACCCTTCATCACCACCTCGCCTTCCGCATTGCTTATGCCGACCAGCCGGAACCACCGGCTCCAGGCGGGCGGCTCCTGCGCCGAGCCTTCCAGCCCGCGCGTCACCGGGTGGCGCTGGCCGGTTTCGGTCAGACGCGGGTAAAAACCTTCCTCGATCACGTCGCCGGTGGGCATGCCCGGCAGCGCCGGCATCAGCGGCGTGCGCGCGATCGACTGCTCGGTGGCATATTCCGGCCCGGCGGCGACGAGCAGCGCGCCCCCCTTCTGCACATATTCGGCGATGTAGTCGTAATAGAGGATCGGCAGCACGTCGCGGTGCTGGTAGCGGTCGAAGATGATGAGGTCGAAATCGTCGATCTTCTCCACGAAGAGCTCGCGCGTGGGGAAGGCGATCAGCGACAGCTCGTTGATCGGCGTGCCGTCCTGCTTCTCCGGCGGCCGCAGGATGGTGAAGTGGACGAGGTCCACCGCCGCGTCCGACTTCAAAAGGTTGCGCCATGTACGCTCGCCGGCATGCGGCTCGCCCGAGACGAGCAGCACGCGCAGGTTCTCGCGGATACCGTCCACGATGGCGATGGTGCGGTTGTTGGTGTCGGTCAGTTCGCCTTCCACCGGCGCGATGGAGAGCTCGATGATGTTGCGGCCGGCATTGGGGATGGCCGTCTCCAGCGGCATCTCCTCGCCGATGGTGGCGCGGCGGATGACGACATGTTCGCCGTTCACCGTGACGCGCACATCGACCTCGCCGGTTTCGCCCGGCGTGCCGATGACGCGGTAGCTCATCTCCAGCGGCCGGCCGACGATGCCGAAGCGCGGCGCCTTCTCGAAGCGGATGCGCCGGTCGCGCTCGTCCTCGTCGCCGGTGATCAGGGCGTGAAGCGGCGCCGCGAGCGCGCCCGCCTCGGGAATGTCGTGCACCTGCCCGTCGGTGATCATGATCGCGCCGCCGACGCGCGAGGGCGGCACGTCGCGGAACGCGCTGTCGAGCGCGCCGAAGAGCCGCGTCTCAGTGCGGTCCTCGGCCGCATCGGCGCGGCCTGTCTCGACCACGCGCACATCGAACTGGTCGAAGCGGGCAAGCCGGGCCTGAACCTGCGCGAGTGCTGCGTCCGTCGTGGCGGTGCGGTCGCCGATGTCCTGGCTCTGGCTGCGGTCCACCACGACGGCCACCACGCTCTTCAACTGCTCGCGCTGCTCGTCCAGCAGCACCGGATTGGCGAGCGCCAATGCCAGCGCGGCGAGCGCCGCCAGCCGCAGCAAGGCGCCGCGCATGCCGAAGGCGAGGCTGGCGATGGCCAGCAGCGCCAGCGGCACCACGATCGCGGCGACCCATATCCACGGCAGCAGGGGCTCGAAGGCGACGGAGAGGTTCATTGGGGGGCCTCATGCAAGTGAGCTCCCGACGGCAAGCTACACCGTTCTACGTTGCCCCCCTCTGTCCTGCCGGACATCTCCCCCACGAGGGGGGAGATCGGATGGCCGCTTTGCTTGAGCCAATCTTCAGCCTTGCAGGATGGGCGGAAGAGAAAATGACGGCCAATCTTCCCCCTCGTGGGGGAGATGTCCGGCAGGACAGAGGGGGGCGCGCAGAAGTGCCCGGCCGCTGCGATGTTTCCGGCCGACCCACTCATTGCCCCAGCCTTTCGAGCAGCACCGGCACATGGACCTGGTCGGATTTGTAGTTGCCGGTCAGCATGTACATGATGATGTTGACGCCGCCGCGCATCGCCCAGAGCCGCTGCATCGGGTCGTTGGGCACGGTGGGCAGCATGGGTTGGCCGCTGCGGTCCACCGCCCAGGCGCCGGCGAAGTCATTGGCGGTGATCATGATCGGCGACACGCCGTCGCCTGTGCGGACCGGCCGGTTGTCGCTGTTGGAGGCGTCGAGCGAGGCTTCCACCCAGAGCGGGCTGCCGGCGAAACGGCCGGGAAACTCCGACATGATGAAGAAGGTCTTGGTCAGCACATGGTCCGGCGGCACCGGCTCGAGCGGCGGCACGTTGAGCGAGGAAAGGATGTCGCGCAGCCGCTGCGTCGAGGGGCTCGCCGAATTGGCGTCGATGCCGGTGGAATACTGGTCGCGCGTGTCGAACAGAACCGTGCCGCCCTGCCGCATATACGCGTCGATGCGCGCCACCGCAGCCTGGTCGGGCATCGGCGCATTGGCGTCGATCGGCCAGTAGATCAGCGGGTAGAAGGAAAGCTCGTCGGTGGCGATGTCGACGCCGGCGGGATTGCCCGGCTCGAGCGCCGTCTTGTCCGCCAGATAGCGGCTCAGCCCCTCCAGCCCGGCGCGGCTGATCGCGTCGATCGAGGCGTCGCCGGTGACGACGTAGGCGATGCGCGTCTCGCTGATCGCGGCGACGGATTCGGCGTCGTCGGGGCGGGCGTCCTGCGCGCGCGCGTCGCCCAAGGGCGCGACCAGCAGGCCGGCCGCGAGCAGCGCCACCGCGCCGGTGGCGGTTGCGCGGGCTGCCGCGCGTCGCCGCCGCGCGAACAGGCCGCCCATCCACATCACCGCCAGCGTGTCGAGCAGGAGCAGAAGAAGCGCTGCGCCGAAGAGCGGGCCGCGCAGGTCGCGCGATTCGTCGAAGGCATAGGCGGCATCGGTGACGGGCAGCGTCGTATCGGGCCGCGCGATCGGGGTGAATGCCGCATCCGCGGCAAGCAGGTTGTGCGCCACCACGCCTTCCTCGGTGCCGTAGAGGCCGGGGGGATTTTCCAGCGTCACCGCGCGGTCGGTCGCGGCCAGCGGCCGCGCATCCGGCGGCGGGGGCACGAGCTGCGCGTCCGCCGCGATCATGCGGTAGGGCGGCAGGCTCGCCGCCGCGCCGTTGGCCGACGCTTCGATCGCGCCCTGGTTGCGCGACAATTGCACCACACGCCGCAGCATCTCCACGAAGCTGCCGGAGATCGGCAGGTTCGACCATGTCGCCTCGGGCGTGATGTGGAAGAGCGCCACCGTTCCCTCGCCGCGCCTTGCGCCGGTGACCAGCGGCGTTCCGTCGGCCAGCGTGGCCCATGTGTGGTCCACAAGGTCGGCCGTGGGCTCCGCCAGCACCTGCCGGCTCACGGTCACCTCGGAGGGCGGCGGCAGATCGGCGAAGGGGCCGGTCGGCGGGAACTCGCTCACCACCTGCGGCTCGGTCCATGAGAGCGTGCCGCCCAGCGTGCGCTCGCCCAGCCGCAGCCGGACGGGAAGCAGATCGGGATCGTTCTCCGACGCAGCGAGGCGCGAGCCGGCGAAGCGCACCAGCGTACCGCCGCCTTCGACCCATTCCACCAGCGCGGCGCGCGCCTCGTCGGGAATGGTGCCGACATCGGCCATCACGATCATCGCCGGCTTCTGCTCGATGATCTGCGGGATCGCCTCGGCGAGGTCGGAGCTGCGCGGCTCGATCAGGTCGGCGAAGGGCTCCATGGCGCGGCGGATGTAATAGAGCGGCGACAGGAGCGGCTGCGCCTGATCGGCCTCGGCCTGCGAGATCAGCCCGACGCGGCGGCGGCGCGAATTCTCGTCCAGCACGCGTACGGCGGCGGCTTGCGGCTGGCCGTCGATTGCCACCGACTGGAAATCGTTGCGCAGCTCGAACGGCACGCGCATCTCGCCGGTCGCCACCGTCTCGCCGGTCGCGAAAACCAGTGTCGCATCGGCGATGCGGCGGCCGCGCTCGTCGAATGCCCCGGCGGTGACCTGCCGCGGCGCCGGGTCGGCGGGCGCGCGGACCGCGGTGAGCGCAAAGGTGTCGGCGCGGTTCTCGGTCGCGGTCAGGCCGATCATGTCGAGCCGTTCCGGCGCGATCCAAGTCAGGCCGGAAGCGCCATTGCCCAGCAGCGTGCCGAAAGCCTGTTCGTCACCCGGACTTTCCAGCCCGTCGGAGAGCACGGCGACGCGCGCGCCCGGCAGCGCATCGAGCGCGGCGGCGACGCGGCCGTAGATCGTCGGGCGGTCCACCGGCACGGGGCGCGGCTCGGCCGCGTTCAGCCGGTCGCGCGCGCGCGCCGCGTCGAAGGGGCCGATCTCGGCATTGGCCGCATCCGCCGTGAAGGCGAGGATCACCGGCATGCCGCTGTCGCTCGCATCGGCGATCAGGCGCTCGGCGGTCGCCACGCGGCGCTCCCAGTCGGGCGCGCTCGCCCAGCCATTGTCGATCACCAGCGCCACACCTGCGCCGCCCGCCGGCATCCGCTCGCGCGGATTGAACACGGGCTCCGCCAGCGCCAGAATGATCAACGCCGCCATCAGCAGGCGCAGCAGCGTCAGCCACCACGGGCTCTGATGCGGCGTCTCCTCGCGCTTCAGCACATTGGCGAGGATGCGCAGCGGCGGAAAGACCTCCGACTTCGGCTTCGGCGGCGTGAGCCGCAGCAGCCACCAGATGACCGGCAGCGCCAGAAGCCCGACCAGCACGGCGGGCAGCCCGAAGGAGAGCGGCAGCCAGCTCATGCGGCATGCCCTGTGAAGCTGTTGCCCGCATCCGACATCGACAGATGCACGCGCACCAGCGCTTCGGAGGCGAGGCGGTCGGTGTGGTTGACCGTGTAGCTCCAGCCCATGCGCTTGCACCAGGCGGAAAGCTCGTCGCGGCGGGCGAGATAGAGGCGGCGATAGTCCTCGCTCAGCATCTCGGCGCGGCCGGCGGTCAGCTTCTCGCCCGTCTCGGGGTCGCGGAACTCGGTGCGGCCGGCATAGGGGAAGCTCTCCTCGGCCGGGTCGGCGATCTCGATCAGATGGGCGCGCGCGCCGCGCCGCGCCAGCGGGTCGAGCCAGCCTTGCGTCTCGGCGACGGGATCGAGGAAATCGCTGGCGATGATGATGTCGGAGAAGCGGCGGACCGGCAGCAGGGCGGGCCGCTGCGGCAGCTCGGCGGCGTGGGCGAGCCGCGCGGCGATCCGTTCCGCGCCGTTGCGCGCCGTGAACGGGTCGGTGAGGCCGGGCCATGCGATGCGCTCGCCGCCGCGCGACAGCAGGTCGGCCAGCGCCAGCATCAGCACCAGCGCGCGCGATTCCTTCGAGACGGTGGCGGTCGTGGATTTATAGAGCATCGAGGGCGAGGGATCGGCCCACAGCCAGACCGTATGGGCGGCCTCCCATTCGCGGTCGCGGACATAGGTGTGGTCGTCGCGGGCCGAGCGGCGCCAGTCGATCCGCGACAGGCTCTCGCCCTCCACATAGGGGCGGAACTGCCAGAAATTCTCGCCGATGCCGCGCCGCCGCCGGCCGTGCCAGCCGGAGATCACCGTGTTGGCGACCCGGCGCGATTCCACCAGCAGGTCGGGCACGAGCGAGGCGCGCCGCCGCGCACGCGCCAGCGCGTCGCGTGTCGAAGCCGGAGCGGTGACCTCGCCGACCGCCGCCATCTAGCCCTGCGCCTTCACCAGCCGCGCGATCACGTCGCGCACGTTCATGCCCTCCGCCCGCGCGGCGAAGGTCAGCGCCATGCGGTGCTGCAGCACCGGCTCCGCCAGCGCATGGACGTCGTCCACCGACGGCGCCAGCCGCCCGTCATAGAGCGCGCGGGCGCGGGCGCAGAGCGTGAGCGCCTGGCTGGCGCGGGGGCCCGGACCCCAGGCGACCTGCCTGTCGGTCTCGGCATTGCCCTGGCCGGGACGCGCCGAGCGCACGAGGTCGAGGATCGCATCGACCACCGTCTCGGGCACCGGCATGCGGCGGATGAGCTGCTGGATCTCCTTGAGACGCTGCGCGCTCAGCACGTTCTGGGCGCGCGCCTCCTGCGTGCCGGTCGTCTCGATGAGGATGCGCCGCTCGGCGTCGAGCTCCGGATAGGAGATGTCCACCTGCATGAGAAAGCGGTCGAGCTGCGCCTCCGGCAGCGGATAGGTGCCCTCCTGCTCCAGCGGATTCTGCGTCGCCAGCACGTGGAAGGGCGAGGGCAGGTCGTGGCGCTGGCCGGCCACGGTGACATGGTATTCCTGCATGGATTGCAGCAGCGCCGACTGCGTGCGCGGGCTGGCGCGGTTGATTTCGTCCGCCATCAGCAACTGGGCGAAGATCGGGCCGGAAATGAAGCGGAAGGAGCGGCGGCCCTTGTCGTCCTGCTCCATCACCTCGGAGCCGAGAATGTCGGAGGGCATCAGGTCGGGGGTGAACTGGATGCGGCTGGAATCGAGCCCGAGCACGATGCCCAGCGTCTCCACCAGCTTGGTCTTGGCAAGGCCGGGCACGCCGACCAGCAGCGCGTGGCCGCCGGCCAGCACCGCCACCAGCGTGCGCTCCACCACGGAATGCTGTCCGAAGATCACGCGGCCGACGCCGTCACGCACCTTGCCGATATCGGCGAGCGCGCGTTCGGCCTCCGCGATCATGTCGGCTTCGTTCAATGCCAGATCCTTGATGATTGCGCTCATTTGGGCGTCGGTCCCTTCATCGAGAGGTGCGGCGCGCTCCGCCGCCGACAGGACACCGGAAGGCCGCGACTCAAAGGCTGGCATTGCCATGCCCGCCTATCAAACTTAAATCACGAGGCATTGCTGACAAGCGCGCCAACAGTGACTATTTCGTGACGATGCCCGATCAGGAACAATCGCAGGCGCATGGATTTTCGGCGGTGCGCGACGCCGCCGGATTGCAGGCGCTGATCGGCCGCGCGGCCCGCGCGGGCAACGGCGCGCCGCCCGTCGAGCGCTGGTCACCGCCCTTCTGCGGCGACCTCGACATGGAAATCCGCGCCGACGGCACGTGGTACTATCTCGGCACGCCGATCGGGCGGATGGCGCTGGTCCAGCTCTTCTCCTCCGTGCTGCGCAAGGACGAGGACGGCCGCACCTATCTGGTCACGCCGGTGGAGAAGGTGGGCATCCGCGTCGAGGACGCGCCGTTCCTCGCCGTGGAGATGAATGTCGCCGGCAGCGGCGACGGGCAGGTGCTGACCTTCCGCACCAATGTCGGCGACGTGGTGGAAGCCGGCTCGGATCATCCGCTGCGCTTCGTGGACGAGGAGGGGACGGGCGGACTGAAGCCCTATCTCCTCGTGCGCGGGCGGCTGGAGGCGCTGGTATCGCGCCCGGTGATGTATGAGCTGGCCGAAATCGGCGAGGAATTGACGTTGGACGGAAGGAGGGTCTTCGCCGTGCGTTCCAACGGCATGATATTTCCCATCATGCCGGCGGCAGAACTGAAGAGGAAAAGCGCATGAGCATGATGGCCGATCTGAAGGGGGCGCCTTTCTCGGCGCAGGAATTTCGCCGCCGCGCGGCCCGCGAGACCGGCCCCTTCGACGGCGACCAGATCGGCGACCATGTGCTCAACCCCACCATGTTCGAGGATTTCGTCACAGGATCGCTGCGCGACGCGGCAGTGATGATCGCGGTGGTGGACCACGGCCCGGAGGCGAGCGTCATCCTGACCCAGCGCAACGCCAACCTGCGCACCCATTCGGGGCAGGTGGCATTCCCCGGCGGCCGCATCGACCCTACCGATCCGTCGCCGGAATTCGCCGCCCTGCGCGAAACGCAGGAGGAGATCGGCCTCGACCCGCACGAGATCGAGGTGATCGGCCGCATGCCGGATTATGTGGCGGGCAGCGGCTATCGCATCGCCCCTGTGCTGGGCATCGTCCAGCCGGGATTCCGGCTCTCGCTCAATCCCGACGAGGTGGACGCGGCCTTCGAGGTGCCGCTGTCCTTCCTGATGGACCCCGCGAATCACCACCGCAAGTCGCGCATCTTCAAGGAGCGCGAGCGCCACTATTTCGAGATGCCGTTCGGCGAGCGCCACATCTGGGGCGTGACGGCGGGCATCATCCATACGCTCTATACGCGGCTCTATGCATGACCAGCATCGCGGGCAGGGCGCCATGGCTCGACGAGCCGGAACTGCAGGCCCTGCTGGCGGCCTTGCGCGCGGATGGCGAGGAGGCGCGCATCGCCGGCGGCGCGGTGCGCAACGCCCTGCTCGGCGCGCCGGGAAACGATGTGGACATCGCCACGACGAACCTCCCGGCCGACACCGTCGCGCGTGTCAAACAGGCGGGCTTCCGCGCCGTCCCGACGGGGATCGAGCACGGCACCGTCACGGTGATCGCCGGCGGCAGGCCCTATGAGGTGACGACATTGCGCGACGATGTCGAGACCGACGGGCGGCATGCGCGCGTCGTGTTCGGCCGCGACTGGAAGCGCGACGCCGAGCGGCGCGACTTCACCATCAACGCGCTCTATGCCGATGCGGACGGCACTGTCTTCGACCCGATCGGCGGGCTCTCCGATGTGGAGAGCCGCACGCTGCGCTTCATCGGCACGGCCGAGGACCGCATCCGCGAGGACTATCTGCGCATCCTGCGCTTCTTCCGCTTCTTCGCCTGGTACGGCGCCGGCCGTCCGGATGCCGAAGGGCTGAAGGCCTGCGCGCGGTTGAAAGACGGGCTCGCCCGGCTCTCCGCCGAGCGTGTCTGGTCCGAGCTGCGCAAGCTGTTTTCGGCGCCCGATCCGTCGCGCGCGATCCTGTGGATGCGTCAGACAGGCGTGCTCACCGCCATTCTGCCGGAAACGGAGAAATGGGGCATCGACGCGCTTTCTCCCCTCATCGAGACGGAAGCCGCGCTCGGCTGGCAGCCCGACGCGCTTCTGCGGCTGATGGCGATCCTGCCGCCCGACCCGGCGCGCATGGAGGCGCTCGCCAAGCGGCTGCGCCTGTCGCGGGCGGAAAACGACCGGCTGGTCGGCTGGGCGATGGCCGAACCAGCGCGCACCGACATAGGCGATCTGGCGCTTTCAAAGGCGCTTTATCGTGGGAACGCGCAGGGCGTCCGCGATCGGCTGGCGCTGGCGCTGGCGGCTGCCCGCGGCAGCGGCAAGCTGGACGAAGCGGCTGCCTTCCTGCGCCAGCACAAGCTGGCGGCAGCGTGGCAGCGGCCAGCCTTTCCGGTCCGCGGCGATAATCTCGCGGCACTGGGCGTCGCGCCTGGCAAGCAACTGGGCGACCTGCTGCGCAAGCTGGAATCGGAGTGGATCGAGAGCGGCTTCCAGACCGGTCGCGACGCGCTGCTCGCGCGCGCCGCGATGCTGGTTCAAGAAAGCCGAGGCTGACGCGGCTCAGGCCGCGTCGCGGACATTCTCGATGCGCGAGCGGATCGCTTCGATCATCGTCTCGCGGATCGTGTCCTCGCCATGGGTTTCGCGCATATGCGCCACGGCCCGGCGCATGACTTCGGCCTCTTCCTCATGGCGTGTGTGCCAGTCGCAACCCGGCACCAGTGATCCGCAATGGAATTCCTTCATCGCTTCCTCCTGTCATTGGTTGCATGGCAAGCATAACACGAGGCGCGGAAAATCGTTGCGAAGGCGATCAAACTTCGCCGACCCTCTATTTGGCGCTGGCGGTCTGGAGCCATTCGCGCACGAGGCGGACATCCTCGTCGCCGAGATTGTGGCCCGAATCGATCATGTAGGACTTCACGCGTGCGCCGCGCGTGCGAAACTGTTCTTCCAGCTTGGGCGCGAAGGGCCCGTAGAGCTTGTCGCTGCGGCCGGCGATGGTCAGCACGTCGACATCGCCGAGCTTCGCGTCGGGCGTCTTGTCGAGCACAGGCATGGCGCGCAGCAGGGCGGCCTTGTGCACCATGTCGGGGTGCAGGACCGACAGCGCCGCGAGCAGGTTGGCGCCGTTGGAATAGCCGACGAAGATCGCCTTATCGAGGTCGATCTTCAGCTTGGCGGCGGTGTCCTTCAGGAAGGTGACGAAGGCGTCGGCTTCCGAGCGCACGTCGGTCTGGTCGAACGTCGTCGGCGTGATGCGCCGGTACCAGCGGTTGATGCCGTCCTGGCGGACGCGGCCGCGAATCCCGAGCAGGTTGGCGTTCGGCGCTATTCTGCGCGCCAGAGCCATCAGCGTGGTCTCGTCGCCGCCCGAGCCGTGGAGCAGCACGATGGTGCGGTCGCCCGCTTCCGCCTCCGGCTTGCGATAGTCGAAGACGAAGGACGCCAGACGCTCATCCTTGAGGATCGTCATGACCGACTTAACGGCCGTGAGGGCCGCGGGTTCGACCTTGGGGGCCGGGGCGGCCGCGACAGGGTCGAGCGCCGCCGGTTCGGCGCCGGCGATGCAGGTGGACAGGATCAGCGCGCCAAGGGCGGAGAGGATCACGCGTGTCATCGGTCGAGAGTGCTCGCAACAAGGTAACGGAACGTAGCATGCGCCTGTCCCGCATCCAGCCATGCCCCCTCAAACACGGCGTCGGGTTGTTTCACGCCTCACAGGATCGGCGCGAGCGAAGCCTCTAGCTGATCCCGCGATCCGTGTCGCGGCCTATTTCACGAAATATGAAACGTTTTAAAGAGTGTTGCGCGCCCGCAACGATATGGCTTACGGCCACTTCACCTCGGGCGGCATGCTGGAGAGGATGGAATTCACATTGCCGCCGGTCTTGAGACCGAACACGGTTCCCCGGTCGTAGAGCAGGTTGAACTCCACATAGCGGCCGCGGCGGATCAGCTGCTCCTCGCGATCGGCCTCGGTCCAGTTGTCGTTGAAGTTCCTGCGCACGATGTGCTGGTAGACGATCAGGAATGTGCGGCCGACATCCTGGGTGAAGCGGAAGTCGGCATCCCAGCCGCCTTTTTCCTCCGGCGTCTTCAGCCAGTCGTAGAAGATACCGCCGATGCCGCGCGGCTCGTTGCGGTGCGGCAGGTAGAAATACTCGTCGCACCACTGTTTGAACCGCTCGTAGTCGGCCACGTCGTGGTGCTTGTCGCAGACGAATTTCATCGCCCTGTGGAAGGCGATCGTATCCGGGTCCTCCTGCGTGCGCCGACGGTCCAGCACAGGCGTCAGGTCGGCGCCGCCGCCGAACCATTGCCGCGTGGTGACGACCATACGCGTGTTCATGTGCACGGCCGGAACGTTGGGGTTCCACGGATGGCAGATCAGCGAGATGCCGCTGGCCCAGAAGCGCGGATCTTCCTCGGCGCCGGGAATCTGCTTGCGGAACTCCGGCGAGAATTCGCCATGGACCGTCGAGGTATGGACGCCGACCTTCTCGAAGACGCGGCCATACATCATCGACATGACGCCGCCGCCGCCGCGGCCCTCGTCGCGCAGCCAGTCGGTGCGCTCGAACCGCCCCGGCGACCAGGACGATTGCGGCCCGTCCACCTCGTCCTCCAGCGCCTCGAAGCCGGCGCAGATGCGGTCGCGGATATCCTCGAACCATGCCTTCGCGGCGGCTTTCTTCGCTTCGATGTCGTCCGGCAATCCTGCCGGCAGTTCCGGGCGTTCCATTCCAGTCTCCATTCCGCCGGCGCACGGCACGGCCGTTCGTCCGGCACGAATTGACTCGTCTTTTGTCCGTCCGATCCCTAATCTGTCGTTGATCAGGGTCAAGGAGTTCTTCGATGCGGGTTCCTGCAAGACCTCCGCTCGATGGCATCAGGACACGGCTCGAGCGCAGCCGCCGCGATGCGCACCGCCTGCCGCGCGACGGTTTTCTGCGCGAGACCTTCCTCCTGCCGCGCTCCGATGCCCGCGCCAAGGCGCGCGAATGGCTGGAGCGCTGGCCGAAGGAAGCCTACTGGACCGAGGTCGAGAGCTGGTGCGAGCGGCCGGGCGACCAGATCGAGTTCACCATGCGCCGCCTGCCCACGGCGGAGTGAGCCGCCTCAACCAGCTGTCTGCCGCAGAGCCTCGCCCATGCCCATCGCAGCCGCAAGCGCGACATTGAGGCTGCGCCCGCCGCCCGGCATGGGGATCGTCACCGCAGCATCCGCCGCTCCATGCACCGCGTCCGGCACGCCGGCGCTCTCGCGGCCGAACAGCAATATGTCGCGCGGGCGGAAGGCGAAGGCCGTATAGCCGGTGGTGGCCTTCGTGCTGAACAGGACGAGCCGCCGGTTCTCGGCGCGTCGCCATGCCTCGAAAGCGTCCCACGACACATGCCGCCGCAGCGCCGCCATTTCGAGATAGTCCATGCCGGCCCGCTTCAGGGTGCGGTCGGACAGGTCGAAGCCGGCCGGCTCGATGATGTCCAGCGCGACGCCCAGGCAGGCGGCCATGCGCATGAGCGTTCCGGTATTGCCGGGAATGTCAGGCTGGTAGAGCGCCAGACGCGGCCCTTCGCTCACGCGATGATGCCCTTTTCCGAGACCTTTTGAGCAAAGAGCGCGCGGGGAATGGCGATGCCGAACTCGCTCTCGATGACGTCCGCGAGCGCTTCCGCATCGGCCAGTTCGCGCCGCTCGCTTCTGCCGCCCAGCCAATGGGTGGTGAGGCGGTTGTTGGCGAGCGCGAGGCGCCGGTCGGGAAGCGGGCGCGCCAGCATCAGGCCGGTGACGAATTGCGACTGCGGATGGGTGGAGAGGAAATAGCTCGTCACCGCATAGTCGACCTCGAAACTCTCGGCGAGATCGAAGCGGTAGAGCGTGCGCCACTCGCCGCCCGCCAGCGCCTGGCTGAAGAAGTGGCCGTCCTGCTCGACCAGCCGGAAATTCTCGTGCGGCGTCTGCTGCTCGCCGGGCGCGAGACGCAGCGGCGCGGTCTGCGTGAGCCCGCCGAAGCCGACATCGGCGAGCCAGATCTCGCCGTCGATTTCGATGCGCAGCAGCATATGGCTGCGCGGGGTCAGGAAATCGGGCGGCCGGTTCCACATCACCCGCGCCGCCAGTCCCGAAACCGCAAAGCCCAGCGCGCGCAGCGCATCCATGAAGAGCAGGTTCTGCTCGAAGCAATAGCCGCCGCGCGGCCGGTCCACCATCTTCGCCTGCAATGCCGGCGCATCGAGCGTCACCGGCAGGCCGAGAAACGGGTTCAGGTTTTCGAAGGCGATCGCCGCCGGATGCCGCGCATGCAGTTCGCGCAGTACGTCGAGCGTCGCTTCGCGCCGGCCGTCATAGCCGACGCGGTCGAGATAGGCGTCGAGATCGAAGCCCGCGCGCGGCGCGTCGGTGCCTATCGTATCGGACATGAAATCCCTCCGGGTTGGCTTGATGTCATCCTGTTCTCATGCAGTTGCTGTCAAGTGCGCGACGGTGAATCTGGGCCAACCGGCGGAAGCTGACGGTCCAGCCACGGCATGTGGGGTTGGAAAACCGATCGTTCTCGTGTATTGGAGGCGCCCTTGACCGACCACGAACCGAAGGAGGCAGCGATGATTGACCGGATGATCCTGATCGCGCTCATGCGCCTCCGCAGTGAAGCGCGCGCCTGACGGCAGCTTCGGTTCGACCCCTACCGGGAATTTTCCAGAACAGCGTCGCCGAGGTCTGCCGGATCGTTTGACCGATTCGTCCGGAGACAACCCATGCCACGCAAACAGAAAGATACGCCGCTGGCGGCGCCTGTCGCGCTGCCGCCGGCTTTCGGCGCCGTTCTCGGGGCCAAGCCCGGCGCGGATGCCAAGGTGCTGCACGGGAAGGCTGTGATCAGCCGGCCCGACCAGCTCGACAAGGCGCGCAAGCCGAAAGCCGGCGCAAACAGGACCATGGGCCCGCGCAAGGGCCACCGCTGAGAGACGCCGGCGCCGCCGAAAGGGCGGTGCCGGCGCAACGAATTCAGGCCCGCTCGGGCCGCAAGATGAAAGCATGAAGCCATGTTCAAATGGTTCGAAAGCCGCCTCGATCCCTTTCCCGCGGAGGAGCCGCAGGAGCCGCCGCGCACGCTGCTCGGCTTCTGCCTCCACTATACGAAAGGGTCGTGGCCCTATCTGGTGCCGTCGGCGATCCTGATGTCGCTGATCGCGCTGACCGAGGTATGGATGTTCTCCTTCCTCGGCAATATCGTCGACTGGCTGTCGAGCCACGACCGCGCGACCTTCCTCGCCGAGGAGGGCTGGCGGCTCGCCGGCATGTCGGCGATCGTGCTGGTCGGCCTGCCGCTGATGGTCTGGTTCCATTCGCTGCTCAACCAGCAGACGCTGATGGGCAACTATCCCATGCGCATCCGCTGGCAGGTGCATCGCTACCTGCTCAAGCAGTCGATGACCTTCTATCAGGACGAGTTCGCCGGCCGCATCGCCACCAAGCTGATGCAGACCGCGCTCGCCGTGCGCGAATGCGTGATCAAGCTCATCGACGTGCTGAACTACGTCATCGTCTATTTCGGCGGCATGCTGTTCATCATCGCTTCGTCGGACTGGCGGCTGGCGACCCCGCTGGTGGTCTGGCTCGGCTGCTATGCGCTGCTTTTGCGCTACTTCATCCCGCGCCTCGGGCAGGTGGCGGAGGATCAGGCCGATGCGCGCTCGATCATGACCGGCCGCGTGGTCGACAGCTACACCAATATCCAGACGGTGAAGCTGTTCAGCCATGCGCGCCGCGAGGCGGCCTATGCCAAGGAGGGCATGAACGGCTTCCTACAGACCGTCTACCGCCAGATGCGGATGATCACCGGCCTTTACGGCCTGCTCTATCTGCTCAACTCGCTGTGCCTCTTCTCGGTCGGCGTGCTCGGCATCTGGCTGTGGCTCGGCGAGGCGGTCTCGATCGGAGCGGTCGCCGTCGCGCTCGGCCTAGTGCTGCGCCTGTGGGGCATGTCGCAATGGATCATGTGGGAACTGTCGGCACTGTTCGAGAATATCGGCACGGTGCAGGACGGCATCAACTCCATCTCGCTGCCGCATCTGGTGGAGGACCGGCCCGACGCGAAGCCGCTCGTGGTGAGCGACGGTGCGATCCGCTTCGACGACGTGCGCTTCCACTACGGCAAGAAGAAAGGCGTGCTGGAGCAGCTCACACTCGACATCGCGCCGGGGGAGAAGGTGGGCATCGTCGGCCGCTCCGGCGCCGGCAAGTCGACGCTCGTCAACCTGCTGCTGCGCTTCTACGACATCGAGGCCGGCCGCATCCTCATCGACGGGCAGGACATCGCCGCCGTCACGCAGGACAGCCTGCGCGCCAATATCGGCATGGTCACGCAGGACACGTCGCTGCTGCACCGCTCGGTGCGCGACAACATCCTTTATGGCCGTCCCGATGCGACGGAGGAGATGATGCTGGAGGCGGCGCGCCGCGCGGAAGCCACCGAGTTCATCGCCGGCCTGACCGACCCCAAGGCGCGCCGTGGCTACGACGCCCATGTCGGCGAGCGCGGCGTCAAGCTCTCGGGCGGCCAGCGCCAGCGCATCGCCATCGCCCGCGTCATGCTCAAGGACGCGCCGATCCTGATCCTCGACGAGGCCACCTCGGCGCTGGATTCGGAGGTCGAGGCGGCGATCCAGGCCAACCTCTATCGCCTGATGGAGGGCAAGACGGTGATCGCCATCGCCCACCGCCTGTCCACCATCGCGGCCATGGACCGGCTGATCGTGATGGACAAGGGCCGCATCGTCGAGCAGGGCACCCACGCCGACCTCGTCGCGGCCGGCGGGCTCTATGCCCAATTGTGGGCACGCCAGTCGGGCGGCTTCCTCGACCTGTCGGCGGAAGAGGGCAAGGCGGCGGCGGAATGATCGCTCATCCCGCCGCTGCTGGAGCACTCCCACTTTTCATGGAATCGTGGAAATGCTCTATCCTTTTGTTTTTACGCAATTCCGTACGCAAAACCGCTGCGCACTTTTGCTGGAATTGCTCCATGTCAGGCCGCGTCGCGGACCGACACCACGATCTCCTTGCCCAGCGCCGCGAGCGCCTCCCGCAGGGCGGGAAGCTTCGTCGCATGGTCCGGGTCGAGGATGCGGTGAGGCTCGTTGGCGGGCTTGCCCATGCGCCGCGCCAGTTCGGACTTGGAAATGCCGGATGCCCGAAACGCATCGATGACGGCCAGCTTCAGCGCCGTTTCGGCGTCCACCGCGATCGCGACGAGACCCTTGCCCTTCGCGCGCACGGCCGGCAGCGGGCGGCCGACCGCCGCGATTCCGCGCAGCGCCAGACCAAGCGCCTCGGCGCCGTTAGCCCGCGCCTCGGCCGCATCCGCGCCGGAGGTGATGGCCTCGGGCACGTCGGGGAAGGTTACCAGGAGCCCGCCGTCAGGGTCGGGCTCGAACTTCGCCCAGAAAATATAATCCATCATATCACTCCTTCATCGTCACTCCGGTCAGCGGCCGGAGAACCGGATGGCTCGGAGTCATTCGACCCCGAGCTGTTCCTTGATCCGGCGCACGTGGAACGGGTTCAGTTCGCCCGACTGGATGGTCGTCATCCTGTCGCCGAAAGTCACGCGGTAGTGCGAGCCTTTGCCTTTGTCCGTGAAGACCTCGAAGACAACGCCCCTGCCGCGGGCGATCTTCCGGAGTTCACGGATCAGGGCGTCTCGCTTCATGGTCCAGTCCCTGACTGCCTTTCAATATGTCGCATTTTTGCGATGTTCACAAGAAAGAAGGTGACGCGGAGTGAGACGTCGCCGGTTGCCATTTTCCGCCGCCATGCCCAGTTAAGGGACAATTTCATCGGCAGTGAGTCTCTGCCCACGCCGTCGTTTTTATGGATTTTTTCGTGACCGACATAAGTGAACAGACTGGATTGCGTGAACGCGCCTGGCGCTCCGTCGAGAACGTCATCGACCCCTTCGCCGATACCGAGCGCGAGGTGCTGCCGCGCGATGCGTGGCAGTTCATCACCTTCTTTGCCCGGCAGGCGAAATGGCCCTTCGTGCTGCTGCTGATCATGGGCGGCCTGTCTGGCGCGATCGACGCCGCGCTCTACTGGTCGCTCGGCTGGCTGATCGACATTCTCGACACGTCCTCGCCCGCGACCCTGCTGGCCGACTACTGGCCGCATCTGACGGCATTCCTGCTGCTTCTGCTGGTGGTCCGCGCCGCGGTGATGATCCTCAACGCCGTGGTGGAGCAGCAGATCGTCGTGCCGAACTTCTACCAGCTCGTGCGCTGGCAGGCGTTCCGCCGCGTCATGGAGCAGCCCTACGAATTCTACCAGAACGATTTCGCCGGCCGCATCGCCACCAAGATCCTGCAGGGCGGCGAGTCGACGGGCGACTTCATCGTCTCGTCGCTGCAGACGATGTGGAGCTTCCTGACCTTCCTCATCCTGGCCGGAACGATCCTCGCCGTGCTCGACCCGCTGATGACAGGGGTGCTGGTGATCTGGGTGATCGTCTTCTGCGCCGCCGGCTGGTTCCTGCTGCCGCCGCTGCGCGCCGCCGGCCGCCGCACGGCCGACGAGCGCTCGCTGGTCAACGGCCGAATCGTCGATGCCTTCACCAATATCCTCGCCGTCAAGCTGTTCGACAGCGGCCGGCGCGAGCACGCCTTCGTGCGCGAGGGCATGGAGCGCTATCTCGCCGCCGTGAAGACGCTCACGCGCTCGATCACCAGCGTGCGCGGCGCGGTCGCCATCATCAACGGCTTCATGATGGCCGCCGTGGCGGTGCTCGCGGTGCGCAGCTGGATGGCCGGCGGCGCCACGACCGGCGAGATCGCCGCCGCCATCGGCATCGTCTTCCGGCTCAACCAGATGTCCGGCTACATGATGTTCAACATCAACGGCCTGATCCGCAATTTCGCCACCGTGCAGGACGCCACCGCCACCATCTCGGTGAAGCCGGCGATCCGCGACGCGGCCGACGCGCAGGTTATGCCGCGCGCCAAAGGCGACCTGCGTTTCGACAATGTCACCTTCGACTACGGCAAGAAACGCGGCGAGGATGCCGAGGGCGTCATCAGCGGCCTCGACCTGCACATCAAGCCCGGCGAGCGGGTGGCGCTGGTCGGCCCATCCGGCGCGGGCAAGACCACCATCGTCAACCTCGCCTTGCGGCTCTTCGACGTGGAGGACGGCGCCATCCTGCTCGACGGCCGCGACATCCGCTCGCTGACGCAGGCGTCGCTGCGGGCACAGTTCGGCGTGGTGAGCCAGGAGCCGATGCTGATGCACCGCTCCATCCGCGACAACATCGCCTATGGCAAGCCCGGCGCCACCGAGGCGGAGATCGTCGAGGCGGCGAAGCGCGCGTCCGCACACGACTTCATCATGGGCGTGTCCGATCCGCGCGGCCGCACCGGCTACGACGCCTATGTCGGCGAGCGCGGCGTCAAGCTGTCGGGCGGCCAGCGCCAGCGTATCGCCATCGCCCGCATGATGCTGAAGAACGCCCCGATCCTCATCCTCGACGAGGCCACATCGGCGCTGGATTCGGAGGTCGAGGCGGCGATCCAGGACAATCTCTTCGCCATGATGGAGGGCAAGACGGTGATCGCGGTGGCGCACCGGCTCTCCACCATCGCCGCGCTCGACCGGCTGATCGTGCTCGACCGCGGCCGCATCGTGGAGGAGGGCACGCACGAGCAGTTGCTCGCCTCGGACGGCCTCTATGCGCAATTGTGGAAGCGCCAGTCCGGCGGCTTCCTGCCGAGCCGGCTGGCGGCGGAGTAGGGCCATGTCGACCCTGCGGCCGCCGGGCTTCCTCGCCGCGCCGACGGCCGGCGAGAGCGGCCTGTCGGTGCTGGAGCACGAGATGCTCGCCGAGAAGGCGGCTTCGCTGGGACGCGCCGGCGACAAGGCCGCGCGCGATGTCGCGCGGCTGAGATCCTGCCCGCCTGATTCGCCGGAACGTCCCGCGCTTCTGAAGCAGGCGGCGGCCTCCGTGCATGGCTTTTTCATCCAGCGCGAGCTCTGCGGCCTGCGCCGCCACGCGGACATCATTCGCGAGCTGGGCATCCCGCCCGAAGTGCTCGCGCGGCTGGGCGCGGCATAGGCGCCGCACGAGGCGCGACAAACTGCCCTACATGGCGTGAAGTCTGGACAAGCTTTCGGTGTCCGCATAAACCACGCCGGAATGCCGGGGGGAATCCGCACGGCCGCAGGATGGCGTGTACGTGTCGTTCACGCATCCAACGCGCGGAAGCCGGCAATTGCATGGCAGAAGGATGCTGATCCCGTGAGCGCGACAGACTCAACCGATCCGACCCGCCGCGATTTCCTCTATGTCGCCACCGGCATGGCCGGCGTGGTGGCCGTGGGCGGCGTGGCATGGCCCTTCATCGACCAGATGCGCCCGGACGCCTCGACGCTGGCGCTGGCGACGGTCGATGTGGATATTTCCGCCATCGAGCCCGGCATGTCGCTGACGGCGAAGTGGCGCGGCAAGCCGGTCTTCATCCGCAACCGCACGCCCGAAGAGATCGAGGCGGCCCGCGCGGTGCCGATGGCCGAGCTCAAGGATCCGGTGGCGCGCAACGCCAACCTGCCCGCCGACGCGCAGGCGACCGACATCGATCGCTCGGCCGGCGAAGGCAAGGAGAACTGGATCGTCATGATCGGCTCCTGCACGCATCTCGGCTGCGTGCCGCTCGGCCAGTCGGGTGATTTCGGCGGCTGGTTCTGCCCCTGCCACGGCTCGCACTACGATACGGCCGGCCGTATCCGCGTCGGCCCGGCCCCTGAGAACCTTCATATCCCGAACTTCGAATTCACCTCCGACACGACCATCCGGATCGGCTGAGGGCATAGGGGAACCTGACCATGAGCGGTGGACACTCGACCTATACGCCGAAAACCGGCATCGAACGCTGGCTGGATGCGCGGCTTCCGCTGCCCCGGCTGATGTACGATTCCTTCGTGGCCTATCCGGTGCCGCGCAATCTCAACTACGCCTATACGTTCGGCGGCATCCTCTCGCTCATGCTGGTGGCGCAGATCGTCACCGGCGTCGTGCTGGCGATGCACTATGCCGCCTCGACGCAGCTCGCCTTCGACTCGGTCGAGAAGATCATGCGCGACGTGAACTCCGGCTGGCTGCTGCGCTACCTGCACTCCAACGGCGCGTCGTTCTTCTTCATCGCCGTCTATGTCCATATCTTCCGCGGCCTCTATTATGGCTCCTACAAGGCGCCGCGCGAGCTGCTGTGGATCCTGGGCTGCATCATCTACCTGCTGATGATGGCGACCGGCTTCATGGGCTACGTGCTGCCCTGGGGCCAGATGTCCTTCTGGGGCGCCACCGTCATCACCGGCTTCTTCACCGCCATCCCGCTTGTCGGCGAATGGGTGCAGCAGCTCCTGCTCGGCGGCTTCGCCGTCGACAATCCGACACTGAACCGCTTCTTCGCGCTGCATTACCTGCTGCCCTTCATGATCGCGGGCGTGGTCGTGCTGCACGTCTGGGCGCTGCACGTCACCGGCCAGACCAACCCAACCGGCATCGAGGTCAAGTCCAAGACCGACACCGTGCCGTTCTCGCCGCACGCCTCGGCCAAGGACGGGTTCGCGATGGTCGTGTTCCTGTTCGTGTTCGCCTATTTCGTCTTCTACCTGCCCAACTATCTCGGCCATCCCGACAACTACATCCAGGCCGACCCGCTGAAGACGCCGGCCCACATCGTGCCGGAATGGTACTACCTGCCCTTCTACGCGATCCTGCGCGCCATCACCTTCAACATCGGCCCGATCGACTCCAAGCTGGGCGGCGTGCTCGCCATGTTCGGCGCCATCGCGGTGCTCTTCGTGGTGCCTTGGCTCGACACGTCCAAAGTGCGCTCGGCGGTGTACCGTCCCTGGTACAAGCTGTTCTTCTGGCTCTTCGTCGCCAATGCGCTGTTCCTCGGCTGGCTGGGCTCCAAGCCGGCGGAAGGCTGGTACATCCCGGCGATGCAGGTCTCCACCCTCTACTACTTCGCCTTCTTCCTCGTGATCATGCCGGTGCTCGGCCTCATCGAGACGCCGCGTCGCCTGCCCAACTCGATCACCGAGGCGGTGCTGGAGAGGAAGGGCGGGGCGCATGCCCAGCCGGCCGGCAGCGCCGCGTTGCCGGAAACCAAAGGCTAAGCCGGATCCCGAGGCTCGAAAAAGGACCTATCATGAAGACGATCCTCAAGGGATTTGCAGCAGCGGTACTCGGCCTGACGCTGGCCGGCCCGGCGGTGGCGGCGGAGGAGGGCGGCACGCCGCACTATCCGATCCATGCGCCGCGAGAGGAGAGCTGGTCGTTCTCCGGCCCCTTCGGCACTTATGACCGCGCCCAGTTGCAGCGCGGCCTGAAGATCTACCGCGAGGCATGCTCGTCGTGCCATTCGATGAACCTCGTGGCCTTCCGCACGCTGGCGGACCTCGGCTATTCCGAGGCGCAGGTGCGCACGCTGGCGGCGGAGTACACGATCCAGGACGGCCCGAATGCGGACGGCGACATGTTCGAGCGCCCCGGCCTGCCGTCGGACCACTTCCCGTCGCCCTTCGCCAATCATGAGCAGGCGGCCGCCTCCAACAACGGCGCCGCCCCGCCCGATTTCTCGCTGATCGCCAAGGCGCGCGGCGTGACCCGCGGCTTCCCGACCTTCATCCTCGACATCTTCACCCAATATGCCGAGGGCGGCCCCGACTACATCCACAGCCTGCTGACCGGCTATCAGGAGCCGCCGGAAGGCGTCACGGTGCAGCCCGGCACCCACTACAATCCCTACTTCATCGCCGGACCGGCCCTCGCCATGCCGCCGCCGCTCTCCGACGGGCAGGTGACCTATGAAGACGGCACGCCCGAGACCGTCGACCAGTATGCGCGCGATGTCTCGGCCTTCCTGATGTGGGCGGCCGAGCCCCATCTGGAGGCGCGCAAGCAGACCGGCTTCATCGTGATGATCTTCCTCATCCTGTTCGGCGGTCTGGTCTACCTGACGAAGCGCAAGATCTGGGCCGACGTGCACTGATCGGACGAAGGACATCGGAATGCGAAAAGGCGCGCGCGCGGGCCTTTTCTTTCCGTCCTGCTCAGGCCGTCATCGCCGCGGCGATGATCGCCCCGTCGCCTTCGCCGATCTCCACGAGCCCGAAGCGGAAAGCCCGGCCCCAGTTCGGCCGGCCGGCCGTGAGTTCGAGCCTGTCGAGCAGGCCGCGGATCGGCACGTCATGCGTCTTGCACCAGTCCACGTCGCGCCGGAAGGCCATGAAGCCGCCGCCCATCTCGCCCTGATAGGGCTCGCCGTCCCGTATCACGCCGAGCGCGGTGAAGGACTGCAGGCCGTCCTTAGCACCGTAGATCTCGCTCGGCGAATAGTAGATGACCCGGTCGCCCGGCCTAATGCGCCGCAACGGCGCGGCCTTGCCGTGGTTGACCTGCATGAAGCCGCCGGCTACGCCGCGCCGCACATGCTCGGCCGACGCCACCGCGATCCAGTAGCGCGGTTCTTCGGGCGGTTTCATCGCGGGTTCGCGGCCATCGCCATGCCGCGGATCCGGTGGCCGTCGGCGTCGATGAGGACGAAAGAGCGGCCGAAGGGCAGGGTCTTCGGCTCCATGACCACCGTCAGGCCCTTCCTCTTCGACCATTCGCCAAACGTCCGGTCGACCGCCTCGTCGGAGTCGAGGACGATTCCGATCTCGGCAATGCTTTCCTTGCTGTGCGCGGCGAAATGGGCATCCGGATCGGCTGCCGCCCAGAGCGCGAACTTGTAGCCGTGCGGCAGGAGGAACATGACGAAGTTCTCCGACGCATGGGCCGGCTTCACGCCGAACAGGCCGGAATAAAGGTCAGCGCTGGCCAGCGGCTTTTCGACGAACAGGATAGTGTAGCTCGGTGTGTTCATGACGGGTCTCCTTTCAGACACGCCCGAAACCTAGACCCGGCCACTGTCAGTTTCCGGCAGCATCCTGCAATGGAATCTGCTCCTGCTCCCGCCAGATTTTGAGGAGCGCGGCCCTCCTTTTCGGATAGCGGCTGTCCGTCACCTCCATCGCGGCGATCCTGTCGGTGCGGAAATGGCGGAAGCCGTCGCGCAGCTCGCACCAGCCGACGATGACGCGCGCCTTGTCGAAGAAGCCGAGCGCCAGCGGCCAGATGGTGCGCCGCGTGTCGCGGCCGGAAAGGTCGCGATAGGCGATGCTAAGCTTGCGCTCGGCGCGGATGGCGCGGCGCACCAATGTCAGGTCGATCTGCTCGATCGGCTGCTGGATCGCCTGCCCGACGAGAAGGCCGTTGGTATCGACCTTGTCGCGCAGGTCGGCAGGCAGCACGGCGGTGATCTTGGCGAGCGCATTGCTCGCGGCCGCGCCCAGCCGCGCATCGGCGCTGCGCCGCGCCACCCAGCGCTGGCCGAGCACCAGCGCCTCCAGCTCGTCCTCCGAGAACATCAGCGGCGGCAGCATGAAGCCGGGGCGCAGCACATAGCCCACGCCCGGCTCGCCCTCGATCGTCGCGCCCTGCGCCTGCAGGCTTGCAATGTCGCGATAGAGCGTGCGCAGGCTCACGCCGGTCTCGGCCGCCAGATCGCGCCCGCTCACCGGCCGGCGGTGCCGGCGCAGAACCTCGATGAGCGTCAGGAGGCGCTCCGAACGCGACATGCGGGCTTGCTCCCGATCCGGTTTCCGCTGCGGATTTCTCCGCGCAGCCTATTCCATTCCCCCGGCGCGGACGATACCAATTCCCCCGACACCAGACAGGACGATCCAGTGACATCTTCCAGAGGCAGCCTGCAAGCCGCGATCCGCACGATCCCGGACTATCCCAAGCCGGGCATCCTGTTCCGCGACATCACGACGCTGCTGGGCGATGCGCGCGCGTTCCGCCGCGCGGTGGACGAGCTCGTCCATCCCTATGCCGGCTCGAAGATCGACAAGATCGCCGGCATCGAGGCGCGCGGCTTCATCCTCGGCGGCGCCATGGCGCACCAGCTCTCCTCGGGCTTCATCCCCATCCGCAAGAAGGGCAAGCTGCCGCACGAGACCGTGCGCGTCGCCTACAGCCTCGAATACGGCATCGACGAGATGGAGATGCATCGCGACGCAGTGGCGCCGGGCGACAAGGTGATCCTCGTGGACGATCTCATCGCCACCGGCGGCACGGCGGAAGGCGCCGTCAAGCTGCTGCGCCAGATGGGCGCGGATATCGTCGCCGCCTGCTTCGTCATCGACCTGCCCGATCTTGGCGGCCGCAAGAAGCTCGAAGCGCTCGGTGTCGATGTGCGCACTCTGGTCGCCTTCGACGGGCACTGAGCGCCATCCGCGCGACGCTGGTTCACTCTGGAGCCGTCGCGGGTTTCGTCACGGTCACGGCATGGATCCTCGGGTCAAGCCCGAGGATGACGAAGGTGGAGGGGATGATGCCAATCGCCGACATCTGCATTTGTCGCCCACCTCACTGCATTCGTCATCCTCGGGCTTGACCCGAGGATCCATGCCGTGAGGGCGATGAAGCGCGATCCGGCGCAAGTCAGGAGGTCTCGCCCTCCTGCTCGAGGGCGGCAGCGTGAATGTCGATCCAGCTCAAGTCGTCTTCAGCAGCACGT
>Ga0180217_1000999_pt1 | contig 34884 bp, 27 predicted proteins | sample eDN3rd37CBELigOP_FD_128521 | JGI IMG/M metagenome (GOLD analysis project Ga0180217, IMG submission 128521) | Enriched Organic Plus compost microbial communities from Emeryville, California, USA - eDNA 3rd pass 37_C BE-Lig OP (version 2) (version 2) ... | reverse complement strand
GCGGGAGTGACGCCCCTGCAGGCAAGCCCTCCGCCCGTCCCGGCTCGTGCCTCCTGACGCCGCGCCGGCCGCGCGATCATTCCCCCATGGCAAGAGGTCCGGGTTCGCCGCCGGATGAGGATGCATGTCCCGGGCTCACGCGAGAGACGACTTCCACCGTCACCACCTCCTTCGTCATTGCGAGGGACCGAAGGTCCCGCGGCAATCCAGGGCCCAGGGCGCACGCAACGGCCCTGGATTGCTTCGCTACGCTCGCAATGACGATGTGGGGGCTGGATCGGAAAGGAATCTCACGCCCAGCTTCTTGCCCTCCTTGCGGATCGTTCTACGCTCCCGCTCCAGAAAAACGCAGATGGGAGACACGGGATGAGCAGCAGGATCGGATGGGGCATAGCCTTGTGCCTCGCGCTGGCGGTGCCGGCGGGGGCGGAAGTGCCGGAGGTGGATGCGCAGACGGTGGTGGACCAGGCGCAGATCCGCGACCTCATCACCCGCTATTACTACGATCTGGGCCATGCCGATGCGGAGAGCTTCGGGCGGTTCTACACCGAGGACGCCGAATTCGTGATCGGGCCGGTGCATTACAAGGGGCTCGACGGCATCGCCGGGGCCTACCGGAACGTGGGAGACGACAACCCGGCGCGCAAGGCCTGGTCGTTCAACGTGCTGCTGAGCAACCCCCTGATCGTGGTGCAGGGCGATACCGCCACGGCGCGGCTGATCTATACCGAAGTGGTGATCGACACCGAAGGCGCCGCGCCCCGCATCCTCAGCCAGGGGCGGGAATACGACCGCTTCGTGAAGCGCGACGGGCACTGGCGCATCCAGCGGCGCGAGCTCACCCCGCCCAACGCGGTGCCCGAAGGCTGGGCCGGCTAGGCCGCGGGGATCAGGCCGCCTCGTCTTCCGAATCGAGCCCGTAGGCGGTGTGGAGCACGCGGACGGCGAGTTCCGTCTCGTCCTCGTCGATCAGCACGCTGACCTTGATCTCGCTGGTGGAGATCGCCTGGATGTTGATCCCGCGATCGGCCAGGGCCTTGAACATGGTGCTGGCCACGCCCGCATGGCTGCGCATGCCCACGCCGACCACGCTCACCTTGGCGACCTTGCCGTCGGTGATGATGCGGTTGTAGCCGATCGCTTCCTTGTGCTCTTCCAGCAGGGCCTGGGTGCGGACGAGGTCGGCGGCGGGAACGGTGAAGGTCACGTCCGTCTCGCCCTTGTCGCGGCCTACATTCTGGATGATCATGTCGACATTGATGTTCGCGCCGGCGAGCGGGCCGAAGATCGTGGCCACCGCGCCGGGCCGGTCGGGCACGCGAGTGAGGATGACTTTCGCCTCGTTCTTGTCGGCGGCGATGCCGGTGATCAGCTGGCGTTCCATATCGAGTCCTTCCAGTTCCTCATCGCTGACGATCATCGTGCCCGGCAGCTCGTCGGCCGGAGTGGCATCGTCGTCCACGAAGGAGGAGAGCACCTGAACCCGGACATCCTCCTTCATCGCGAGGCTGACCGAGCGGGTTTGCAGCACTTTCGAGCCGACCGAGGCCAGCTCGAGCATTTCCTCATAGGTCACGTGGCTCAGCTTGCGGGCCTTGGCCACGATGCGCGGATCGGTGGTGTAGACCCCGTCCACATCGGTGTAGATGTCGCAGCGGCTGGCCTTGACCGCCGCCGCCACCGCCACCGCGGACGTGTCCGATCCGCCGCGGCCCAGCGTGGTCACCCGGCCGCCTTCGGTCCTGCCCTGGAAGCCGGGGATCACCGCGATCTCGCCCGCCGCCATCGAGGCGAGCAAAGCCTCGGAATCGATCTCCTCGATACGGGCCTTGGCATGGGCGCCGTCGGTGCGGATCGGCAGCTGCCAGCCCAGCCAGCTGCGCGACTTGCAGCCCATCGATTGCAGGGTGAGCGCGAGGAGGCCGGCGGTCACCTGCTCCCCGCTGGCCACCACCACGTCGTATTCCGCCGGATCGTAGAGCGGGTTCGCCTCGCGGCAGAAATTCACCAGCCGGTCCGTTTCCCCCGCCATGGCGGAGACGACCACGGCAACTTCATGCCCGGCGGCCTGCTGGCGGCGCACGATATTCGCGACCCGGCGGATGCGTTCCGTCCCGGCCATCGACGTTCCGCCGAATTTCATCACGATACGGGCCACGCCGCTCAGCACTCCTGCATCTGGAATCGGGTCTGGCGCGCTGTTAGGGGGGAGACATGGCCAATGCAACCGTAGCTTCTGCAACGATCCGCCCCGAGGAGGCCGCGCATTTCGGCGCGCTGGCAAAGGATTGGTGGGACCCGAAGGGCTCCTCCGCCATGCTGCACCGGCTGAACCCGGTGCGGCTGGCCTTTCTGCGCGACGCGGTGGACGCGCATTGGCGAGGCGACCCGGCCGGGCTGAAGCCGCTGGCGGGCAAGGCGGCGCTCGATGTCGGCTGCGGCGCGGGGCTGCTGTGCGAGCCGCTGGCACGGCTCGGCGCGGCGGTGACCGGGGTGGATGCCGCGGCAGAGAACATAGCGGCGGCGAAAGCCCATGCCGAAGGCGCGGGGATCGCGGTGGCCTATCGCCATGGCGAGCTGGCCGCGCTCGGCCTAGGGCAATTCGATCTCGTCACCGCGATGGAGGTGATCGAGCATGTGGCGGACAAGCCGGCCTTCGTGGCGGAACTGGCCGCGCATCTCGCCCCCGGCGGGCTGATGGTGCTGTCCACTCCCAACCGCACCGCCGCTTCGCGCCTGCTGCTGGTGAGCGCGGCCGAAGCGCTGGGCGCGGTGCCGAAGGGCACTCATCACTGGGAGGATTTCGTCACCCCCGACGAATTGCAGGCCCTGCTGGCCGATGTCGGGCTCGAGATGGCTTCTCCCCGGGGCATCGCCTTCTCCCCGGCCAAGGGCTTCCATCTCTCGGGCGATCTTTCGCTCGATTACATCGTCACGGCCCGGAGAATGGCGGGGGAATGATCGTCCGCGACAAGCCGAGCTGGCGCGAACTGGCCTTCGCCGTGCGGGGCTCGATCGTGCCTGCCGTAGCGCCGCGCATCGTGCTGCTGATGCTGTTCGCGGCCGCTACGGTGTGGCTGCACGACAATTTCGCCGCCGTCCCCGAGATCGAGGGGATGGGCTTCACCGTGTTCGGCATCGCGCTGTCGCTGTTCCTGGGCTTCCGCAATAACGCCGCCTATGACCGCTGGTGGGAAGCCCGCAAGCTGTGGGGCGGGCTGCTGGCCGACCTGCGGAGCTTCGCGCGCGAAGTGCAGCTCTTCGTGGCCGACGAGGCGCTGCAGAAGCGGCTGATCCTGCTTTCGCTCGCCTTCCTCCATCTTCATCGCGCCAATCTGCGCAAGCTCCCCGCCGATCCTCGTGCCCGCAAGCTGGCGGGGGAGATGGCCGACGCCCCGCATCCCCCCTGCGCTCCGCTCGACCGGATCACCGGGCTTCTCGGCCAGGCCTTCCAAGCGGGTGCGCTGGACGGGTTCGGCGCCAAGGCGCTGAGCGAAAGGCTGGCGAACATGACCTTGCAGCAGGCAGGGTGCGAGCGGATCGCCACCACGCCACTGCCCTACGTCTATTCGCTGCTGATCTATCGCACGACCTATCTCTACTGCCTGCTGCTGCCGCTGGCTCTGGCCGGCCCGGTGGGCTGGATGACGCCGCTGTTCGTGGGCATCGTCGCCTATGTCTTCCTCGGCCTGGCCGAGGTGACCGAGGATCTCAGCCATCCCTTCGGCACCACTCCCAACGCCCTGCCGCTCGATGCGATCTGCCGTGCGGCGGAGATCAGCCTCGCGCCGCATCTGGGAGAAGAGCCGCCGGAGCCGCTGAGGGCGGAGGACTACTACCTCAGCTGAGGGAGTTTGAACGAGAAGGGAGCGAGGCCCGAGGGCCCTGCCCCTTGCCTCTCCTCAAGCTCCCGTGGTGGCTTCGGCGTCCTCGCGCTTGACCACCTTGTGCGCATCCTCGCTGAGGCCTGCCTTCCAGTAGCTGGAGATGTAGAGATCGGCCGGTCCGAGCCCGCGTTCCTCGCGCAGATAGGCGCGCAGAGCGCGCATGGCGGAGAATTCGCAGGCGGCCCAGCCATAGACCCGACCGGCAGGCCAACCGAACGAGCGCAGGCGATCGGCCAGCAGGGCGGGATTGCTGCCGGGCTCTGGATTGACCAGCCAGTGGATCTCGACGCCGGGCGGGGCGTCGATCGCCTGCCGGTCATCCTCATGCTGGATTTCGATCACGGCCACGCCGCGCGCATCGCGCGGCAGGTTCTCCAGGTTGACGCCGATCGCGGGCAGCGCGGTCATGTCGCCGGCGACGGCATACCAGTCCGCCCCTTCGGGCAGTGGCTTGGCGGGGCCGGGGCCGCCGACCATGATCGCTTCGCCGCCCTCGACGGACAGCGCCCATTCGGTGGCCGGGCCGGCATTGCCGCTGCCCACGCCGTGCAGCGCGAAATCGACGTCGATCGCGTCGGGCCGCTGGTGGCGGATGGTATAGGTCCGCACCACGGGCCGTTCCGTGCCAGGCAGCGGGGCGAGCATCAGCTTGACGTAGCCGCCTTCCTGGCCGGCGGGGAAGGTGGCGACGCCTTCGCCGCCCAGCGTCACCCGCACCATGTTGCGCGTCACGGGGCGGGCGGAGATCGTTTCGAACTTGCGGGGTGCGGGGCGTCCCGGAGGGGCCATGGTCGTGTCTCCTGCTGCGGCGCGCAGGACCTTGCCCTGCGCGCGCGCGATTTTCCAGTTGGCTCTACCGGGTAGAGGCTTCGATTTCATCGATGGCGCGCTGCAGGATTTCCGCGATGCGCTGCGCTTCCTCGGCCGGGCAGCCCCGCTTCCGGTGCAGCGCCCGCTTGAGCGCCCGGATAGTGCGGACATGCTCGCTCTCCTCCTCGGCTTCCTCGGCGCCGTCGAACGCGGCGCGCACCCGGTCCATCCGGCCGGCGATCCGGCCCAGCGCGTCCAGCAGGGCGGTGGCCTTCTCGCGATTCTCCGCAAGATGGGCCGAGCCGGCCTGCGTGATGTGATAGAGCTTGCGCTTGCCTTCGGCCTCCGCCTCGGCATGGCCGATCTCGTCGAGATAGGTCAGCGCGGGATAGATGACGCCGGGGCTGGGCGAATAGAAGCCGCCGGATTTCTCCTCCAGCGCGCGGATCAGTTCGTAGCCATGGGCCGGCTTCTCTTCGAGCAGGGCGAGGAGAACAAGCTGGAGATCCGCCGAGGAGAGCTTGCGTCCCTTGGGAAATCCGCCGCCTCGGCCCCAGAAGCCGCCACCGCCCCGCGCCCAGGGGGGCGGGCCGCCGAAGGAGGGGAAATCGTTATGGGATGCGCTCCGCTGCCAAAGGGCATGGAAGCGCCTGCGATCGTTTCGTGAGTCGTAAAACATGTCTTACGATATATATGGGATAGACCTTCTCGGCAAGCCCGCTCCTCCAGAATTTGTTTTTAGGCAGGTCTTCCCGTCATCATCATCCCGGCGAAAGCTGGCATCTCGGGCGTTGTGAGCCCCCGCGCGCCTCACTTCGTCATTGCGAGGAGGCGAAGCCGACGAAGCAATCCAGGGCAGTTATGTTGAGCTCTGGATTGTCGCGGCGCCTTCGGCCCCTCGCAATGACGAGGGTCGAGCGCAACGCCCCGAGATGCCAGCTTTCGCTGGCATGACGAAGCACTGGCCGATGCCTGCGCATGATGCGATCGATGACGCCCAGGTTCAGGATGGCGCGCCAGCGCAATCCCGCTCCGGGTTTTGCAAACTACGTAGCCCGTTATTTCCCCCGGCCCAGCGCGGCTTCCCATTCGGCTTGCTTGAAGCCTACCAGCAGCCCGCCATCATGCTCCACCACCGGGCGCTTGATCATCGAGGGCTGCTCCGCCATCAGGGCGACGGCCTTCTCGGCGTCGAGCCCCGCTTTCCGCGCCTCGTCGAGCTTGCGGAAAGTGGTGCCGGCGCGGTTGAGCACCGTTTCCCAGCCCTTTTCCGCCACCCACGCCTTCAGCTTCACGGGATCGGCGCCTTCCTTCTTGTAGTCGTGAAAGATGTAGGCGACGCTCTGCCCGTCGAGCCAGGCGCGCGCTTTCTTGACCGTGTCGCAATTGGGGATGCCGTAGAATTTGATGCCCACTCTTCGTCCTTCCTTCCAGGACGGGCGAATCACCCGCCACCGCCAAGATGCGCGTCCGCGATCGCAACCGCCAGCGCGTCCGCCGCGTCGGAGCCGGCGATCCGCGCGCCGGGCAGCAGCACCTTGAGCATGGCTTCGACCTGGCGCTTCTCCGCCCCGCCGGTGCCGACCACCGCTTTCTTCACCACCCGCGCCGCATGCTCGGAAACCGCGAGCCCGCCGCGTGCGCAGGCCGTCAGCACCGCGCCCCGCGCCTGGGCGAGCTTGAGCGTCGATTGCGGGTTCTTGTTGACGAAGATCTCCTCCACCGCCGCCCGGTCGGGCCCGTGCGCGCCGATCACCGCGAAGACCGCATCCTGCAGGTGCAGCAGCCGCTCGGGCAGCGGAGCCTTGGGATCGGTGGGAATCTCGCCATTGGCGATATGGCTCAACCGCGATCCCTCAGCCCGCACGATCCCCCAGCCCGTGCAGGACAGCGAGGGATCAAGGCCGAGGATCAGCATCGAGGCGCGATCAACCCAGCTTCTCCATCACCGCGTCGGAGACTTCATAATTGCCCCAGACGGTCTGGACGTCGTCATCGTCGTCCAGCGCATCGATCAGCTTGAACAGGGTCTGCGCCTCGCCTTCCGCGACATCGACGGTAAGGTTGGGCTTCCAGGCCAGCTTTACGCTTTCCGCCTCGCCCAGCACCGGCTCCAGCGCGCCCGCCACTTCGTGCAGGCTGTCCATGTCGGTCCAGATCGAATGGCCGTCTTCCGAGCTTTCGACATCCTGCGCCCCGGCCTCGATCGCAGCTTCGAGCACCTTGTCCTCGTCGCCCGCGCCGGCAGGATATTCGATCAGGCCGAGCCGCTCGAAGCCGTGGCTCACCGCGCCGCTGGCGCCCAGATTGCCGCCGTTCTTGGAGAAGGCAGTGCGGACATTGGTGGCGGTGCGGTTGCGGTTGTCGGTCAGCGCTTCCACGATCAGTGCCACGCCGCCGGGGCCGTAGCCTTCATAGCGGACTTCCTCGTAATCCTCGCCCCCGGCGGCGGCGGCCTTGTCGATCGCGCGCTGGATGTTGTCCTTGGGCATGGACTGCGCCTTGGCCGCATTCACCGCAGCGCGCAGGCGCGGGTTCATGTCGGGATCGGGCATGCCCATCTTGGCCGCGACGGTGATCTCGCGGGAGAGCTTGGAGAACATCGCCGAGCGCTTCTTGTCCTGCGCGCCCTTGCGATGCATGATGTTCTTGAATTTGGAATGGCCTGCCATGTGCTCGCATCTTGGCTGAAGGTTGCGGTTTCGGCACGCCCCCTAGCCCAGCCAGCCGCTTCGGGCAATCAGCCTCGGAATCTGCAATGCGTCACCTGCAAAGCGAAGCCGGCACGAAACCCAAGCCGGGCGGCAAGGCAGCTTTCGCGGGATTCAGAGCACCACCGCGGTGCCACTGGCGCTGACCATCAGCATCGAGCCATTGCTGCCGAGCACTTCGTAGTCGAGGTCCACCCCCACCACGGCGTTGCCGCCCAGTTCCAGCGCCTGCGCCTTCATCTCCGCGATGGCTTCCTTGCGGGCCCGAGCGAGGACATCCTCGTACTTGCCGGAGCGTCCACCGACGATGTCGGTGATCGAGGCGAAGATATCGCGGAAGATGTTCGCGCCCACGATCACCTCGCCGGTCACGATGCCGAGATATTCCTTCACCGGCCGCCCTTCGACGAGCGCGGTGGTGGTGACGATCACGCCCTGCTCGCGCGAGCCTTCCCATGGACTAGCCATTGACGATGATTCCTCCGTTCGGATGCAGCACTTGGCCCGACATATAGGAGGAATCCTCGCAAGCGAGGAAGAGGAAGCAGGGCGCGACCTCGTTGGGCTCTCCGGGGCGGCCCATCGGCGTGTCCTCCCCGAAATGGGCAACCTTTTCCGGCGGGGCGCCGCCGCAGGGATTGAGCGGGGTCCAGATCGGCCCCGGCGCCACCGCGTTCACGCGGATGCCCTGCTCCACGAGGTTTTCGGAAAGCGAGCGGGTGAAGGCGGTGATCGCGCCCTTGGTGGCACTGTAATCGAGCAGCCCGGCCGACCCCTTGTACATGGTAACCGAGGTGCAATTCACGATGCTGGCCCCTCGCTTCAGGTGAGGCCGCGTCGCCTGCACGAGGTAGAACATCGAATAGATGTTGGTCTGGAAGGTGCGCTGGAGCTGTTCCGGCGTGATGTCCTCCACCTTCTCGTCGGGATGCTGTTCCCCGGCATTGTTGACCAGCACGTCCAGCCGGCCCCACTTGTCGATCACCTTGCGCACCAGCGCCTTGCAATGATCGGGATCGCCGAGGTCGCCGGGCACGATCAGCGCCTCCACGCCTTCCGCCTCGCAGGCGGCCTGTGTCTCGCGCGCATCGTCATGCTCCTCGAGATAGGCGATGGCGACATGCGCGCCCTCGCGCGCGAACAGCACGGCGGTCGCCCGGCCGATGCCGCTGTCTCCGCCAGTGACGATCGCCACCTTGCCCTCCAGCCGGCCCGAGCCGGGAAAGCGCGGCTGCCATTTCGGCTTGCGGTCGAGCGCGGATTCATGGCCGGGGCCGCCATCCTCGCTCACTTCCGGAACATGGGCGGCCCGTTCGACATGCCGGGTTGCGTCGGTCATCTCGGTTGTCCCTTGCCGGTGGTTGCATGGGATCAACCGCAGGGCCGGCGCACAGTTCCGCGGCCCGCCGCATCTGTGGGTCAACCGAGGCCGAGCGCCGCCTTGTAGGTGTCGAGCACCAGCTCCATCTCGCGCCGGTCGTCCGGCTTCATCTTCCTGAGGCGGACGATCTGGCGCATGATCTTCACATCGTAGCCCACCGCCTTCGCCTCGGCATAGACGTCGCGGATATCGTCCGCGATGCCCTTCTTTTCTTCTTCGAGGCGTTCGACGCGCTCGATCAGGAGGCGCAAGCGATCATCGGTGGCTTCGGCCATCGGGTAAGCTCCATTGGACTGAGAATCGGGTGAAGGGGCTGTAGCGAGGAGCCGTCCGGGGGTGAAGCGGCAGACCTGTGGAAATCCTTCCGTGCGCTCTCGGACGTCAATCGGCGGCGCCGTTCTTCCTCATGCTCTCCTCCATCCGCGCCAGCTGCTCCGGCGTGGCCTCGGTCTGGAACCGCACCTTCCATTCCTCCATCGGCATGCCGTGGATCAGCTCGCGCGCGCCAGCCTTGCCCAGGCCCGCGCCGGCATCCTCGATCCAGTCGGCCAGGCAATTACGGCAGAAGCCGGCCAGGCCCATCAAATCGATGTTCTGCGCATCGTGGCGCTTGCGCAGATGGCGCACCAGGCGGCGGAAAGCGGTGGCGGCCACATCGTCGGGCAGGCCGTCCAGCGGGTCGGGCTTCTCGGTCATCGCATAGGGTCCTGTAGTCACGTCTTTCCTTGTATTGTCGCGCGCCTCTGACATAGGCACGGCCCATGGCAAAGCTCGAACCGCGCGGCCGCAAGGTCAAGATCCTCGCCACCGTAGGCCCCGCCAGCCGCGATCCCACCATGCTGCGGCGCCTGCTGCTGGCCGGCTGCGACGCTTTCCGCGTCAATATGAGCCATGGCGACCATGCGACGCATGAGGAAACCATCCACAACATCCGCGCGCTGGAGAAGGAATTCGCGCAGCCGATTGCGATCCTGTGCGACCTGCAAGGCCCCAAGCTGCGCGTCGGCACCTTCCGCCCGGACACGCGGATCGTGATCCCCCATGGCCGCCATTTCACACTGGACCGCAATCCCGAGCCGGGCGACGCCACGCGGGTCTGCCTGCCGCATCCGGAACTCTTCGGCGTTCTCGGCAAGGGCCAGCGCCTGCTGATCGACGACGGCAAGATCCGCCTGCGGGTGATCCGCGCCGACGAAAATGAGATCCTCACCACCGCCGAGGTGGGCGGCGTGATCTCCGACCGCAAGGGCGTGAACGTACCCGATGCGGTGGTGCCCGTCCCTGCGCTGACCGAGAAGGACCGGCGCGACCTGGCCTTCGCGGTGAAGCATGGGGCAGACTGGATCGCCCTGTCCTTCGTCCAGCGGCCGGAGGACTTGGCCGAGGCGCGCAAGCTGATGGGCGGCTACGGCTCGCTCTGCGCCAAGATCGAGAAGCCTGCCGCCATCGGGCGGCTGGACGAGATCCTGGAGCTGTCGGACGCGGTGATGGTCGCGCGCGGCGATCTGGGCGTGGAGTTGAACCCGGAGGACGTGCCTTCGCTGCAGAAGCGCATTGTCAATTCCGCGCGCACCCTGGGCAAGCCGGTGATCGTGGCCACGCAGATGCTGGAATCGATGATCGAAAGCCCCACGCCAACCCGCGCCGAGGTCTCGGACGTGGCCAATGCCGTCTATGACGGGGCGGATGCGGTGATGCTCTCGGCCGAGACCGCCGCCGGCCAATGGCCCGAGGAAGCGGTGGCGATGATGAACCGCATCGCACGCAAGATCGAAGGCGACGACAGCTACAAGAAGCGCATCCACATCCACGAGACCCCGCCCGATCCGACCACGGCGGACGCGCTGAGCCATGCCTGCATGACCATCGCCGAGACCGTGCCGATCTCCGCCATCGTGGTGTTCACCGGATCGGGATCGACCGCCCGCCGCGTGGCACGCGAGCGGCCTGCCGTGCCGGTGATGGTGCTCACCCCCTCAGTGGCCACCGCGCGCCGCATGGCGCTGCTCTGGGGCGCCTACGCCATCGCCACCAAGGATATCGGCAGCTTCGAGGAGATGATCGCCAAGGGCAAGCGCATGGCCCTGCGCCACGGCTTCGGCGAAGGGGGATCGAAGCTGATCATGCTGGCGGGAGTGCCCTTCGGCACGCCGGGATCAACGAACCTGCTCCACGTGGTGGCCCTGAGAGGGGACGAGTTGAAGAAGCATGAGGACTGATCCTCCCTATCACGCAGCGATGGGGATGGGGATGACTTCTGCTCACTTCGTCGTTGCGAGCGGAGCGAAGCAATCCAGGGCCTCGCGCGGGGCCCCTGGATTGCCGCGGGGCTTTGCCCCTCGCAATGACGATTCGGACCGAAGCCATCTTGCTCCAGGTATTCTCCAAGCGGCATTCCGCCATCCCCACGCCGCAGGCGCGCAGGAAGGATCAGAAGCACCTCACTCCCCGGCCGCTTCTAACCGTGCCCTTGCCTCGGCTTGTCCGATCAGCGGCAGCAAGGCCGCCATGTCGGGCCCGTGGTCCCGCCCGGTGAGCGCCTGGCGCAGGGGCAGGAACAGCGCCTTGCCCTTGCGCCCCGTCGCTTCCTTGAGCGCGCCGGTCAGCCTGTGCCAGGGATCCTCTCCCCAGGCGAGCAGGTGGGCCGCCTCCGCGAGATAGGCCCTGGTCTCGGGATCGAACGCAGGCTGTTCCACCGGGCCGATGACGATCCGCCACCAATCCGCCGCCTCGCCTATGGTGGCAATGTTGGGCCGGATCGCTTCCCATCCTGCCTCCCCCATGCCTTCGGGCAGGCGGTGTCGCACCCGGTCGAACGGAAGCTGGTGGACGATGCCCGCATTGAGCCTCTCCAGCTCTCCATCGTCGAACCGGGCGGGCGCGCGCCCGAAGGTGGCAAGGTCGAAGCCCTGGATCAATGCGGCCCGATCCGCCAGCGGCTCCACGGGCAGCGAGGTGCCGAGCCGGGCGAGCAGCGCCACCAGCGCTTCGGGCTCGATCCCGCGTTCGCGAAAGCTGTCCGCGCCCAGCGCGCCGAGCCGCTTGGACAGCTTGCCTTCGCTGCCCACCAGCAGCGCTTCATGAGCGAAGCGCGGTGGCGCGGCGCCGAGCGCGGTGAACATCTGGATCTGCAGCACGGTGTTGGACACGTGGTCTTCCCCGCGCAGCACATCGGTAACGCCCATATCGATATCGTCGATCGCGCTGGGCAGCATGTAGAGCCACGATCCATCCGCGCGGCGCACCACCGGATCGGAAAGCTGTGCCGGCTCGAAGTGCTGTGGTCCGCGAATCCCGTCTTCCCATTCGATCGGCGCGGACCGATCGAGCGCGAAACGCCAGTGCGGGCGGATGCCCTCCGCCGCCTTCGCCGCGTGATCGGCCTCGGTAAGCTGCAGCGCCGCCCGGTCGTAGATCGGGGGCAGACCGCGCCCCAGCAGCACCTTGCGCTTCAGCTCCAGCTCCTGCGCGGTCTCGTAGCAGCGATAGATCCTGCCCGCCTCCACCAGCCGCTCGAACGCCGCCTCGTAAAGTGTGAAGCGGGCGGACTGCCGCTCCTCCGAGTCCGGTTCCAGCCCCAACCAGGCGAGGTCCCGGCGGATCGCCTCGACATGCTCCTCGCGGCTGCGCTCCGCATCCGTGTCGTCGATCCGCAGCAGGAAGCGCCCGCCACCCTTTCGGGCGAGCAGCCAATTATGCAGCGCCGTGCGGATATTGCCGACATGCAGCCGCCCGGTGGGCGAAGGGGCGAAGCGGGTGGTGATGGTCATGGACGGCGCCGTAACCCGTCAGCCGCGCCCTGTCATGCAGGAGATACAGCCGGAGAGCGGGCTGGGGGGATCGCCGCGCTTCCTCTTTCACCGGCTCCGGAAGCGGTGCGTGATCGGATAGCGCCGGTCGCGCCCGAAATTGCGCGTTCCCAGCTTCACGCCAGGGGGTGCCTGGCGCCGCTTGTATTCGGCAACGTGCAGCAGGTGCTCGATCCGCTCCGCCGTCCCGCGGTCGAGCCCTTCGGCCACCAGTTGATCCACGCTCTTTTCATGCTCGACCAGGCCGAGCAGGATGCGGTCCAATACCGGATAGGGCGGCAGCGAATCCTCGTCCTTCTGGTCGTGCCGCAATTCGGCGCTTGGCGGCTTGTCGAGGATGTTCTGCGGGATCACTTCCCCGCCCGGCCCCAGCCCGATGCGCGGCACCGCCGTGTTGCGCCAGTTGGCGATGGCGAAGACGGTCATCTTGTAGGCATCCTTCAGCGGGTTGTAGCCGCCCGCCATGTCGCCATAGATCGTGGCGTAGCCTACGCTCATCTCGCTCTTGTTGCCGGTGGTCAGCAGCATCGGGCCGAACTTGTTGCTGAGCGCCATCAGCGTCACCCCCCGGATGCGCGACTGGATGTTCTCCTCGGTCAGGTCCACCTGCGTATCGGCGAAATCCTCCGCCAGCATTGCATCGAACCCTTCCACGGCGGGCTGGATCGGGATGATGGAATAGCGGCAGCCCAGCGCTTCGGCGCAGGCCTTCGCATCGTCGAGGCTCGTCTGGCTGGTGAAGCGGCTGGGCAGCATCACGCACCACACCCGCTCCGCGCCCAGCGCATCCACCGCGATCGCGGCGCAGATGGCGCTGTCGATCCCGCCGGAAAGGCCCAGCACCACGCCCGGAAAGCCGTTCTTGTTCACATAGTCGCGCAAGGCGAGGACCATCGCGCAATAGGTCTCTTCGGAATTGTCCGTGAGCGGCTCCAGCTCGCCCCGGTCGCAATTCCAGCCGCGCGCGATCCGGGTCCATCTGGTCTCGACGACCTGCTCCTCCCAATCGCGCATCTGCACGGCGAGGCTGCCGTCGCCGTTGATGACGAAGCTCGCCCCGTCGAACACCAGCTCGTCCTGCCCGCCGACGCGGTTGAGATAGGCGAGCGGAATCCCGGTATCGACCGCGCGGCGGCGCGCGATCTCGTCGATCCGCAGCACGTCCTTGTCGATCTCGTAGGGGCTGCCATTGACGCAGATGAACAGGCCGGCGCCGAAATCGGCGAGATGCCGGCACACGTCCGGATGCCAGATGTCCTCGCAGATCGGCAGGCCCAGCATCGCGCCGCGGAACAGCACCGGCTCGGGCAGCGGGCCGGGCGTGAAATAGCGCATCTCGTCGAAAGTGCCGTAATTGGGCAACTCATGCTTGAAGCGCGTGGCGGTAACGCGCCCGCCATCCATCAGCGCCACGCCATTATGCAGCGCCCCGTCACGCACGAACACGCTGCCAACCAGCATGGCCGGCCCGCCATCGGCGGTGCACAGGGCCAGCCGCTCCAGCTCGGCCGCCGCCCGCTCGATCAGAGCGGGCTTGAGGATCAGGTCCTCCGGCGGATAGCCGATCAGGTGCATCTCGGGGAACACGACCAGGTCTGTCTTCCCCGCCTCCGCGCGCACTTTCAGCATCGCTTCGGCATTGCCGGCGATATCGCCGACATTCTGGTTCATCTGGGCAAGGGTGATCGAGAGGGTGTCGGTCATGGAGATGATCTAGCAGAGGAGGAATCCTCGGCAACCGGAACCGAAGCGACTCCCCTCGCCATTGCGAGGGGCCGAAGGCACCGCGGCAATCCAGGGCCCCGCGCAACGGCGCTGGATTGCCACGTCGGCTTCGCCTCCTCGCAATGACGAAAGGGGGATGAAGACGGCTCGGAAGATCGCGGGCAATGAAAACCCCGCCGGAGCTTGCGCTCCGGCGGGGTAATTCATGGCGCTGGTGAGAGTGCTTACGCTTCGCTCTCGTCGCTCTGCTGCAGGTATTCGCCAGCATCGGCGTCGGTGCCGTGGGTTTCGCCTTCCACCCGGGCCAGCGGATCATCGCCGGTGTCGTCGGCAGGATCGCGCAGCAGTTCCGCCGCGTGTTCCTCGGCCGCCGTTTCCGGCGCGATCAGCGCTTCCTGCAGCTTGCGATACTGGGCGCGCAGCGCCGCGTCGCGGCTGGAGGCGGCGACACGGATGCGGTTCATGCCCGCGCCGGTTCCGGCGGGGATAAGGCGGCCCACGATCACGTTCTCCTTGAGGCCGATCAGCGAATCCTTCTTGCCCTCGACCGCGGCCTGGGTGAGCACGCGGGTGGTCTCCTGGAAGGAGGCCGCCGAGATGAAGGACCGCGTCTGCAGGCTCGCCTTGGTGATGCCCAGCAGCACCGGCTTGCCTTCAGCGGGCTGCTTGCCCTTGGCCAGCTTGGCGTTGATCTGGTTCATCTCCTCGAGATCGACCTGCTCGCCCGGCAGCAGGGTGGTGTCCCCACCATCGGTGATCTCGACCTTCTGCAGCATCTGGCGAACGATCACCTCGATGTGCTTGTCGTTGATCTTCACGCCCTGCAGTCGATAGACTTCCTGGATCTCGCTCACCAGATATTCGGCCAGCGCCTCCACGCCCAGCACCTCAAGGATGTCGTGCGGATCGGGGCTGCCCGAGATCAGGTTGTCGCCCTTCTTCACGAAGTCGCCTTCCTGGACGTCAATCACCTTGCTCTTGGGGATCAGATACTCGACCGGCTCGCCATCCTCGGGGATGATCGCGATCTTGCGCTTCGCCTTGTAGTCGCGGACAAACTCGATCCGGCCGGAAACCTTGGCGATCACCGAATTGTCCTTCGGCTTGCGCGCTTCGAACAGCTCGGCCACCCGCGGCAGACCGCCGGTGATGTCGCGCGTCTTGGCGGCTTCGCGCGAGGCGCGGGCAAGGATGTCGCCCGCTTCCACATGCTGGCCGTCCTCCACCGAGAGCGAGGTGCCCGGCGCCAGCATGTAGCGCGCGGCCTCGGTCTCGCCGCTGCCTTCGCCCAACAGGGTGAGGCGGGGGCGCAGATCCTCCTTCTTCGAACGGCCTGCGGCGCGATATTCGATCACGACGCGCTGGGCGATGCCGGTGGCTTCGTCCACCTGCTCGACCATGGTCTTGCCGTCGATGAGGTCCTGATACTTCACCACGCCGCTGGTCTCGGTGATGATCGGCAGCGAGAACGGGTCCCACTCGGCCAGGCGGTCGCCCGCCTTCACCTGGTCACCGTCCTTGAACATCAGCACGGTGCCGTAGGGGACCTTGTGGATCTCGCGCTCGCGCCCTTCGGCGTCGATCACCGCGATCTCGCCCGTGCGGGCCAGCGAGAGCATGCGCCCGCGCTTGTCCTTGATCGTGGGCATGTCGCGCAGTTCGATCTTGCCGTCCGAGATCGCTTCGAGATGCGAGGTCTCGTTCACCTGCGCCGCGCCGCCGATGTGGAAGGTGCGCATGGTGAGCTGGGTGCCCGGCTCGCCGATCGACTGGGCCGCGATCACGCCGACGGCCTCGCCGATGTTCACCGGCGTGCCGCGGGCGAGGTCACGCCCGTAGCAGGTGCCGCACACGCCCTGTTCCGCCTCGCAGACCAGCGGCGAACGGATCTTGGCCGACTGCACCTCGGCTTCCTCGATCGCCTTCACCATCGCCTCGTCGAGCAGCGTGCCCGCCTTGACGATGACTTCGCCGGTCTTGGCGTTCACCAGGTCCTCGGCCGTGGTGCGGCCCAGGATGCGCTCGCCGAGCGAGGCGATGGTGGAACCGCCCTGCACGATGGCGCGCATTTCCAGCGCGTTGGTGGTCTTGCAGTCCTCCTCCACGATCACGCAATCCTGCGACACATCGACCAGGCGGCGGGTCAGGTAACCCGAGTTCGCTGTCTTGAGCGCGGTGTCGGCCAGGCCCTTGCGGGCGCCATGGGTGGAGTTGAAGTATTCGAGGACGGTCAGGCCTTCCTTGAAGTTCGAGATGATCGGCGTCTCGATGATCTCGCCCGAAGGCTTGGCCATCAGGCCACGCATGCCGGCGAGCTGCTTCATCTGCGTCGGCGAGCCGCGAGCGCCGGAATGGCTCATCATGTAGATCGAGTTGATCGGCTTCTGCCGGCCGTTCTCGTCCTTCGGGGTCGCGCGGATCTCTTCCATCATGGCGTTCGCCACCTGGTCGCCGCAGCGGCTCCAGGCGTCGATCACCTTGTTGTACTTCTCCTGCTGGGTGATGAAGCCGTCCTGGTACTGCTGCTCGTAATCGGCCACCAGCGCCTTGGTCTGCTCCACCAGCTCGGTCTTCGAATCCGGGATGATCATGTCATCCTTGCCGAAGGAGATGCCGGCCTTGCAGGCGTGGCGGAAGCCCAGCGCCATGATCGCGTCGGCGAACAGCACCGTGTCCTTCTGGCCGGTGTGGCGATAGACCTGATCGATGACGTCGCCGATCTCCTTCTTGGTCAGGAGACGGTTGACGACGTCGAACGGCACGGTGTGGCTCTTCGGCAGGCATTCGCCGATCAGCATGCGGCCCGGCGTGGTCTCGTAGCGGACCATCCGCTCCACCCCGTCCTCGCCCGTCTGCGGCACACGGCTGACGATCTTGGTGTGGAGCGTCACCGCACCCACTTCCAGCGCCTGGTGCACTTCGGCCATGTCGGCCAGCAGCATGCCTTCGCCCGGCTCGCCCTCGCGGTCCATCGAGAGATAATAAAGGCCCAGCACCATGTCCTGCGAAGGCACGATGATCGGCTTGCCGTTGGCGGGCGAGAGGATGTTGTTGGTCGACATCATCAGCACGCGCGCTTCGAGCTGGGCTTCCAGCGAGAGCGGCACGTGGACGGCCATCTGGTCGCCGTCGAAGTCGGCGTTGAAGGCCGAGCAGACCAGCGGATGCAGCTGGATCGCCTTGCCTTCGATCAGCACCGGCTCGAACGCCTGAATGCCGAGGCGGTGGAGCGTGGGCGCGCGGTTCAGCAGCACCGGATGCTCGCGGATCACCTCGTCCAGGATGTCCCAGACTTCCTTGCGTTCCTTCTCGACCCACTTCTTGGCCTGCTTGAGGGTCATGGAAAGACCCTTGGCGTCGAGGCGGGCATAGATGAACGGCTTGAACAGCTCGAGCGCCATCTTCTTGGGCAGGCCGCACTGGTGCAGCTTGAGTTCAGGCCCGGTCACGATCACCGAACGGCCCGAATAGTCGACGCGCTTGCCGAGCAGGTTCTGGCGGAACCGGCCCTGCTTGCCCTTGAGCATGTCGGACAGCGACTTCAGCGGGCGCTTGTTGGCGCCGGTTATCACCCGGCCGCGGCGGCCGTTGTCGAACAGCGCGTCGACCGCTTCCTGCAGCATGCGCTTCTCGTTGCGGACGATGATGTCCGGCGCGCGCAGCTCCATCAGGCGCTTGAGGCGGTTGTTGCGGTTGATGACGCGGCGATAGAGGTCGTTGAGGTCCGAGGTCGCGAAGCGGCCGCCGTCCAGCGGAACCAGCGGGCGCAGCTCCGGCGGGATCACCGGCACGACTTCGAGGATCATCCATTCCGGCTTGTTGCCCGATTCGATGAAGCTTTCGACGACCTTCAGGCGCTTGATGATCTTCTTGGGCTTGAGCGCGGACTTGGTGGTCGCGAGCTCTTCCATCAGGTCGTCGCGTTCCTGCTCCAGGTCGAGGTCCATCAGCATCTGCTTGACGGCTTCGGCGCCGATGCCGGCGGAGAAGGCATCCTCGCCATATTCGTCCTGCGCGTCGAGCAGTTCGTCCTCGGTGAGGAGCTGGTATTTCTCGAGCGGAGTCAGGCCCGGCTCGATCACCACATAGCTCTCGAAATAGAGGATGCGCTCGAGCTGCTTGAGCTGCATGTCGAGCAGCAGGCCGATACGGCTGGGCAGGCTCTTGAGGAACCAGATATGCGCGACCGGCGCGGCCAGCTCGATATGGCCCATGCGCTCGCGCCGCACCTTGGTGACGGTGACCTCGACGCCGCACTTCTCGCACACGACGCCCTTGTATTTCATGCGCTTGTACTTGCCGCACAGGCACTCGTAATCCTTCACCGGGCCGAAGATGCGGGCGCAGAACAGACCGTCGCGCTCCGGCTTGAAGGTGCGGTAGTTGATCGTCTCCGGCTTCTTGATCTCGCCGAACGACCACGAACGGATGCGCTCGGGGGAAGCGATCCCGATCTGGATCTGGTCGAAGGTTTCCGGCTTGGCCAGCTGATTGGTGAATTTGGTCAGGTCGTTCATCTTGGGCTCCGTTTAAGCCCTCTCCCCTTCAGGGGAGAGGGTTGGGAGAGGGGGCCATCCCCCTGGATTCAGCTCTGGAAAGAAGGGGACATCCCCTCTCCCCGACCCTCTCCCCTGAAGGGGAGAGGGAGATTTCCTACTCCGCCGCCTCGGCGAAATCGTCGTCCTCGTCTTCGTCCTCCATGGACTTGAGTTCGACGTTGAGGCCCAGGCTGCGCATTTCCTTCACCAGCACGTTGAAGCTTTCGGGAATGCCGGCCTCGAACGTGTCGTCGCCCTTGACGATCGCGTCATAGACCTTGGTGCGGCCGACCACGTCGTCGGACTTCACCGTGAGCATCTCCTGCAGCGTGTAGGCGGCGCCGTAGGCCTGGAGCGCCCAGACCTCCATCTCGCCGAAGCGCTGGCCGCCGAACTGCGCCTTGCCGCCCAGCGGCTGCTGGGTGACGAGCGAGTAGGGGCCGATCGAACGAGCGTGGATCTTGTCGTCGACCAGGTGGTGGAGCTTCAGCATGTAGATGTAGCCCACGGTCACCTTGCGGTCGAACGCCTCGCCGGTGCGGCCGTCGAACAGCGTGACCTGGCCCGACGTGTCATAGCCGGCCTTGGCCAGCATCGCCGAAACGTCCGCCTCGCGCGCGCCGTCGAACACCGGGGTGCCCATCGGGACGCCGTTGGTGAGGTTGCCGGCCAGCTCGACCACCTCCTCGGGCGAGCGGGCATCGAGCTCCGCATGATACTGCTCGCCGTAGATGTCCTTCAGCTTCTCGACCACGGCCGCGGGCGGCGGCGCCGTCTGCGGGTCAGGATTGGCGAGGCGCCATTCCTCCAGCGCGGCCTGCACCTGCTGGCCGAGGCCACGGGCGGCAAGGCCGAGATGGGTCTCGAAGATCTGGCCGACATTCATGCGGCTCGGCACGCCCAGCGGGTTGAGCACGATGTCCACATGGGTGCCGTCCTCAAGGAACGGCATGTCCTCGCACGGCAGGATGCGCGAGATGACACCCTTGTTGCCGTGACGGCCGGCCATCTTGTCGCCCGGCTGTAGCTTGCGCTTCACCGCGACGAACACCTTGACCATCTTGAGCACGCCGGGGGCCAGCTCGTCGCCGCGCTCCAGCTTCTCGCGGCGGTCTTCGAACTTCTCGTTGATGGCCTTCACGGCGGCATCATACTGTTCCTTGACCGCTTCGAGCTGGCTCTGGCGATTGTCGTCGGCCACCGCGAACTTGAACCATTCGTGGCGCTCGACGCTGTCGAGCAGTTCCTCGTCGATCGCCACGCCCTTCTTCGCGCCCTTGGGAGCGGCCGAGGCGGTCTGACCCACCAGCATGTCCCGCAGGCGGTTGTAGGTCGCGCGGTTGAGGATCGCGCGCTCGTCTTCCGCGTCCTTCTTGAGGCGTTCGATCTCCTCGTTCTGGATCGCGCGGGTACGGTCGTCGATCTCGATGCCGTGGCGGTTGAACACGCGCACTTCCACCACCGTGCCGGCAACGCCGGGCGGCAGGCGGAGCGAGGTGTCGCGCACATCGCTGGCCTTCTCGCCGAAGATCGCGCGCAGGAGCTTCTCCTCCGGCGTCATCGGGCTTTCGCCCTTGGGCGTGATCTTGCCCACCAGGATGTCGCCCGGGTGCACTTCCGCGCCGATATAGACGATGCCCGCCTCGTCGAGGTTGCGCAGCGCTTCCTCGCCGACATTCGGGATGTCGCGGGTGATGTCCTCCGGCCCGAGCTTGGTGTCGCGGGCCATGACCTCGAATTCCTCGATATGGATCGAGGTGAACACGTCGTCCTTCACGATGCGTTCGGAGATCAGGATCGAGTCCTCGTAGTTGTAGCCGTTCCAGGGCATGAAGGCGACGAGGCTGTTGCGGCCCAGCGCCAGCTCGCCGAGGTCGGTCGAGGGGCCGTCCGCCAGGATGTCGCCTTCCTGCACCACGTCACCCACCTTCACCAGCGGACGCTGGTTGATGCAGGTGTTCTGGTTGGAGCGCTGGAACTTCTGCAGCGTGTAGATGTCCACGCCCGACTTGCCGGCCTCGATATCGCCCGAGGCGCGGATCACGATGCGGGTCGCGTCCACCTGGTCCACGATGCCGGCGCGCAGCGCGGCGATCGCGGCACCGGAATCGCGCGCCACCGTCTCTTCCATGCCGGTGCCCACGAAGGGGGCCTCGGCGCGGACCAGCGGCACCGCCTGGCGCTGCATGTTCGAGCCCATCAGCGCGCGGTTGGCGTCGTCGTTCTCGAGGAACGGGATCAGCGAGGCCGCGACGGAGACGAGCTGCTTGGGGCTGACGTCCATCAGCGTGATCTGCTCACGCGGGAGCATCACGAACTCGCCGTTCTCACGCGCGGAGACCAACTCCTCGACGAAGCTGCCATCCGCGTTGAGCTCGGCCGAAGCCTGGGCCACGGCGTGCTTCTGCTCCTCCATCGCGGAAAGATAGACGACGTCGCCGGTCACCTTGCCGTCCACCACCTTGCGGTAGGGGGTTTCGATGAAGCCGTATTTGTTCACCCGGCTGAACGAGGCGAGCGAGTTGATCAGGCCGATATTCGGGCCTTCCGGCGTCTCGATCGGGCAGATGCGGCCATAGTGGGTCGGGTGCACGTCGCGCACCTCGAAGCCCGCGCGCTCGCGGGTGAGGCCGCCCGGCCCGAGCGCCGAGACGCGGCGCTTGTGGGTGACTTCCGACAGCGGGTTGGTCTGGTCCATGAACTGCGAGAGCTGGCTGGAGCCGAAGAACTCGCGCACCGCGGCCACGGCGGGCTTCGCGTTGATGAGATCGTTCGGCATCACGGTGGACACGTCCACGCTCGACATGCGCTCCTTCACCGCGCGTTCCATGCGCAGCAGGCCGACGCGATACTGGTTCTCCAGCAGCTCGCCCACCGAGCGGACGCGGCGGTTGCCGAGATTGTCGATATCGTCGACCTCGCCCTTGCCGTCCTTGAGGTTCACCAGCTCCTTCACCACGGCGAGGATATCCTCCGCCCGCAGGGTGGTGACGGTGTCCTCCGCATCGAGGCCGAGGCGCATGTTGAGCTTCACGCGGCCCACGGCGGAAAGGTCGTAGCGGTCCGGATCGAAGAACAGGCCTTCGAACAGCGCTTCGGCGGTTTCCTTCGTCGGCGGCTCGCCGGGGCGCATGACCTTGTAGATCGCCTCCAGCCCCTCATCGCGGTTCTCGGCCTTGTCGACCTCCAGCGTGTTGCGGATCCAGGGGCCGGTGGTCACATGGTCGATGTCGAGCAGCTCGATCCGGTCGATCCCGGCCTTGTCGAGCACGTCGAGATTGTCGGGCGAGACCTCGTCGCCGGCCTCGATGTAGATCCGGCCGGTGGACTCGTCGATCATGTCGTTGGCGGCGTAATGGCCGAAGATCTCCTCGCTGGGGATCAGCAGGCTCTCCAGCCCGTCCTTCGCAGCCTTGTTGGCCGCGCGCGGGCTGATCTTCTGGTTGGCGGGGAAGATCTCCTCGCCCGTCTTGGCGTCGATCAGCGGGAAGCTCGGCTTCTGGCCGCGCCACTGCTCGGCGACGAAGGGGATCTTCCACCCATCGCCCTGCTTGCCGGAGACGCGCTCCCACACCACGGTGTTGTAGAAATAATGGAGAATCTGCTCGCTGTTGAGGCCGAGCGCATAAAGCAACGCGGTGACCGGCAGCTTGCGCTTGCGGTCGATGCGCACGTTCACGATGTCCTTCGCGTCGAACTCGAAATCGAGCCACGAGCCGCGATAGGGGATCACGCGGGCAGCGAAGAGGAACTTGCCCGAAGAGTGGGTCTTGCCGCGGTCATGGTCGAACAGCACGCCGGGCGAACGGTGCATCTGCGACACGATGACGCGTTCGGTGCCGTTGATGATGAAGGTGCCGTTCTCGGTCATGAGCGGCATGTCGCCCATGTAGACGTCCTGCTCCTTGATATCGAGGACGGAGCGGGTCTCGGTCTCGGTGTCGACCTCGAACACGATCAGGCGCAGCGTGACCTTCATCGGCGCGGCATAGGTGATGCCACGCTGGCGGCACTCCGTGGTGTCGTATTTCGGGTCCTCGAGCTCGTAATGCACGAAGTCCAGCTCGGCGGTGCCGGCGAAGTCGCGGATCGGGAAGACAGAGCGCAGCGTCTTCTCGAGGCCGGAGACGTAGCCCGTCTCCTTGTTCGAGCGCAGGAACTGCTCATAGCTCTCGCGCTGGACCTCGATCAGGTTCGGCATCTGCACCACTTCGTGGATGTCGCCGAAGATCTTGCGGATGCGCTTCTTCGCGCTGCCCTGGACCGTGAGGGCACCGGTGGACTTTGCCTTGCTCGCCATGGGAGGTTCTTGCCTCTTTCTGTTGTCGCTCGGCGCCTCTTCGCGCCGAAACCGTGAGAATTCGCCATGCAACGGATGGCCCCATGTCGAAACGCCGAAAGGCCGCAGGCAAATCGCCCCGATCCTGGAGCGAACCTGCAGCTTGCGTCGCGACTATGGAAAGCCAGCGCTTCCTTCCTGGGCAAACCCCCGCGCCGGGCCCGCCTTGCTCGAAGCTGTCTGACGCTGGCGGATATAGGAACGCGGGCCGTCCCTGTCAATGCGGCGGCCTCCCACTGGCGCGCCGTGGATTGACGATTCTTATCTCTTATCGTCACCCCAGCGAAAGCTGGGGTCTCAGGCAGAGCCACACAACGGCCCGAGATGCCAGCTTTCGCTGGCATGACGAAAAGCGGGCGTTTGCAATCGACATTGACTCTCCCGCCCCTTTCCGCCAAAGGCCCGCCCCGACCGATGGGCCCAGGCCTGCCGGTCATCCGTCCGAGACAGTCGGTGTGGGCAATCGGGCCCGCTTAATTTCCGGCCTAGACGGGGAACAGAGTTTCAGGCGGCGACCTTCCAGGTCCGTTGCTCCACGCGCCTCGGCGCACCTCCTTCCCCATCGGTGGACTCGCCCGGATCGCGCAAGCGGCCCGGACAAACGCAGCCGGCCGCGCAGCCCGCAAGGCACGCGGCCATAGTGAAGGAGTAAGGCATGGATCGTTCGCAAAAAGCCGAATCGGTCGCCCAGCTCAACGCAACCTTCAACGAGGCGGGCGTGGTGGTCGTCACCCGCAACCTCGGCCTGAGCGTGGCCCAGTCCACGGATCTGCGCGCGAAGATGCGGGATGCCGGCGGCTCGTACAAGGTTGCGAAGAACCGTCTTGCCAAGCTTGCCCTCAAGGACACGACCTACGAAGGTCTCGAGGAGTATCTCTCGGGCCCGACGGCACTGGCGACCTCGGTCGATCCGGTTGCCGCCGCCAAGGCGGTCGTGGACTTCGCCAAGTCGAACCCGAAGCTCGAAATCGTGGGCGGTTCGATGGGTGGGACGCTGCTCGACGAAGCAGGGGTCAAGGCGCTCGCCTCGATGCCCTCGCTCGACGAACTGCGCGCCAAGCTGGTTGGTCTGGTCAACGCCCCGGCGACGAAGATCGCCCAGCTGACCACCGCCCCGGCGGCCAAGCTCGCCCGCGTGTTCGGTGCCTATGGCGCCAAGGACGCGGCGTAAGCGGTTTTTCAAGTGAATCCACCCGCCAGGGAATGTTCCCGCCGGGCCAAGCCATCTGATTTGGAGTGAAGTGACATGGCCGATATCGCCAAGATCGTTGAAGACCTGTCGCAGCTGACCGTTCTCGAAGCTGCGGAACTCGCCAAGGCCCTCGAAGAAGCATGGGGCGTTTCCGCCGCTGCTGCCGTCGCTGTCGCCGCCCCCGCCGCCGGTGGTGGCGATGCCGGCCCGGCCGCCGAGGAGCAGACCGAGTTCGACGTGATCCTCACCGGCGACGGTGGCAAGAAGATCAACGTCATCAAGGAAGTCCGCGCCATCACCGGCCTGGGCCTGGGCGAAGCCAAGGCGCTCGTCGAAGGCGCCCCCAAGCCGATCAAGGAAGGCGTGAACAAGGCGGAAGCCGAAGAGATCAAGAAGAAGATCGAGGAAGCCGGCGGCACCGTCGAGCTCAAGTAAGCCTCGCTCTCCTTCCGGAGATCAGGAAAGGGCGGCACCGCAAGGCGCCGCCCTTTTCGCTTGGCGATTATGAAGTTTGCAAACCGCGAGATGACGAAGCGGGACGCTGCAAGAGGGGGAGGCTCGCGGAGGGGCCGCCCCTTCCGGCCCTCACTTCAGCGTCTTGATATACTCGATCACTTCCTTGCGCTTCGCCGGATCCTTGAGGCCGAAGAAGCTCATCTTCGTGCCGGGGACGGTCTTGCGCGGATCATCGAGGAAGGCGTCGAGCGTGGCGTCGTCCCAGGTGAGGCCGGACTTGGCCATTGCCGGGCTGAAGCTGAAGCCTTCGACCTCGCCCGCCTTGGTGCCGTAGATGCCCGCCAGGCTCGGCCCGATGCCCTGCTTGCCCGGCTCGACCGAGTGGCACACCTTGCACTGGGCGAAGGCGGGGGGCGGCGCGGCCGCGTCGCCGGGGGCCGCGGCCGTATCGCCGGCGGCCGGCGCTTCCGGCGCGGCTTCGCTCACGCTCGCTTCCTCGGTCGCGGTGCCGGCCGGTTCCTCGCTTCCGCCACCGCCGCACGCGCTCAGCAGCAGCGCCAGCCCGGCCATCCCCGCAAGCTTTCCCGAATCCATGCTTTCCGTCTCCATCAGATCGGATGCGCCCCAAGCACAGGTTGGCGGCGCGTGCCAAGTCCATTTCGCGCGAGGAGGCCGGCGATAGGCCCTTCCCTACCACGCCGCGCGCGCCTATCCGGGCCGGCTTTATGTCGTACACGGCCCCCTCCCTCACTCTGCGCGCCGAGCTTTCGGACACGCTGCGGCTCGCCCTGCCGCTGGCCGGATCGAACCTGATCCAGATGGCGATCCACGCGGTGGACGTGATGTTCATCGCCCGGCTGGGGGAAGAGGCGCTTGCCGCATCGACCCTGGGCGTGGCCGCCTTCGGGCTGATGGCGTGGAGCGCCAGCGGCCTGATCGCGCTCGCGCCGCTGGTGGCGGCGGAACTCGGCCGGCGGCGCCATTCGGTGCGCGAGGTCCGCCGCACCACGCGCATGGCGCTGTGGCTGTGTGTGGGGGTCTCGCTGGTGCTGACCGTGCTGTTCCAGTTCGGCCAGCCGCTGCTGCTCCTCACGGGACAGGCGCCGGTTCTTGCGGCGCGGGCGGGATCGTTCATGGCGGTGCTGTCGATAGCGATCCTGCCCATGCTGCTGGTCGGCGCGCTGCGCCAGTTCGTCGCCTCGCTCGACCGCGCGGGATACGCCACCTGGATCAACCTGCTGGGGCTGGGCACGAACATCTTCGGCAACTGGCTGCTGGTCTATGGCCATTGGGGCCTGCCCGCGCTGGGCCTGACCGGCTCCGCCCTGTCGAGCGGGATCACCTCCTGGGCGATGGTGCTGGCCTATGCCGTCGCCATAAGGATGGACCGGCGGTTGAGGCGCTATCGCATCCTCGGGCGCTGGTGGCGGCCGGAGCCGGCGCGGATGGCGGAAATCCTCCGCATCGGCGGGCCGATCGCGCTCACGATCCTGGCCGAGGCGGGCCTGTTCGGCGGCGCCGCCTTCCTGATGGGCCGGATCGGCGAGGCGGAGCTGGCCGGCCACGCGATCGCGTTGCAGATCGCCTCGCTCACTTTCCAGGTCCCGTTCGGCATCGGCCAGGCGGCGACGATCCGGGTCGGCCTGGCCTACGGCGCGCGCGACCATGCCGGGATCGGCCGCGCGGGGATGGCGAGCATCCTGTTCGGCATCGGCTTCATGGCCTTCACCGGGCTTGCCATCCTGCTGCTGCCGCAGGCGATCCTCTCCTTCTATATCGACGCGGATGCCCCCGGAAATACGGAGATGGCGCGGCACGCCACCAGCTTCCTGCTCGTGGCCGCGGTGTTCCAGCTGTTCGACGGCGCGCAGGCGGTGGCCGCCGGCGCGCTGCGCGGCCTGCAGGACACGCGGATGCCGATGGCCTATGCGCTGTTCGGCTATTGGATACCGGGGCTCGGCACCAGCCTGCTGCTCGGATTCGGCACCGGGCTGGGCGGGCTCGGCATCTGGATCGGGCTCGCGGTCGGGCTCGTCGTCGTGGCCGGGCTGATGCTGCGGCGCTGGTTCCGGCGCGAGCCGCTCGGCCTGCTGCCGGGCTAGGAAAAGCGGGGGATCGCCCGAGTTTCGTCCCAATGGATTTTTTCCTTCCGGAATCGCCTTGACGAGGCTTGCCCCTGCTCCCATATCCGCGCGGCTGGCACTCCCTGCGGGAGAGTGCCAACGCAGGAACACTCAACATTTGGAAGAGGTCATCATCATGGCATTCCGTCCGCTGCACGACCGCGTTCTGGTCCGTCGCATCGAAGCAGAAGAGAAGACGGCCGGCGGCATCATCATCCCCGACAGCGCCAAGGAAAAGCCGAGCGAGGGCGAGATCGTCGCCACCGGCACTGGCGCCCGTTCGGACGATGGCAAGGTCACCCCGCTCGACGTCAAGGCCGGCGATCGCGTGCTGTTCGGCAAGTGGTCCGGCACCGAGGTCAAGGTCGACGGCGAAGACCTGCTGATCATGAAGGAAAGCGACATCCTGGGCGTGATCGCCTGAGGCGATCCGGCCCCGCTTTCTCCAATCCACGCAATTTCTCCAGAGAGGAACAGGAACAATGGCTGCCAAGGACGTGAAGTTTTCGCGCGATGCGCGTGAACGTATCCTCAAGGGCGTCGACACGCTCGCCAATGCAGTGAAGGTCACGCTCGGCCCCAAGGGCCGTAACGTCGTGATCGACAAGAGCTTCGGCGCGCCCCGCATCACCAAGGACGGCGTTTCCGTCGCCAAGGAGATCGAGCTCAAGGACAAGTTCGAGAACATGGGCGCGCAGATGCTGCGCGAAGTCGCTTCGAAGACGAACGACCTCGCCGGCGACGGCACCACCACCGCCACCGTGCTGGCCCAGTCCATCGTGCGCGAGGGCATGAAGTCGGTCGCGGCCGGCATGAACCCGATGGACCTCAAGCGCGGCATCGACCTTGCCGTGGGCAAGGTGGTCGAGAACCTGCAGGCGCGTTCGAAGGACGTGTCCGGCTCGCAGGAGATCGCCCAGGTCGGCATCATCTCCGCCAATGGCGACAAGGAAGTGGGCGAGAAGATCGCCGAAGCCATGGAGAAGGTCGGCAAGGAAGGCGTCATCACCGTCGAGGAGGCCAAGGGCCTTCACTTCGAGCTGGACGTGGTCGAAGGCATGCAGTTCGATCGCGGCTATCTCTCGCCCTATTTCGTCACCAATCCCGAGAAGATGACCGTGGAACTGGATAATCCCTATATCCTTATCCACGAGAAGAAGCTCTCCAACCTCCAGTCCATGCTGCCGATCCTCGAAGCGGTCGTGCAATCGGGCCGCCCGCTCCTCATCATCGCCGAGGACATCGAGGGCGAGGCGCTGGCGACGCTGGTGGTCAACAAGCTGCGCGGCGGCCTCAAGGTCGCGGCGGTCAAGGCCCCGGGCTTCGGCGATCGCCGCAAGGCCATGCTGCAGGACATCGCGATCCTGACCCAGGGCGAGATGATCTCGGAAGACCTCGGCATCAAGCTCGAGAGCGTTACCGTGAGCATGCTCGGCCAGGCCAAGAAGGTCACCATCGACAAGGACAACACCACCATCGTCGACGGCGCCGGCAATGCGGAGGACATCAAGGCCCGGGTCGAGCAGATCCGCGCCCAGATCGAGACCACCACGTCGGACTACGACCGCGAGAAGCTGCAGGAACGCCTGGCGAAGCTCGCCGGCGGGGTCGCGGTGATCAAGGTCGGCGGCGCCACCGAAGTCGAGGTGAAGGAGCGCAAGGATCGCGTGGACGACGCGCTGCATGCGACCCGCGCCGCGGTGGAAGAAGGCATCGTTCCGGGCGGCGGCACCGCGCTGCTCTATGCCACCAAGGCGCTGGACGGCCTTTCGGGCGCGAATGACGACCAGGCCCGCGGCATCGACATCGTCCGCCGCGCGCTGCAGTCCCCCGTTCGCCAGATCGCCGAGAATGCCGGGCATGACGGCGCGGTGGTCGCCGGCAAGCTGATCGACGGCAATGACGAGCAGCTGGGCTTCAACGCCGCGACCGACGTTTACGAGAACCTCGTGAGCGCCGGCGTGATCGACCCGACCAAGGTCGTGCGCACCGCCCTGCAGGATGCGGCTTCGGTCGCCGGCCTGCTGATCACCACCGAAGCGGCGATCAGCGAACTGCCGGAAGACAAGCCGGCCGGCCCCGCCATGCCCGACATGGGTGGCATGGGCGGAATGGGCTTCTGATCGCGGCATCGCGGCGAAGCAAAGCCTGCCGTCAAGGCAGAATCGGGCCGGGAGAGGGGACTCTTCCGGCCCTTTTTCGTTCCCCGATTCGCCGGGAAGCGGGTGCGGCCCGTCGTGGAAAGGCTCGATTCGTCGCGCGGCGGGAGTCGCTTCGTCGCGGCTGCGGCTATCCACCCTTGCCGCTCGTGCCGTCATGGTTAAGCTTCTGGCAAATTTAGCTGAGTTATTTCCGGCGGGTATGGCGTTCAAACGAATCGGACATGTGCTTGCGGCCCTTCTCGTGGGAGCGGTTTCGCTCGTCCCGATGCGAGTGGGCGCCGAGGCGTTCGAAGCCGAATTCGACAAGGCGTTCGGCACGGAGCTGCGCGAACCCGCCAGCTTCCAGGCCACTTACCCCAGTCCGCTGGAGCAGCGGATCAGCCAGCTCGCCGCGAGCGCCAAGGGCCGCATCGGCGTGGCCGCGCTGGACCTCGCCACCGGAGAACAGGTCTCGATCCTGGGCAACCAGCGCTTCCCGATGGCCAGCACCAGCAAGATCGCCATCGCCGCGACCTTCCTCGAAGGGGTGGACCAGGGCCGCTGGAGCCTGGACGACAAATTCCCGCTGATGGTGCCGCTGGCCACCAAGCCGCTTTCCACCAAGGTCGCGCCGGTGAAGCCCGGCGCGCGCTTCACCGCGCGCGAACTGATCGAGATGATGATCACGCGCAGCAACAACCAGGCGACCGACGGGCTGCTGGCCGTGGTCGGCGGGCCGCAAGCGGTCAATGACTGGGTGCGGCGCGCCGGCATCCGGGATTTCCGGATCGATCGGGATATCGCCACCTTGGTGCGCGACGATGGCGTGGTCGATCCCGCCACTTCGATAGACCTGCGCGATTCCGCCACTCCGCTGGCCATGGTCCAGCTGCTCAAGGGCATCCATGAAGGCCGCTGGCTGAGCTCGAGCAGCCGCCTGGTGCTGCTGGGCGCGATGGAACGCTGCCTGACCGGCAAGAACCGCATCCGCGGCAACATGCCGGCCGATGTGATCGTGGCCCACAAGACCGGCTCGCTCTACAACACTTCCAGCGATGTCGGGATCATCACCACGCCCGAAGGCCGCACGATCGCCGTGGCGATCTACGTCACCGGCGGCCAGAACGACCGCGGCTACCGCATCGACCGGATCGCGACCATCGCCCGGGCCCTGTATGACGGCTATACCCAGCCCCGGATGCAGTGGGTGAACGCCACCTACGACACCGCACCCGCCGGCGGCGGGAGCTGACGCCCGGCGCTTCGGCGCCGAGTTGTCCGCCGATCACCGAGGCCCCTCTTGTCGCGCAGCGATGGGGTAAGGGACCATCCGCGAGCGAAAGACGGTCGTATCGTTTGCAAATCCCGTATCTCGTCATGCCAGCGAAAGCTGGCATCTCGGGCCTTTGCGTGTCACCGCCCGAGACCCCAGCTTGCGCTGGGGTGACGATTAAGGCCGTCAATCCACAGCGCATTCGCAAAGGATATGGTGGCCAAACAAAAAGGGCGCGGCCTTTCGGCCGCGCCCTTTCCGTTTCGAGATCCGAAGATTACTCGGCCGGGGTGGCCGTCTCGGTGGCGGTCGCCGTCTCGGTGGCGGTGGCCGTCTCGGTCGGGGTCGCCGTTTCAGTGGCGGTCGCCGTCTCGGTCGGGGTCGCTTCTTCGGTGATGGCTTCTTCGGTCGGAGCCGCTTCTTCGGTCTTCTGACAGGCCGCGAGGGTCAGAGCAGCGCCGGCAGCAGCGGCAGCGAGAACGATCTTGCGCATGAATAGTAATCCTTGAACAGCGAGTAGACTACGCACGGCATAGCGCCGCACGCAAAGCCTGCCGTCTCAAGCAGACTTCGGACGGGACAAATAATGCCCTAATCAGGGCGATGCAAGCATGTTAGCAGTTTGCGAAGGGCGGCGCCCCGCGCCGCGTCGGTTTTCCCCTGCGGCAGACGGGCCCGATCCGCCCCCTGGCGCGGCTGCCGAACGGCCCCTCGGGAGAAACGACGAATCCGGCTGACCTGCCCCGGGCGCGCTGCTACCAACGGCGCATGTCCGCCAAGCAGCATCTCTACCTCGTCGACGGTTCCGCCTATATTTTCCGCGCCTATCACCGCCTTCCGCCGCTGACGAATCCCGAAGGGACGCCGGTCGGGGCGGTCTATGGCTACACCACGATGCTGTGGAAACTCGCAGACGATCTCCACAAGGCCGACGGGCCCACGCATCTCGCGGTGATCCTGGACAAGGCGGCGCGCTCCTTCCGCAATGACATCTTCCCGCAATACAAGGCGAATCGCCCTCCGCCGCCGGAAGACCTGGTTCCTCAATTCCCCTTGATTCGCGATGCGACGCGCGCCTTCAGCCTGCCCTGCATCGAGGAAGAAGGCTTCGAGGCGGACGACCTGATCGCCAGCTATGCCCGCGCGGCCACCCGGCGCGGCTGGGATGTGACGATCGTTTCCTCCGACAAGGACCTGATGCAGCTGGTCGGCCGGTGTGCCGAGCCGGACGACGGGTTCGAAGGCGGCTGCATCGACATGCTGGACACGATGAAGAACCAGCGGATCGACGTGGCCGAAGTGGTCGAGAAGTTCGGCGTGCCGCCGGAAAAGGTGGGCGACGTGCTGGCCCTGATGGGCGATTCGGTGGACAATGTCCCCGGCATCAGGGGCATCGGGCCCAAGACGGCGACCAAGCTGATCCAGGACCATGGTGATCTGGAAAGCGCCCTGGCCGCAGCCGAGGGCATGAAGCCTTCCAAGCTGCGTGAGCGGCTGCTGGAAGAAGCGGAGATGGCGCGGCTCAGCCGGGTGCTGGTAGAACTCAAGGAGGATTGCGCGCTGCCGATGGCGCTCGAGGATTTCGTGCTGGGGGAGATTCCGCGCGATCCGCTGGTCTCCTTCCTGCAGACCCACGGCTTCCTCAGCCTGCTCAAGCGCCTCGACGGCGGAGCGGGCAGCCCTGCCCGCACGACCGAGCTCAATCCCGCCCGGCAGGACACGCCTTCCGCCCCCGCCTCGCCTGTCGGCAACCGCCAGCCGCTGCCCGAACTGCCGGAGATCGACCGCACCACCTATGAATGCGTGCAGACGATGGAAGCGCTCGACCGCTGGATCGCCCGCGCCCGCGCGGCGCGGATCGTGGCGATCGACACGGAGACCAGCTCGCTCGATGCGATGCAGGCCAATCTCGTCGGCATCAGCCTGGCGCTGGGGCCGAACGATGCCTGCTACGTCCCGCTTGCCCATGGCGGCACGGACCTGCTGGCCGAAACGCCCGAGCAGGTGGACCGGGCGGAGGCACTGGCCCGGCTGAAACCGCTGCTGGAAGACGATGCGGTGCTCAAGATCGGGCAGAACATCAAATACGACCTCAACATCCTCGGCCGTTACGGCGTGGATGTCGGGCCGATCGACGATACGATGATCGTCAGCTTCGCGCTGGATGCGGGCCGCTCCGAGCAAGGCGTAGGCGGCGGCCACGGGATGGACGAATTGTCGGAACGCCATCTCGGCCACATCACCCTGACCTTCAAGGACGTGTGCGGCAGCGGCAGGAAGGCGATCTCCTTCGCCGAGGTCCCGCTCGACCGGGCGACCGAATATTCGGCCGAGGATGCGGACGTGACCTGGCGGCTGTGGAAGTTCCTCAAGCCGCGCCTGGCGGAGGAAGGCGGCACGCGCATCTACGAGCGGGTGGACCGCCCGCTGATCGCGGTGGTCGCGGGGATGGAGCGGCACGGGGTCAAGGTGGATCGCGAGCAGCTGGCGCGCCTTTCCGCCGAGTTCGCGGTGCGGATCGCCGAGCTGGAGAAGGAGATCCACGCGCTGGCCGGGGAGCCCTTCACCATCGGCAGCCCCAAGCAGCTGGGCGACGTGCTGTTCGACAGACTGGGCTATACCGGCGGGAAGAAGGGCAAGAGCGGCCAGTATTCGACCGACCAGGGGGTGCTTGAGCGGCTGGCCGGCGAAGGGGCGGAGATCGCGAGCCGAGTGCTCGACTGGCGCCAGCTCGCCAAGCTCAAGAGCACCTATACCGACGCGCTGCAGGCCGCGATCAATCCCGAGACCGGGCGGGTCCATACCAGCTACAGCCTGGTGGGCGCGCAGACCGGGCGGCTTTCCTCCACCGAGCCCAACCTGCAGAACATCCCGATCCGCACCGAGATCGGGCGCCAGATCCGCGAGGCCTTCGTGGCCGAGCCGGGCAATGTGCTGCTTGCGGCGGACTACAGCCAGATCGAGCTGCGGCTCGCCGCCCATATGGCGGACGTGCCCACGCTGAAGGCCGCCTTCGCCGCCGGGGAGGACATTCACGCTCGCACCGCGGTGGAGTTGTTCGGCCTGGTGGACCGCGACACGCGCGCCCGGGCCAAGACGATCAATTTCGCGATCCTCTACGGCATCAGCCGCTGGGGCCTGGGCACCCGGCTGGGCGTGCCGGCGGACGAGGCGCAAGCGATGATCGACCGCTATTTCGAGCGCTTCCCCGGCATCCAGCACTATATCCACGCCACGCTCGAAAGCGTGCGCGAACGGGGCTATTCGGAAACGCTGTTCGGCCGCAAGACATGGTTCCCCCGGATCAACTCCAACAACCCGACCGAGCGGGCGGGCAGCGAGCGCGCCGCGATCAACGCGCCGATCCAGGGCACCAGCGCCGACATCATCAAGCGCGCGATGGCGCGGATCGGCCCCGCCCTGGCCGAAGCCGGCCTGCACCACGTGCGCATGCTGCTGCAGGTGCATGACGAGCTGGTGTTCGAACTGCCCGAAGCCGATGTGGTGGCCGCCGCCCCGATCATCGAGAAGGTGATGGCCGAAGCCGCCGGGCCCGCGGTGAAGCTGGACGTGCCGCTGGGGATCGAGATCGGCACCGGCCCGAGCTGGGGCACCGCGCATTGAGCCCGGCCGCGCGAAAGGGCCACCGCCCATGGTGGCGGGCGAGGCTGCCCTGGATGAACCTCGCCCTGTTCACGCTGGTGGCGGTGGCGCTGGTGGGCGCAGTGCTGCTGATCTTCGGCACGATCGAGGCCGAACGGACCGCCCGCAACCAGGTCCGCCGGACCAGCGAGGTGCTGGTCGAGCTGCGCAATCTCGGCCGCGCCGCGATCAATGCGGAAACGGGGCAGCGCGGTTATTTCATCACGCTCGACCGGCGCTATCTCGATCCCTACGTCAATGCGCGGCAGCAATATCGCCCCGCGCTCGACCGGCTGAAGCAGCTCATCCAGCAGAACCCCACCCCGCGCCAGACCGAGTTGATGGGCGAGATCGAACGGCTGACCGAGGCCAAATTCGCCGAGCTGGCGCTGTCGGTGGACCAGATCTCGCAAGGCGAGCTGCTGGCCGCCCAGCGCGAGATCCTGACCGACGAGGGACAGCAGACCATGGCCCGGCTGCGCTACGCGTTGAGCGAGATGGAACAGATCGAAAGCCGCGTGCTCATTCGCGCGACCGAGAACGCGTCCGCGGTGGAAAGCCGGGTGCTGCCCTTGCTGGGCGCGCTGTTCGTGATGCTGCTGGGCGCGCTGGCCATCGGTTATTGGCAGGTGGCGCGCGCCGCGCGCATGGCGGCGCTGGAAGCCCATGCCGAGGAGCTGGCCGAAGCGCGCGACCGGGCCGACCTGCTGGCGCGCGAGCTCAACCATCGGGTGAAGAACCTGTTCGCGGTGATCCTGGCGATCGTGCGGATGAGCTCACGCGGGTCGCCGGAAGCGCAGCCGGTGGCCGAAAGCATCGCCCAGCGCATCCACGCCCTGCTCACTGCGCATGAAGTG
>Ga0180217_1000990_pt1 | contig 35090 bp, 18 predicted proteins | sample eDN3rd37CBELigOP_FD_128521 | JGI IMG/M metagenome (GOLD analysis project Ga0180217, IMG submission 128521) | Enriched Organic Plus compost microbial communities from Emeryville, California, USA - eDNA 3rd pass 37_C BE-Lig OP (version 2) (version 2) ... | reverse complement strand
ATTTCCGAGGTGATGTCGCAAGCAACGAATATTAGCATAGACATATTTAATAGCGTCAATATAAAGCACACCAAATGGCTAGTTTAGACGCTTCGTGCACTCTGTGCGTCGCGAGATTTCGCACCTGATGTCTTTTGGCATGATTTGGAGTCAAGGCACGAGTAACGGCTTGCCTTTGAAGAATATGAGGCCCGATTTTGGGCTGATCTTGCTACTTAATGAGGATCTAAGTCAGATATAGGGGTATCTGGACTCAGCATACCCAAACACCACTGAAGGGCATGTAACTAGGCTTGGGATGCGGTGTGTTGGCGCGACCAAGGATTTCAAACCCAACTCGCAACGACTCTGTTTTGCGTTGTCGTTTCACTCGACGGACCCCACGGCGCTGTTGAGACAAGAGGAGTGGAGCAGCTCGAGAGACAGCACATGCAGAGCTGTTCCATCTTTCGATACGGATGCTATTCTCAGCGAATGATGGCGGAAACCACCATTCGGTCAGGGAACTTGACCGCGAGATCATCCGAATCTCCTCACTTGACAGGTGCGTCAGACTCTTGACTTCGAATTGAACGGACTGGGAGAGTGCGCGTATACCACTGGCATTTGTGGCAGAGCCTCCTGGTCCCACTGCTTTTGCAAAATCATCGCGAATCCTGCCACAAGTGTCAGGCAAAGTGCGAATTCAGGAACGGTACAAAAACCGTGGAATGACGCAAATTCTAGTTCGCGAAGGCGCAAATCCGTCGAGCATATGGATAGCTTTTTCCTCGACTGTCAGCGTGTGCAGACGCAATCTAATGCTATGGTCGCACTTCACCTACCGACATTAATACAATACAGCGGAGCTGAGTCGCATCAGACTCTACAGTGCAGTCGAAGAATGCTAAACCACCCTGCTGAGAATCACTCTGTCCTGCGCTCTCCAGTCGAATTCTCACTGAGAGCAGCGTTTCTAACGAAGCGTTTAAAAAATCAGGCTGAATTTAGCCTTGTCAACAAAAATACTTGCCGTATATTTCCCAAAGGTATCTTTCACCGGTCACTTGTAGCATCAGCCTCAATTCTGCATGCCCTTTCGAGGCCCTTTCGCTGCGTTTAACGACAGTGCCTCCATGCAGTACTCACATACGCCAGAGATCGAGGTTCCTGAAGAGAAAAGTCGTCATATGGCGTCTGCCGCCTATGTAACCCAACTGGAGCGATTATCTCACCTCCTTCAGGAGCTTGGGACAGAACCCTTCACCAAGGACCTTAGCCTTCTAAGGACTGCTGCCACACAAGTGGACGCGGATACGAAGCCGGCTTATATCGACTTCACGAAGTCAATTCGGGCTAGGCTTTCCGATGCTGAAGGAGATAAGAGGCTCCTCATCTCAGCTAGCAATGCTGCAAGCATCTTGGACTCTGGCTACCTTTGGAAGGGCAAACTTGTAAACTGACCTTCAGCCCAAATGCTGGGCGCCTTGCTTCGGATGCTAGCGGTCGAACAGTTCAACTTTAGGATGTCGCATCCGGGGAGTGCATTGGCACTCTCGACACCAGAGGAGCAGCCTGCATTTGCTTCAATCTGGATGGAAGGCTGCTCAGCGTCAGGCAATCAGAGTTACGCGACCATTCGAACACGGGACGTCGAGTCAAAGTCACCTCTGGCGACCATTGAAGGACACACGAGACCTGTGAAACGCCGTAATCTTTGGTTCAGATGGCAAGGTCTCGGCTTCGGGGTCACAAGACCACAGCATCCAAGTCTGGAATGCAGAATCCAAAGAATGCACAACCCATCTCGCTGAACATCAAGCTCCAGTGACTTGCGTAAGCTTCAGTCCAGACGGATCGCTCCTTACATCTGGAAGCGCTGATAGCATTATTCATGTCTGGAGTATGCTAGATGACTACGGCTCCATCGCGACAAATATTAGTTTCAGTCTGGACGGAGAGTTCCTGGTTGCAGCTCCACAGGATTCGACGATTCCGTGCCGAGGCTCCACAGAAGCCTAGGCAAGACCTACAAACTGAATCTTTCTCAGGCTGATTTCGCTGAAGCTACGATGGACCCAAGCTCTAAGCAACTCGTCACATGGCATCAACAGAGACCCCAACAATCTCGAGAAGCAAGCTCAAGAATGCACCATCGCATGACCTGATGTATCCACCATCGCTGGTGTTACGAGCTCTGACTTTGTGTACCACTGTGATCTCCGTTGAAACACACAAACCGCTTTCGATTAAGCTATACTCCGTCGGGATTCCAACTCATGCCAGTGATTCATCCAGCGCGAATACTGACTTTTGGACTGGAACAGGTATCTTGAGCCGTCCAAGTCACCGCCCAGTGTTGTGCTGGAAGAGCTTCAGTCCGACCCAGTTGACATAAACGAAGAGGAGGAGCATGGGGATCGAGTACACCAACAGAAGGCAGTAGTACCTGTCCTGTTCGATCGCCTCCAACCCTCGTTTCATGGCTGGCCAGAGCGATGATCCCCACGATGACTTGGTATGGGGTTCACTACCGATGTAGCGTGACAGCACGAGGGCATCCCAGCCCAGCTTGGAGATCAGGATCGCGTAATACGCAGCAAGGAGTGTGAATGCGCTCACACTGAACAGCAAACACCCCCGATACCAGTGGAAACCGTCTATTCGTAGGTAGTTCGCTACGAACGAGGTGTCACCAGCGCCCCCTGGGACGCTTGCAGCACTTGGATTACTTGTAATACTTGCATTACTAGTAGCGCCACTGGTCATTCGATCCGTACCACTCGGCATCCCACCTATCACGCATATCTACCATGATTATGCCAGTGATCCAATTCAGCTCCACGGTTCGCGCCAATTTTTTCGTGCCCGCAGGAACCGCACACCGTTTCCACACTAGGGGGGGACGAAATGCAAGTATCTCAGCTCAGGTTTTCACTTCGTGTGTTGAATGTTTGGAGGGGAATATTGCGCTTGGGACGCAAGTGTGATTCGTGCAAGTGAACTCAATCCATTCTACATTACTTTTAATATCCAAATCTAGTACCAGTGCAATGTTCAGATTGGACCCTCTCCGGGATATTACCGGAAAGGAGTATCATCTCACTGGACACCTGGACCCTTCGCGGCCAGTGCGAGGGTATTTGGCGGCCTACTCATCCAAGTCCGCTATGAAGAAGGGGCTCGTGCCTGACTTCTTCTGCCCTCTCGTTTACCTCATGGTCGGCATCAAGGAGCACGAAGTCAAGGGCGGGTCCCAGGGCAATATTCTGCTCGAGTTCTCGGGCACCTTTGAGGGTGCTTCGCGCGGTACTCTGAAGCGCCTCACGTTTGTAACTAAGCTGAAGCACGTGCAGCGCGATCTAGACGTGCTCCGTGACTTGCAGGTCCAAGCGCTTGTCGCGTTGTCTGATACCGGTGTCAAGCTGTATACCAACTCGTACGATCCACCGAAACCGCCCTCTCAGGTGCCATTTCGCGAGATGATTAAGGCGATGCGTCATGGTGTCTACATGTTTCGATACCAGGAGAAGGACAAGTTTGTCCAGCGCGTCCCAGGTATCCTCTACTTCACCACTGAGAATCCCCAGCGACCAGATTTGGATCCCAACAGTGACGAGAACCGACATGGCTGGTTGTGCTGGTCGCCTCTGCGCCCTCGCCAGTTTGCAAGATCCCTACCGGATGTAAATCCGTCCTCATGGACAGCATACTATCCTTTGTCCGGCGCTGGCTTCATGCGGTCAGGCAAGCCCACCTCGCCGTCCATCTTTGACAATCCAGTTGCGAGTGGAGTGAAGGGTGATCACTGCTTAATGATCGATTTCTTCACCTCGAAGGCCAACGTCAAGGGCGGCAAGGGCGATGGATCGGGCAATGCAGGAGATGGAGAGAACGCTGAGTCCGACAATGCACACGATGGAGTCTCGGTCGCAACCGAGGGAAGCAAAGCCGCTCGACCGATTCCTGACGCGTCGGGCAACGAACCAGTCATTTTGTGCTTGGAGTCGATTCTCGCCACCGGCCAGTCCACCATTGTCGTTGGTCTGATGAGACAGGTCACGAATGCACAGCATATCGCACGTATTCTGAGGATTCATAAGACTGCTGCTCGAAACGCATGCCGTCGTGCTCAAGAAATCATGGAGAATCCAGAGTCCTACGAACCGGTATTCATCGATCCTCCCCCGGGATGCCGATTGTCATCCAAGATGAAGCTTGATTCGGAATATTTCCTCCACCTGAAGGGACAGATTGTAGCAAAACTGCATCACAAGCGCCCTCTGGGTGTCTGGACGGATAGTGGCGAGACCCTCTACCATGAAACTTTAACGAACTTGGAGGAAATGGAGCGCCTGGAGGCCAGTAATCTGATCTTGACGTCTGATGACCACATGTACAATCCCTTCACTCATGAGCGCTATGTTATCGCACGCGACTTCTCGTTTATTAATCTTGATGCACTTGCGTTGGAGGAAGAACTGGATGAACTAGAGGCACGAGGTGAGGTCAAAGACGACTTGGCCATACTTCACATTCCGTATGTCGAGATGCAGGGCCGCTCAGGAGAGGACGTTTCGGCCTCCCTTGCCGCGGTCGCAGCGCTTCAGAGCAAAGAGGGTATGTTTGAAACCAGCACATTCGGTGACGGCGTTTCCGTCGTCTCCGCACTGCCTCCAGAGCCTGGTACCGGTGGCGTGAGTGTAACCCGAGGAAGCGTGACAGGAATGCACTCGGTAACCTCGCCCACGATGGGAGCCATTACAGAAGAAGGTGATGATGATTTTCCTGATGCTATGCATCGCCGCCGTTCCATCGGCGGTAGACGTATGTCCATCACAAATCGCGGTCACGAGTATCAGCTCTATTCTGAGGCGAAAGAAGATCAAATCGATGGTCTGTTGGAGGTAGATGAGAATGGACAAGTTGCCGAAGGCGGAGCCATTCAAGATGTGGAGGCGCAGGTACATGCAGCTGGTGTCGCTGCAAACGATGATGCAAATCCTGATTTCGACCCGAGCGACCCAGCACATCTGGCAGCAATCGCTGCAATGACTCGTGCTGCCGCCCGAGGCACTGGTCGTGATAGTGAACAAAGACAGGCGCTGGCTGCCGTTCAAGCACTTGCAAATAACACCAGCGCGGTCACTTCACAACAATCCATCACCACTGGTGCTGTTGCGAGCGCCATAGACTTGGAAGAAGATGAAGAGATCGAGATCATAGAAATTGAGGAGGATGAAGATCTTGAGCAGCTTGAGGTGTCGCAGGGTCGCTCTGTACAACCCGTGCAACCTGTTCAGCCGGTACAACCTGTTACGCCGATGCAGTCTGTGCAGTCCGCTCAGTCTATCAAGCCAGTTGAGTCTGTACAACCATCTGGGATCGCTCCCGTGGCACCCGTTGTGTCGTCTCCGCAACCCGATCAATCATCAGTTGTGGCTCCAGCATCCGCGGCTGTGCCAACACCTGACGCACACCTAGGCGGGGCGACAGCCAACCATGCCCCTGAAGGGGAGGGAGAGGAGGCATTTGAGGTCCAGCTCGAGGACGGCCGTATTGTGACAATGACACGATCGGAGTATGAAGCAATGTATGGACCTCTAGAGGGACAGGAAGATTTAGCTCAGCCGCAAGAGCAGCGACCTGAACCGGCCGTCGCTTACGATGAGGAAGATGAAGAAGCAGCCCCAGCACCGCCCGTGCTTGTCGAAGAACCAGTCCACGCTTCTGTCAAGTCCTCCCACGTCTCTGACATGCACAAGACCGAAGCAGCATCGTACAAGCATAGCCAATCAGCACAGCATGCCGAGACTGGGACCCAACCACAACAGGTTTCTGCTGTCGAAGTACAATCTCGCCCACTAGCCGAGCCGGTCCTAGGAACCCCATCTCTTGAACCTCGGGCCCAGACCCCCACGGTTGCACAACCTACACAGACTCCCTCCCTTGGGGCTCGAGCTCAAACTCCCTCGGTAGGAGCTCCAGTAGACCCTGGAACTCCTTCGATGCCACCATATGAGTCAACTGTCCCACAAACACCTCCGCTGGTGATGGTACAGCCGCATTCGCGTGACGTCTCACCTACTGTTCACACCATGCCTACATTGACTCCAGAACTTGAGGAGAAACCAACCCCAGTACAGACCGCTGAACAATCTCCATTTGCGGAGCATGCCAGTTTTGCTGTTCCAGTCCAGGCGTCTGCCCAGCCAGACCTCGAACCTCAGCTTGTAAAGGGTGCCTCTGGCATCCCAGCCGAAGACCAAGCTGTTCCAGTTGACATGCCTGAAGATCCAACCCAAGTACCCCCACCTGCACCGCTGGACGACTCTGAGTCAGTTGAAGAAATCGAGCGTGTAATTGTCGAGCAGGTAGTTGTTGAGGAGGAGGTTGTTGAGGAGGTTGTTGAGGAGGAGGTCCAACCCGAAGAAGCACCTGTCATGCCTACTGAACACGCAGTGGATGTATCTGAGACTGCAACTGTGACTGCACCTGTGACTTCATCTATGACTGCAACTGAGCAATCTCCAGAACAGCAGCAACCAGTCGAATCAACTACCGATACAGTCCTCGGTTCTGCATGCGCTTTGGAAGAGTGTCGCCCATCAGAGTCAAGCCAAGAAGTTGCTGAGTCGGCTCCTACTGATGTCGAACAGGTCGTCTCCTCCCCACACGAGGCACCGTTAGGTCAAAACCAGGGAAGAGAAGTCGATCAAGTGGTCGCTCCAAATACGCTTGAATCAGTCCCAGCCCCTGAAGTGGCTGAAGCCGAATCTCAGGAGCTTGCGCCACCTGCCCCCGCACCTGACGTTGCGTCTGATGAAGTCGTGACCACACAGTCGTCGCCCAAACCCGCACGCCGTGGGCCACCACCTCGCAAGACAGAAGCTACAGAGGACGCTCCACCTCCACCACCTCCAGCAGAAGACGCTCCTGCCTTCTACACGACCGAGGAGGTCCCGAATCCCGATGAGAACGGAGATTTCGATTTTGAGGCAGCCTATGATGTATCTGTTTCGATGCCTTGGCTTACTGCATTACCTACCGTTTCCAGTGATGTGAATCATATCTACGCAGCGACGAACCAAACTCTCTTCGTTCGTCGCCTGCGCGAGACCCAAGCGCTATCTGATCAAGACGTTGAGATCTATGCACAGGCGCACTTCAAGCCTATCAGCGACGAGGCCACTTATGAGCAGGTGAGTGCTGCGACGGTTCGAGAACTCAGCCAGGCCCTTAAGCTTGCTGAGGAGGTCTATCTTCGTATTTGCAAACAGCGTGAAGAAGAACAGCAGAAGCAGCGTGAAGAAGAGATTAAGAAAGAGCTCGCCGAGCGCGAAGCGTTCCTTGAGCAGGAACGTATCCGAAAAGCGAAGGAGGAAGAAGAGGCTCGCATCGAAGCTGAAAAGCAGCGCAGACGTGAGAAGCTTGAAATGCTCGCAGCGCTCAAGAAAGCCAAGGAGCTTGCAGAGAAGCGTGCTGCCGAAGAACTTGCACGTCAACAAGAGGAAGAGGCGAGACGACGTGAGGAGGAGGAACGTCAGCGCCAAGAGGCGGAGGCACGAGCAGCTGAAGAAGAGCGAAGAAAGCGTGAGGAGGAAGCTGCTCGCAAGCAAGCCCGCCTTGCAGAGCTCAAGGCTAAGCGAGCCGAGGAGCGCAGACAACGGCAAGCTGCCGCAGGTGCTCCACCTGCCGCACCAGCCCAACCTGCTCCCAAGAAATCAGACCATGATCTTGCGTTTGAGCCAGTAATCGAGATTCAACCTCACGCTACGACTCTCGGGGCTGCCGCTCTTGAAGTTGCTTCGGATGACGAAGGGGAGTCCGCCACTGCTTATGTGCCAGTTCCAGAAGGGCTAAGCAGTTCAACAGGCGAGTACCCACCCCAGCCTGCGGATGAAGAGGTGCCACCGCCACCTCCGTTGCCAGCAGAAGACGATCTGGGTGAAGGTTTAGACGATGATGTGCCACCACCTCCACCAGATGAAGAGGATGATGCTGCACTGCTCGCTCAGATTGAGGCCGAGTTTGCACCACCACCGCCTCCACCACCCCCTGAAGAAGAGGAGACTCAGGGAGGATCATCGTTCTCTCTCACTGATGTCTTCAGCGATTTCTTTGGTACGTCAGAAAAGGAGCGTGCCGCAGAGGAGCATTATGCACCGAAGAAGGCGGAGGAGGCGCAGGGTGAAGACGCCTCTTCGTCAACAGCCTTCAACTTCTTCGGCTTTACCATCAAGTTCTAATCGTCCCCATCTACGACATCGTCTTGTCGTATAATCATTTGTTATTAGCTCATGACATCTGGTCTCTCGCTAGATGTTCTCTGTTGCATTTAATAAATCTTGTGATCCGTTATATTTGTTGAATCCGAGTCCCGCGCACACACGCGGATCTGCCCGAGCAATGTGCACCTTGGTTCGCATTACTTGACTATTCTTGGACATACGGAATAACCTTATTGTGATGATTTATTTGTACAGGCATGCTCAGATCTCATCGTCTACAAGTGGACCACCAACACTCGCATCGCTATATGCACTGCCGACGGAGACGGCATCGCTATCAACTCCCTGATCTTGATCCTGATCTTGCTCGACCTGGCCTTCTTCTTCGCCGTAGACATCTTCAGCACCCGGTGCTCCACTTGTGACAGTCTTCGCAAGGGCGTCTCGTTTACGAGCCGCGCTTGCTGCAACTTCTTCTTCGCCGCGTTGGCGTTCGTTGATAGGGCGAGCGCGGAGCGGGAAAATGGTGGAGTACACGCGCTCAATCAGTCGTTCCATCGTCAACTCGAGTTCACTAATGACCGACTTGTTCTCCTCTGAATAACCCTTAAAGCCGCGCATCGGACCTCCTAAGACACTTGCGGCTGCTGATGAGTCGTCCTTCTTGGGATCTGGGCTTGAAGATGCCTCCGTCTCTAGAATTTCATCCAGTGACTTGCCGGATTGTGGATCGAAGATCGTGGTGAAATCGGCTGATTCCAAGGTAAGCACAGGCGGTTCGGCTGTAGGCGTAAGTGTCAGAGTAGGCGGAGTCTCAACGGGAACATCCTTTGCCGATAAGGGCGGGGTTGCAGTGGCGGCCGCGATCGCATTCCTTTCCGCAATGTGTGCAGGGGAGCACTGAACACGCATTGTCTTCAAGTCGATCGACCCCGCGATGCCATCAATGCAGAAGCGAATTCTTGCGTTGGGTTTAACGTAAGGATCCAACGTAAATACATTACCAAAGCTCTGTTCTAAGATCCACACTAATGTATCTAGCTTTTCCGTGGTCCATCGTTTTGGAATTGTTGTAGGTCGGAGGCGACCATCTTCGGTGAATGGGCCCAGCACAATCGCAGAACGATCCAATGGAACGTTGCCGTACATGGCGGTTGTAATGGCTTCGCTTTCCGCGGGTCGCTTATGGAGCTCATGAACACCATCCATATCATCCGTGATTTCGAGCTGTTTCGCTTTCATACGCGCACTCTCAGCGGCTGCGGAGAGCGTTGGCTTGTGGCTGAGATAGTCACGCGATGTTTCGCCACTCGCGCGTAGCAGCGAAACAGCCACGGCCTGAGACTCCTTTGTGTTCTCCTCAGACGCCTCTTCGGTGGTGTCCGTCACCTGCTCACCTTCTTTCTGTTTTTTGTGGTGATCGTGCTCATGCTCATGCTCATGCCCATGGTCATGGTCGCAGCATGACCCTCCAAGGAACTTGGCTGCACCAGGATTGGCCTCGACGGACATTAACAGAGCAATTACAGAATCCACGACAGAATCCGCGACGGGATCAGAATCCCATTCAATAGTAAGACTTGAAGGGCGGCTCTTAATGAGGGCCAATCTTGCTGCGCGCTCACGCTCAGCGAGATCCCGGGTTGTGTCCTTTGCGATCGCATCAGCCGCTGCGGCCGCTGCAAGGTCGGCCTGACTCAATGGCGATTGTGAGATCGTAATAACTCCGTCATGGATTGTGATGCTCGGTAGCTTAGATGGCTTCGTGCTCTCGCCTTCACCCTGCGGCTCGCTCTGGGACTCCTCAATGTCGGTGATTTCATACATCTGCGAGATGACAACACGAACTGCATCGAAGCTCTGGGTGAAGGGAACAACAAGCTTCTGCTTTACCGTCGAGACGGCAAGTGGAGTGTACTTTGGCAGGTCATCGACAGTCATCATGGAGTATGTGAAATCACGACGAACCAAGATACCTGCTAAGGGTGCACCTGGCCTAGGGGCGACCTCAGCGAGAGTACCAAGGACACGAACGATCCTCTTAGCACGGAATTCGATAGATACAGTCTGACAGTTAGCAGGGGCACTCACCAGAATATTAACATCTGTGGGGAGGTAGGTCTCTTCGAGGGCGTGCTTCAAACGCATCATTTCACGTCGTTCACCATGGACCAGAATCACATGTGGAGGGCGCAATGCATCAATGAATTCACTAGTCTCTCGGTAATCTGCATGCGCGGAGAACATCATGCTGTGGACCGACATGTTGAGTTCTAGGCGCATACCATTGAGGGATGTGATATACGGAGGAGAACTCAAAATCGTATGGCCAAGAGTGTTTTCGACACAATAACCGGTCATCACAACGCCATTACGACGGTCAGAGCACCACTTCTCGAACAATTCACGTGACAGACCATGCTGGAGCATACCTGGCGATGCAAGAATCACGCATGGACCAGAGTCATCAAAGTCGGACATGTTTCGGAGATTCTGAATGTGCTTGAAAACGAATGGGTTCTTCACTTGAGCCTGCTCCTGGATACGCGTATTCATCATGTTAATGAAGGTCTGGTAAACCGCAAGACACTTCTTTGCGAGGGAAGAGGCGTAGTAAATGGGAACACTCTGAAGCGATGGATTTGCTTCCCAGAACTCTTCCAGAATGAGCAATAACTCCTGAGCACGGCCCAAGGCGAACTGGGGAATTAAGCATCGTCCACGCCTTCGAACGATGTTTCGGACGGCTTCTGTGAACATGCGTTCACGCAGAGCTGCAGGCTCCTGGTTACTAATACCATATGTGGATTCGATGACGAGGACATCGGGTGAGACTTCGGGAAGTTCTGCGGACATCAGGTGGCGATCTTCAGACCGGCTGTAGTCACCTGTGTACAACAGCTTGACACCCGCAATTTCAATCATAAACATGGCTGCACCCAGCACGTGGCCTGCATTGTAGCACCAGAATCGAATACCTCCAGGGAGTGTAACCACTTGGTGGTAGTTGATCGTTTCGATTCGTGACATGGTGTCCTCAATATCTTGGTCCGTGTAAAGAGTATCCTCTGACGACATCGACGTAACGCGCACAAAGTCTGCAAGAAGAAGGCGGTAAATAGCCTTAGTAGGATGCGTCATAAACACGCGTCCCTTGAACTCCGATCGTTGCAGCAGGTAAGGTAGTGCCGCAACGTGGTCCAAGTGGAAGTGGGAGATCAAAATAACATCAACTTCAGCAATATCGTAACTGCGTTCATCAAAGAACGGCAGCGAGTTGATACCCGTGTAAGCAGGGTGCACACCGCAGTCGAGCTGGAATTAGGGTCCAGGTTAGGCACAAAGCAAGGTGAGGGGAAGGCTCTCTAAAGGTGAGCGAGCGACTCGCAAGAAACTTTGGGGCGCAGAATCTCTTCATCTAGATGACGTACCATGATGGTCTTGCCCTTATATTTGACAATATGACATGATCTACCGACTTCCTGGCCCGATCCAAGCGGCATAAACTCGAAGAAGTCCTTTTCAGGGTCTCCACCGGCGAAAGTGCGCCGCTTGATTCCGGGTCGGGACATTGTTCCCTAAAATCTGTGGTAGATCGAGGGATAAACAAGAAAAAATCAGTTTGTTTGCGAATAATTCAGCGTAATACAACGCACAGTGTGATTTGAGGATGAGAATAATCGCAAGATCACGAGATTTCTATCATTCGCCATCGTGTATCTTAGCTTAAAATTGACCTTATCCACCCGGTCCTGACCTAGTGCGGATCCCGCTAACCCCGGCACAATCCAGCATACAGCGGTCGCAACACAGCTGATGGAAAACTTGAAGCTGATCAAATATGTATTGTCAGATGTAGCCAAATCGTTATGCGTTCGTTGGCATCTAAAACATTGCGAAATCAAGAGATATAGCTCTCAGATGAAGAGGCTGCCCTCCTGTGTAAACTTGCTCTGAGTACTGTGTCACGATGGAGTGATCTCCACAATAATACAAACCGCGCGGTACGATTTCACTTGCCTAGATTGGTTAGGGATTGCAGCCGTGCTGCTGGTTCGCTGGCTGGAGCCGTAGCTGTCGCTGCAGCGTGGAACTTAGACAGCTCAGTTCGCGCAGCTTGCAGCTCCAGTTGGCACTGAAGATAACCTTCTGCGTATCGGTTGTGGCTGCTAGGAGTCAAAGTTGTGTAGATAACGAGAAGCAGGGATAAAAACGCAAATAGGAGCGTGGTACGAGTCACAGGCTGCTCGAGCCAGGTCAGCAGGTCTGGAAGATTCGATGGTTTGTCGTGCTCTAGACCTTCTTCATGCTCCATGCTTGATTGCTCATGCTTGTGGCCCTTCGGGACGCAGCGGAGCACGGTGGTCTCAGAGCAATCATCGCCTGAGTCCGCATCGTCCATGGTAATGACGTTCTCACGAGTCTGCTTCTTGGGCGGCTTCGCCGAGGCGTTGCCTGCGTGTTGGCCTTTCTGCCCGTTCGTTCCGGGCGGGTTAGATTCGCTGGCAAACATGATTGAGGACGACTAACGAACAGAGAAGAATACTGACTGAGTCAAGCCTTTCAGTACCAGTGCTGTTTTCTTCCTGATTCTCTGCTATACTGTGTGTTCCGACACCGACGACGACCGTTCGTCACACTGAGTCTTTCGTGTTTCCCGACTTGTGGGTTAGGGCTGCTCAGGAGGAGGGTTTGCAGGGCTTATTGGGCGTGAACACACGACCCGACTTGGTATAACAAGATTGTCGTGAACTGCACTGATGCCTTGCTGCAAAACACGAACGATTTATCAGTTGGTGTTCCGGATCAACAAGCCCACAAACTGGTGGATGGAAACAGAGTCTCTCGTCCGGGTGGATGGTTTTATTGTTGAAGCACAATTTGGCACACTGTTAGCATCACTGATTCTCCACTTGGAGAGTGCTGGCGAGCCGCAAAACCATGTTCGCTAGGCAGAGACTATCCACTAGCAACGACGGGTACGTTTTTTCACCATCTACTTCTTTTGTTAGGTGTAAACTTCAGCGGATGGCTTTGCTCCACAGTGAGGTTTAAATTCCTGGCAAGCGTATATGCGGGCTCTTGACGGACGAGTGGGTCCAGGCGCATTTCTTACATCGGTATCCGCACACTCATGTTCCGACACACTGCTTCTAGCGGCCCCAACCTCGAGATACTTCTCGCAAAGCTGAGGAGAATACCCCCGCTCAACACCTTCACGCTTCAGGCTGTGACGGACTTGAAGTGGGACTTCCTTGAGAGTGCTCTGACGACGACCCTGTCGCGCATCGGTGTTCCCCAGCTCGAAGAATTAGCTACGCTGCGCCGGAAGGAGCGTGTGCAAGAACGCCGGATGCATGTGCCCAGTGAGACCATCATTCAAAGAGAGAAGAAGTATCAGGATGCCTGTCTTGAGTTTGCGTTCAGGATTGGGCAGGAGAGCGGCCTCGGGTTAAAGGGCACGGCGGGCACCGAGGTAGTGAAGTTCCGTGGTCCAGATGATGCTCTGGACAGGAAGGCATGCCACAAGTTGCTCCTACATCTGGCCACAAAATGCCTGGATGGGTACTTTCATCAGCCCACCAAGTTGAGTACACCCGCAGAAGTTTGTCCAAGAAGCACTGAAGCACCAGTCCAGCCGTCTCCATCCCCGTCGCAGTCGTACCCACCGTCACAGGACTATCCACCAACACATCCGTATTCGCCAACTCATGGACAGCCCCAGTCACAGTCACACTTGCAGCCACAGCCAGGACCACCTGCTCAACGACTGCCTATGCCTCCATATCCCATCCAGCCTCCTTACCCCTTGCAGCAAAATCAGCAAGCACCCGTGCCATATCCAACTCAAGGCCCGAGCTATTCTGGATATCCAGGTCCCCAGAATCCGACCTACACTCCGACACCCTATCCCCAGCCTTCTCAGCCATACGCTCCACAACCTGGGTATCCTCCGCAAGGGTTACCGTCTTCATCAATCGCGCCAGATCATCCAAGCTCAGTTTCTCCGTATGTCACATATCCTCAATCACAGTCCGCTCCAGGTTCCGTGGACAGTGAACCGAATCGCGCTAACAGTGGAACCTCAGCCAAGTATGTGGCACCGGCCGGCCTCCCTTCTCGCGCTCGACGAACGTCAACAGGCAGGCGCAGAGTAATACCCCCGTTTGAGGCCGCTGCGATGGCCGCAACCGCTGCAACGGAGCCCCAAGAATCTGCCCAGCCCCCTCGACCCAGTCTGCAACAACAGTTATTCGGGGGTGCAGACACTCAACCAAGACAGCATGTCACATTTGACCATCCCAATCCAGCGAGGTCAGTGGACGCATATGGCATGAGGCCTGGACCGGTTTCTGAATCCTTTGATAATAGGCGAGTCATGGACCAAGCGACTGTTTGGACAGGACCTCCAGCACCAAGAGTACAGCAAGATGATGAAGCAGTGATGCAGCTAGCCCAGTTACGTAAAGACTATGCCCTTCTACAGGCAGAACTCGAACAAATGAAGGTAAAGCTTCAACTTTCCGAGACGAAAAACCAGAAGCTTCAGCTTCAGTATGACAAGCTGAAGAGTGCTCATGCAAAGGAATCTGCAGCAGCAGGGAGACGTAGCACAATCTCTAAGCCTGGCTCTGGCAAGGGAGATGACTCTGTGAGTGACGACACCAAGTCCGCAAAGGGACCGCTTGACTTATTCTCTCTGTTAGGTGGTAATCAGTCCCAAGCGGTTTCCAACACCGCAAATATGATGTCTCGAACGTCAAGTGCCGAGGATGAAGCACGCAGACAACTTCTCCTGCAGGGTGCAGCTGGAAAACTGTCGCGAGGGATGGACCTCGCTTCAGTCAAGCTTGCCCGCATGGAGAGTGCATTACGCACAGTTCACAACGCTCTTGAGCAAGCTGCTTTCAAGTTACAGACCATGGCACAGTCTTCCAATGCATTAGAGCGGAACCCGGTTGACCTCATCAACGAAGCGGTGCGAACGATGAAGGCGATTGGATCGGTTGCGAAAAGCGAACTCACGATGCGAGCTCTTGCTAATTCTGGTGCTGACGTGTCGCTGCAGAACGGCGTTGCGGGTCTGGCCTCACGCGTTGCAGATCAGAGTATCACCGGAGGCGGCGGTGATGTTGAGCTTGAGGAAGATACTTCAGAGGAAGTAGCTGCAGAATGCGAAACGGCTTCGTTTGGTGGGCCAGGAGGATCGCCTGATCGCATTCATTCATATGGTCACAAGGCGATTCAGTACGAAGCCATTGAACGTGTCCTGACTCAGCTCCACAGGCGACTTGCATTCTCGCTGCCACGCCTGTTGCCTGCGCTAATTGCAGTAGAAGCTAGCTCGGCTACTACCAGCCACACACATCCAAGTGAGGACCCGGCTGGCATCTACTCCTTGTCGTCATACTTGAGGCATGCTTTAGCCGTGCTCCGGACAGTGGTACCATTTACCTCTGCTGCGCTGGATCTGAAATCCACGCCACTCTATTACCCGCCTTATCTCAAGGTCATGCCAGCTGGTACGATTGGAGCAGTCCCTGGCTCTTTTGCCACAAAGGTCCAGACTGAGGGTGCTAAGTCAGATCGCGTCCGTTCTCGGTTCCAGTTAACGTCTCTGAAAGCCCCACTCGTTAACTTAGTTGAACTCTTATCTGCAGCATCAAAGGGACAGCTTGCCTCGAGCCTTGCAACAGTTAGCCCGAAGACAGGAGCTGTTGCAATGAAGCCGGTGTTATTAGAAAGATTGACAAATCTGGCGCGGACGCATCATACGTCCGCACTCGAATCTGCTTTTGTTATGACACTCGAGCGGACGATTTGGGCAAAGGTTGCGATTTTCCAGCGTGAGTACATTGAGCAAGCGCTAAAGAAGGCCGATGAATTGACACAGGCTCTCCGCTTGGAGGGATTTGGAGCCTATAGAGAGCTGTATTCTGTACTTGAAGACACTCTTGGTGATGTGTTTAAAGCGCATATTGCTTCCAGCCCTCAAAACATATCATCTTCGGATACGCTAGCAAATATGAAGCTACCGACCTTAACTCCTGCACAGTCTCAGCGACTTCTTTCGGCTGTGCTGGCGATATTCCCTCGCCTGCGGATGACTCTTCAGTCGGTATTGCCTGGTGGAGGAAATGGTCTTGATCCCCATGCTGATGCCGAGAATTCAGTAGGCTCGACTGCGATGCCCTTGTTTGTACAGAGGTATCACCGAGAAATGCGGAAGCTGTGGCAGTCCTTTGCCCAGGCACAACGTGCTCTCATCCAGAAACTGTCGTCGAATGCGGGATCCAGCTACATTAATGCTCTCGAGACGGCAGCACTGTTCATTGGGGACCAGAACGATGAAAGTTCCGTTGAGAGGCAAGTCGAAAGTCTTGAAAAGGAGTCAGAGTTCATCGTTCGAGAGTTCGGACCAGCAGACGAGCTAGTACCTGAAATCCCATTAAATCCAGCAAATCCGATGTCCAACGATGTGCTCCTACCGGAGACACAAGCAACACTGACTGCTATTGATTCAGCAAATCCAGATTCTCACAGTAAGTCTCGTATGACAAGAGCGTCAACCGTTGTGAAACCGCCTGCAAAACCAGTACTGTCAAGCCGACCGAGCATGAGCAGAGGACCTGACCGGATCGCATCATCTAGATCTGAATGGCTTAGCCAGCAAAGTGTCCTTGAAGGATTGCTACAGTCGTCACAAAATGCGGAGTGGTCGCCATGTGAAGATGCAGCTCTAGAGCCGAGCGTCATCGCCGAAAGGTCGTCACAGAAAGGTCTGCTAAGAAGCGAATCGAAATCTCGCCTGACACCACAAGAGCGTACGCCTGCAACACGAGCTGATGATTGGTCAAACACTCCAGAAACCGAGCAACCCCGTCTGAGTGCTCATATGTCAGCGCCTGCGTCATCGAGTCGGCTGCTGGGAAAGGCTGCACAGCCAGCTCGTGAGAACGAGAGGGCAGATGACCATCGACCTTTTGAAGAAGCGGACATGCGTGAGGTGAGCTCTAAAGTACTAAAGCACTCAATGACAGCGCGGGAAACCACGACCCCGCTTGAGACACGGTCCCAGCGTAGACCCACCTCAGCGAATCCAACAAGGTCGGCTTCATTTGATGCTCATCCTGAAGAGCGTCCTCTGCCAGGCGCCGCTGCGTATCCGGATTTAGACGAATTGCTTGCTCGGCGAAGAGCTTCTTCAAGGGAGAACCAACACTCCAGACAGAGTCCGGCCCATTCGATGGCATCTGATCTCCCACAGCCTGTGAACCCTACTGTCGAGGAGGAGGCTGGTTGGACCCAGGAGGATGATCTCGATAGTAGTTTCCTTTCAGATCCCAGGGTGCTGCACCGTCTTCCGAGCCGCCGTGGTACACTGTATCAGCGTTCCGGGTGCCAGGACGATTACGATGAGGGTCAGGGGTACTAATTCCTCTCGACCTATGTAGCACTGTATTAATAACTATCTCGTCGACTATTCATCAATAAATCACAGGTTGTTCAAATCCCTGAGTTGATTTTTCTATACGAAGCCGCCCGCAGCGCATTCGTCACTAACCTCCTTCATAGTCCTGCTCATGACGTTGCTATCAGCTCTAGAGCGAAGAGGATTCACGTCCCCGCACAAGACCATCTTCGACGTCTTTGGGAATGACTCCTTGACGTGGAGGAGGGTGTCGAAGCTCTGCGGCATCGAGTCATAAGTACAATGGCGGCTTCTCGTCTCGAACAATCATAACTGGGCGTAAGCAGCAGATAAAGCTTACAGCCAGGATGGTGCCTACAATGCCGAACGCCATCAAGAATAGCGCTGCAGGCTTTTGATCCTTGAGGAAGTCTGCGGCTCGAGAGTGGTAGGTTGCGTCCGTGTCCAGGGGACTAATTCCTTCCTTTTTGCCAGCACGTCGCACAATATCGATTGTTTCGTTCGGCCATGCCGCCAGTGCAATGAGGCAAGCCGTCTGGAAAGCGGCCATCAAAGAGAGGACGACAATCCAGAAGATCCGTCCAAAACCACACTCCTTTGTGACATGACCTACCAGTGCAGCGAAAAGATAGTAGCACGATATCACAACGAATCCAATTGAAAACGGACTATTCTCCTTTTGGAGCAGCCAAACAGCGGCCGCAAGCATGACGCATCCCACTGCCTACAGTTAGAGTCGGTGCGGGAAAGGGGAACCGTGAGCTTTCTTTGGTTCGACTCTTAGTAGGGCGACCTTTTCGGCAAGGATCTCATATTCATCAACGGGCATGTACATAGCATTCAACGTACCAGCCAAACGGAGTTATATAAGGACAAGTACAATGTACGAAGTCCCATGTTGCCTCTATATTGTCTCTATGACTTGAGAAAGCAACTCTCAGCGACAGCAGCACAGGTGAACAGTTTACTTCTTCGAGTGAGGCGGAGTTGTTATCCCGCTTCAAGTTGTCTAAAACATTTGATGCCAGCGGTTGTAACCAGTGAGCATATTATGAGCACGTGGCATGCGCGCTATTCACGTCTTTCAAGTTCCCCTCGAGTGTGCAAAACAGGGACGTGTTTCTGTGCCATGACTGGAATTGACTGGAATTGAAATTAATTCGAATTTTTGAGAGTGAAGAACAGCCTGAAGAAACACAGGAGTCGCGATGCCAGCAGCATAAAAGGTTGCCCATGGAATGTAAGATTTAGGATCGGGTAGTGTATTGAGTCTTTGGATATACAAGGTGGGATTAACCAGGGTTAGGGGTTAGGCTTAGTAAACACTGGTGGTAGGGGTGTAACAGGAGCATCATACACTTGCTAAACTAAGAAACTAACGAAACCACTCGAGTCTGCAGCAGACCTCATACCCCTCGCACCACTTTACAACTAAATATTCAATAGATTCGATGTCAACTCAGAATCACTGGCGGATCACACCCTCTGTCATTACGCGTAAACCAGCTTCCGTGGAGAGCAAAGCGGTCTGAGCGCGACTGCACTCGTCCTTGAGCTGGTTTACTAGTGCCTGGAGCTGGTGATTGCGGTCTTGAAGAGATGCAATCTGTGCCTTGAGTTCCTGCTCAACCTGGATGGCCAAGTTACGACCTTCCGCAGTCGCGTTCTCCACCTCGGTTTGGCGTCGGAGGTCCAATGCCTTAAGTTCAGCCTCAAATTGCTTCGCCTGCGAGGAAGCCAGCATTTCGTACTTCTCGATCTCAGACTTGAGTGCGATCTCGTGCTGCTCTCGCAGGGACTCAAGAGCACGACCAGCTTCTCGTCGAGTCTCCTCGAGCTGGAGCGTAACCTCTCGCAACTTGTTCTCGAGCAACTGGCGATCCTGAAGGATGAGAGCATCCTCTTCAAGTCGCGCACGCTCCTTCGCCAAGCAAGCATCGTAGAACGCAGCGAAGCGTCTCAGCTGGCGCACTAGCTCTTTTCTTTGCGAAAGCAAGACCTCCTTATCGAGCTGAAGCTGCTTGAGCATAGCTTCCTTGCGCTCGGTCTCTTCTGCTTCGGCATAGTCGGTCTCATCCAACTCTGCCTTTTTAACCAGAGTGGGCGGTGCGTATACATAGGCAACTGCGCCGTGCACGCGAAGAGAGCCCAAGTCGAACAGCGCAATCCTTGACGGTCGCTTGACGTTAGGCTTCTCTTCGTCCTTGCGGAAGCCGAGGATGGCGTCCTCGTAGACAGGTGGCAGCTCCAATGGCGGGGGAACAAATGGCCTGATATTGAGCAGCTTCGCGCGGGCCTCTTGGTCGCTGACATTAGGGTCAAGGACGATAGAGGCGAACTCATCTCGCCACTGTGCGCACTGCTCTCGGACCTTCTCCCAGCTCTCGGCGACTGCGTTTGATAGACCAGCAGCAGTTTGCGCAGTGCCCCGGGCGAGTCCGACCGCATTGAGAGCAGCAAGTCGTGTGCTCTCAAGGGCACCAAGGACGCGCTGTACATGCAATTGGCAGACACGACCACGGGTTACCAACTTGAGGATCTCGGCAGCCTGCGTTGCTAGAGTCCCTGGGGCAATGGGGGGCATCGACCTATTCGCTAGATTCTCGGCGACTGAATCTGTTCCATCTGCACCATCTTCGTGGTGCATCTGAAGCTGGTATTGTTGAACAAACTGAGCATGCTGACCTGCGGCCTGAGTGAGAGCATTGGATGACTCCTCAAGTGTCTTCCAGATGGTGTCGAAAGCCTCGAAGAGTGTGGTCAGCATGGCATGGGGAGTGGCATCCTTCGGTAGTTGCGAAGTAAACACTGGTGCGGCAGTCGATGGCACACCCGCTGGACTAAGACTCGACAATAGGGTCGCTGCGGGAGGTCGTGAGGTTGATGATGCGGCGGAGCGGGATTCACTAGCCTCAGTTTCTCGCACAATAGCATTCAAGAATGCTGCATCTTTGCCTGCGTCTGAAGGCACCTCAGAAGCATCGAATGATTGCTGTGGGGCTGATTCCGCTGCGGCAGCCGTAGCCGCATCTAGAATCTCAACCGACAGTGCTCTGATAAGCTGTTCTTCCTGGGCCAGAGCGGACTCAACGCCATCAATCTTAGATTTAAGGTGCATGGAAGCCACTGCCGCGATATGCGCGGCAGACGCAACCAAATCCGGGACGTTGAAGGGCTTTTGCGACGCGTGAGCCCCTTCAGCTTGATTCTGTTGAGCAGGTACGCTGACACCCTCCGATGCAGCCTTCGCCGCTGCTGCAGCAATTTCAAGGCGACGTCGAACGTCAGCGTGTTGCTGTTCCTCATGTGAAGCTTGGATCTGAGATTGCAACTCAAGGATCTGCCGGCGTGCCTCATTGAGTGCGGATTCACTTTCTTGAAGGGCGGCCTCGAGCTGAGCGTAACGGTTCGAAGTCTGATGTTGAACGTCTTCAAGTTGAGTTTCGAGACGTGTAACTTGCTGAGTTAGCATGGATCGTTCTTGTTCTAGTGCCCGGATGGCATCTCGCAGGGACTCTTCCTCATTCTCTTGGACACGTTGCTTCTCCGACTTGTCTGCAAGCTGATTCTGTAGCTCCATCTGCCTTTGCTGAGCCTGGGCTGCAGCACTGCGGGCCGCTTCGAGTTCGGCCTGGAGTTCGACCTCTCGGTGCTTGAGCTGGGCAATTGTAGCATGGGCTTGGGCGGTTACTCGTTCCTTCTGGACCAAGAGAATATCGCGTTCTTTCATTACACGCTCCAGGACTTGATCTGGTTGTCTGGCAGCTGCCCGGGCATGCTCGAGTTGCAGATCGCGGTCTCGGATGCTAGCCATGAGAGACTCCTTCTCTGCCTCGGCTCGCTCGAGGTCGATGACAAGGCGCTCGACACGGAGCTTGTACTCCTGAGCCTCAGTCAGATCCTTAGTAAGCTTCGCAATCGTCTGCTGGGCGGACTTCTCGGCACGTTTACTCAATTCATAGCTCTTCTTAGCCTCTAGCAGTGCCAAGCGGAGTTGTTGTGCGGTTGCTTTGCAGTTCTCGAGTTCTGTGGCGTATTGATCCAAGCGTTCTGCTGCTAGTGCGAGCTTTTTGTGGCTCTCACAATACTTCTCCTTTGCTGCATCGCGCTCAGTCTCAATTTTCGTTACATACGCACGCAGCTTGGGATGGGATCTAGGGTCACTATACTCAGCGAGTTCAGCCTCGAGAGCTGTCACTCGCTTCGATAACCTCTCACACTCGGCTTGAGAACCTGCGAGACGATGGCCCATGGCAACCTCGGTTGTGCGCTGCTTTTGTAATTCAGCCTCAAGGCGCGCAATGCGTGCTATGGACTCTTCACGCTCGGCCAACGATGGGTTGCTGGCAGCTTTAGTGATAGCTGATTCGAGCTGTGCCTTGATTTGGGCACATTCGCTTTCCTTGGCGGCGACAGCGCCGGTTAGCTCGGAGATCTTGGCCCGGAGTTGACTCACCAGTTCTTCGTGGCGTGTGTTGGCAGCACGAGCTGCGGCATGAAGCTCCTCTTGTTGCTGAAGGAGGCGTGCATGGGCCTCTTCACGTTCTTGCCGCAAGGAGCGCTGGAGGGCAATAATTTCATCCTGTGCGAGTCTCGCCGTACGCTGAGCATCATCAAGTTGTGCTGCATGACGAGCTGCTTCTTGTTTCAACGCACGAACCTCCGCTTGTAATCGGCTTGCCTCATCCTCAAACTGCCGGGCAGCAACAATCTGGGCCTGCAGTGCCGCGTCGACATGCTTTAATCGATTAACCTCGTTCGGCAAGAACTGGAGTGCGGCAAGCCTGTCTTCGGCTGAGCGTAGCCTTGCTTCTGCCTCTCTGCGAGCCCGAACAGCCTCTTGGAGTTCCCCATCACGGTGGCGAAGTTGGAACTCGAGGTTAAGCGCACGGGCCTCAGCCTCATGTGTACGCTGGCGAGATTGGTTAGAAATGTCATCCGTTGTCATGTTTTCCAAGGCATTGATACGAGCAAGCTGACTCTTAATGACTGCGTCCTTCTCGTTAAGAATAGTCTCGAGTCGCTTCGTTTTGCGTTCGCAGACTTCAACCATATCGGATAGGCGCTGGCGATCGACTTCGAGTGATGCCTTCGTCTTTTCCCACTCATCCTGGGCGAGGCTGAAGCGGTTTGCGCTCTCTCGCAGCTGCTTCTTGTGCTGATCCAACTCTCCATTGACGCGCTCGAGCTCGCTCTCTAAGTCCTCGCACTGCGTGTGCAACGCGTCACGCTTACTGCGAAGCTTGTCCCGATCCTCCTTGCTCGATTTCAGCTCGGCTTGGAGCTGGTCAATTTGATCTTGTAGGATTTTATCTCTCGAGGCCATTCCCGCGCGAATCTGACGGATCTCTGAGTCTTTTTCCGCAATCACAACAATGGCATCATCAATCTTGGTCTGTAATTCTTGGGCGTGCTTCTCTTCAGCCTGAAGGGACTCGTTCAGGGCTTCCATCCTTTGCTTCAATTGAGTCGCTCGAATTTCAGCGTCTTCAGCATCCGCAGCAGCCTTGCGCTCAACAGACTGTTTTTCGGTCTCGCAGGCCATGAGGGATTCACGCAGCTGGGATATCTCGGCAGCCTTCGCTTGCTCCACCTCAAGCAAGCGGCTGATTTCCTTTCTAGCACCTTCGAGTTCGTGGTCCAGTTCCAGGATTCGTTGCTGAGCCTGTTTCAGATCATGCTGGATTGCATGCAGTTCGTTCTCCAGGTCAGCACGCTGCTGCCGAGCTTCCTGGAGATCAGCCTGTAGACAAACGATGAGCTCTTGCCTTGAGTCAGCGAGGGTCTGGGCTGCTTGTCGCGCCTTATCGAGTGTTTCCATTGCGAGAGCAGCGGCTTGAGCTTCTGCAATCGCCTTCGCCGCAGCTGCGGCGTTTTCAGCTTGCTTCGAGGCGAGCTCATCAGCACGTGCTCGTGCCGCGATCAGGTCATCCTGAAGTGCATTTCGCTCGCTGATCAGCATATCAATCTTGCTCAGTTGCTCGTCGTATCGAGCCTCGTATGAATACACTAGTTGTTGTTCAGCCTTAGCAGAGTTGGTCGCAAGTTTGCTTTCTAACGATGCTTTCTCCTGAGCGAGTTGCTCAGAGAGCATGGATTGCGACTGCAGTCGATCTCGAAGATCCTTGATCTGGGTTTGGAGCTTCGAAATGCAAGGAAGAGCGAGGGGTAGATATGCGCAGTCTTGGCAATCGCATGGTCGCTTCAGGTGGGCAGGGGTAGCAACTGAGGGGCTCTCTGGGTCCTCAGGCTCCGCTGGCGCCCCTGATTGCCTTCCCTCACCTCCCATGACTGACTGGACATCCACCTGAGTGCGCTGAGCTCGGATGGGATCCCGAACAAGTGTTTCGATCTCCTTCACCGCGGCCTCTAGGCGCTGTTCAAGACGCGCCTTTTCTGCTGCAAGAAGGTCCATTGCACGAGCATTAGTAACCTCGCGCTCTTCGTACGCAGCGACGGCTTCCGCATGCCGCCTCTTAAGTTCGACGATCTCCTCACGTTCTTTCTTAAGCTCCGCCTCGTACTCTGCGCGCGCTTCGAAATCTGCAGTGACACGCTGAGTGTACTTTTCGGTTAATAGTGCATGCGCGCTTCTGAGACGCTCCAGCTCTTCATTCGTGTTATTATAATCGCTGACAGCTTGCTCTAATCGCTTCGTGAGCTCAGTTGCTCGCGCCTCCGCAGTTTCAAGCTGTTGGATTTTGGTCTTCGCGGCAATGAGCTCCTTGGCAACCCGGCCAAGTTCGACTTGGGCGCGCTGTGCAATTTCCAGCTTGCTTTCTAGCTCCTGCATTCGCCTCTGCTCCGTTTCAAGTTTCTGCTCCATGTCTATCACCCGCTTTCGGTGATCATCTGCCTGCTTCTGAGCCTCGCTAACAAGGGATTTCTGGCGTTCGATTTCGCTCACGAGGTTCTCCTTCACCATATCGCCACATGCAGCGCGCTCGCTGAGCCGTGCTCGGCAATCCGTCAGCTCACGCTCAAGCTCAAGCTTCTGATTTAGGATTGTTTCGACGTCGTTCAAATGATCCTGAATCTTCGCGCGTTCCTTCTCGATCTTTTGAGCACACTCACGCTCAAGGTCAGCATACTGGACACGCAGACGATTGATCTCATCCTTCGCTGCGTTCAGCTCTGCTAAGCGCTCCTCTGCCTTTGCTACTGCGCTTCGAGCCTTTTCTTCTGCAGCTCGTTGCAAGGCCGCCTGGTGAGAGGCCTCCTTGACAGCAGCAGCAAGTTCGGATCTAAGCTTCGAATGAAGTTCCCTCCACTGCTGCTCCTTCTCGTTGCTCAGGTGCTGGTCCAACGATGAGGCTGCTCCCGAGGTTGGAGAAATGGGTGGCATACTATCGAACCGTGTTGTGGGGTCATGCTCAACACGAGCCAAGCGCTGTTCAGCCCGCTCAAGCCGGCTCCGAAGGATGGGGATGGTCTTGAGGGCCTCCTGAGCACCTGCCAGCTGTTCCTTGACTGCGAGTAGCTGAAGCTCAGCCGCTTCCTTTTGCGAGAGCGCAGACTCAATTCGATCGAGGTTCCTGAGATTCGCCTCACGCAGTTCCGCAACTTCGTTTACGAGGAGATCACGCGTTGTTCTACATGCTCCGAGTTCACTCGACAATTCATTAATTCGCTTGCGCATCGCGGACACAAGACTAGGAGTCAAGGAGGCCTCGTCGAACTCCTCTGGTTGAAGGAGACTTCGTGCTTCTTGTTCGTCTGATGCCTTCTTCAATGCGTTGATCTGCATCTGGAGGGACTCTCGTTCACGGTTGAAGCTCTCGATAAGCGAGTCATGTTGCTCGCGGAGCTGTCGACGATGCTCTTGCTCGATACGATCGCGCTCTGCTTCATATCGCAATGCTGCGGCCGCAGCCTTCGTTCGGATCTCCTCAAGCTCCTTCTGGAGCTCGCGATTTCGTCGAACGTGCATTTGCAAGTCAGCCAACTTGAATTCCGCGTCCTGGGCCTCCACCGCTGCGACAGTTTCGACTGATAAACGAGCAAGCTTCGCTTCATCAAGCAAGGCCTGTAGCCGAGAAGTCTCGGCCTGCAGACGAGACACATCTTTTCGATGTGCTTCCTGCTCCTCGCCCAGCTTATCGTTTAGATCCACCACCTGTTGCTGGAGTTTGGATACAGTGCGGATTAGAGCGGCAACGTGGCGTTCAGCGTCTCCCAGAGACCGATCAGATTCAAGGCGTGTAGCAATGTCCAGCGCCGCGTGGGCTTCCTCCCATTTCAGTTTCCAGAACTTGACGTTGTCGTCTAGGTGCTGCTCTGTCTCGTGGTGACGTGCAGCCTGACGAAGTTTCTCCGCCTCCGCTTCCAGTGCACGGTTGCGAGCAAGCATCTGTTCCAGTAGAATGGCTTGGCTCTCAATTGTCGCAATAAGGTTGTGAGAGGCAGAATCCGTGAGGTCCTGAACCTGCCCCAAGCCTCCTGCAAGTAACTCGCTCTCACTGAAGCTGGACGAGTCGAGGTCTCTTTGTGATACAGGTTCGGTAGGATGGGGTGCACGCTGCATCGGCTTAGGCAAAGGCTTATCCTGGCCACTACGCGCCGGAGCAGGGCCGGCGGCTCCGGTTGAACCAGCGGCTGCTGCTACTGTTGCCCCGGTGGTAGTTGATAGAACCGGTGCTGGCAGTGGCGTTAGCGCCGGCGAAGAAGAGGACGAGATACTTCCGGTGGACTCTGGTGGGAAGATAGTGGAAGTTGTGGTTGCAGCCCCCGAGGAAGAGATGGGTGCATCGCCATGTGCCTGTAGCAGTCGCGCCTTCAGGGCTTCACATTCTAAAGTGGCCTCACGCAGCTGTGCACGCAGCTCGTTGACCAAGTTCGATTCAGCCTCAGTGTTACGGCCGACTTCACCGTTACCTTCAGCTTGCGCGATAGAAGCGAATTCGCTCGCCAAACTGTTGATCACAGACTCTAAGCGACGCGCTTCTCGAACGGCCACATCTAACTCGACCGTCTTTCGCATTCGATTGATATCTCGGCGAACCGTCGCGACCTTCAAGTCAAGCGAAGCGCTTTCGTTCTCGGCGACTTCATCTTCCAACTCGTCCTGGCTGCTGCCAGAGGAGAATCGTCCCATCGGTCGGCCTTTTCCAACATTCATGAAGCTGTCTGGGAGCGCGGGCGATGCTCGTAAGGCAGCACCAGGGCTCCAAAGGAAGGATCCATCGGCATCACCAACTGTGGCCGACTCCATATGCTGGAGCTGTGGCTGCGCTTGTGCTTGTGCTTGTGCTTGTGCTTGTGCTTGTGCTTGTCTGCCTGCCTCTGCCCCACTGCTACTACTACTGCTAACACTGCTGCCGCTCACTGGGGTCGTGGGCAGCTTGCCCCTCAGCGATTCGCTCATCTTGGGCCGAGTTTACAGTTTGTCCGTGTGAAGGTGCAATCCACGCCGAACAACACCGCAACCTTGTGAGAACGTGCTCGTCTGGGAACCGTCCAAGGCAACAAGTCGGGCCTCTACGTGTCGGCGTTCGGAGGGCGCGTTCGAAAACTCGGAGGCTAGAGTGAGAGACGGGGTGTTTTTCAGGAGGAACGTGAAGAGTATAGCATCAGCGCACAGGACTGCGGTCAATAAAGGCGAAAGATACATATTGGGGTTGATTATATCTCAGAGGGATGCTTGCGACTTGTCCAATTTTTGAAATCACGATTATCCCTCGCTCATTCTAACTGAAAACGACTTTGGGGGGATTTTCATCGGACAGAGAAAGTGCCTAGCAAATGCACTCATAGAGGCGGCTCAGATAAGGCTGTTTCTAGCGAATACATAGGGTTATATTCACGCACACTCACTGCAAGTGTCCTATTTCCCTTCTCAAATCGTTATGGCGGGAGTATTCAAAATTCAAAAATTTGAAAACGCGCGGGAGGGCGGCATCCGCCCTGGCCCGGATTTCGACGGAGGGACTGAGACTTCACTGGCAGAGTACCCGAATCGGAGGAGTGGGTCATTGGCGTGGCAAGCTAATTGATACATACCAGCTTACACGCGTTACAAAACCTCTCTGCGATCTTTCCCTCGAGGGTCTAGCGGTTCCAGACCAGAACCAGATCATTTCCGCGAGTACTCAGCCTCGAGCTCTCTCGTGAGACGTCATACCCTGTGTTTTCCCATAACATTGTGGCACACACGTGAAGCCATACCGAAATCCAAGCTGATCTAGGCGCCCAGGCTTAATATCCCGCGCGGGAAACCCTCAGGATGAGCTGCGCCACGACAGATTCCACACACACAGCATCTGTGCGGATTGTCGATGTTTGCGAGCCCGAGTCGCGAAGCTTTGAAGCCGTGGCGTGCGATGCCATTTGCATTGAAGTGCCTCCAAGGCACCTCAATGATGCAACCAAGTGGCTTCAGAAGCATCTGAGTCATCATCCACTTGACCACCTGAAACGCATCAAAGCGCTGCGAGCGCAAGACTGGGAAGTACCAGGGTGGTGCTTTGAGCCCTTTGAGTGGCCCGCAGAGGTCTTAGAGGAGTCGAAGCAAGACCAATCGAGTCAAATGCACGTTACGACAGCGTCTGCGGAGCTACTTCAAGTACAGCCCCCCGCGGAAGATGTCATGACAAGTGCTTCAACACCTCATTCAACGGAGACCGCTGTTCAGGTCTTGAAGCGGGTGCGCCTGGATGATCCACCGGCTGCATCGGCACCACTTAATGTATCTAGCGCTACATCCGGTCCTGTCCAGGCAGAGATGAGGTTACAAAACTCTCAACAGACTACAAAACGGACCGTTTTACTTGTGGACACACTCGAAAGGTTCAGGAACTTAGGTCGCGAAATCCTTATCAACTTCCGACGGCAGTTCCCCTACAATTTATTCAAAATCCGTGTCAATAGGGTGCCTTCTATCACGCTGCAGGAGCATGATACATTTCATGCTATCTGGCCCCAGGCCCATAGGCCCACTCCTCCCCCTCCGTTACACGATCCAACCGCTCTGTACGCACCGGGGATGGAGCCCACGGCGGAACAAATTCAGCAGGTCGTCCGCTATCTGAATATCGCAGAGTACTGTGCAAAAGGCTACTCTTCTGTATATAATCCTACCCCGACACCAGCCGAGGTTATCAAGGTTCTGGTGTCTTCTCGAGAAAGCCTGCACCTCCACTCCTGCTCAATTTCCCCAAGTTTCTTCTTCAAACACATGGTGCAGTCCATTACAAGGGACGAAGCGAAAGAGAAGCCCCTGTATAATCCGGAGCTGTGCAAACAACTCGCATTACCTGAGCATTCACTCTGTGCACTGGGAGCAATCGTTGTCGACCCACTTGCGACTGATCCTTCGAAAAGTGTGATTGCGGCTTCAGGAGATTTACGAATTAGCCAACTCTTCAAACAAGGTTTGCAATGCCGGGATGCGACCTCAGATGCGCTTGTTATGTCGCTACCAAGGTCACAGTTTGTGACTCAGTTTCTGGGGAATTATCTAGCGTCGAGACCAACGGAGCCGAAGTCTGAGTGGGTCGAGATTATGGTTCAAGAAGCTGACTCATCCATCACCTTCCCCCCACCGCTTGAGACGTGTAGTATGCTTGATCACGCCCCTATGCTTGCTATTGAGCAGGTCAGCCAGCTTCACAAACAAGTCGCTTTACGCACAGAAGAGAATGCCGTTAACATCGAAGGCGAAATGACAACAGAGACAAAATCGCAAGAAATGGTTCAGGGGACCAATCTTGCCGATCAGTACCTATGCACTGGGCTAGACTTGTATCTCAGCCATGAGCCGTGTGTGTTCTGTTCCATGGCTGCGTTGCATTCGCGCTTTCGACGGATCTTCTACGCTCGCCCCAACTCGACTTACGGAGGTCTGGGTGGATTTACGAGCCTTCAGAGGAATAGGCAGCTGAACCACCACTACAAAGTATATCGCGTGGATAATTTTCTAGCTGAAACATGTTAGAGTCGTCACGATGCGCAAGTTGCTACCTCCATTCATGATGTTGGTTTTGCCACAGGCCTCAAGGAGTCTTAGGTGATGTGGCTGCCTTGAGTTCTGGCTATTGGCTCAAGAACCAGCCAACCAAGCCACGAACTCCATCAGCACTTTCCAAGAACTCGCTAGCGCGGGCTTGATCGTTTTGCACCGTCTCCACAGCTTATACTTGAAGTTCTGACGCGGGTTGACCGAGGCCTCCCGCCAAATCAGAAGCCCAAGCAGTAGACTTGAAAAAGCCACCCCCATCTGCACATGTATGATATTGAGTTCTCGAAGTGTGAGAATCTCAAGAGCCAGCGAAAGATCCCAACGTAGATTCAGTCAAGGATCCATCGTGCCTTTAAGGCCCTGCTGAACGACCGCTAGTACAGCCCGAATTTAAAAATCTCCGAGGCACACTCCACAATCACTCCCATTGCTGAGTGATCGCTGAATTTATTCACTAGCACACGGTTACGACACGGAGCGAAAACGAGCTCACTAAATGGCTCCATCGTTATCGCAGGGTGGGCGGAGATACATGAGTGAGGGGCAAGGTGCCTGCTTAAGTGTATATGCGGGACATTCTATCAACTTGTGCGGATGTCCGCGGTTCATGGTTGCCACATATAAATGTAGCACTTGCGGCTATGGCGATCTCATTGAATTGATCACTTGAAGGAACACCCGAACCAGACACTTCTGTTACCTTCCTCTAGCTCGGTGTTGGCTTCAATTACAAGCTCAATTCCAAAGCCACCTGGCGCCCGTGCCTTCCATTGATCGATCATCGGTTGACCGCGCAGCATTGAATGGCGTGCCTCGAGCAGCAAGTGGCTGTAGAATCCTGTGGAACTATTCGTGCTTCCTCTAATCCCTGTGGCATTCATCCTAACACCGTGGATGACTCGGGCTATCTAACTTGAGTTAAAGGGCATCTAAGGTTTCTTCTCGATAGTGACCTTAGGTACAGACAAATACTACTCAGCGTTCTAATTCTCTAGGCCAAACATCGGTCTCCTCGTTTCATAATCGACTAGTCATTACATCTTTTGTTTATTGCAGATACCTTATCGTTGAAGTCCCAACATGAACGCAGCATTTCTGATTGGACTCAAGAACAGTTCTGTGGCAGAGCCGTCCGCAGGATGCACCACCCATAAGAAGAATCAAGCAAAGGCGAATTCTGAGGCAACGGCTACGGATGCAATTCGCACGAGAGAGCCTCTTCAAGAACGCAGGTTTCAGACTCCGAGATGTCACGATCGCTACCACCTTGAGCGCGAGATTGCGTCTAACGATCCCAATCAGCCGAGTCGTACTGAGTGCATCGAGATCCGAGTAAGCCCAAAGGGAACCGGGTCCAACAATGAATGCTTGAAACGTGTCAATATTTTCCGCCCAACACGCGTTGGTTTCCTCCCCTTTATCATCGCTTTGCTGCTCTTCTCACGCTGGGCTTCAGCAACGGCTGATCAAGACCCTAATCGACTTGCACTGACACATCATATTGACAGTCTACGAACTGAGGGGGGCAGCAACTTCCACCCCGACTCTCTCTTGGTGTCTCCGGTCCCACTAACTTCATTTGAGCGAGCAGTGAGAGATTATCGAGGAGGCACAACTCCAATAGCTTCCCACGGGAGGCCTCGCTCAAACGAAGGTACAGAAATCGCCCGCGATGAAGGCGATGCCGGAGCAGAAACCGACGAGACTTCCAGAGAAGGTGACTTCATCAACCCCAGCCGTATCCCTGGAGAAGACGGGGAGGGTGACGAAGTCATCGACGACGAAGAAGACGACGTCCAACCCGAAATCATCGAGGATGACAGCTAATGCCAAGGCCAACGACTCAGGTCACTGCCCGCCGTGCTCAGGATCGGATCGTATTGTCACGGGGTCGCCCAAACAGAGATGCCAACAGCAACCAGCCTCCGGCAAGATGGGGGCTGCGAGCTCAGGGATAGTCCACGGAGGACAGATCCGTAATTTATTGAATCCTGGCCCGATTACATTGGCACCATTTGATGCTCCACTTGTGCCACCTGTTGCATTTCATCGTTTCCATCCAAACACAACGCAGGCCGTCGTTAATCCGATAGCTGGGATCGGAAGGCGCTCAGTCGCTGCTGCGCTCTCTAAACACTTTAAGCTGATCATTGTCCGGTCCCGCCGAAAGAAAGCACAGGCTACAAGAGCGGCTCAAGATACTGCTCAGTTGGACTCAAGGGTGCCGGACGCACAGACTGCCCCAAAGAGCTTCCCACCTATGCCGTCCTTAATGAATACGGGTGAGGGCAGCCACAGCGCGGTTCTCGACAAGATCAAGGCTCGGTGGCTAAAAGTAGCCGAAATTGAAAAGGCTCGGGCGCTTCACTTAAACAAGATAATCGAGGGTTTACAATCTACAATTAAGAGGCAGGTGGAGGCACAAGTGGAAAAGAGACATACTCGAACAGGGTCCGTCATGGAGCAGGCTACCAAACTCAACATCCTCCAACTCCAGCTTATAGATTTAAAGAAGGCACTCCGAGACTGCATCACGCGATATCGGCTTGCGCTCTCATTGGCGCACCCAACTGAAGATGCGATGCAGCGCCTGGATGAGTTGCACAAACAATTGTTGAACATGACAGTGCTGTCCAAACAAGCTACACTGACCACGTCGCGAACCAAATCGATCCCGTCCATGGAATCAGGTACGCAGCCTACTGCGCCCAATGCCGCTGATCCTCGTCATATGCTTCCAGGTGTTGGTGCAGGCCACAAAGACAAAGGCAATGAGGAAGAACATCCGTTTGACCGTCTTAAGCGCGAATCGCGCAAACCAACGTTCGAAGAAACTGCATCACGGACCCTCAAGGAGTTAACACGTGTTGCTGCCCCTGGAACACTAACACATCTGATTGCGCGCAATCTAATTCGGCAGATCCTTATGGGTGCTTTGGCCAGTCCTCGCCCGACGGTCTTGCCAGATCACTCCGTAATGTCAAGGCGAGGGACGCTGCGCAGCTCGTGACGGACATAAAGTGAACTCGGAAAATCGTATGAAAATCTGTCGCAAGTCGTGTTGTGGTGTATTCTACAGTCTGTTTGTGTATCTTTCTACAATCCGGTTTAATTTTCGGCTGACCTCGATCCGGGCGGCGCAAATTGGAACCGTCGCATTGTTCGGACATCGTTTCGTGACAGAGTTGACTCGGATCTTGGAAGCTGCGAATTGCTCGGAGATGATTGAGGACCGGCGCTAGGTTTGCTGTAATACTTGGCATAGTTGATGGGCTTGCCTCCACCGCCCTTGTTAAGTGCGAGTTCAAGATCAGACGCAGATAAATCGCTCATGTTTGACGTAGCCCGTGGCAGGAGGCTGACTGCCTCGGGGAGGTATTCTCGTAGAGCCTGCTCGAACTCTTGTATCTTCTTTCGTCTTCCAAACCGAGCCCGCTTCTCATGCCATTCATGCAACACTGCTAAGAGAGCTTCACTCTCAGGATCGTCGGCCCCACTCACGGTCTCAGTTGTGGACTTAGAGTCTTTGTCGGCTGCCTCCTGTAACGCAGCTTTACTGGCCATCAAGGATGCTCTTTTCCCTGCGGGTGAGTTCACCAAGAAGTCACCAAATCGGATAGAATTGCGAGACGCGGGGGATTCACTGCTCACATACGGTGGGACTGGTGCGAGGGTGACAACGCGTGTAATGGGTTCGCGGCAGATGGGACATTCACGTCGAGTTGAGTTGAGTATCAAGCCTGCACAAGTTGCACATAGTTTCAGATGCCCACAGCGCAACAGCACTGTGTTTTGTTCATCACCAAAGCACATGATACACAACTTTTCATCTTCAACGAGGGTTTTGACCGAGGCGCGCAGCTTTCGAATTGCATCCACCATCGCGATCGCCGCTTTCTGCTTCATCTTGAGCACCACGACAGAAAGGTTCTCCGCCAACTCTTTCCATCTTGCACGTGCTTTGTCTGAGGGTGAGACGGCGGGTTCACTACTAGATTGAGTTTTTGCTTCTTGTTGCACCTCCACAATCACGGCTTCAGATGGTGTCGCTTCACTGCTGGACTCCGACTCTATTGGCGGCGCCGGTGGTGGTGGTGGTGGTGGTGGTGGTGTAGATGGCTCTGGGTTTGCCTCATTATCTGACAGACTGTGGCGACCGTCCCGGGTAGGAAGAGTGTCTGATATCTTTCGCTCGAGAGTGCGAGTAATTCCCTCAAGTTTGCGCTCTTGTCGCATCAGTAGCCAATCGACGACATTCGGGATGCTGAATTCGGATTGAGATACGGCCAGCTCGCATTCTTCTCGGGAAAAACCGAGGGCCATAAGCGGTTGGATCGCCTCGCTTTGCACGGATGTCAGTGAAAGCTGGTGCTCTGCGGTTGAACTGTACGATGATGAGGCGATTGATTTCTGCTCTGAACGTTCTGCCAAGGTACTTGCCCCATGCCCTGAAACAGCATCGCGCAGGGTTTGAGGAGCCTCCGAATGCCAAGTCGACGCAGCAGGGGCATAGCTCGAGGCTCGTATAATGTCTTCAGCCCGATCTGGGTTATTCTCGATCCATGTGATACACTCAAACACACTAGATTCCGGATCCAGTAGCTCTACAGCCTGGGTTAATAAGGAATACAGGGTGCAGGGCAGCTATGAGGATCGCTCTCTGAGGTAATACCCAGTCCGGCAGTTAGACACAACTGGAACAAGCATGTATACACATTACCATTCGGTGGCAGGCACACCTTGTCTCAGAAACCGACATAAGCGAACTGGATGATTGGACTAAAAACTGAGGAGTGCAGAGAAGGGCGATATTCTAAGTACTTACCTCAACAGCCGCGTCTACGAGGGCTGGATTATAGCCCATTTCGAGCAGTGCATTCTGCACTATTGCTTTTAGCTCGTCATGACTTGCCTGCATAGCAGAAGCACGGACTAGGTCATAGTAACTCAATGGATTCATGACCTTGAACTGGCAGCATGCTGCGAGTTGGGGCGGGACACCCAGCCAGTCGGATGCCTCTCTCTTCTTTCACCAACGATCACTCTCGACGCAGATGCACAGCACGAACACCGCTGATATATAATCCAAGTCCTGAGCGGACCCTCGCTGTTGGTAGTAGTTTTATTACACATGAGCTTCCCTCTTGTCAACTGAGACCCTTTCCACTGCGGAGCGAGCTTCGTACGTGGACCTTGACCTGCAGGGCTCGGCGATACGAGCTTTGCCGGACAGAGATGCTGTCCACACCACGCTTTGCAGTGCGCGTACGCCGTAGCCTTCCGATTCTAGATTACACGATTTCGCTTGAGAGTTTACTTTTCTTTCTTTTGTGTGCTGCAGTCATCCGCTGTGCAGTGGACTGCTGGTGATTCGGTGCGGGGTCAACAGGGGGGGGGGGGAAAAAAAAACGCATTGGGTGGGTAGGGGCGGGGGGGGGCGAGGGGGGGAATATGGAATATTAAAAAGAGGGTGGATAACATTTCCTTTTTT
>Ga0180217_1000988_pt1 | contig 35124 bp, 22 predicted proteins | sample eDN3rd37CBELigOP_FD_128521 | JGI IMG/M metagenome (GOLD analysis project Ga0180217, IMG submission 128521) | Enriched Organic Plus compost microbial communities from Emeryville, California, USA - eDNA 3rd pass 37_C BE-Lig OP (version 2) (version 2) ... | reverse complement strand
CGGGCCAGGTCGGCCAGAGAGACAGAGGGGTCGTGGTAGAGGGCCAGGAGGCGGTCGGCCTCCCGGGGGGAGGGGTTGAAGGTGGTGATAGATGGAACCACGCTTGGCGTCACGGTTGGGTAGGGTACGGTTGGGTGGTGGTTGGTGTCAAGGGGGTTGGTTGGATTTTGTTTGATGATGGTGTAAGTCGTTGGGGAGAAAGAGGTTGGAGGATCGGACAGGGGGGCGCTCATCCCCTGACGGAATGGAGGAGAGGAGAGGGGAGAGCAGGAGAGGCTCGTCCCCGGCGTGACGTGTCGCGCTCGTGCCTAGTGCCTCGTGCCTGCCCGCGCCGACTCCCGCAGCAACTCCACCGCCCGCTCGTCGGACACCTGGTCGAAGACGTTGTAGAACTGCCCGATCGCCCAGAAGACCTCCGGCTCGTGCAGGCAGACGACCCGGTCGCATAGGCCACGGATCTGAGCGAGCCGGTCCACGGGGGCGACGGGCACGGCGACGATGATCTCCGCCGCGCCGCCGGCGCGGACCGTGTGGATCGCGGCGATCATCGTCGAGCCGGTGGCGATGCCGTCGTCGGTGATGATGACGCTGCGTCCGGCGACCGGCGCCTGCGGGCGCACAGCGCGGAAGAGCCTCTTCACGTCCTCGATCTCGGCGAGTCGGCGCCGCCGCTCATGGTCGAGGTACTCCGCGGTGGCCCCTGTCGCCGCGACGGCGGCGTGGTTGAGGTACACGTCGCCGCTCTCGCTGACGGCCCCCAGAGCCAGTTCCGGCTGCTCGGCGGCGCGGAGTTTGCGGGAGAGAACGACGTCGAGTTCCGCCCCCAGCGCCCGCGCGATCGGCGCACCGACCTCCAGCCCGCCGCGCGGGATGGCCAGCACCAGCGGGTCGCGCAGGGGCAACTCGCGCAGCCGCTCCGCCAGCGCCCGCCCCGCCTGCTCCCGATCCTCGAAGAGCGGCTGCACGAACATCACGCGGCCCCGCCCGCGAGGTATCGCGAGAACCAGTCCGCCGCGAGCCGCGCCACCTCGTCGAGCGTCCCCGGCTCCTCGAAGAGGTGCGACGCCCCGGGCACGACGGCGAGGTCCTTCGTGCACCGCAGCGCCGCCAGCGCGGCGCGGTTGAGTTCGAGCACCTCGACATCCAGACTCCCGACGATCAGCAGCGTGGGGGCGCCGACCAGCGGAAGGCTGTCGCCGGCGAGGTCCGGCCGCCCGCCGCGCGAGACGACCGCGCGGACGCGCGGCTCGCGCGCCGCCGCGACCAGCGCCGCCGCGGCCCCCGTGCTGGCGCCGAAGAGCCCCAGCGGGAGCGTCGCCGTGGCGGATTGCGAAGCGGCCCACGCCGACGCGTCCAGCAGACGCCGCGCCAGCAGGTCGATGTCAAAGATGTTGGCGCGATCGGCGGCCTCGTCCTCCGTGAGCAGGTCGAAGAGCAGCGTGGCCAACCCGGCGCGGTTGAGCACGCCCGCGACGAACTGATTGCGCGGGCTGTGCCGCCCGCTGCCGCTGCCGTGCGCGAAGAGCACCAGCCCGGCGGCCTGCTCCGGGAGGGCCAGCAGCCCCGGTAGCGTCGCCCGCCCGGCGGGGATCGACACCTCGTCGATCGGGAGGGTCGGGAGTTTCATGGTCCGCCTCCGCGCGGCGCGTCGCCGGCCGCGCCGGCGGCAGGTCTGCGCTGTGCATCCTCCGCCGGGCGCGGCCGGAACTCAACAGAGAGGTTTTTCATGCTCCGCCAGGCGCGTCTCAGCCGTTGCGCTTGCCGGCGGCCTGCGGCTGTTGTTGCTGTTGCTCCTGCTGCGCCCCGTCGGGACTCGCCGACGACCCGGCCCCGATCGCCGCGGCGGCGGGTCTGATCTGGATCTGCCGCGGCTTGGCGCCGGGGCGCTTGGCGACGTGGATCGTGACCACGCCGTTCTCCGTCTCGGCCGTGACCTTGTCCGGGTCGGCCGACTCCGGCAGGTCCACCAGGCGCCGGAACGAGCCGAAGCGGCGCTCGGTCTGGTAGAAGTTCTCGCCGCGCCGCTCCTGCTGCTCCTCCTTGTGGCCCGCGATGCAGAGCGTGCGGCCGGTCACGGTGATCTCCAGGTCCTTGGGGTCGATGCCGGGGACCTCGGCGCGGATGGTCACCTCGTTGTCGGTCTCGCTGACATCCAGCGGCGGGACCCACCCCTCGCGCAGACGCGGCAGTTCGGGGAACTCAAAGAGCGGCTCGTTGAAGAGGCGTCCGAAGGTGCGGTCCATCTCGTCGCGGATCCGTGCGAGGTTGGCGCCGATGGGGTCGCGTCGCCAAGGGATCAGTTGCATAGTGGTCCTCCTTCTTGCGTCCGTGCGCGACGGCCGCGCCGCGCGGCCGGTCCACCCATGAGCATGGCACGGACTCGTCCCGTCCTCCACGAGGGATGTTCCGCGTTCATCGCGACGGCGAGCCGTGCGGCCGGTACGCCCCGTCGCCCGGTGGCCGGACCGTCCCTAGAGTCAGCGCCGCGGCGGTCGCGGACGCGGAGCGCCATCATGGACCAGGTCAAGAACGTCCCCATGGACCAGATCAAGAGCGTGCTGGTCCCGATCGACTTTTCCGAGTGCTCGGCCGATGCGCTGCGCCAGGCGGCGCGGATCGCCTCGTGGACCAACGCCTCGCTCGCGGCGATCAACGTCGCGGAGGTCCCCGCGTACGCGGTGGACCCGCAGCCGTTCTTCCCGGTCGCGCTGCCCGACATGATGGCCGTGCTCGCGGTCGCCCGCGAGCGCTGGGGCCTGTGGGCGCCGGCGAAGGAGATCGGCCGCCCCGTCGAGTTCGACGCCGTCCTCGGCGTGCCGCGGATGGAGGTCGTGGAGCGCATCCGGCGCGACCGGCCCGACCTGGTCGTCGTCGGCGCTCACGGCCAGACCGAACGCCGCGGCGCCGGGCCGGTGGCCTCCGCCTGCGTGCAGTACGCTCCCACCAAGGTGCTGGTCGTGCGCCAGGGGCAGTCCGGGGAGTTCAAGTCGGTCGTCGCGTGCCTGGACTTCACCGAGACGTCGCTGATGGTGCTCGAGCAGGCGATCCGGATCGCCGCGCACGACGGCGCCGCGATGCGGATCGTGCACATCTACGACGACCCGTGGCGCGGCGCCGCCCCGCCGCCGCACCTGGCCGGCACGCTGCCGGAGATCACGGCCAAGTACGCGGACGCGGTGCGTCAGCGGATGGAGGAGTTCTGCGCTCCGCTGGCCCACGAGATCCGCGCGCTCAAGGCCACCTTCCACGCGGAGGCGGCGGCGTCGCACGGGCGGGGCATCATCGACTTCGCGGCCCGTGAGAAGGCGGATCTGGTTGTGCTCGGGACGCGGGCCAAGTGGAACCTGCGCGACTTTGTGTGGGGCTCGACGGCCGAGCGCGTCATGCGCGAACTGCCGTGCTCGACGCTCACGGTCCCGCCGGTGCAGCCCGCGGCCTGATCGAAGCCGGCGAGCCGTCAGCCCAACCGCCGCACGAGGATGTCCAGCGGCACGAGCAGCAACGCGCCCACAAGCAGCACCGGCCATAGCGGCGTGGGCCGCGTGCCCTTGCGGTCGCCCAGCGCCAGCGGGGCTGAGCCGACGCTGTGGACCCGATCCGGCGTGCGGCGGCGGATCTCTTCGAGCGTGGCGGCGGAGGGGCCGAGCGTGCGGAACTCGGGGGAGTAGGACTCGATGATGCCGAAGGGGGTGGTGAGGTCGGCTTCGGCGGCGGGGGCGTCGGGCACGCCGGCGAGTCGCCAGGCGAACTGGCGCGGCTGGCCGTAGCGGCCGTGGGGGACGATCGCGCTGAAGAGGGCGGGGCCGTCGCGCTGCACGGGGATGCGGACCGGGCCCAGGTCCGGGTCGTGGGCGGTCAGTTCCAGCGTGCGGTCGGTGACGAAGTTGCCGGCGGCGTCGCGCACGTCGGCGATGAGGCGCAGACCCTCGTCGCGGACCTCGTATGTGGCTTCGACGGCCACGTCGCGGCCCACGTCCTCGCCGGCGACGCTGCGGACCAGTTGGGCCCAGAACTTTGCGAAGTCCTCCCAGCGGATCCAGTCTTCGGCCCAGCGCGGCTTGGTGTCGCTGGTGAAGGCGGCGGTGCGCCCCAGACCGGTGCGCCAGCGGGCGAGGATCGGGTCGCCGCTGTCGGAGATGATGATCGTCCTGGCCGCGTCGCGCGGCGTGGTGGCGACGTAGCCGGCCAGGGGCGGGAGGTTGTCGCCGTCGATCTCCTCGATCGATTCGTCCTCGTCGATGGCCGCGGGGAGGACGAGGCGCTCCACGAGCATGCTGTTGGACGCCCGCAGGGCCTCGCGTGTGAAGATCTGCGGGATGGAGTAGAAGTCGTTGGTGAAGTATGAGCGCCCGCCGCCCGCGGCGGCGATCTCCTCCATCAGCCGCTCGTCCACGTCTTCGCCGATGCCGACGGTGGAGACCGTGATTCCCTCCGCCGCCATCATGTTCGCCAGGTCGGGGTAGCCGAAGCCGTTTGTCTGGCCGTCGGAGAGGATGATGACGTGCTTGCGCCGGGCGTTGCTGGCCTGGAGTTGGCCGTACGCCTCCTCCAGCGCGGGGAAGAGGAACGTGCCGCCGTTGGCGTCGAGTTCGGCGATGGCCGAGGTGATCGCGGCGCGGTCGCCGGCGGGGGTCAGTTCGAGGATCACGCGGGCGTCGGAGTCGAAGCCGATGACGGCGATCTGGTCGCGCGGGTTGATGACCTCGGCGGTGGCGACGGCGGCGCGCTTGGCGAGTTGGATCTTGACGCCGTCCATGCTGCCGGACTTGTCGATCACCAGCACGATCGCCAGCGAGGGGCGCGAGAGGTCCTTCTGGATCGGCATGCGGACCGGGAGGATCTCCTCGATCGGCGTGTTGAAGTAGCCGCCGAGGCCGAAACTCTGGTCGCCGCCGAGCATGATGAAGCCGCCGCCGAAGTCCTGCACGTAGGTCTTGATCATCTGCATCTGGCGCATGCTCAGGCGGTCGGCGGGGACGTTGCTGAGGATCATCGCGTCGAAGCCGAGCAGGTCGTCCAGCGACTGCGGCACGCCGGAGGCGGGTCGGGTCTCGACGCGCACGCCCTCGAGTTGAAGGGCCCCGGAGAGGTAGGACTGCTGTCCCTCGTCGGCGTCCACGTAGAGCACGCGCAGTTCGCCCGGCACGATGACCAGCGAGCGGACGGTGTTGTTCTCGGCGCGCGTGTCGCCCCCTTCGGCCGCGCGCACCGCGACCTCGACGGTATGGAAGCCCTTGTCGCGGAAGTAGAGGCCGGGGATGCGGACGGTGTTGTCGCCGGGGCGCAGGGCGTGGGCGAACTCGGCGACGGCGTAGCCGTCGCGGAAGACGGCGATGCGGGCGTCGGTCTGCGTCGTGCTGGCGATGCGGAGGTCTGCCGAGAAGGCCTGGTTCACGCGGACGTCCGCGGGGACCGACAACTCCGCCGCGGCGACCTCCGGCGGCGCGGGACGGTCCATCGCCACCGTGTGCACCTCGCAACCGGCCGCCAAGGCCGAATCCAGCGCCGCGGCCCAGTCGCCGCGCGTGAAGTTGGCGTCGGTGAAGAGGTAGAGGACGCGGCTGTCGCCCGTGCCGCCGCAGTTGAGGGCCAGGCGGAGGGCGGCGCGGGCGTCGGTGTGGTCGCCGGCGACCTGGGTGCGGAAGGACTCGACCGCGGCGATGCGCCGGTCGATCTCGGCGAGTTCTTCGCTTGTTGCGCCGCGGGAGAGGAGGCCGGCGCGCTGCGTGTGCAGGTCGGGCAGGATCGTTTCGTGCAGCAGCAGGTCGCGCTGCTCATCGTTCCAGCCGTCCCACTGGGCCGCGGGTCCCAGCAGCAGGCGCGGGCGCTCGCCGAAGGCGATGAGGCTGATGCGGTGGGCGCTGCCGCGGCCGAGGGCGTCGCGCGCGAGGCGGTCGATGTCGGCCATCGCGGCCTCGATGTTGTCGCGATCGACGGAGCGGGAGGCATCCAGCAGGAAGATGACGTGCTGGCCGTCGGCGGCGCGGAGCCACACCGGGCGGGAGATCGCCCCCAGCAGCAGGACGAGCACGGCGATGCGCAGCAGCACGCTGGCGCGGCGGGCCGCGGGGGAGAGGTGGGCGTAACTCTTGCGCGCAAGCCACCCGACCCAGACCAGGAGGACCGGGAGCGTGAGCCAGATCCACGCCGCCTCCATCCGCATGCGTTACTCCGTCCACCTGAAATGGAAGGTCAGCCACTCCAGCGCCACCAGCAGCGACGCCGCGACCGCCAGGGCGAGCCACGGCATTGTGCCCAGGAGCCGGCCCGAGAGCACCAGCGCCTCGGCCGGGTCCCCCGGCGCGGCGACGGGGGCGATGCGCGACTCCCCGGCGTCGCCGATGTTCACCGACGCCAGCGCCACCTCGTCGCCGATCCGCACGCGCAGCGCCCCCGGCCGCTGCGTGCCGGTGAAGAGGAACCGGGCGTTCTCGACCGGCAGGTCCGCGGGCTCGGCGGCCGCGCCCGCGTTCACAGCCGTCAGCGTCACCGACGTGACTTCCGGCGGCAGCGGGCGCGCGGGCCGCACCGGTTCGCCGACGCGGTACTCCGGCCGCAGCCACGACGCCCCGCCGGCGTGCAGGTACGCCACGGCGTTGCGCAGCAGCAGCGGGAAGGCGTTGCGGAAGAGCATGTCGCTCTCGAGCACGTTGAACGCCAGGCACAGCGACCGGCGCCCCGGGTCCTCGGCGAGGAAGATCAGCGGGTCGCCGTCGCCGGTGTGGGCGAGGACCGTTGCGCCCGGCGCGAGCGTGACGCGCTGCGCCGCCGCGAGGCGCACGCCCTGGACGCTGATGTGCTGCGTCAGCGGGTGGGCCCGCGAGGAGAGGAACAACTGCGGTGTTTCGATGCCGCCCGATGCCGCCGCGGGGATCTCCTTGGGCCACGCGTTGATGAAGACGAAGCGGCCGGAGGCGGGCAGCGCCGGCGGGGCGCAGTTGTTGAAGATCACCAGGTCCGGCGCGCGCAGCGTCGGCTGGCCCTCCGCTCCCCCCAACGCCGCGAGGGCCTGCTCGTACTGCTGCGGCGCGAGCGTCAGGCTCTCTTCCGCCCAGACCAGCGCGTCCATCGATCCCAGGGCCTGCTCGAAGAAGAACGCCTCATCGGGCTCGGTGATGAGCCAGACGACCGCGGGGCGGATCGGCTCCAGCGTGGCGTATGCCTCATCATCGAGCGCCAGCGCATCGGGACGGTCCAGGACGGCCCGCAGCACCGCGCCCTCCTCGGCGGCGGGGGCGTCGATCACGACCGTCTTCTCCCACACCTCCCCGGGGCCGACGCTGACCAGTTCGACGGAGTGGGCGCTGCCGTCGAGTTCCAGGGTCACGCGCGTGTCCACGTGCTCGTCCGAGTCGTTGACGACGCTGATGAGCACATGGTGGTTGCCGTTCTGGCGGTGCGAGCGTGCCGCGAGGCGCGTGATGCCGAGGTTGTCGCGCGTGCGCCCGACGGGCCAGTGGACGATCCGCTCGTCGGTCTCCGCCAGGCGCGTCACGGTCCCGGCGGCGCCGTCGGAGATGACGACGATGCACGGGTCGGACTTGCCGGCCAGCAGTTGCCCTGCCAGTTCGACCGCCGCCGCGACGTCGCCGGCGCCCGCGAAGGGCGCGATCGCGGATGCCGCGGTGCGCACGGCCCTGGCGTCGTAGGTCCAGGCCTGGAGCACGCGAGGCTCGGCGGCGGCCTCGATGAGCAGCCACTCGTCGCTCACCGGGCGGCGGGTCGTGAGGTTCTCCAGGGCGCGCCGGGCCAGGTCGAGGCGGGACACCCGCGCGTCGCCGCCGCCGTCGTCCTCCAGCGCCTGCATGCTCGCGGAGTTGTCGATCACCACCGCGATCGCGCGCGGCTTGACGCGACCGAGCGCCAGGATCGGGTTGCCCAGCGCCAGCACGAGGCACGTCACGATCGCCAGCCACAGCAGCATGGAGAGGAGGCGCTTGAGGCGGTCGAAGAGCGAGTGGACCTTGGTGCGGCCGGCAAGTTGGAGCCAGAAGTCCAGGGCCGGGACCGTCTGCTGCCGCCGCTTGATCTTCAGCAGGTACAGCGCCACGACGCCCGCGCCGATGAGCCCGAACCACAGCGCCCACGGGGCCAGCAGGCTCATGCCAGCAGCCTCCCGTGCTGAAGGACGCGCCGGATGAACTCGTCGAACGCGACGGTCGTGTGGACCTGGTCGTAGCCGATGGAGTACTTCATGCTGTAGCGGCGGAGCGCCGTGCCGAACTCATCGAAGGCCGTCTTGTAGCGGCGGAGCATGCTGTCGGTGACGGTCAGGTCCTGGTGGACGCGCGACTCGGTGTCGATCAGGCGCAGTTCGCCGCGGATCGGCGGGTCCAGTTCCCAGGGGCTGACCAGTTGCATGACGTGGATCTGGTGGCGGAGGAAGCGCAGGCGGTCCATCGCGGCCCGCGCCTGCTCCAGGCCGTAGAAGTCCGAGAGCACCACCACGAGTCCCGGGCGGCGGACGCGGGAGATGAACATCTGCACCGACTTCTGGAAGTCCGTCTTCCCGCCGGCACGGAGGTTGGTGAGGAAGTCGAGCACGCGGAAGATCTGGCCCTTGCCGCGGAGCCGGTCGCGCGACGGGAGCAGGCCGTCGCCGAAGGGGACGACGCTCGCCGAGTCCATGTGCGAGAGGCCGATGTACGCCAGGGCCGCGGCGATGCGGCGAGCCTGGTCGAACTTGCTGGGCTCGCCGAAGTCCATCGAGCCTGAGGTGTCCAGGAGGAGCCAGAGGTCGAGTTCCTCCTCCTGGCGGAAGAGTTTGACGAACAGGTCGCCGAGGCGCGCGTAGGCGGTCCAGTCCACGGTGCGGGGGTCGTCGCCGGGCGTGTACTCGCGGTAGTCGCGGAACTCGATGCTGGCGCCCTTCTTGACGCTCGGGCGCAGGGCCTGACGGCGCGAGAAGACCAGTTGCCTCGCGATGAGGCTGAGGCACTCGAGTTTCTTCAGGAAGTCCTTGTCGAACAGCGGCTGGCTCATCTGGCGCGTGCCCTGCCCCCCCCGCCCGCCCCCCACTTGGGTCGCTGTCGGTCAGACCGCCGCCGGCTCGGCGACGGACTCCAGGAGGCTTTCGAGAATCCGGTCGCTGCTGATCCCCTCGGCCTCGGCCTCGAAGTTGCGGATGATGCGGTGGCGCAGCGCCGGGCGGGCGACCTCGCGGATGTCCTCGCAGGAGACGGTATAGCGGTCGGCCAGCAGCGCCCGCACCTTCGCGGCCAGGATGAGCGACTGCACGCCGCGCGGGCTGACGCCGTAGCGGACGAACTGCCGGGTCATCGGCGTGGCGTGCGTGTTCTCCGGGTGCGTGCCCAGGGCGATGCGGGCTGCGTAGCGCTGGACGAACTCGGCGACCATGACCTGCCGCACCGTGGCCTGCATGCGCCCGATCTGCTCGCGGTCCAGCACCGGCTTGACCTCCGCCGCGGCGTCGCCGGTCGTGCGCTCGATGATCCCCAGCAGTTCCTCCTCCCCCTGCGGGCGGACGTCGATCTTGAAGAGGAAGCGGTCGATCTGCGCCTCGGGGAGCGGGTAGGTCCCTTCCATCTCGATGGGGTTCTGCGTCGCCAGGACCCAGAAGGGCTCGGGGAGCGGGTGGGTCTTGCCGCCGACGGTGACGCAGCGCTCCTGCATCGCCTCCAGGATCGCGGACTGCGTCTTGGGGGTGGCGCGGTTGATCTCGTCGGCGAGCACCAGGTTCGCGAAGATCGGCCCCGGCTGGAAGCGGAAGACACGCCCGCCGTGCTCGTCGTCGTGGATGATGTTCGTGCCCGTGATGTCCGCCGGCATCAGGTCGGGGGTGAACTGGATGCGGTGGAAGAGCAACTGCGTCGCCTCGGCGATCGTGCGGACCATGAGCGTTTTGCCCAGGCCGGGGACACCCTCCAGCAGCACGTGGCCGCCGGCCATCATCGCCGTGAGGACCTGGTCGATCACCTCGCGGTAGCCGACGATCTTCTTGGAAATCTCCGCCGAGAGGAGGCTGTACCCCTTCTTGAACTCGGCGATCCGCTCAAGGCTCAGTTCTTCGGGCATGCGGCGGTCCTTCCGCCCGCCTTCCCGGCGGGAGACGGGCGAGTGTGCGGATGTTCGTCCTGGGGTCTGCTCTTACGGCGCCGGCGCGGGCTCCTCGGCGTTGTCGGCGGCGGGGGCGGAGTCGTCGGGCCGGATCGCGTTGAAGTAGCGGCGCAGGTAGTCGCGGTACGCCACCGGCACGGATTCAAGGTCGAGGTCCGCCTCGGCCTTGTGCACGAACTCGGCGTACAACTCGGCGTAGTCGCGCCCGCTGCGGGCCTTCTCCTCCGGGGAGATCATCGGGAACGAGGTGCTGGCGCCGGGACCCTCGAAGGTGCTGACGACGTCCGGGACGCGAGCCTCGTCCGACTTGGTGATCGAGCCGCCGTCCCACTTGGCGGCGCTGCCCCATCCGGGCTTGCGCCCGCCCTTGCCGGCGGCGCCGCCGCCCTCGCACTGCGCGCACCCGTCCTTGCACCCCTTGCACTGGCCGGTGCACTGGCTCATGCGGCGCTTCAGTTCGTCCAGCATGCTGCGGCAGCGCGCCAGGTTGTCGGACTGGCGCATCCGGTCGGCGTTGCGCTCCATCTGCTCCGCCAGGCGGCGCAGGGCTTCGGCGAGCGCCTCGCGGTTCATCGACGCCGCGGCGTCGGCCGCGTTCTCGCACGCTCCCTGGAGTTCGTCCTCTGACGCCAGTTCCTCCGCCAGCCGGCGCAGGTCCTCGGAGATCGCCTCGAACTCGCCGGCGTCGGGGGCGAGTTTGCCTTCCTGCATGTCCTTGGAGAGTTGCCGCAGGTTTCCCGCCGCGTCGGTGTACGCGCCCTGCTTGAGGCTGGAGGCGAACTTCTTGAGGGCCTCGCTGGACGAGAGGGCCTTGGCGGCGCTGCGCATCGACCGCTGCTGCGCTCCCGCGGCCTTGCGCTGGCGCTCGAGGCGCTCGCTGAGCCTGGCGATCTCGGTCAGCGCGTCCTTCTTGTCCGGGTTCTGCTTCAGCAGGTCCGCCAGCGCCTGCAGGTCCTTGAGAAGGTCTTCCTCGTCGGGCGTTTGCGGCTGAGGGAGTTGCGCGAGTTGGCGGGCGAAATCCTCGTGCATGGCCGCCCACTCGTCGGGGCTGATCTCCGGCGTCGCGGGGGCCGCGGCTTCGAGGCGCGACTGCGGGACGAGCAGCACGATCGCCGCCAGCGCCGCCAGCGGCACGGGGATCCACCGCGCCGCCCGCGGGACCCGCAGCGGCAGCGCGGCCTCCGCCGGCGTCGCGGCGACGCGCGCCAGCGCATCGCTCACCACGAGTTCGACGCGAGCCCGCCGCGGATGGTCCGCCAGTTGCACGGCGCTGGCGAAGCGGTCCTCCGCGTCGGCCGCGCGGTCCAGCGCCCGGGCGAGGCGCAGGTCGTTGATGGGCGCGGCCGCTCCCGCGATGGCCCCGAGCAGCCCGAAGCCCGCGAGCACGCCGATTGCCGCCGCCAGCGCCGTTCCGACGCTCCCCGCGCCGCTCAGCCACACCGATGCGCCGACGGCGCACCCGGCCACGGCCCCCGCGAGCAGACCGTACACGGACCACCGGACGGCGTTGAGCGCCCGCTGGCGCCGCCGCAGCGCGCCCAGGATCGCCGCAACGGACACGTCGCCGGTCTTACTCGGATTCATGGATGGCCTCCGCGGCTTGGGCCGCCAGATCGTGGAGCGGATACCGGAACATCGCACGCCGCGCCAGCGCCGCGCCGGCCCCGACCTCCCCCGCGCGGCAGGCGGAGATCGCGGCGTAGAAGATCGTCGGCTCGGCGTCCATCGGCTCGCTTGCCTCCCCCTCCGCCGCTTCGCAGGCCGACGCGATGCGCCATGCTTCCCATGCCTCGCGGTGCCGACCCAGTTTGTACAGGCAGTGTATCTCACGCGCGGCGGCGTCGGGCCGCGTTGGGTCGAACCTCCGGGCCTCCCGCGTCGCCTCCAGGGCTCGCGCAAAGTCGGGGCCGAAGGCGTCGCTCATGTAGAGATCGGCCAAAGCCCACCGGAGGGCTGCATCCGCGGGTGATTCCTTGATCGCGTCCAGCAGTTGGGCCTCGAGTTCGCGGGCCGTTCGGCTTGCCGCGTCCTTCTCCCCGGCCTTGGCGCTCTGGACGGCCCCGGCGGCCATGGCTTGCCACTTCTCCTCCGGCGTCGTTGCGGCGGCGGCCTCCAGGGCGGCGATCCGCGCGGCGTCGCGGTGCAGCCCGCTCCGCTCGTAGGTCTCCCGGATCCGCGTGAGCGTCACATCCTGGTCCGCGACCCTTGGTTCGAACCGAACCCCGAGGAGTGCGGCCAGCGAGGCCGCGGTCGTGAGCCGGTTCGTGAGGGCTTTTTCGTCGTGCTGATTCCAGCGGTCCGCTTGCCTCATTTCGGCCGGCAGCGGGCGAGGGTTGACCGTCTCCGCGGCGCACCGTTCCACCAGTTGGGCTTCGAGCGCATCGGCCTCTCCGCCGCGGCCCGAGACTCGCAACAGCACGAGCCGCGCGAGCGCCACGTCGTTCTCCATCTCCCGGCCTAACGCCGCGATCCGCTCCAGCAGGCGTTCGACGCGCGCCGCGTCCTTGGACGCATGACACGCCCACAGGTAGTCCCCCAGGTGCTTGCCGCGTGCCAGCGCTTCGGGCTCCATCGCCCGCTCGAGCAGTTCGATCACGTTGGCGCCGTTCTCCCTGGCGCGGTGATACTGGACAAGTTGTTCCAGCAGGGGCGTCGCCCCCGTCCCGGGCGCGACGAGCGGCTCGCACGCCAGCAGCCGGCCCTCGATCACCGGGTCCGCCAGCGCAAACTCCCACACCTCGTCCATCTCCTTGCGCACCGGTGACTGCCGCGGGGTCGGCGCCGCCAGTTCCGCGGCCAGGCCGGCGCGGATCGTCCCGGTGTCGCGGGTCGTGAACGTGTTGTGCCACCACGACCAACGCCCCTGCGGCGCCTGCGGCTTCGATGTTGCGCACAGCCGCGAGATCGCCTCCTCCGCCGCGCGACGCCGCCAGCGTGCGGCCTCGTCGTTCTTGCCCATGGCCGCCGCGGCCTCGCCGGCCGGCGCCCACTCGTCCTGCGGCGTGCGCTCGCCGAGCCTCGCGTACTCCGCGGCCAGCGCATCCATCCGCCCGGCCCGCCGGAGGATGCTCCGCATCCCCGCGCGCCACTGGTGATCCGACTCCTCTTCCGCCCTGTCGGACACCTGGGTGTATGTGCCCCCTATCGCCACCACGCCCCCGTACATCCAGAGTTGCGCGTCGTCCGAAGCGGAGTTGTCCGGGTCCTCCAGCGTGCGCTCCTGCGAACGCATCAGCGCCTCCAACTCCCCCGAGGACGCGGCTGTTGCGAGCAGGCCGCGGTGCATCCGCTGGTGCGCCCGCCACAGGTTGTCGTACAACACGACCCCGCCCGCACCGCCCAGGTTGTCCACCGCCTGCGCGAGCGACCCGAGCGCCGACCCGTTGAGCACGGTCGTGGCGACGCCGTGCCGCTGCATCCGTTCGAGCGCGCCCAGCACGATCCGCTGCACCGACGGCCCCGGCTTTGTGTGCCACGCCTCGAACCGCCGGGGCGCGAGCCACGCGAGCAGCCGCGCGTTGGCCTGCGCCGCCGCGGCGCTGTCGCCGGCGAGCGTCGCCGCCAGCACCAGGCCGCGCAGCACCTCCAGCGACGGCTCGTCCTGCGCCGCCAGCGCCGCAAACGCCCGCAGGCCCGCCTCGGGCCCCTCGCGGAGAAGCGTCAGCAGCGCCGCATCCGCCGGCCGCGCCGCCGGCGGCGACAGCGTCACCCCGGAAGCCGAGGCGCTGGACGAGAGCCAGCACAGTGTCGCGTACCACGGCGAGGAGGCGGAGATCGCCTCTTCCGTCTTCCACAACTCGTCCGCCGCGAGCGTCAGCGCGTCGTTCCACCGCCCCAGCGCGGCCCACGTGCGCACGAGCAGGTCGGTGCGCACCGCGTCGATCTCGCCGTGGTTCCGCTGGCGCTCCAGGTACTCCGCGAGCCGGTCCAGCCGCCTCGCCGCCGCCAGCACCGTCGGCACGGCGAGGTCCGGCGCCCGCGAGTTGATCACATCCGGCCCGGCCAGGCGTGCCACCGCCTCCACGGCCCGGTCGTCTTCGCCCTTCATCAACCGGATGAACGCCTCGTAGAGGTCCCACCTGTCGGCGTTGTCGGGGTCGTTTCGCCGTACCTGCTTCAGAGTCGCCAGCGCCTCGTCCCACCGGCCGAGTTGGCACTCGGTGTGCAGCCGCTCGAGGCGGACCGCCGGGTCATGCGGCCGCGCGGCGCTGAGCGCCGCCAGCGCGTCGCGCACCTCGCCCCACTGCCGCGCGTGGCGGCGCAGGCTGAGAATCAGTTTCGCCAGCCGCGTATCGGTCGGGTCGGCCGCCGCCTCTGCCTCCAGCGCCCGAATGAACTCCGCCGCGCGGCCGGATCGGGCCAGCGTTTCGTACAACTGCTTGGAGAGCGTCGCCTCGCCGCTGTGCTCGAACTCCGCTTCGCTGTTGTCGCCCCACATGAGGGCGTACACGTCCTGTCCGCGCGTCGCCCTCCAGCGGTAGGCCCGCGCCAGCAGCGCCGCGGCTTCCTCGGCGCGCCCCGCCTCGGCCAGCATCGAGGCGTACTGCGTCAGCAGCGCCGATCCGGCGCGTCCTCCGCCGAGCACCAGCGCCAAGCGCATCAACTCCAGCGCCCGCTCCCTGGCCCCCTGCTCCCACATCACCGAGGCCAGCGCCGGAAGGCTCTGCGTGCCGTATCCGCTCGCCGCCGAGATCAGGTACAACCGCTCGGCCCGCTCGTAATCGCCCAGCCGCACGTACATCGACGGCAGCAGCGTGTCGGCCGACGGCGAGTAATAGTCGTCGTATCCGTAGTAATACCCGCCGTAGTAGGAACTGCTGTACCCCGAGCCCCCGGCCGGCCCCTGCGTCGGCTGGGCCTGGCGCGTCCCGCCCGCCGCCTCCTTGAGTTGCTTGCCGGCGAGCACCAGCCGCAGTTTGTCGCGGTGCTCGCCGATCGTGGTCCGCTGCGCGCGGCGCAGGTAGTCCAGCGCCGCGGCGGCCTCCTTCCAGTTGCCCCGGCGCTGCTGCAAATCGGCCCACAGGCGCCAGGTCAGCGGGTCGTGCGTCCCCGCCTCGATCGGCCCGCGGAGCAGCCCCTCGAGCGCCACCCAGTCGCCGGTGAGCGCCGCGAGCATCACCCGCATCTCGCGGGCGCGCGGGTTCTCTCCGCCGTCGGCGAGGTACGACGACAACTCCGAATCCCCCGCCAGCGCCGCGGCCCACGCGTACATGCGCTCGGCGATCTCGCGGTCGTTCTGCTGGCGCACGAACAACTCGAGCATGTGCTCCAGCAGCGCCCGCCGGTCCCCCCGGGCGGCGGCCTCTTGCGCCAGCGCCAGGTGGGCCGTCGTGTTGTCCGGGTCCAGTTCCAGCGCCCGCTCGAACGACCGGCGGGCCGCGTCGTACTCCTCCCGCTCCCGGTACAGCCTGCCCAGTTTCAGGTGCGTCTCCGCCTCCTGCGGGCTGAGGCGCTCCGACCACGCGCGCTCGGCCTCCTCGCGGCGACCCAGGTCCCACAGCAGGTTCCCGAGTTGGTCGCGGTACTCCCGCGCCGGCTGGTACCCGCCCCACCGATAGCCGTAGGGGTTGGCATCCTCGCTCTGCACCGACTTGTCGGAGATCTCGATCAGCCGCCGGTACAGCGCCACCAGTTCCTCCACCGGCGCGCACGTCCGCCTCCACGACAGCCGCATCGCCAGCGCCCGTTGCGCCAGCGAACTGATGCGCTCCGCCTCGTCCAGCACCGCCAGCGCCTCATCGGGCCGCCCCGCGTCGCGGTACGCCTCCGCGAGGACGTCGTAGTTCTCCCACTCCTGCGGATCCTTGGCGATCCGCCCGCGCACGAACTCCACGAAGCGGTCGAACATCCCCGCGCGCTGCGCGAGCACGCCCAGTTCCTTGAGCCCGGACTGACCCCCGCCCATCCCGATCGGGTCGTCGTCCTCCGCGTCGCCCATCGCCGCGACCTGCGCCAGGCAGTCGTACGCCCGCTCCACGTCCCCCTCCGCCGCCGCGATGAACGCGCGCAGACGCAGCAGGTACGCCGGCTTGACCTTCTGAGCCGCCAGGGCCGCGTCCACGAGTTTCCTCGCCTCGGGCACCCGCCCGCGGAGCATGCAGATCCCTGCGTAGGCCACGCGGGTCAGGTCCATCTTCTTGTCGACGATCTGCTCGTAGGCCTCGAACGCCTTCTCCCGCTCCCCCATGTCCCAGTACAGGTCGCCCAGTTTGCACACCATGAACGTGCGGGGCGACTGCATCACCATGTACGCCCCGTACTGCGGCGGCACCCCCGGCGGGAGCATCGGCTTGGGCTGCTGCGCGATGAACCGCTGCGCCAACTCGACCGCCCGCGCGTACTCCCGGCGGGCCACCGCCAGGTCGATGAGTTGAAGCACGAGCGTCTGGTCCGTGGCTCCCTCCCCGGCGACCTGCTCCAGCAGTTTCTCCGCCAGGTCGGGCCGCCCCATGGCGTCGTGGAGCGCCATCCGCAGTTTGATCACCTGCGGGTCCCTGGGCTTCGCCTCCTGCTGCGCCTCCAGGCGGCGCGACAGCGCCTCGGCCAGCCGCGGCTCGAGCACCAGCAGCGACTGCACCTGCGCAAACGGGTTGTTCGACGACTCGTAGAAGCCGTACATGCCCCCGTACTGCACCTGCTGCCCGGCCTGCTCGGCGATCGCTTCGAGGATCCTGTCCGCCGCGCCCTCCACGTCCCCGCGCAGCGCCAGGCTCTGCGCCACCGAGAAGTCCGCGCCGCTGCGCCCCCACGGGCGGGCCGACCGGCTCTTGCCAACCTGCTCCAGCCGCTCGATCGCCTCCTCGTGCAGGCCGAAGTAGTGCAGCAGCGTCGCGACGCGCACGTACGACGAGGGGTCCTTCGGGTCCCCAAGGTCGCGGACGAGCGCGATCGCCTCCTCCGTGCGCCCGGCCGTCAGCAGTTCGTCCACCAGCCGCCAGCGGGCCGTCTGACGCTCGCGGTCGTCGCTGATCCGCTCGATCTTCGCCTTCAGCGCCTCGATCAGTTTGTCCTGCTCACCCAGGAGCGTGTACGACTCCACGAGCAGGTCGTGCACGTCCTCCAGGTGCGGCGCTTCCTGCGCCAGCGGGGCCAGTATCTCCGCCGCCTTTGCCACCTCCAGCGAGTAGAAGTACGCCTTGGCCAGCCGCAGGCGCGTCCGCAGGTTCGCCGGGTCCGCGGCGGCCTCGGCCTCCAGCGATGCCAGCGTGGCCTCCTCGGGCGCTTCTTCGGGGCTCAGCGACTGCACGCGCCGCCGCACCTCGGCAAGCACCCCAAGGTCGGACACGCCGCGGCGGAGCATCCGGTTGCACACTTCCACCGCGACCTCGCGCCGGCCTGCGGCTTCCAGCGCCTCGCTGAACGCCAGTTGCACGCGCTCGTCGGACGGCGCGTAGACCGCGAGCGTCCGCAGCACCGGCAGCATCTGCGCCGTCAGTTGCCGCCGCTGGATCAGGTTCACCACCTGCCGGATCGTCTCCCCGCGGCTGGCGCCCGCCTCGGCCACCGCCTGCTGCATGGCGTCCGCCGCGGCGATCGTGTTCCCATCGGCGAGGTACAACTGAGCCAGCCGCATCCACGACGCCCCGCGGTCGAGTTCGTCCCGGCCCCAGCGGTAGCCCCACACGCTGCGCCGCCACCGCATCGACCACGACCATGTGTCGCGAGCCTCGGCCCCCAGCGCCTTGGGACACGAGGGGGTCAGCGTCAGTTCGCGCTGGCGCCACTCGCGCCCGCGCCGCGCCAGCCGCGCCTTGCACTCCAGAACCTCACGCTCCCACGCGATCGCCTCCGCGGTCTCCAGCCGGGCCGACGCGACCTCGCCCAGCAGTTTCAGCAGCCCCAACTCGTCCGGGAAGTCGGCCAGGTAGGCCGTGTACACCCGCCTGGCCCCCTCCCAGTCTCCCTCGCGGTCGTACAACTCCGCCAGTTTGCACACCTTCGCGAAGTACGGCACGCTGGCGCGGAGCGGGTCGTCCGGCGAGGCCAGGAACGCCTCCCGCGCTTCGGCGACCTGCGCCGCCATCCGCTCCTTCAGCGCCGGGCCAAGGTCGTACTGCTCCGCCAGCCGCTTCGCGCGAGACTCCTGGTCGGTGTCGCGCAGGAAGTCGTACAACTCCAGCAGGTTGTTGCGCTCCGCGAACGCCGCGACGATCGAGTTGAACGTGCTGTCCACCGCCCCCTCGCCGTACCACGCCTGCATCGTCGCGGTCGAGGCGTAGATCTGCTGCAGCAGCGGGTCACCCGCCACGCGGCGAGCGGCCTCCAGCGCGCCGCGGTAATAGCGGTACGCCGCGTCCTCCTGCTTGTGCACCTGGGCCACGTCGCCCAGCATCGTCCAGCGGTCCACGTCGGGGCCGCGCCGGGGGGCCAGTTCCTCCCACACCGCCCGCGCCTCTTCCATCCGGCCCGTCTCCGCCAGGATCGTGCCCAGCGTCATCTTGGCGCGCAGGTACCCCGTCGTCTGCACCATCCCCGACCCGACCCACCATCCCCACGCGCTGCCGAGCGTCCACTTGTCCGCGATGTCCGCGAGCAGGTCCTCCGTCACGCGCAGTTGCTGCTCCAAAGGCAGCGAGCGCACGAAGTCGCGCCGCACGCGCTCGATCATCCCCGCCTGCATCGCCTCGCGCTCCCGCCCCAGCGCCTCGACCAGCACCCGCGCGTGCGGCTCAGCCTCGGCGAACCGCTCCGCCCCCACCAGCAGGTCCACGAGCAGGCCGCGCGCCAGCGTGTCCGACCCGTCCGCCTCGACCGCGCGTCCCAGCAGGTCTGCCGCGTCCGCCGCGTTCCCCTGCGCCGAGCGGATGACCGCCAGTTCGATCAGTTCGTCGCGCGTGAGCGACTGGGCCGGCTTGGCCTCAAGCGCCGCCAGTTCCGCGTCGCGCAGCGCCGGCTTGGTCGCGATGAGGTTGTACTGCCGGATCCGCATGAAGTCCCGCTGCGAGCACTGCCCCAGCCACTGCTGCTGCTCGATCGGGAACTCCGCCGTCTCCAGGTCGCGCAGCAGCGCCAGCGCGGCCTCGGGCTTGCCGAGTTGCGCCTCGTACAGGTCCGCCGCCTTCTTCTTCAGCGACGCGTTCTGCGGCTGAGCCGCCAGTTGCTCGGTCAGCACCGCCTCCAGTTCCGCGCGCAGCCCGTTGCGCAGGAAGAAATCCACCCCGCGGTCCAGGTTGCTCCGCGGCCCCTGCCCGCCCCACGAGTAGGTCGCCCCCCACTGCGCCGTCGCCGCCTGGTACATCGCCGACAGGAACGTCTGCTGGCGCTGCTGGTACTGCGCCCCCTGGCCCCCCGACGACGACTCCTGATCCGGCCCGACCGACGCGCTGAACAGCCGCGACGCCACCGCCGCCGCCCCCGCGCGGTCGCCGCGACGCAGGTGCGCCTCGGCCAGCCGCTCGATGTTCCAGACGTTCGCCGGCTCCAGGTCCAGCAGCCGCCGCGCGGCCTCCAGCGCCTCGTCGGTCCGCCCCGCCGCCTCCAGCGCGCCGATCAGGTTCCGGTGCAGCGCGAAGTCGTCGGGCTTGAGGCGGATTCCCTCGCGGAAGACCTCGATCCCCTCCTCCACCAGACCGTTGTTCTTCAGCAGCGTCCCCGCGTAGAGCCTGTGCTGGATCTGCCGCCACAGCCGCCGCGCCTGGTCGATCTGCCCGGCTTCGAACCACGTCTTGCCCAGTTCGCCCAGCACGTAGTCGCGGTCGATCTGCGGGAAGCGCAGCACGCGCTGGTACGCCTCCGCCGCCTCCTCGAACCGGGCGAGCCGGCGCAGCAACTCCGCCCGCCCCAGTTGCAGGTCCACGTCCCGCGGGTTGTGCCGCAGCACCAGGTCCAGCAGGTCCATCGCCTGCCCGTACTCGAGTTCGTGGATCAGCAGTTGTGCCAGCGCCCGGGCCACGAGCGTTGCGCTCGGGTCGGCCTCGACCTCCCGGCGCAGGTCGTCGATCAGATCCTCGAGCATCCCCAACTGCGAGGCCGTGTCGTGCAGCCGCCCCAGCGCCTCGACCGCGCGGTCCGTGTCGGTCCGCTGCGTCGCGACGGCGCGGAACTCGCGCATCGCCTCCTCCAGCCGCCCTGCATCCGCCAGCGCCTTGCCGTAGTCCAGCCGCACTTCGTGCCGGTCCGGCTGGAGGCGGAGCGACGTCTGGTAGTACCCGATCGCCCGCTCGGCCTCCCCCATCCGCGCCAGTTGCTCCGCCACGGCGTTGAGCGTGGACGCGTTGCCCGGGTCCGCCGCGGCCATCCGCTCGAGCGTCCCGATCGCCCCGGCGCGGTCGCCGTACCGGAGGTTCAGGTCCACGATCGCCTCGTAGAACTGCCGCGCACGCTCCGGGTGCAACTGCGCCAGCCGCAGGTAGATCTCCACCGCCCCGTCGGCGTCCCCCATCGCGTCGTGCAGTTTCGCCATCTGCCGCAGCGCCGGCTCGCTCCCCGGCTGGACCTCCAGCAGCCGCTCGAGATACTGGCGAGCACCCGCGAAATCGCGCTCGGTGTCCGCCGCCCGCGCGAGGATCAGCAGCGCCACCGCGTCGCCCGGGTCCTCATCCAGCCGCGCGGTCTCGCGCCGGCGCAAGTCGTCGAGTTTCCCCGCCGACGCGTGCATGCTCACCAGCGTGGCGACCGCCTCCGCCTGCTGCACGGCGTTGGGCATGCGTCCGATCGTGTCGCGCCGGACCGCCAGCGCCTCCTCCAGCCGCCCCGCCTCCACCAGCAGTTCCGCGCGCACCTGGTGGTGCCGCACCTGCCCGGGCATCAGTTCGCACGCGCGTGTGATCGCCGCCAGCGCCTCGTCCGTCTTCCCGAGGTTCCGCAGCAACTGCGCCAGCGCCGCCTGCACGCTCGCGTCGCTTGGGTTGGCGCTGCCCATGCGCTCCAGGGCCGCCAGCGCCCGCTCCGGCTCCCCGCGCACCATCCACAACCGGCTCAGCGCCGCGTACGGCTCCGGCGTCGCCGGCGAGAGCGCCGCCGCCCGCTCGTACGCCTCCGCGGCGTCGTCGTACAACTCGTACGTCTCGAACAGCGCCCCCAGCCGCGTCGCCAGCGACGTGTCATCCACGCGCGTCGCCAGCACGTGCCGCCACTGGTTCCTCGCCGACTCCACCTGCCGGTTGCTCGCCAGCAACTGCCCGTACGCGATGTACAACTCCGCGTCCTGCGGGTGCTGCCCGATCGCGCGCTGGTACTCGGCGCTGGCCCCCTCGATGTCCCCCAGCCGCTCGAGGTACTCCACGACCTTCTGGCTCAGCCGCAAATCGCGCGGGAACAGTTCCACCGCGGCGGCCAGCGTCCTCTTCCCCTCCTCCGGCTTGCCCATCGCGGCCTGCACGTCCGCCAGCAGGATGCGCATCGCCGTCTGCTCGGGCGCCCGCTTGATCTGCCCCTCGCAGTACGCCGCAAGGTCCTCCAGCCGCCCCGCCGCGCGGTACAGCGCCACGACGCGCTCGTGCAGGTCCTTCTGGAGCCAATGGTCGCTGGCCAGCAGCCCGATCGCCTCGACGTACGCCGCGATCGCCTCGTCGCGCTTCCCGGTCTTCTCGAGGCACTGCCCCAGGTCGCGCAGCACCTCGCACCGCCGGTCCACCTCTTCCCCCACCAGCGCCAGCATCGCGCGGTACTGCTCCGCCGCGGCGGCGTGCAGCCCGCGCTGCGCCATCGCGTCCGCGATCCGGCGCTGGTGCAGGTAGTTGTCCGGGAACTGCGCTCCAAGTTCGCGCAGCGCCTTGATCGCGTCGTCCTGCCGCCCGCCGCGCAGGTACAGGTCCGCCAGCGCCTCGGTCAGCCGCTGCCGGTCGGAGATGCTCCGCGCCAGCCCCAGCGCGCGTGTGAGCATCTGCTCCGCCCCCGCATCGTCCCCCGACCGCTGGTACACCTCCGCGCGGAGCACCAGCAGGTCCTGCTCCATCCGCGCCCCCTCCGGCCCCAGGTCCCCCAGCGACTCGAGCACCTCCGACGCCCCCGCCGCGTCCCCCGCGCGCAGTTTGAGCCGCGCCAGCACGATCCGCACCGACGCATCGTCCGGCAGCGACTCGGCCCGCGACTCGTACTGCTCGACGAGTTCCTGGAGTTTGCCCTGCCGCGCATAGTGAGACACCAGCGCATCCAGCGCCGGCCCGTGGAACGGCCGCCGCTGCAGCAACTGCTCGTACCGCCCCAGTGACTCCTCCGTCTCCAGTTCCCCCGACACCCCGCCATCCCCCCGCGCCGGCCGCGGCTGCTCCGACGCCGCCTCTCCTGCCGGCGCCGGCGAGTCCTGCTGGGCCCCCACGCTCCACGGCATCCCCGCCGCCGCCAGAAGCACCCCGATCAGTCGCCGCTGCCAGTGCAGGCTCGAACCCCGCATGCTGTCGCCCCTTTCCAGTCTCGATGCTCAAGCCCTTCGACGCCGCACCGCGGCGCGAGGTTCACGCGACACGACCGAAATCTCTCTCCGTATGGTTCTGTTACCGACTTCGCGGCCGCAGGCTCCGCCGTTCCCCACAAGCACATACGACAATCTCGCCCGCCGCTTGCCGCGCCCCGCGCAGCATACCGCGGCGTCCACAGATCGGTGGGCGCCCGCCCGCACAACTCACGCAACTTCTTTCTTGGTGGGAACTTCCGGCGATCGCCGGCCTCGTCACGTCCCCAGCGCCGCCTGCACCTCCGGCGACAGCACCATCTCTCCCTCCATCACGCGCCGCACCGCGGCGGCGATCCCCGCGAAGTCGTCGTTCTTCGACAGGTACCCCCATGCACCCGCCGACACCGACCGGTCGATCAGTTCCCGCCGCACGTGCCCGCTGAGGATGATCACCCGCGTCCTCGGGTGCTCGCGCGTCAGGTCCGCCAGCGCCCCCAGCGGCTCCCGTCCGGGCATGTCCAGGTCCAGCAGCACGACGTCGGGCGCCAGCCGCTTGACGGTCTCCACCAGCGAGTCCGCGCACGCCAGCGACCCCGTCAGATGCAACCCGGGCTCCCGCCTCAGGCGCGACTCCAGCGCCCCCAGCACGTCGGCGTTGTCGTCCACCACCAGCACCCGTACCGACGCAACCCCCTGCGGAAGCACGCTCAACGGTTCAACACCGCCCGGGCCGCTCTCACCAGTTGATCGCGCATGACGGTCGGCTGCAGCGGGGCGGCGACTGTCACCACCCGCGTCGCGTCCAGGTCCCCCGGGGCCTGGCCGTACACCACCACCCGCCGCCGCGGGTCCCCTTCCAGGAACGCCGCGACGCTGGCGGGCGTCGCCGACTCGTCCGTCACCCACAGCATCGGCCCATCCGCCGAAGCGCCCGGGGGGCCCCCTGCGCCGTCGCTCGCGCACTCGAACTCCAGCGCGCTGAGCACCTGCTTCACGTAACTCCTCGTGCGGCTGTCCGCCACCGACACCAGCGCCCTTGCGCACCGCCGCCCGTTTCCGCCCTCGCCTGCGGGAGCCGGCGCCGCCGCCGGCACAATCAGGATCACCGTCGTCCCCTCCCCCGGCGCGGAGCGGATCTCCACGTTCCCCCCCGCGCGCTGCACGACGCCCTGCACGAGCGACAAGCCCAGGCCCGTCGAGATCCCGCGCGGCTTGGTGCTGAAGAAGGGTTCCATGCATCGGTTACGCACCTCCTCGGTCATCCCTGGGCCGTCGTCGGTCACGCCGATGCGGACCATCCCCGCGCCGGACGCATCCGCGTCCCCCGCCACCTCCGCCCACGCCTCCACCCGCCCCTCCGAGCGTTGCCGCAGCGCATCCCCCGCGTTCTGCACAAGGTTGAACACCGCCTGCGTCAGCGCCGCCTTGCTCATCCGCACCGGCGGCACGCCCGTGCCCATCCGGCTCGTCAGCGCCACGTGCCGCGGCACCGCGCTGCGCATCAGCGCCGCCACCTCCGACCACCACTCCGCCGGCGCCGTGGACTCCCCCATCGCCTCCGCGCCCCCCGGGTCGTGCGCCAGCAGCCGCAGCCCGCTGGTCAACTGCCCGAGGTACTTGATCGTCTGCTCGATCGCCTGCAGATCCGCGCGCAGTTCCTGCGGCGCCAGGTCGGCGATCGCCTCCAGGCGCATCCGCACCGGCAGCAGCAGGTTCCCCATGTCGTGCCCCAGCCCCGCCGCCAGCGTCCCCAGCGACGCCATCCGCTCGCTCAGGCGCAGCCGGTGCTCCGATGCCCGCAGTTCCGCGGTTCGTCGCTCCACAAGTTCGTTGAGGTGCTCGCGGTGCTCCGCCAGCAGCCGCTCGGTCCGCTTGCGTTCCGTGATGTCGCGCGCGATCTTCGAAGCCCCGAAGAACTCCCCGTCCGGCCCGCGCAGCGGCGAGATCGTCAGCGAAATGTCCAGCAGCCGCCCGTCCTTCGTCCGGCGCACCGTCTCGAAGTGCCGCACCCGCTCCCCGGCCCGCAGCCGCGTCATGATCTCCACTTCCTCCGCGCGCCGCTCCTCCGGGATCAGGATGTTGATCGACCGCCCGAGCATCTCCTCGGCGGTATAGCCGAACATCCGCTCCGCCGCCGCGTTCCACGTCATCACGAGCCCGTCCACGTCCTTCGTGATGATCGCGTCCTCCGATGTCTCCACCACCGCCGCCAGCAGCCGCCTGGTCCGCTCCCACTCGTACCAGGGCGTCAAGTCGCGCACGATCATGCACGCCCCCGCCACCACTCCCGCTCTCTCCACGACCGGCCACGCGGTGATCGCCACCCGGACCGGTCGCCCCTCCTTATCCATGCGCAGCGTCTCAAACCGCTCCACGCGCTCGCCGCGCCGGACCCGTTCGATGAGTGTCGCCCCGTCGTCCATCCGCCCCGGCGCGCCGAGCATCGCGGCGGGCCGCCCGAGCGTCTCCTCCGCGCTGTAGCCGAATACGCGCTCCGCCGCCGCGTTCCACGCCGTGATCCGCCCCTCCAGGTCCACGGCGATTACCGCTTCCTCGCACGAGTTGACGACCGCGGCCAGTTGCGAGAGCGCAGCACACGGCTCCGGCGCTCTGCCGCCCCAGGCCACAAAACTCGGGATACCGGTAGCGGGCGTCACGGTCATCCTCAGCTTAGCCATGTTTCACGGCACCTCGCTCTGAAGAGCCTCTTAGAGGGCCTCGGGCCTCGCTGGTCGTCCGAGAACCGCCGCCGGCGCCGGATTCCGCGGCATGTCTGCGGGCCCTGCGGGCGGACCGCCCCGCCCTCGGCGACCCCACGCGGCCCCGCTTTCAGGGACCCTCCGCGACAGTCGATACCGCTTCGCAAGCGCGGCATGGCCGCGGCCCCACATCCCTTGACCCCCCGCGGCACACCCATGAACGCCCGACGCGACCAACCCGGCCGGCCTTCACCGCCGCCGACCGTCCCGGGCGATACCGCGGAACGAGCGGACCTGCCCGACATCGCCCCCGCCTCCGCCGCGCTCGAAGCCTTCGCCGCGATCGAGGCCCGGCTGGAGCGGCTCCGCGCGCTGGTCGCCTCGCTTCCTCAAAGCCCCGCTCCTGCCGCGAAGGAGCACGAAGCCGCGCTGGTCGCCCGCGCCGACGAACTCCGCGGCCTCGAGCAGGTCCTCGCCTCACGCGAACTCCAACTCCGCGCCGGCGCCGAGACGCTCGCGAAGCGCGAGAAGGCCGCCGCGGAACGAGAGAACAGCCTCCAGAACAGGGCCAACGAACTCGCCGCGCAAGCCCGAGACCTCGAGCAGCGCACCCAGGCCGTCGTCCAGCGCGAGCACGACCTCGCCGCCCTCGCCGAGCGGCTCACCGCCCAGGAGCAGGCCCTCGTCGCGCGAACCGAGCAACTGGATGCGCGCGAGCAGGCCCTTACGCAGCGTGAGCGGTCGATCGACGAGCGCGAGCAAGCCCTCGAAACACAGTCCGAGGCCCTCGCCGCGCAGGCCAGCGATCTTGAGCAGCGCGCCCAGGCCCTCGCGGATCGCGAGGCCGCGATCGAATCCGCCGCCGCGGCTCTGGATGCACGCGCCCGCGATCTCCAGCAGCGCCAGCACGAGGCCGCCGAGCGCCTGCGCGACCTCGACGCCGCTCAGGCTGACCTCGCGGCCAGGGCCCGCGACCTCGAGCACCGCGAGCAGACCCTCGCCCAGCGAGCCCGCTCCCTCGAAACACAGGCCGCCGACATCGCCGCGCAGTCCGCCCAACTTGAGGACCGCCGCCGCGCCGCCGAGGAGGCCCGCGACGCCCTCGACACCCACGCCGCCGAGATCCGCGCCGCCGCCGAAGCCGCGGGCGCCGACGCCCAGGTCGGCGACCTCCCCGCGCGCATCGGCGCCCTGGTCGCTCGCATCGGCCAACTCGAATCCGAGGTCGCATCGCTGAACTCGCGCCTTGCGGAAGCCAGCGACGACGCCCGCGCCCAGTCCCGCCGCGCCAACGACGCTCAGGCCGCCGCCGAGGCCGCGGAAACCCGCATCGCCGCCGCCGAGCGAGCCGCGTCCGAAGCCCGCGCCGCCGCCTCCGCCGCCGAGGCCCGGCTCGCCGAGGCCGCCGCCGACTTCCAGCGCCGCATCGACCAGATCGTCGCCGAGCGCGACGAGTCCCTCGCCAGCGTCCGCAGGCAGCAGGCGCTGCTCCGCAAGGCGGGCATCACGATTGAGTTCCACGACGAGGACGACCCCTCGCCCCTCCCGCCTCCGCCCACGCCGCGCCGCCGCCCGCGCCAGCGCTGACCGCCCCGTCACGCCCCCCGAAGCCCGCGCCGCAGCGCCGCCCCCTTCCCCGGCGGGCCGAGCACCACCAGCACCTCGCCGGGCTGGATGACATCATCCGGGTGCGGCAGGTGCGCCGAGCCCCCGGTCTGGATCGCCAGCACCGTCCACCCGCGCAGCGCCGGCACCTCGCGCAGCGGCGCCCCCAGCCACTCTCCGCGACGCCCGGCCTGCACACGGTAGACCTCCAGTTGCCCCGGCACCGCCGCGCCCAGGCTCCGCACCGGCTCGGCGGGGAGCATCGCATCCACCGCCCGCGCGACGGCCTCCGCCGCGTCGATCCGCACGGCGCCCGTCCCCCGCTCGCTCCCCAGCGGCACAACTTTGACGGCCGACACCCGCGCCTGCGCCCCGCGCGTCGGCGCGGCTCCATCCATCACGACCACCGCCCGCACGCGATCCCCCGCCGCGCGGATTTCCGCGGGGGTCATCACCCGCGCCGGCGCTCCCAGGTCCGCCAGCCGCTGCGCCATCGCAGCCGCAAGCGCCGCCCCCCCGCGTCCCTCGCGCAGCACCGCCACCACCGACCCGCCGCTGGGGTCTCGCCCCGCCCCCAGGGCCGCCGCCGCCGCGCCCGCCACCGCGCGGTTGGCCACCACCAGTACCCGGTCCCCCGCATGCACCACCGACGACGCCGACGGCGCGATCTCGATCCGCCGCCCCTCGCCGCGCCGGATCAGCGCCACGCGCGACCCCGCCGGCAGCGACAACTCGCGCAGCGTCCGCCCATCGGCACGAGACCGTTGCGGCACCACGACCTCGCTCACACGCACCCGCCCGCGCCCCAGCGCGTGCACCGCGGCGGCGACCGGCCCGCTGATCGCCGCCCACGCCGCCGCCGCGACCTCCGCCTCCGGGTCGATCAGCCGGTCGATCCCCAGCGCCGCCGCCAGTTCCGGCGAGCCCGCCAGTTCCACCGCGCGCACCACCGCCGCCGCACGCCGCGCTCCCGCGCGCCGCGCGGCCGCCGCCGCCAGCAGACTCCGTTCATCCTCACCCGCCGTCGCCAGCGCCAGTTCCGGCCGGCGCTCCCCCGCCGCGCGTGCCGCGGCCAACCGCTGCCCGGCGTCCGCCCCCTCCGGCACCGCGACCCGCACCACGCGGCGGCCCGCGCTCAGCACGGTGGCGAGCCGACCCGCCAGCGTGTCCGACCCCAGGAGCACGACCATGAACGTACGGTAGCGGTCCCGCCGCTCCGCGTCGGCGACGCTCCGCGGGCCCGACCTCAATTCACTCTGATTTGCTTCACTCTGATTTGCTGACGAGCGCCGACAGCAGCAGCCCACAGGACCGCCTGTTCCTTCTCCACCCAGGCAACCCCGGTCCTCTCAAGTTCCGCAGGGACGTTACAACCGGCACGCCCGTCACAGCCGGCGCCATCGGCGCTCAGCGCCGCCGCCCCACGCCATCACGGCTCATCGACCCCGCCGCCCCGGCCGATCCGCCATGAACCAGGGCCTCTGCAACGTCGGGCCCGGCCCACGAAACCCGCGGCCCGCGCCGCACCCGGAGTGATCTGACATGCCCAGCCGCAACAGCAAGAACAACCGCAAGTCCCGCAAGTCCTCCCCGTCCCCGTCGGCGACCTTCAGCAGCAACAACTCCGGGCCGACCGCCCAGATCACCGGCACATTCGAGGGCTCCATCTCCGCCCGCGGCCAACTCCGCATCGCCCCGGGCGCTGCGTGCAAGGCCAACATCGCCGCCAACGACGTCCGCGTCGACGGCTTCTTCCAGGGCAACTGCGCCGCCCGCCGCGCCATGCAGGTCTCCAAGACCGGCGCGTGCAAGGGCCGCTTCCAGACCAGCAACCTCCGCATCGACGGCACCGTCGAGGGCGAGGCCCTGGTCTCCGACCGCATGGACCTCTCCCCCAGCGCCCAGATGCGCGGCAACATCGTCGCCAACCGCCTGGTCGTCTCCGACGGCGCCTCCTTCGAGGGCACCGTCAAGGTCGGCCGCTTCAGCGGCCCGCAGTCCAAGGCCGCCTGAGCCGCCGACAGGCCCGACGAACGACAACGACACGAACGCACAGGGGACGCCCGCCGGGGCGTCCCCTGTTGCTTTGAGCATCAATGCACAAAAACAATGCGGGCGCTGCGCCAGGAGCAGTGCGCAGCGCCCGCGGCACGAAGGATCTGTGACCGCAGGATCACTCCTGCCCCGCCGTCCCCTTCTCCAGCAACTTCCGCAGGTACTGGTTCTCCCGGCGCGTCGCCTCCAGGTCGAAAACCAGGTACTTCACGCTCAGCCGCAGGTAGTCCAGCGACTCCTGCAACTCGCTCACGGTCTTGTTCATCCGCTGGTGCCGGTCGCGAGCGTCGTCCGCCAGCCGCTGGAGCTGCTCGCGCTCCGGGGCCGGCAGATGGGTGATCTGCTGGATCAGTTCCGCCAGTTTCGCCTGGAAGTCCTGCTCGTTCATGGACGCCGTTCCCCTCTTCTCGCTGTCTGTTCTCGGGCCGTTCGCGGCAATGGGGCCGCGAACACGCATGTCACCCGGGGCACACACACCGGGATTGCCAGCGAGGGGAACAACACCCGCGCCGGGCCCCGTGCCAGGGCCCGTGCCGGTCGCTACGCACCATCACGTCCGGAAAAACCCCCGCTCACGCCCCCGCATCACGCCCCCGCGATCGTCCGCAGCGGCCGTGACGGTCCTGCGGCCGGATCGGTTCGGGCCGCGTGTTGCGATCCATCAACGCCCGATGTCGAGCCGACGCAGCGCCTGCGTCGCCGTGGGCGGCGCCGCGCGAAGAACCACCTGAAGAACGGTCGGGTCCTTCTTGCGCATCTCCTGCACCAGTTTCTTGAGGTGCTCGTCACGCGCGAACGCGAACCGCTGGAACAGCCGCTCCAGGTCGTGGCGGCTGAACTCGCTCAGCGGGTCCTTCAGCCCCGACTGCGCCACGGCCCAGTCCAGCAGCGACCCGCCCTGGTCCGTAAACCGGTACAGCGCCAGCGTCGCCTTCAGCCGCGACTCGAGGCTCGCGAACGGGTCCGTCGCCGCCTCGGGCAGCCGGCACATCATCTCCTCGGGCGACCGCCCGGAGAGGCGGCTGAGCCAAGCGGCGTCCGAGTCCGCCTCCTTCTGGGCCGCGCTGGAAGCCAGCACCGGCCCCTCCGACTCCGACACCAGTTCCGCCACGGCCGTGGAGAGCGTCTTCACGCCCGCCCGGTCAAAGCGGATCGTCAGCCGCTGGCACGGGATCCCCTCGTGCACGATCTTCTGCGCGGCGGTCACGACGCCGGCGCCCCATTCCGGGCGCTTCGCGTGGACCACGCGATCACCGAAACTCCATTCGCGAACCATCGCCGCTCCGTGGGACGGAATGCTCTGCCCCCATGATGAACCCCCCCGGGGCGAATCCCTGGCCGACACGGCGGGGCCTGAACGCCTCAACCGGCCGGGCTGGCCCGGCCGCACCATCCCCTCTGTTGTCCGGCAACCCCACCCAGGAATAGTATAGTCCCGTTCGGGCCCGCCACAACCCGGGACGGCGCGGGACGTGGCAGCCCAAGGCGCACTCAGGGGCTTTTGAGCGAGCCAAGCCCGGCAACGGCTTCCGAGCGGGGTCGGCCGGGGGTTGTCCGACGCCGCGGGAACCGCGTCCCGCGGAGGGTTATCGTGACCGCCGCCGCCTTGCCCTGAGTTTTTCCGCCCCGCCCTCCGGGCGCCGGCGCCGCAGGAGACTCACGTTCCATGATCGAAGCGCTCAAGAGCGACGAGATTGTCGAGAAGATGGGCGGCAGGTTCAAACTGTGCGCGCTGATCCAGCGCCGGCTCGTCCAACTCATGGACGGCGCCCGCCCTCTGGTGGAGCGCGAGGGCCGCTCCGACCTGGAACTGGTGATCGAGGAAATCCTCCAGAACAAGATCACCTACGACTTCGACCCGACTTCCGACGTGGACTGGAAGTCGTCCATGTCGCCCGAGCAACTCGAAGAGCACATGCGCTCGCGCGCCGGTCTGCCGCAGGGCTGACGACCGGCCGCGTGCCTCTTCCGTTGCCCATCGCCCACTCCCCATCGCCCGGGAGTCTTTCCAGTGGCTGACCCCGTCTCCGGCGCCCGCATCATCGTCGGCGTGACCGGCGGTATCGCCGCGTACAAGGTCTGCACGCTCGTGTCGCGCCTGGCCCAGGCCGGCGCTCAGGTCACCGTCGCGATGACCGAGGCGGCGTGCCGGTTCGTCACGCCGCTGACGTTCCAGGCCCTTTCCGCGCGGCCGGTGTACACCAGCCAGTGGGAGCACATCGAGAGCCAGGACCCGCAGCACATCGCCCTGGCCTCCGCCGCGGACCTCGCCGTCGTCGCCCCGTGCACGATGGACGCGATGGCCAAACTCGCCACCGGGCGCACGGACGACGCCGTCAGCCTGATCCTCAGCGCGATCGACCGCTCGAAGACCCCGGTCCTCCTGGCCCCGAGCATGAACGACGTCATGTGGTCCCAGCCGGCCACGCAGCGCAACCTCGCCACGCTCAAGTCCGACGGCTACACGATCGTTGGCCCCGCCAGCGGCTGGCAGGCCTGCCGGCACGTCGGCCCCGGCCGCATGGTCGAGCCCGAGGAACTGCTCGAAGCGATCCGCGCCGCCCTCGCCGCCAAACGCTGACCAACGCGACCCCCAAAAAGACCGGCGGCCCACCCGCGTACACAAGGTGGGCCGACCGGCCGGGAGGTCCATTCGCCGGGTCGAACCGGCGGGAACCGCCCGCTCTTACTCGCGCGACGCCCCCGCGACCTCGGCCCCCTCACGCCCGCGTAGTTCGCTCAGCCGCACGTCCTCGCGGATGCGCACGCGGCCGGCCACGTCCCGCACCTGCATCGAGATCACCGGGTCCTTCTGCGACCAGTCGATCTCGATGAACCCGAAGTTGCTCCCCGGGTACGCGCGCCCGACGCGGCTGGGGTTGCGCTCCATGACGAACCACTTGCTGCGGTTGAGGCTGCTGGCCGTGACGTCGTACAGCGGGTACCGCAGCGGCTCGCGCTCCCCCGTCGCGGCGGCGGACGGCGCCCCGTGCGGGTCCCACGGCGTGCCAGTCTCGATCGGCGTCGCGCCGGATCGCTGCGCGCCGCTGGGCGTCAGCCGCGAGATCTCGGCGTGGTGGCGGTCGCCCGAAAGCAGGATGACCCCGTCGGCCTTCGCGCGGCCGATGACCTCGATCAGGTGCTCGATCTCACCGGGGATGTCGGCCCACTTCTCGCCGCCGTGGTCGCGGGCGATCACCTGCGTGCCGTTGGCGACGATCCGCACGTCGGCCGGGACCTTGAGTTGCTCCTCGAACCACGCCCACTGCTCGTCGCCCAGGATCGTGCCGCGCCTCTTGTCCTTGAAGAACCGGGCGTCGAGCAGAATGACCTGCACCCGCCGCCCCTCCGGGCCGAAGACGTAGGCGTCGTACACCCCGTCGCGCGTGCGGCGGGCCGAGTCCGCCGGGTCGCCCCAGAAGTCCATGAAGACCTGCTGCGACTCGCGTTTGCCCCGGTAGTTCCCCGCCGACCCGTTCTTGTAATAGTCGTGGTCGTCCCAGGTCGCCAGCACCGTGCACGCATCCAGCAGGCGGCGGAAGCCCTCCCGCCGCGACAGCCGCTCGTAGCAGTCCTTGAGCCGGTCGATGTCGCTCGTGTCGGCGTAGACGTTGTCGCCCAGGAAGATGAACAGGTCCGGCACGGCGTCGAGCACGGCGTCCCAGATCGGCTGCGGGTTGTCCTGCTTGAGGCACGAGCCGAAGGCGATCCGCGACACGGCCGTGTGCGACGCCTCCAGCGCGCGGGCCGCCGCAGCCGCGCCGGTGCTGGTCATCGTCTCGCCCGGCGCAGCCAGCGCCCACACGGTCCCCGCGACCCCGGCCAACGCGCACACCGCCGCGGCGGCCGCGGCCGCAACCTTCCCTGTTCGCATGGTGCCTGTCTCCGCTTGCGCCCGCGCCGCGGGCGACGGCGACCGGCTGCGCCCACGCCGCATCCGTTGCGGCGCACGGACCACCCGGTCCAGCCGGTGAAAGCAAACTCACCGTCTGGAAGCGGATCAAGCGGTTCTCACGCGATTGGCGCAGATTAGGGCCCGGAAATGCCGCCGCCCAAGCGCTCAGCGGCATGTGAAGACCGCTTGACGCTTGGTGCGCCTGGTGGTTAGCACGCACAAATGTGCACTGTGTTGCGGGCTACCGGCCGTCCGCCGCGGCAGGTCCGGGGTCGGCGCTCTCGCGGGCGTACGGGTCGTTGGGCATGACGTCCTGGGTCTGGAAGACCTCGACGCGCTGGTTCGTCCGGTGGCCGGAGCGGTCCGCGGCCCGCGGCGTGATGCGGTTGGTGTCACCCATCGGGACCACCCGGATCTGTTGCCACTTCAGGCCCCGCTCCTCCAGCAGGCGCGCGACGGCCATCGCCCGCCGGTAACTGAGCATCATCCCGCGGTCGTCGGTCAGAGCCGCCTCCGCCGCGCTGACGTGCCCGCGCACCTCGACGACGAAGACCTGGCCGGCGAGATCCCTCGCGGCCTCGATCACCGCCGCGCGGGCGGCGTCGGTGAGTTCGGCCGAGCCGTCCTCGAACGGCGCCAAAGCGTTGGGCGCGATGTAGTCGCTGGGGCGAATCGACTGCATGTCCTGCCGGTCGCCCATCGGCCCCGGCTGGGAGGTCTGCCCGTTGCGCCGCCGCTCCAGGATGCGCTGCACGAGGGCGTAGTCGTTGGGATCGGTCGAGGTGAGGTCAACGGGGTTGTTGAACGCCTCGCGGATCGCGATCGCGGCGTCCAGCAGCGCGGCGGGAGGATCGCCGTTGCGGTCCTTGCCGCCGATGCCGCCGGTGGTGGGCTCCTTCAGGTTCAGGGCCAGGAGGATGACGAAGAAGCCCATCTGGAGCATGACGTTGTCGGCGAAGGAGATGAGCCACTCGGGCGCACCCTCGTGCTCCTCGTGGCTGCCGCCGTGGTGGTGGTGGTGGCCCCCCCTGCGGTGGTGGCCGCCGCCGTGACCCGCGGACTGGTTGTGCTCGTGATCGCTCATGGGAGGGCCAGGCAATGGGCATCAGGCAATGGGCAATGGAAGAAGCCGCTGCACGCCTTCAGCCTTACGCCTCTTCCATTGCCCATTGCCCGTTCCCCATTGCCTCTTTCACGCCGCAAGGTTCAGTTTCGTGCGGTGCGACTGCGGGATGAAGGCGAGCATCTTGTCCACGGTGACGCGCGGGTTGTCCCCGGCCTGGATCGACAGGATCCCCTGGAGCATCATCTCGCGCCCGAGGATCTCCTCGGCGGAGCGCAGCGCCAGTTTGTCGCCGATCGGACCCGCGACGGCGTTGGCCAGGACGGTGCCGTACATCGTCGCGACGACAGCGACGGCGAGCATGTGGCCCATCACCTCGATCGAGCCGCCGAGGTGGCCGAACATGCCGATCTGGCCGATCAGCGTCGCCACCAGCCCCCACCCCGGGGCGTACAGTTTGATGAGGTCGAAGAACTTCTTGCCGGCCTTGTGGCGCTCCTGCATCGCGAGGATCTCGAGGCGCAGCGTGGCCTCGATGACCTCGGGCGCCGAGCCGTCGATCGCGGCCTTCAGGCCGCTGGCGAGGAACGGGTCGCCGACCTTCTCGACCTCGCCCTCGAGGGAGAGGATCCCCTCACGCCGGGCCTTCTCGCTCATCTGCTGCATGAGTTTGACGACCTCGGCAGCGCTCTTGCCCTTCCAGAACAGGAAGCGCCGGATGTAGCCGGGGACGCACTTGACCTTCTCCATGGGCATCGCCATGAAGATGACCGAGATGGTGCCGCCGAAGACGGCGATCACACCCTTCTCGGACCAGAACATTCCCCAGTGGCCGTGGGAGGCGAGCCACCCGACGCCAAACAGGCACGCCACGCCAACCAGCACGCCGATGAGACTGGATTTGTCCATCTCTGCCTCTTGGGAGTGCTCTTCGCGGAACCCTCGGGGTTCGCACGTTTCTTCGGACCATCCGCCCCGAGGCTGAAGCCCCCGCACGCCCACCACGCCCGCGCGACCCGCCCCAATCCACCGGCCGGCATAATCGGTACAGCCTCTCGAGAGAGGCACCAGGCATCAGGCACTGGGCACCAGGGGGGGGGCTCCAAGCACCAAAGGCAGAACCGCAGCGAGCGCCGCGGGAACGCCAACCGCCCCCACGACGAGCCGCGAACGCAGTGAGCGGACTCCTCCCTCTCCCCATCCTCCCCGCCTCATCCGTGCGCTTATCAACGGTTTTGCGCACAGAGCGTGCGCGCCAACCAGGAAAATTCGAACTCCGCCAAGATTTTTTTCTCCCTTGTCCCCGCTGGACTTGCGCTCAGTAAGCGATCGCAAACATCGCGCACATTGCGCACAGATCATCACAGCGGCCCCTGAGTAGAGGACCACTGCTGTG
>Ga0180217_1000983_pt1 | contig 35263 bp, 25 predicted proteins | sample eDN3rd37CBELigOP_FD_128521 | JGI IMG/M metagenome (GOLD analysis project Ga0180217, IMG submission 128521) | Enriched Organic Plus compost microbial communities from Emeryville, California, USA - eDNA 3rd pass 37_C BE-Lig OP (version 2) (version 2) ... | reverse complement strand
ATCATCATCATCATCATCATCATCATCATCATCATCATCATCATCATCATCATCATCATCATCATCATCATCATCATCATCATCATCATCATCATCATCATTATCATCATCAGGTGTCTGTCTTTACACTCGAGGACACCAACACACAGCGACGGTCGTTATCATGCACATTACGTCGCTGTGCAATAAATCACGAACTCTTTCGACATTCACTCCTCAATGAGCGTGCTCTTCTGCGCCGGCTTATCACGACTCGTCATCAGAGCGCCACCGCCTGTCTCAGCATCCAGCCAAGAGAAGAGGTCCAGTCAAGCAATCAACCCCGGCAAGCACATTTCCCCTTTGACGGAAAGTCAGTATTACACTGCGATTATTGGGTTTTAAACTCGATCAGACGGTGCATCAGCTATAATTGTGCCGCATGGCTGCGATTATCCTCGACAAGGATGAAGAGCCCAAGCGTGAAGACACGCCAACCTATGCCATTGGTGTTAAGGGTAGCTACCTGATAGTACGCGTCGAATCGTACGAATACGATGAGCTGAAGGAATGGTACGTAGATGAAAACGACATATCTAGTGAATGCAATACTGATCGCGCAGTTTATTACGACAAGTACGTCTTAGTAGTATGATAAAGATGAGCACATTCTTTCCGACGGCTCATGCTCCATTTCCATTCTGGACTCCGCCTCAATTTAATGTAGGATGCCATTCATCAAGTGGAATGGATATTGGGTCGAAAGCTACCCGCTTGTCACAACATTTACATGTCCGGCCTGCTACCTCAACGATGTTGTTCGGATACTGAGGTCCCATAACTATATACAGAAGTCCTGGGGATTCTCGGTCCTCTAGACCAAAGGATGCACTAGGGCTTAACCTGCGGCTTCGTGCAACTGATAGGGGGTTACCGAAAGGAGCGAAACGAAGGAAAGTAGTCCAGTGCACAATGATATGAATGTTAACCAAGACAACGACAGACGTCAGGTCAGGTTAGTGAGGAGATAGGAGATTTCTGGACCAAAGTAGAAGGGTGAAATACGTCGGTTACGATCTGGGTTGTGAATCGAAACAACTCAACTGTACATAATAAACTATGCGATTGCTAACTAACTAACTACTGAAGGGCTCACAAGCATGACTTCCAGTAGTACTTAGTCAACTCGACGTCGCTGAAGCTTGGCAAGGAGCTCCGCTGAGGGACCATCACCTCCCCCCAAGAAGCCACCAGGCAACAAAGTCTTCGCGCCCAAGGGTTTGTATCGTGCAGGGTGGGACTCCTCAGTTGCCGTGGGAGTAGTAACGGCCGCCGCTGCGGCAACACCGTCACTGCTGCTCGAACCAGCGTTCATTGATGTATCAGGAGCTGCAGTGCTGGGGGACGGGAGATTCGGAGGAAGCGGCGGAGGGGTTGGCACCGCATTTGATGGTGAGGTCTGTGTGAACGGAGGGGGAATGGGCGGAGGGCAAACAGGCAGTGGTGGTGGTACGGAAGCTGCCTTAGGAAGACCGGGGATGGTTGGAAGCGGAGTTGTGGGTTGGTCTGCGCTTGAGGGTTGTGTGGGGGATGGAGCACTGTTATCCTGCTTCTGCTCAACTGCCTCAGAGGGATCAGCGTCTTCGTCTCCAAATACGATTACGTCGGTAGCGTCAGCCTCATCATCTTCAGGTTGTGGTTCGGAGGCTTCTGCCTGACTATTCGAGGCAACGTGGCTCTGGCTCTGAACCTCCTGTGTTTCCTCCCCAGTATGAACAGCGGCGGCAGCTGGGGTAGAAGGCAGCGATGCAGCTGCAGGCGGAATGGGTGGAGGCACTGGATCCAATGATGGTTTGGAAGGCTGTGCTGCTTCTGCTGCTGGTGGGGCATTTGAGTTAGGTCCAGTTGGTGATGGATCCGAGGTACGAGCCTTCTGCAGAATATTTTGGAGACGTTGCTGCAAGCCTGCGCCAGCCGCACCTGGCTGGGATGGCAACTGTAAGCCAGGTAATGGCACTGCACCAACTGTGGCACGAGAAAGGCCAGGCGCGGGGGCTGACGAGCTGGGCGCGGATGATGTGGCAGTTGATGTCTTGGCAGGTGCAGGTGCTGACGTGGGGGTTGGAACCGCCGGTAGTGCTGATGGAATAGGGGGAGGCTGTGGAGCGGTTGCAGGCGCTGCAACAGAGTCAGCCCCAACTGTTGGAGCTGTAGGGGTCGTATCAGCATTGGTACTGGCAGCAGGATGTAGTGCACTCGTCGACTCGGAGGCCAAATCAGCCTTGGGGTTCGCTTTGACTGGATCTAGCGGGGGCACGGGCGGGGGCACGGGTAGTGTAATCGTGTTCGAGTCAGGATTGCCCGGGGTTGACTCGAACTTGGGGAAACTGCCACTGAGCCCTGCTAACTTGGCAGAGGATCCGGCACGCGATCGCATCACCCCAGGTCGAGTAATGTGTGAAATGGATGCCATACTCGCTGCTTCTTCTGGGGATAGGTTGATTTTGGCGGGCGCTGAGGATGCAGTCGAGCCTCCTGCAGCACAACGGTTACCCGTACCGAGTTTCTCCTTCATCTGGGTCCAAAACTCCACCTGTTTCGCATGGTAAGACAGCATCTTGTCGGCCGTTTCGTTGAGCCATTGGCGCACGCCAGCATTGTCTGCTTGCGCTAGGAGCGCCAGTACGGCCTCATTGGGCAGTTCCAAGGACATTGATAAAACCTTGTGTGCGTATGGTGTTAATTATGCAGTTGAACGGACCAAAACACTTAACTAAACGTGTCTACAGCCTTTGCAATTGGGAGCGATTGAGCAAGCAGATTTTTCCGAATCCAGCCCAGACCAGGGAGATTCAGAAGGAGTCGGCGCAGGTTCATTGGCACGCGGCCAGCACTCGGGCCACGCGTCACGCAGCAATATCTGTATGTTAGTAGGTACTACTACAGTAAGTCACTCATCCACTCAGCATCCCACGAGGCGCTACATAGAGTTGGGATATTTATTAACAAGTGTTTAAGTGTTAGCTTTTTTTTGTTTTTAGTCTGGGCATCTCATCTACCTTGCTGACTGACTTACTTACTTCGGTATGGAGAGCTTGCACTTCTCGTCACAGCGTTTGCTGCAGACGGACGTGAGCATAAGCTGAACCTGGCCCGTGAGTGGGTCTTCAAGCTTGAAAGCACCTGGTCGGCCGCTCTTGCAACGCTTCTTGCAAGCATCACGGCACTCAGCCGCTGAGAAGGTCTCGCAACCTGCGCCAGTGAAACCTGGCTCGCACTTGCAGACACCTGTGGAAGTGTCGCAAGTACCGTGACCGGAGCAGAAGCTCTGTGCACCAGTGGGGCTGAAAAGCGCACCTGGGCATCGTCCCTTATGGCAGTCATCAAGATAGAATGGTGGGTTGCACTGGCAGGTAGGTGCTCCCGACTTGGGATCAGGAACGCACTTACCGCGGTTGTTGCAGTTATTCTTGCAACCGAGCTCGCAGTTCTCGCCGCTCCAACCCTTCTCGCAGTGGCACTTGCCATCGAGGCAGATACCACGTCCATTGCAGTCTTTATCGCAGACCTTACCACCGCAGTCTGGTCCACCGAATCCGGGCTTGCAAACGCAGACGGGGTTACCCTTCTCGTCCGACTTGCAAACACCCTGACCAGCAACGCAGCCAGGCTTACAATCATTACGATATTCACAGAACTCGCCTTCGTAGCCGATCTCGCAGATGCACTTGTTAGAGATGCAAACGCCGTGCGCACCGCACTTGGGTCCGGTACCAGAAACATGTACATATGTACCGTTGGGAAGTGTAGTGACTACCATGCTGGAAGTGCAGGTTGGCTTATCACAGAGCTGACCAGTCCAGCCTTCTTCACAGGCGCAACCGACGCGACCGTCCGAAATGGCAATGCACTTGCCGTGAGGTCCGCATCCAGGGGCCTCGCAAACTGGACCTTCCTCGCAGTTATCACCACGGAAGCCAGCATTGCAGTAGCACTTCCCCTTGACGCATAGGCCTCGGCCTGAGCAGTCACGAGGGCAGAGTTCAACATCGCACTTAGGACCAATCCAACCCTTCTCACAGCGGCAGAAAGGCACCTTCGTTTCGTTTCGAACGCAAGTGCCATGGCCGTTGCAGTCCTTTGGAACGCAGTCAAGCTGTTCACATGCCTCGCCTGTGTATCCGGGCAAGCACATGCACTTGCCAGTGGTTTCGTCGCACTTACCGTTGTTGGAGCAGTTTGCGGGGCAGGTTCGGAATTGGCAGTGATCGCCAGTCGAGTCAGTGCAGAGGCACTTTCCATTCTGGCAGACACCTCGACCGCTGCAGTCCGCAACACAACCCTTACCTTGAGGGCCAATTTCTGACTTGATCACCTCCTTGAGTTTCGACAACTGTGCTTGCTCCTCATCATATCGTGCACGCGTGGCCTTGGCTGCCTCGGTAAGAGCAGCCTTTGGTGCAGTGGCATTGGGGGCGGCCGCAGAGTCCTCAGCGATCGTGGCGAGCAGACCTTCCTCGTTGGAATGAGCTGCAGCCTGTGATTCAGCAATTGCAAGCACCTGCACGAAGGCGGCTGAGCGGGAAGCAAAGTGTTTCAAGTACATATTTACAACAGCTTCATCAGACTCATGCAGGACTGCACGTGCGGCCTCAAGATCCTGTCGAACGGCTTCGTAGGCTGCTAGTGTTTCTCGACGCTCGGACTCTGCAATAAGCTGCTCAATTTCGAGCTTTGCTTCGAGGACCTGCTGAGCGTGAGCGGCCATTTCTGCCTCAGCCTCCAGAGTCTGGGTGGCCTCAGCAGATTGCTCGATGAAGATTTGGGATGAGGCAGGCAGCTGCTCAACGGGCTGTTCGCACTCAGGACCCGTGAAACCCTCGACACAGCGGCAGACACCTTCAACGCACAAACCGTTGCCAGAGCATGTACGATCGCACAACTTCAATGAGCAGTCCTTACCCTGCTTGTTCCAGTAGAAGCCAGGCTTGCATCGGCAAGTACCAGTGACGTGGTCACACTCACCTCGGCCCTCTTCGGCACCGCACGAGGTTGCACAAAAACGCTTCTCGCAGTCGTAACCACCAAAGCCGGCATCTACATAGACCAGTGGGAGGGGCTTGAAGAAGGTCTCGCGCACTGAAGGAGAGTGGATGTCGCTAGGAACACCAGTGGGTACTGTTACATTTTCAGGCTGTGCAATAGCCGCCACGATCTTGGGGTTTGAGGTGCCAAGTTGCTTTAGAGCTTCGACCGCACCCGCTTGGAGGCACTTGCACTTGCCATCAACGCAAAGACCACGGCCCGAGCACTGGTTGGGGCACTTCTTCTCACTGCAGTCAGTTCCAGAGAAACCTTCATTGCAGTAACACTTGCCTAGCTTGCAGACGCCGTTGCCAGAGCAGTCGTTGGGACAACGGATTTCCGAGCAGTCCTTGCCGCCCCAGCCTTCCAAGCACTTGCATCCTTCAGCAAGGCAAATACCGTGCGAAGGAGATGTACAGCGGTTAGGGCAGACTTCCTCATTACCCATGCAGTTGGGTGTAGCACCAGGCCTGTTGAAGAAAGGCTTGTGGCAAACGCATGTGCCTGTGAGGGGGTCGCAGACACCACGCGCACCGCAGTCAGGGCATTCACGTAGAGAGCAATCGACTCCTGTGTAGCCTGGTTCGCAGACACATCGAACACCGTCGCAGTGGCCATTCACACACGGTGAGCAAACACGAGTACCGCAGTCCTCACCGGCCCAACCTGGATCACACTTGCAGTGGACAGTACCCGAGGGAGTCATGACGCACTTACCGTGTCGGCAGCCTCGCGCACAACCAGACTCAGAGCAGTCCAAGCCGAAAGTGCCATGCAGGCAGAGACACTGTGCAGTGTCATCGGCGGGCTCGAAGCACAAACCAGTACCGGAGCATTGATTGGTGCATCCCTTTTGGTCGCATCGATCGCCGTAATAGCCTGGCTTGCAGATGCATTCGCCTCCCTTGCAGGTACCATGCATGCAGCCCTCTTGCGTTGACTCCACGCAGATACCGGTGCCGAGGTCACAGGCCTCACCGTAGAAGCCGGCCTTACAAACACACACACCATCGATGCAAGTGCCGTGCTTGCAAGTCTCACCGCAAGTCCCTAGAAAAATGAGCGAGGGAAACGAGACAAGCTCGGTTGTTAGTCTGCATTCTGAATCTTTCCGGCGTAGTCGTTATGGCAATGAGTTCACACAGGCGCCACTTCCACCGACATGACTCTCGGTGGTCAATTGCAGGCATCGGCAAGCTCATGATCGCTCGTCCAAATAAGCCTCTCGAGAGACTCGGCGTTCGCACCTCCGGATCACCCAACGCTACCCGCGCGTTGGAAGGCACGGTATAAACAGGGCTAGGTTCGGTGGTGGAAACAGAGCCGGATACATCATTGTACAGAGGGAACCCTACGCGTGGGCTCTTACATGTTGGGGGTGACTGGGGCGAAGAGAGGCGGCACCCTTGATTCTGGCCGCTTGGAGGACAGCTAAACAGAAGATCTTGCGATATAAAACGTACCTGAAGCTGAAGCAGCCGTGAGGCTCAGCAGAACCAGGCAGGCTGCGATAACTAGGAGGGCCCGGGTCATCACTAAACGGCGAAGCAGGAAAGGAGTACGAAGAGAGACCAGCATCGGGTTAGAGATGGTGGTAAAGCGGGGAAACATGAGCATCCTGAGCGAAGATGCCGGGTGCATATGAAGCGAATAGATGGTTGCATTGCACCACGCCCTAGGATCAGGCGGCAAACCCATGCCCAGACTGCGCGCGGACGCAAATCGCATCTGAAACCCTCGAAAATTGCAGTGCCCCGGCAAACTGCGTCGACTTCCCCACGTCCCAAGTGGTTGCAGATGGATTTGAGGAATGAAACAAAGTCGGGCAGAGCCAATGCAGGTAACCCATAGGATTTCACCCACATTGCAAATAGCCTCGTCGCGAAAGTACACGCCAAACATGGACACTTTTCTGCTCCTTTTCTCCAGTCCAAGGCCAGAGTAGCAAATGTCGAGTGGTGGGGTGTTGGAATACAGCCGGGGGTGTTGGAATTCTCAACTTTCTGGCCCGAGTGTATCGAACGCATATACTTCGTGTTGTTCAAGATCGGGTGAGTACACGATGAATCTGACACCACGAGACCAGTCTTTTAAGTGGATAGTCGGGGGAATCGTTGTCATTGGCTTTATGGCAGGTAAGTATCATCCTCCTCTCAATGGGTCTTTTGGTTCGTTCGAAACCTCAAGTGTCGGCATGTGATGGATATGGTGTTGGGCAGGATGAGCCATATCGCGCCGTGGTCCCCCGACCCACACGGAAGCGGACGATGCCAGCAGTAAGCCTCCTGTTGTTCGTTTGCTCGAGTGTGCCTTGCGTTATATTGAACAACCACTGCCATCACGATTTCAAAGACGATGACGCTCACAACCCTCTGGCACATCACCATGCTGTGCTGCTTGGCTACTCAAATGGCATCCCAATGACTAGTGAGCTATCTTTGGAACAGTTGGAAGTCAAGGAAAGTTCCACTACAACGGTTCGATCGAAAGGCCGGAGGAAGTGCGCTCCACAATGCACTCACCGTATATGTTGCAGCGGAGAATCCTCAGCTTCGACCCGCGGCAGCAGGGACTGCAGAAGGTGAGAGTGCTGAAGACGACAAGCAGATCGATGTCGAGACAGCACGTCTCCTGACACGAAATCTTATTCATCGACTCAGTGCAGGTACGTTCCGCCCCAAGCCGCGCAAACATATCATGAGCATTGACTGGAACGGAAGCAGTGTGTAAAGACCCGTGTGAGCACGCTCATGAACTGTCACCATGGTCACTTCCTCCCTCCTTTCCATTATAGATACCACGACCCTAGCGCGATATGTTGAAAGCTTACTTGGTCACGAGGGTCTATCTTCCGATCGTATTGAGAAGTTGGTTCAAGCTGCCAAGGAACAGGTATTGCAAATGAAAGAAAGTGGCTGCAGAGATCTCATTGGCATGATATTCGCCAGCATCCCTGTGCAGCAGCCTCGTCGGTTAAAGCCTAGGCCGGTGCGCGAACTCAGTGCGATAGAATTCTTAGAGCAGGAAGAGACGCTAGTTCAGCCTGATTATGTGTTGGCACGACCGTTCTTTCAGGTACTATTCAACCTGCTGGACAGTCGTCTCACGCAATCTGTCTACGAGTCCCAGTGACAAGTATGGTGAGCGTATGAACAAACCTTCAAACGGCCAGTCAGTATAAGACCATCTGCTTCAATTCTGTTTACTTGGAAGTTTATTCGACCAGAATAAGGTGTATATATCGTCATGAATACAATAGTGAACTGATAGTGAGAGCTGTCGAACGTAAAGCACTACGGTTGGGAGAGAATCAGAAGCACTGCTAGTCTCGCTTCAAACCCTCCTCAATTGGCTGGATCTTCATTCCAGCCTTTAACGGCGGGACCTTGCAGAGCCATCCGAGCGAGTCGAGCTGTTCACGAGAGTTCGCTTCTCAGCACGCGATCCCACTTGACCATCATCATCATCCTCATCCTCAAGTACCGCTCGGCCTGCCGGTCGAGATTGTCCACTCAACACGGCGGGAACGAATTCTTCTTCCTTGCCCGTGCAGAAGACAAGAACGATGACGGCTGTGACTATCAAGACGGCGATGCTGCCCATCAATACGCCGAACCAAACGCAAGACATCGAGACATTCTCTTCACACCAGTCTCGTGTGCCACAGTGGGTAACCGCGGGGTCTGATCCATCGGGGCAAACTGCGGCTGGGGGTGAAACCATGTTCAGGCTAACGCCTGCTCCTAGATTCAGGCCTTGGTTGGATGCGCCCTTCGAGGAGATGGTATTCAGGACCTGCAGAGCATCCTTAGGATTGGGGTCGTTCTCAGACGGTGGATGAATGTCAAAGAAGATCTCGACATCCGCCGTGGCGTCACGCATATACACTCGTTCCAATAGGGCGATGAAAGAGGGGGAGGACTTGAAAGCCACCCTAAGGTCTTCAATCGCTTCTTCAACTTCTAAGAAGGATGCGGTGCTGATGATTCGAGCAGCGATGAACTTGAATCGAGTACTAGGCACCTCTGCAGCATGTGCCAATCCTTGCTTCAGCTCATTCGTGCCATCGGAATTCTCGCGAATATACTCCTCAGACTTAGCAGCGGGCACCTTGAATTGGAAGCGTGCACGTACACCATGGGCCGGCACAGCCGGTGGAGGAGTATCACATGGACTTGTTGGCGTGCCAAGACTCTGACGATACAGTTTCTTGCAAACACAAGTCTGGTTAATGCAATCACCCATGCCACAGTTCAAGTTGCACTTCTGGGTCGGCGATGAAGGTGTCCCGTCTGGATTCTGACTCTTACCAAGGCGCAGGTGCGTTGCGTTATCTTGTTGCTCCTCCCACACATCCGCGTCATCACCGAGTACGCACATGCTATACTCCTTACCAGTAACACCGAATGGTAGGGCAATCCTCACGCTAGCATATGATGTAATCGCATTGAGGAGATCAGCGTTACTGCTTCCACTTGCGCCAGGCATACCGATCTCCAATGGGTTCAATCGGGGTGGCGTAAGGAAACCGTACACTTCGTGTTGCAGAGTAGAACCACACTTGTTTGCCAATGAAAATCCGATGCGTCTACCGAAGAGCGCTGTGCTGTCTGGGGCCGTGTGTTTGATCAGGATGTCGCGATGGCCGTTATCGGAGAAGAGTTCGAAGGAGTTTGGACGAATGGTGCTCACCAAATTGGACGCGCCCAGGGCATCGTCGAGCTCAGTAATATGAACACCTGGGATGAGGGCGAAGGGAGCTTGAGGCGAGTGCGCGTAGCAGGGAACATATGCACCCGGTGCACCAGAGAGTGAGAAGTTTGCGATCTTACCCACAGCAGGCTCAGAGCTGGTAGCTGGCGTCTTGGCTTCAATGGTAAAGTTCTTGACGTTGGGTGGCAAAACAGTGGCATTCAGAAGGGAGCGGACCTCGCCGCAGGAATGCTCCGTTTCACGAATGAAGACGAGTTCGCCAGCATCGATACCACCAATGTCCAGCTCGTCCAGCTTCGTGTTCTTAGTCACTGACGTGACCTTTAGTGATGGCGCACGGAAGAAACCATCAATACATGTGGGGTGGAGCCTTGCGCCGGCCGTCGCATTCGCGTTGAACGTAGGGCCAAAAGCGTACGAAACGGGCTTTCCTTGAACCTGAGTAACGGTTAGGTGCGGGCCGGGAGCATACTTGGCCCGAAGCTCGATCAGTTTCTTCACACTAGCAACCAAATTCGGCGAGTCGGGATAAGCCTCGGCTGTGTTCGTGACTCGGTGGACACAGTCAATGAGATGAAGCACACGTTGAGTGCATTCTTCGGAAACCGAGGAGCCACCGCCATAAAGCGCACAGCTCAACTTGGCCAGATTGTTGAATTTCTCGGTTTCATTAACACCTGCGACCTGACATGCAGCAAGGGTCGCGGCTCCAAATGCGTTGAGATTAACACACTTCTGTTCACTCTGAGTGTGAGGAATCAGGCCTGGTTTCTCAACCTGGCAGCGCGAGCCCACGTACTCTGGCTTACAAACGCAAGCGCCGTTGTCAACACAAGTACCATGGTCGCCGCAATAACCAGGATGCGCATCGCAGAAAGAGCGTGGGGCGTGAGAGCAAGTAGAACCGAAGAATCCATTAATACACTCACAGGTGCCTTGAACGCAGAGGCCTGAATTTTGGCACTTTGGCTGCTGATTCTCGGCAGGGTATCCAGCGGGGAAGTTGGGAACGCAGAGTGGATTCGTGATTGGGTCAATTTCGTCACAGTGATCGCCCTTGAAGCCGTGGGCACAACGACACTTGCCAGTAGAATCATCGCAAACACCCTTGTATCCACATTTGACTTCCAGATGGCCATTAGAGAGGCACTTGGAGTTCGGGGCGTGAGCCTTCAAGCGGATGACAGGGAGAAGGCGTGAGCTAATGGGAACCTTGCTCAGTTCTGTGAAAGGATAAACGGCCTCCGCGTCCTTTCCTGTGTCAGGATTGTCCATGGAATATGCAAAGACTGTACGGCCAAATCCGTCGGCGACAGAAGTCGTGTATACAGCACCTGACCCAAGCCAGGTAGCTTGCGAGCTCTGAAGCATAGTTGGGAGGTTGAGGTTCTTAGCAGCATACTCAACAACGAGGTTGGATTGACCGTCCCACTTGGGTAGGTCTGTGCCACCGATGGGTTGGAAGGAGAACGCAACCAAGGCATCCGAGTTAGCGGCAGCTGAGGTTGCAGCTGAGATCTTACCACGGAAGACCTGAACGGTGGGAACAAAGGTCGAGAGCTTAGTGGTGCTCGAAGGTACAAATCCGATAGAAATGATGACATCATCAATATCGTTTGCGATAGGTGTGAATACACGGAAAGCCAAGCCGCTCAAAACGCTATTAGCGACGAAACCCGCTGTCTGGAGTTCGCTAGCAAGGTATAACGACTGCATACGCTGGTAGCGAGCCACGGAATTCAGCGGGAAACCAGGTTGGTCAATACCACCGTGAGGACTCATGGCTGAGTTAGGACCAGGCAAATCAGACGAGGCATTCAGAGACGCAGCCAGAGGTGCAACAGTTTGAAAAGATGTAATCACATCTTGCTTAGGCTGAATAATGGAAGTGGCATTGAGTGCTATGTCACAAGCCTTGCCAGTGTAACCAGGCTCGCAAACACATTCACAGGGGCGTTGGCCACGCGCAGTCGGAGCTTGTGTGAAGAAAGACAGACCATGGACGCATGAATACGTTGCAGACTTCTTGCACACGTCCTGAGGAGCCAATGCCGTGTTATTGAACGTGGCGAAGTGGGGTGGCGAGAATTTGGATGCCGATGGCGCTACCGTACTAACAGCGGTAGTAAGCGCGGGCTCGGAACGAGAAGTTGAAAGCAAATACTCACGAACCAAGTGGGGTGGTGCGCCTTGGTTGGCACCCAGGAAGGTGGCAGCAAGACCAGCGACGATGGCAGCCGCAGCACCTGTGCCGGATGTCACCTGGGTCTTGCTATCATTATCATTTCCGGCGGTATGCACGTTCGAGCCAGGAGCGTACAAGGTGACGCAATGACCAGTAGTCGTGAACGGTGCCACGGTATTGTTCTGCAAGGTGGCACCGACCGAAATGACACCCAAAGCTGATGCCGGAGACGAGAAGCAAGCATCTGATGTAGCCTCGCTCATCTCCAAAATTAGAGACTTCTGAGGGAAGACGGATGAGTGGCCGGATGCGGCAACAACTGTGATGCCGTCCTTCACTAACTGAGTTGCTACTTGGTTCAAGATACGAGAGAAGGGGGCACCAACCGTGATGACCGCGACGGAAGTGGCGTTCCGACCGTGGGCTACGACATGGTCGTGATGTACCATATCCAACGCCTCAATCAGTCCTGAGACATGCGCAGTAAATGCGTTACCCTGGCAGGCGAACGCGCGCACTGGGATCAAAGTCGCTTCATCCGCGAGACCAAAGGTCTTGCCGGCTGCGAGTGCGGCTGCAGCAGTACCAAAGGCACGGTCACTCTCATCATTACGCAAGGCGCTCATGCACTCCTCAGACTGATCTGGGGTAACAAGGAACTTAGTGGGACGGTTGGCATTCTCAAATTCCGTGTGTTGAACACGGACGCCAGCGTCGATTGTGTAGAGGTGCACACCCTTTCCGCGACGAACCTGGCTCTCACGCGCGAACGGCGTGTCGAGAGTCTGGTTCACAAGTCGCTGAAGATGCCACGTGGGAGTCGCATCAGGTTCGGTGAGCGCGGCCTGCACATGTGCAAGCGAGGTGAGCTCTTGATCAACCTCAACCTCACGAACGAGATTCTGCATGATACTGTTTTTGAGATAAACTTTCTGGAAGCAATTTTTCGTCAAGGACGCAGCGAGGACACCCATGCGTGTGACATTTCGATGCACAACGCTTTTGAGCTGGGTCTGGTCTGACAACTTGCAACCGTCAATGCTACGTCGTAGATATTCCATATCATGACCCGCATTGGGCTTCAGCTGGAAGAGGTATCGCGCATACTCCGGAGTCGCAGCGGACGCTACCGCGAGGATAGCGATCTGGAAGGGGGATGGAAATGAGGGATAAGGGAGGATAAGCAAGATCCATGGCAGTTTAGGCTCGCTCCGAACAGCCTATGCTGTCCTACGGCGCTCCAAACGCGAGATATTGTATCTGGCGGAGTGTGAGTTCACATTGTGACTCAATGTGTGGTACACCAGACAGAGTGCGATGACAAACCAATCGATTCACATGATACAGGGACAGGTGGCGAATACATACCAATGCTATCACTGCGGCTGCAGTACGTCGGTCCAGCATAAATCGAAGAAAACCACAAGGGTATTCGACAGTTTCAATCTGATTTTCCTCTTTCTCTGGGGTGAGAATCCGGGCCAGGACGGATAGGGGCGAGGAGTGACGGACTGACTGAGTGACTCACTCAGCGAATTCAGCGCGCGCTTTACATGGCCCCACGCTGCAGCTCGGCGATGCTCCCTGTGACATAGATTAACTAGCCAGTGGGCTGTATGATACTTATTTCTCGGGCGAAATTGTCTTGGAATTGATCGAAAATGACAGGCGATAGGAGGCCTAGACCGCACACGGTAGTGTGGTTAGAGCTGGTATTTAGGCAAGTAAGCAGCATCAGGTCGACCCACGTGTGTATGTCTTGTGTCTTTGTCTGCAGTGCCATAAGCGCCCAAAAATATCCGCCTACTGAATGAAGCTTCCTGGGATATAGCTCGAAAACCACCGAACTGCGCAGTGGAATAACGCACTTTTTTCCAGACATTGTAACGTCTATATCTCGATTTCATGCACTGATATCGGAGTGCGTTCGACTGAATAAGGTACGTCTATCGTGTCGATTTCGAATTTTTGTATCAATACTCGTGTGCACTTCGTGCATCCATCGCAAATCGATGATATTCACCATCTTCCGTTTGGCTTCGCTCCAGAGTTTGTTCGCAGGTGATTCTTTGCGGATCATGCGCGAGCAAATCTCGGATATGAGGTTGCGGTTCGAATGGGGAATCGTTAGATTTCGCGCTACGCCGAGCAACGGTCGTGGGCTGGTTCCATAATACCGGCTAACTTAACATATTTGTCGGCAACACTATTTCAGCGAGCAGCATGCTGACGTTCAGCGCCGTGGCCAGCGGCAAACCACTCGCATCCTCGCTTTCCTGACAGGTCTTTGCGGTCCATGCCAGCGCCTGAGTTCATTGGGTTTCACGGTTGGACCGAGCGGGACCGGCCTTAGGGGGCCTTTGTCTAAGTCAGGAACATTCTATACACCTCTTGAATTCCTTCTTCGCTGGCAGTGGCAGTAGTGCTAGCAGTAGCGTAAGCATGCTACCCAAATGATGCGTTGTTCGTCGACTTACACCTTTGCTTGCTCACTCACCACATGACCTCCTTCTAGCCGCTGATTGTCCAGCTAATTCCTGACGTGAGGTGTGTGTCTGCTTCGAGTGCCCTTGTTACTTGAGTGAGTATACCGTTCGTAGTTCAGGTCGGCCCGAGTGTCTTGGTATATCCCACGCCTCCCCCACAATCGAGCATGCACAGCATAGCGCTTTGAATCAATGAGCTAGTCTCAGGTGGCTTATAGAGGGAGTGGAGAGCACCGTGCTCCACACTCAAGTCCTGCAATACACTTGTACCCATCATGACATACCCCGTCCATCGTTGTGGATTCTCCTTCCGATCCCTGCGCTACTGCCGCTGCAGTCCGATCGACCTCGTCGCGAGTCAAGCTGCGCCGCCGTAGTCCGAACTCCCTCCTTGCGTGACGCATCCCCTGGGATTCCGTTTCGATTTTCCATCAGTATCTCTTAATCTCGTAGCGAATATCCAACAAGTGAAGATTGATCAGGTCGATCTGACCCCGTCTATTAAGAAAAGCACTTCTTATTCACTGGATTGGTACTTCATTGACTGTCACGGCGACCACGATCACGAGTATCCCAACCCCTTACGCCTGCCAGCTGGGCGCATCAGAGACTCACACGCTTGCTTGCTCACTCCATTACACATTGCACGCTGCGCACTGCGACAACACTCACTAAGTGATCATTCAGCGACCCCTTGCGCGCTCACTAGCCTCTCGCGCGGCTCGATTCCTCGCGTGGCCGTGGCCTTGGCCGTCGACGTCAACGTCGGCCATTGTTGCCTCTGCAACCAGCACCCTCATCACACCCAGCGGTCCCACTACCGCAACTATTGCTAGCGTCGACGTCTGTGTATTGATCTCGGCTGCTTCAACCTCAGCCTCAGCTTCGGTCTCCATCTCCGCCTCCACGTCTGCGTCTGCGTCTGCGTCTGCGTCTGCGTCTGCGTGTGCGCGCACTTTCGCGAGGCAGGTCGACACTGATATGGACACTCCATCTGACATCTACTCTGCCTGTGCCTCTCCCTCTCCATGTGCCTCAGAGCTCGGTGACAATGGCCTGGCTCATGACTTCTGTGCTGCACCCAAGCCCTCGCTTGTGGGACGCACTTACCAACGCTACTCAAAAGACCAACAACGGCGGCTAGTCGTGGGTGGCATCCCCTTCAGACTGCGTCGCGCCCAGATTACGCCTGGAGCTGCAGTTACGCCTACATCTACTGGAGCCAATGGAGCGACCCCACAGGAGGAGAGCGCTGCTTCACAACGGCTAGCAACAAAGGTCGAATCAACAGAACAGGAACACAAAGTGAAAACGAACAACAGCAACAGCAGCAGCAAGAGCCATCCACCTCAGGGAACCGATGGCAGGGATGATGATACACCTGTCGAGGCCGTCCCGTTGGCACGCAACCGGTTCTTCCTTGACATACTCACGGTTGGTGCTGGTCGCCGAGATGAGTGGATCCTGCCGAAAGGTGGCTGGGAGAGTTTCGAAACCCTTCATGAAGGCGCTATCCGCGAAGTACTTGAAGAAGCTGGGGTACGTAGAAGTAGACTGCCAGCTCTGTTGTGTTCACCCCTTGCTCAGCGTCTCAATGAGTCTTGCTTTCAGTTCCTAGCTCCAACAAACTTCTCTAATATTGCTCGTCCCCTTCTCCCTACAATCTTTAGGTTGAATGCACAATTGAGGCGTGTTTGGGAGTCAACGATGGCTACTATGGTTCAAACCCAGAGCGAGCTCGATCGCTTTTCCGTATGATAAGCTTCTTGATGCCGGTGCAGCGAATTTTCAGTGCTTACGCAGAGGCGATGCGTGCTCGTAACTGGTTTTCGCTTGAAGAACTGTGCACTGTCATTCAACGACCTGCCCAAGTTGCAATCCTCAAGAAAGTGCTTGAACATGAGATTTTCCGAACCTACATTCTGATTGAATCCTTGGGTTATGTAAGGCATCAAGGCTACGTGTCTTCCGCAGATTCTGGCACGCAAGTCGAAGGAGAGAGCATGAAAGCGTTCCCAATTCCTCAGTCACCTGCATACGTTCGTGTGGATCGACAAAGTGGTAGCATTGGCACTGACGGAAGGACACGATACCATTACGAGGTAGTAGCAGCTCGCCCGTCCCAACAGATTCCCAAAGAAGTTAAATTACCATCGTACGAAGTTGATCTGCAGAAGCCGCTTCCCAGTCATCTTCAAGAGCTCAAGGAAAAATTACGCAAGGGCTTTTATTCCCTTCCCAAACTTGATCTGCGCGATATTCCCGATCAAGACTGGGTCAGGGCAGAGGCGCTTGCTTCTGAAAGAATCCGCAGGTGTCTTGAACACGTGTCACGTGTCCTCGAGGTGACTCAAACACCCGAACTAAGACCCTTCAGTGAACAAGAGATCGAGGAGTGCTAGGCTAACATTGTTCGTGGATTACTCTCCTTAGTATCACCATCAGTCATCCGAATAATTAATACACGCATAAACATCTTGCCTCCATAGTCTGTATTTACTGTATAATGAGGCAAACAGAATACTCCGTTTCGATAAATGCTGTCCCTACTGACACATCACTTGCTAGAGTTCGAGGTACCAGATACACTGACCGAGTTTCCACCAGGCACATTCGCAGGTGGGTTGAGAGCACGACCTGGGATCAGCGCTGAGTTCCAGTGTAGCTTGGACTTGATAGACTTGAACCACTCAGTATTGAACTCGGTTCTGACAATCGAGGGAAGGCGGATGCTGCACATGCTGATCCGCACAGAGTCGCCAGCGAATAAAGGCGTGGGTGTGCGCCCATCAAACGATGCATAAAGCGCCTGTCCAGGTGGTACGTCCTTGTGCACACGCAAACGAACCAAGGAAGAATCGCAAACAACAATTGTTCTGAAAGCTAGGTTGTGTGGACAGACTGGAGAGATTACCATGGCGGGGACAGAAGGAGCCAGCATTGGACCACCAGTACTCATATTGTAGCCCGTTGATCCTGTGGGTGTAGAAACAATCACACCATCTGCGCGAACAGTGGTTGTTAGCTCACCGTCTACGAAGAGGTCTAACAGTGCCATCGAAGTTCGAAGACCTCGTTGGATGATGATTTCATTCAAAGGATTAAGAGAGAATGTCTCGACGCCAAGCTCGTTTGATTCGACGTCATCAGGCTCTTGGACGCCCTCGGGGTTGTTGGCCGCTTGAGAGTTCAACGACTTGTCTTCTTCCGGTGCATCAGCGGAATTCGGGAGGTCAGCGAGAGTCGGCAACATGAATGGGTCGATGCAGTGCTCAAGGGCCCAGAGATGTCGACGATAGTACTTCTCGTTTGATGGCAACCGGTACACAGTACACTGTAGCCGCATACGTGAGCACACATAAACCGACTTCACGTGAGCGTTCAATACCTCGTCAATGAGTTTCCTATGTTTGGCGAATGAGAACGGAGTTAGGAACCCTAGTGATCCGAGCGCAAAGGATATCACAGGAGGAATCGGTTCGCCGGGAGGGAACAGAGCGTTCAAATGAAGTACAGTGCCATCGCCGCCTAGAGTGATACAGAAATCAATATTGCGTGCAGGGCGCTTCGTATCCATCGGCTTGATGAGGCCATCGAGTTCTTGACATTCGTTTTCAAGCACCTTCGGCTCAACATAGACCGTCATGTTGCGCTCCTTCGTAAGAAACTTACACAAAGTCACGAAATCAGCAGCGACGCTCGCATGAGGCTTCTTGATCACCAGGACGGAAGACGGTGGAGAAGCAAAAAGCAATCGACTCGATCCTGGTGCGATGAGCCTCTTTTGTGAGCGTTCGACTTGAGGTGTTGACTGGGCGGGAGGTCGCTGAACCACTTGGGTCTCTGAGGACGGAGGCTTGGGAGTAGGAAGCTCTGAGATATGGTCTCTTTCTGAGACAGAGACCGAGACTGGTGAAGGAATATCTTCACGTGGTATGGAGTGCTCCGTGATTTTGGCGCGAATCTCTTTCAAGATTGATTCAAGCTTACCCTGAAGATCCCGAAGCTGCTTGAGCTGACTCTGCCGCTCGCTGGTCACTCTCGGGCATGGTAGCGTGGCGATATGGTTGAGCACTGCGTCAACAAGATTGGCATCGTGGGCCAAGCTTCCCCACATCTCACCCGGTGCTTCGCTTTGAGTATCCTCTTGCTTCATTTCCGAGCGTGCGCTAAATGAGGCAACACTCGAGCTCTGACTCTTTGTGATGCTGTCCAGGTGCACGACCGAGGGCTCCTGAACGAGACCCAGATTTGGCTTTGGAGTGCGATATGCTGATCCAGAAGACTCTAAGCTGGACATCGTTGGTTGTAGTGAACTTCCACATTCGGCAATGTTTGAGTTCGAGTGGGCAGAATCCGCGCATTTAACGAACACAATGTCTTGGGTTTGCTGTCGTCGCTCAAGGATATCCTCTTTGACCTTGGGAGGGAGGCGCTTGGTTGCTGATGGGGCACTTGAGCCTGAAGCCAGTGTATGTTGCTGTTGCGCACCCGGCTGAGAAGGGGCAGACAGCCCATCAACAGCTAGCAGGGGATTTTGCTGAGGAGGCATTGATGATGACCGTGTGACGGGTTTCTCGGGGGTTCCCGGAACGCGAGAAGCACTACTGACCAGACTGCTAGTACCAGATGTGGCAATTGGAAGGGTCTGAGTACTCGAGGACGATGATAAATGTGGACTATTCGGAGCCGAAGCAACTCCGCCCACGGCTTCCCGAACGTGGAGCGGCACAGGCACGAGAAGACCCTCACTTGTCACAAGACCAACTTGCTCTGGTCGTTCTTCTTCCTTTAAGACCACTGTGGACACTGTAGCCCGATCAGCGGCGGCATCAGCCTCATATTCGTCGTCATCCTCCTCGTATCCGTCAGGCGTTAAATAGTCTTGCTGGCCCTCGACGACGAACTCGTCGTCCTCGTCTTCGAAGACCTCAAGACTCTGAGACTCAGTTTGAGCGCTTGGTGCGACGCCTCGAGAGATCGGGTCGGTATGTAGGCTTGGAAGCGAGCCGGGGGTACGTGGATCGCGGTTAGCATGCTGCTGGCTCATGAGGAATGGAGACCCCACCTGGAACCGACCTGGTTCTCGGGCACTGTTGCTGACGTGTTGCAGCGACAAGGCGCCGATGCGGTAAGCAAATTAGGTTTTGGGCAGGTAGTGTGATCGACCGATGCGCCTTGTTGTGTCGCCTATCCTAGGTAACTCTCGCTGGATTTGTGCACACGCACCTGAGCCTCCCAAGAATTTGCAATTTGGGTACGAATACTGGCTTGGATGCAGGATGGTCGAGGTCAAGAACCGGTGCAATGTAGTAATCACGCTGTTGTAACTAGCAGACTTGAGTATTCTCTGAACGGAGCACCGGGAACGCGCGAGAAATGCAACTTAAACAACTGCGAAATGAACCAATGTCAGAAGACCTCATCCAGCCAGAAGTGGTGATTTGAAACTCACCAAAGCAGGACGAGCTGGCGAATCGTGGGAATAAGTCGAGGAACATAGAGAATAGTCAACAAGAGACCCAACTATATTGCAATGCAGGTTGAAATGGCCGAAATTTTGTGTTCATATATGGAGACACTTATTCGAATGATATGTCAAATTCGAGGCAAATGGAACGAAGGATGGTTCGATGAACTTCTCGCTCATAACCAGAAACAATCAATATGCTGACCTTACGGACCATTACTGACGAAATTTGGCTGAAATAAACGTCTAGGACAGTCACACCGATCATAATCCAAGCCTGAGCTTCGCTGGTTCGTAATCCTGTTCGGCGGCCCTGGAAAGCCATTCAAGACCAAGCGTTGTGTCTTGAGTCACTCCCAACCCATCGAAATAAGCACAGCCGAGTTTATACTGAGCACGCGCGTACCCCTGAGCAGCTGCTTTGCGATACCATTCGACAGCAGTTTGGTCGTTTCTCTCAACATGTTTACCCTCAGCATACAACTCACCAAAATTGCAGAGGACGTGAGGATCACCCGACTCGACTGCTTGAATGATGGAATCCCACGCTTGCTTCTCGTTACCGGCATCAACAGGCTCATGCAGATATGACAGTCCCAAGTGGAATTGTCCTATGGGATTTCCGGCCTCAGCTGACTTCCGCAGCCAAAGTCTACTCAACTCAGGGATCTGATGTACTCTCTTTGTATCGCTAAAGCATAGGCCGAGATATGCCATAGCTAACGCGTCTCCATGGTTTGCAGGCTCACGCAGCCAAGCAAACGCAAGCTGGCAATCGATTTCTGTGCCAATGCCCTCGAAGTAGCAAATACCAGTACAACATTGCGCTCCGAGGTGGCCATTGTTCGCTGCCTTCAAGTACCACCCAAATGCGGCACGAGAGTTCGGGGCTATTCCAACTCCCCTTTCATAGCACTGTCCAAGCTGGAACTGGGCATCTTCGTAGTCTTCTTGGGCAAGCTGGCGGAGAATATCAACTGCTAGATTAGGATCCGCACTTGCGCCGTGCGCGTAAAGATGAGCGTAAGCAACCTCGTACTGACCCCTAGGATAGCCCTGCTTTGCGGCCTTCGAGTACCACTCGAACGCTTGCTCATGGCTCTGCTCGACCCCTTTCCCCATTCTGTAGAGATCTCCGAACTCACATTGAACCTCTGGGTTGTTTTGCTTGATTGCGTTCTCAATCCAGTTCCACGCCTGAATCTGGTCTTGCTCAACGCCTTGACCTAGAAGATATGCTAGACCCAAGTAAAATTGTCCTAGAGGCTCCCCCTTATCCGCTGACTGCTGGAAATGCCTAACCGCCTGCTTCTCATCGCGCTCAGCTCCAAAACCATCACGGTAGCACCTGCCCAATAGCGCCTGAGCATAAGGACTACTATCGGCAGCAGAGTCGAACTGCTCGAAAGCCCACTCAGCAGACTGGCACCTTCCAAACCAGTTCTTGTAGTTCAAGCCAAGTTTAATCAGTGCTTCAGCGACCCCGTACTTGGAAGCCCAAGTGTAATGATACTGTGCCAACATTGGACTGCGCTCCACAAACTCTCCTCGTTCGTAGAACTGGGCAAGTTGAAATGTAGCCGTCTTGTCAGACCGATCAGCAGCCTTAAGAATCCACTCCAGCGCGAGCTGAGGATTGCGTTCTACACCAAGACCGTGTAAGTATGCCCACCCGACCTCGTACAGCGCTTCAGGATGATTCTGGGCAGCCGCTTTATAATACCATTCGAAAGCCAGTTCAGGATTCTTGCGAGTGCCTTCACCTCGCTTGTAGAGCCCTGCGACGGCAAACTGGAGACTCGCATCGCCATATTCGACAGATCTCAGGAACCATTTCCATGCCTTCTCAGCATCTCGTTCGACACCGGTTCCATCGAGGAAGCAAAGCCCGACTCTGAATTGAGCCTTTGAATCTCCTTGCTCAGCCGCTTTCAGGAACCATTCATACGCAAGTCGCTCGTCTCGATCTACGCCATCTCCACGTAGATAGCATGTCGCGACGTCGAACATTTGCTTCGTTTCTCCATTCTGGGCAGCTTCCAAAGCCACATCGAACGCGCTTCTAACAGGGACGGCGCGAAGGAGACCTTGGGTAGCAAGCCGAGGAGCGAGACCGAGTTGAAGTGGAGGTGGAGGAGCGAGGCCGAGTTGAGGAGCAGGTCGAGGAGCAAGGCCGAGTTGAGGGGCGGGCGGAGGAGCGAGGCCGAGTTGAGGGGCGGGCGGAGGAGCGAGGCCGAGTTGAGGAGCAGGTCGAGGAGCAAGGCCGAGTTGAGGGGCGGGCGGAGGAGCGAGGCCGAGTTGAGGAGCGGGTCGAGGAGTGGAGCCGAGTTGAGGGTTGGGGCCGAGAGCTCTTGGGGGAGGAGGTGCTATGGCAAAAGCGGCTGGTCGCAATCCTGCAGTTGCACGGGATACGCTGAATGAACCGCTTGGATTCAATGGTGGATTCGCTGCGGCTGGTTGGTGTTGCAATTGAGGCTGCAGGTCAGCCGATGAGTTCAAGTCAGGGCTATACACATTGGGATCATTTTCGATGGCAAACCCAAAATCTGAAAGTGAGATCTCTGCGGATTCCTTTTCTTCCTCCACATCTCCCGTCAACATGTTCGCAGATTTCGATTTATCTGACAGCTGATTTGCGATTGCCGGAGATAGTCTCGCATCACTGAAGCAGCCGCGGGCATCCAGTTGCTGAGGAAGACCGATCACGTTCGCCAATTCGATCTGATATGTGTCAGCAGCGTGGACAATATGCCATACGTAGACGAGCGAATGGTTGTTACAACCCGTTGCAAATACTACTCCATTCGCAGAATGTTCCATGAAATGTATCTCATCGCCAACCGACACCTGGAACTTGTTCTCGCCTGTTTCTGCATCCCATAAACAGAGTGTTCCATCATAACTTGACGTAACGATAGCGCGAGCGTCCGCCGTCACCATTGTTCCAGACACGGGGGCGCGATGGCTCTTCAAGACCATCTTACCCTCGAGGTGTTGGTCTTTTACTGTCCATACTCGTGCATAGTTGTCAGGTCCAGCAGTGACAAGCATCGATCCATCAACTGACCAGGAGAGCCTGCAGGATTGCTCTCTGGAATATTTCTGAAGTTGAGCATAGCGACACTCAACAACCTTGGCATCAGCTACGCTCCAGAGCAGCACGCCAAGTCGATGAGCATCGGTGACGAGAAAACTTGCTGCTAAAGTCCTTCCATCAGGAGCAAAGCTAACATCTTGGAAAATGCCAGAGCGCAAGGCGTAACAGTGACTTGCGGGATCGAAGCGTCCGGTGGATGCATCAACAAGAATCAGCTGTTTTTGGCGAAGCAGCGCAAGCCTGGATCCATCTGGAGACAAAGCAACTTGCTCCAATGCACCAAGTGGGACATGCTGTTCGCTCGTGCCGACGGATATCAAGGTGTGGAGAGATGACTTCAATTCCTTGCTCATGGTATACCAAACCGAAACGATATTGGAGTTGTAGCCAACGATAAATCGCCCATCACGCGAGTAACTTAGTTTCTCATGTGGCTTCGCGGTCGAGGCGATCCAAGTTGCATGCCCACTACTCGTGTCATGCGTGACAGAAGTAGCTTCGATACGGTCATCTGGTCCATTTCTCGACTTACCTGAGACTGTGAGGTGATGCCCATCAGGACTAACCGCGAATGCAGTGGTCGTAACTCGACTAAAATAGGGCTTATCTACTATCGCCCTGTGCTTCGCCAAGGAGTATGACCAATGCAAAAGTGCAGCCGCGTCGTGGATTACAATCCGGGTGTTGGTTGGGCTCGTGGCACAGCTCATAAAATACTTACCGTCGAGGGTTGTAGCCTTAACATAGACTTGGACGCGAGGGAAGGCGAGGTCCAGCTTGAAATGGGGAGCAATTTCCCAGACGTTGAGCCCATACTTCTCACAGCCTTTGTGGTTGGATGGAGCAGTCGGAATCTCCTCCTCGCCGGTTAGCATTGATTTATCTACAAGCGTGCTTAGTACCGGCTCGCGGTAGAGCTCGTCCTTAAGCTCACCGGAGTAAACGTCCCAAATGGCAAGGGCGTTGTCTTCAAAGTAACTGGCCAAGAACCTACCATCCGACGAAGATGCTACCCGAACGGGCATAACACAACGGTTGACGTTGCTATGAAAAAGTTGACGTTGCGCCGTGAGACTCCAGCAGTAAACCTCGTCGCGCCATCCGCCGCATGTAAGATTCTTTGAGTCTTTGGAGAAGGCAAGGGACGCCGTCCGGTGCTCCTCAGCAAAAGTTATCTCATGCTTATAGTCTCCGGCTTCGATACGCCAGACTCGAATCGAGCCGTCTGCGGAAGCCGATGCCAAGAACGATCCGTCGACCGAGTACGACAAGGCTGTGATGGCCTTCCTATGGCCACGGAGTTCGTGGATACACCTAGCACTGGAAAGGTCACAAATATAGATCAAAGGTCCTTCTGTGCCTACAGCAAGAGTTGCTCCATCCCTCGCGAATGCCATTGCAGTCACATTGGCATCAAAACTGAGCACTGCTAGACACTCATATGTGGCTGTGCTCCAGACTCTGACAGTATTCCGACGGAAACTCACTGCAACACAGCGGCTATCATGAGAGAAAGCAGCGAAGTTAAACGCAGGGAGAGTCGGATGGAGTGTTGGGAGGTCGTCAAGCTCCTTGCTCTGAAAGGTCCTGACATTGGCGAGATTCGCATGTCGGAATGTAGCTCCAACGGTGTGCGTGCAGAACATACTGGCATTGCAAAGATCGGCATAGTCAAAGTTACATCCGGTGAGCACAGCCATGTTTAAGTTTGCATACGGCAGTCTGCAATGGCTGAAGTCACCGATCTGCTGGAATCGAAAGTTGAACAGTTCGCACAATGATCCATAATTCAAAATGCTTAGCGCATTACTTGCAGCTATGACAAGCTTGGTATCGAGTTCAGGATCGCTGAGGCTCCCCCGTGTGCTGATAATTAAACCAGCAAAGTGATTGATCCGCTCCACCGAATCGCTGCTCGAGGAGATCTCCTGAGCGTGCTGGAAGAGGATTTCGAGATCCTGAGTGAAGGAAGTATGACCGAGCGATTCGATCAAGGCCAAGTAGCTCTCGGGGTTTGGCGTGCCCTCATGCGCAGCATTAGCGGTTTTGATTGAGACCTGAATCTCATTCCGATTGTCAGCTAGGTCCATTCGACAGCTTTCGCGCCTTAGGTTCATGTGAACAGATATGCATCCACCATATTTTACCGTGGAGGGTTCTCAATGAGTAGAAATCCTAGCTAGTTGTCACTGTAACTACACCTATACCCGTTCTGAGGATTTGATGTATGTCACATCTCCGACGTTGGGACCGCTTATGTCTCGCTTGAACAAACCACTCACCACAAAACCGGAAAAGGCACAAAAGCGGAATTTGACCAAAATAGGCTTATACACTAGTATTACATGCCAAATAAACCGGTACAATGGTTACTTCAATATGCAATGAAGCTCATGCAAGTAGTCGCATCCCGAAATGACGCATATAACGCACTATTTGCGTCGCAGAGTGCTCAAGTTTGCTTCAACCCCAATTTGCGACTCGCCTGCCAAGTGGCGAAAAAACTCGAACAAGTGAGAAACAAGTGTGGAACAAGTTCTGTTGACGTCAATGGAAGTTGCAGATAGGGGGCCGGGCCGTGGGATAGCGAGCAAAGCAATGCTAAGTTTTATGAAGCGATACATTGACGAGATTCAATACCATGCGACGGACTATGTGACTTGAGGATGGAAGGGGGCACTATTGATCCTTGCGCTGGAACTCAGAAAGATGTTCTTGTAAGAACCGTTGTGCTACACGGTTCCCCTTGGAGGCACTCTTCTGTAAGTAGTCGTACGCCTGCGCATGATCCTTTTCTACACCATCACCGAAGTAGTAACAGCACCCCAGTGCGTACTGTGCCATTGCATACTCCTGGGCAGCACACCTCTGGTATAGTTCAACGGCCTTCTTGAGATCCTGCTTCACACCATAGCCTTGGAAGTAACAGAAAGCAAGGTTGTTAAGGCCCTCCGCATGACCTTGATCAGCACTCTTGGTGAGCCATATCACGGCTTGAGTGTAGTCCTGCTCAACGCCACGGCCAAGACAATAGCAATGGCCTAAGGCGTTTTGAGCGGATGGGTTTCCCTGTTGAACGCTCTTGGAGTACCACTCAATCGCACGTTGGTAGTCCTGAGCAACACCTCGGCCGTGGAAGTAGCACTCTCCCAAGTAGAACTGACCTTGGGAATCGCCCTTCGCCGCACTCTTTGAGAACCACTCGAATGCCTTGGCATAGTCTTGATCAACTCCTCGCCCCTTGTAGTATGCGATTCCAACCTTAGTCAAGCCAGCAGGATCTTCAAGGGCGCCGGCCTTTGAGTACCACTCAAAGGCTTTCTTTGGATTTGCTTGGACCCCAGCCCCTGCTTCATAGCACTGGGCTAAACGAATTTGTGCTGCAGTGATATCTTGGTGAGCACAGATAGAATACCAATCAAACGCTTTCTTGCGATCTTGGTCCACACCATGGCCGTGGAAGTATAGATCACCTAGACGGATCTGAGCTCCAGGCTCACCCTGATGGGCGGCCCTAGAAAAGTATTCGAACGCTCGCCTATAGTCCCGTTCAATACCGTGGCCTTGATAATAGCACTCTCCCAATGCCGTGAGAGCTCGACCATAGTCCTTATCAGCAGCTTTGCGATACCACTCAACGGCCTTGGTGTAGTCTTGCAAAGTGCCTCGCCCATAGTAATAGCACTCTCCTAAGTAAGTCTTTGCACCGGGATGGCCCTGTGCTGCGCTTCGAGAAAACCAATCGAACGCTCGTACATAGCTTTTCTCAGTAGCCTGGCCATAGTAGAAGCATTTTGCCAACCGATGCTGGGCGATGGCATCTCCACCAGTGGCACTTTTTGTACACCATGCAAGTGCCTTCTGCGTATCTCGCTCGACGCCCAAGCCATCGAAGTAGCACGAGGCCAGTTGACGCTGAGCCTGTGCATCGCCTTGTGCAGCACCTTTTGAATACCATTTGAAAGCCGCACGATAGTCGCGGTCGACACCATAACCAAAGAAGTAGCAGTTACCCAAGTTCGTTTGTGCCGCGGCGCAGCCTTGCCTCGCACTCTTGGCGTACCATTCGGCAGCTTTGTGGTAGTCTTGCTTGGTTCCATGGCCGCGTTCGTAGCAAAGTGCAAGATTGTTCTGTGCTCCCCAGTCGCCTTGAAGGGCTCCCTTCAGAAACCACTCAAATGCGCTCTTGTAATCTTGCTCAACGCCTCGGCCGTGATAGTAACAGTTCCCCAGGTTCCGCTGGCCCATGGGATTGCCTTGTGATGCGCTCATGAAATAGTACTCAAAGGCCTTTGTATAGTTGCGCTCAACGCCTTTGCCATCTTCGTAGCACGTCCCTAAGAGGTTTTGTCCTTCGGCATAACCCTGCGACGCACTCTTCATGGCCCACTCAAAGGTCTGCCTGTAGTCGCGATCGACTCCCTTTCCTTCATGATAGCAGAAAGCAAGGCGGAACTGAGCATGGGCATCATTCCCTCGCGCCGCTTTCGAGTAGCACTCCACGGCATACTTCATATCTTTCGGAGTGCCCTTACCCCTTTCGTAGCACAGACCCAGGTATGCATATGCTGGAGCGTACCCAGCCAAACTACAGGTCTCAAACGCTTGAAACGCTTTTTCGTAATCCTTATCAACGCCTTTGCCTTGCAGATACATGATGCCCATTTGTAGCTGCGCCTCGAGCTGCATGAGCCGATCGGGAGGAGTGGGAGAAGTCACAATTTGCTGGTACCAGTCGAAGGCCTTATGGTAGTCTTGCTTCGTACCCCATCCGCCAAAGAAGGCATTTGCAACAAACAACTGCGCATTGCTGGCTCCTTGGATTGCCGCATAGTAGAAGTACCTGAAAGCGTGGTCCCAACTCATTGGAAGCTGAATATTGAACTGACGCGGCAGATTAGCATATTGCTGCCCTACAAACAAGCAAGCCTCTACGTACTTCGCATCGGCTGCCTGAATGATATATTCCTTGGCGATTTGGAGGTCGTTGGGTGTAATCCATGACTTTGATGTGTCATTGGAATGCGCTTCTAACACGCTGATTCCTGCGTGATACCACGCAACCGGATTGGCTGACAGATAAGCCTGTTGAATCAGTACCATTTGGCGAGTCACTGTAGCTTGTGGATTCGCATTGCTCTGCTGCCCCAAGCACCTGATCAGCTCAACCCGAGCTAGATCACGGACAATCCAATCGTCAATGCTTTCTCCGTCCGCCTGGTTCATAATCGTGGAAAAGGCTCTCATAGCCTCGTCAAGATTCACCTGGCACCCAACCCCGTATAGTCGATTCCTTCCGGAGATGAGAAGAGCGTAGAGATCCTTTGAAACCAAGGCCTCACTCAACAGAGCCTCGCCCCGCTTGTAATCACCGCTGCAGTTGTAATGGTATGCAGCCAACAATGCCTGGGCCCGATGGTTTGTGTCGGTACACTCCCTGAGGACTTCAAACGCAAGTTCAGGCCAGGGCTTGGTACCAATTGCTTCCAAGCAGCACAAAGCGACGACATTCGCAGCTTCAATGCTTAAAGATCGCATTTTGAACAAACGCACAAAGCCTGCATGTAGGTCCGAGCCGCGATGGTTGAACATCTTCAGCAGGGTTCTTGATACCGCAGCAAGATCCTCGGTCGGGGTGCCTGGCTCACTCGTTCCCATCAGAGAAGATCCGCGAGAGCTCTGGTCGTTGGGACTGGACGAGGATATGGAAGTTGAATCTGAGGCGGTGCTCGGCGATATAGCCTCGTCTAAACTACCCGGGGGCTTTGTCGTGCCCTCTAGCACGCCCCCCTGCACGGTGGTACTGCCAAGCGCGGCGTCTGGTGAACGGTTGGGATTCGGGCTCAACTCTGTCCTCAGACTGAGTCCTGCCCCGGAAGCCAAGACCGACGGCCATAATGATTCTGAAGTCTTGATGGATAGCCTATGTAGCTTATTGACCGTCGTGACGATGTCTATTCCAGCTTCTTCCGCCATTTGTTGATAAAGAGTCGAGATGCGTGCTCCAGCTATTGCTGAAACGGTAGGGGACTGAGTTGACTGACGACAAAAAACGAACGCTTCCGGTAGTATTACGTTCTTGTCGGTCTAAATCCGCGAGTAGATTTGCTCCAAACGGCACGTGTTGTTGAATGCTAGTCCTCACTAATGAAACCCACGTGAGAAACCGTCAAGATATCTTGAGCGTTCGCGAAAATCGGAGGATCTGTCAGAGGTACCGAGTTGCTGACTAAATATATCGGTATACCACCCCGAGTAAAACTGAACTATGTAGTTCGATCCTCGATGCAGTCGCGCCTGCTCGCGAGCTATCCATGCACGTGTCGCGCGTCGAGCGGATTCGATTTTTGTGTCACCGTAAGATCCGAAGAATCCGTTTCTGGTGAGATATTGTGCCTTGCGAGCGAGGCCTGTGTGGCGCGCTGGATGGGATGCCCGAGTGGAATTCATGCGTGATAAACACAAGCTAAGTACAGATCTTTATTTAGGATTCGTTTTGTCATGGATTTGACTCGAGATCTCGCGTCTACGAGCCGTTATTCACAAAGGTTTGATCTGGGGATCTGTCGCCAGGCAGCCCAAGCACGTTTCGTGAGCGGGGCGAAGAGAGATGCTGTCGCTAGATGGCCGCGAGAAGAGCCCAGAGGTCGCAGACACAGGCTGATCTACCGGCCCCGTTCGAGGAACAACGGACTTAGGTCTAGATCCGGCTTTCTGGGAGAAACGGTTAGGGATGACTCGTCTGCGTGCAGCGCTGTGTGCTCACACTATGGATTTGTCTGTGACAGTTCAGGATCTTCGTTCTCGCTAGCGCACGATAGGTTCCAGGCTAGTAGTGCTCTAATGCTAACGCAAGCAGGCAGGGATTCGCATTGCCTGGCGTTCCCCAGTGCACCTGCAGTGGTACTCTGGACCAAACACGCGCTCGGTTGGTAAGAACCAAAGTCGCGTTACGTGGTCGGTAGCAAGTACAAACGAGTCTGTATTCGGACAAAGGTAGACGACTCTCAGGAGATTACAGCCACCAAGGGTTAAATGGACTGATCCAAGGATTCCAGCCGATTCGGCTCAATCGACCAGGGCGGTGGTCATAGACTAAGCCATCTGGTCTGCCGTCGTACCATACATCGCGCAGACGCCCTAGGCTATCTCGTTCAAAGTGGACTCCACGTGCCGCCATATCTCGGCCTGCGCCGAATCGACCTGAGCCGTATCGACTCGATACACCAGCGGAAGGGTAATTACGACCATATCTTCGGTACTGCGCCTTGGCTACAGAGGAGAGGCCCACCACGAGGATCGCTGCAATAGCGATCAAAGCTAATGACCGACAACGGGTCATATGATTAGAATCTGCAATGGAACGAGTAGGATAGGCGAAAGTAAGATGCCGTCTGCTCATTGAGAGTTGGTACTAAGTTACTACCTCTCGGTTGATCCCTGCATCATGCAAGCCTATGACACACCCAAGCTAGACGAGATCCTGGTGGGAGTACAATTTTGTGCGATCTTGAACGAAGTTGGTCGAGGGATCGTCCCTATACTTATTAGGGATGTCATTGGCTATAATCGCTTGTAATCGTGATGAATACTTTACATTCACCATACCATCGGATAATAATCGTTCGAAGATGTTATGTATAGGTTAGTCAATTGCCAAGTGTCCAGGCCGACTTCTCAAGAGCTCCATTGCTCACGTTCTAGGGAAAGATCAAGCTCTACGATTGGGCCCAGACGAATAAGAATTGACCAGCTGATGAAGAATGACGTCACCCTCAGCGAACTCCAAAGTCATAGTTGGGGGTCTTTGCACTGAATTACATACTGCAAGATCTTGCGACTTGGTTTGATGCGTCGAGGCCGGATCCTCATGCTAACCCGTCAGACCCGAGAGGAGCAACATATTGGAGTATGCTCGACGCTTTGAAGAGGCTGTATCGCTTGAAGGAATGTCAACGCGCTTGAGGCTCGCGATGTGTTCGGATTCCTACAAACAGTGGAGATGAATTCTGTAGTTGTCCTCTCCTTGAAGGCCAGTGGTGCCGACATCCGAGACCAGTTGGCCTTGCCAAGCCTACCATGCGCGTTCGTCATGGAACTACGGCACGCCAAGTGTCCTGGAAAATACCCTACCTGTACCCGTCCGCCTTCTCTCAGCGGAACAGAGGAGAACGTCAAGCCTGCCGATCCGAAGACAGCCAGTCAACGGTGTGACATATGCCAACCTGGGAAGTGGCACACGTGGATGATGACTAGGTGGATGACACATGAATTGCTCCGGCATGCCTCCTTCTGTCCAATCTGATCAAGTGCACATCCACGCATCAGCATCAGCATCAGCATCAGCATCAGCATCAGCATCAGCATCAGCATCAGCATCAGCATCAGCATCAGCATCAGCATCAGCATCAGCATCAGCATCAGCATCAGGATCAGGATCAGACCGTGTGTTTGAAACAAAATCTGTTTCTCCTGTTTCTATCCTGATCCGGTTATTTGGCGGCTATTTGAAATTGAGAAACATTTATCATAACTTGTAAATTTGTTGTTGCTGTTTCCAGACTGTAGTATGAATCCGGTAATTAAGCCTGATTTTGTTTATCAGATTTCAGTTTCCACGTGAGAAATGCAATTTCAAACATCCGGCTCAGGCTCCGAGACTAGCCGGGGCCGAGGCGAAAAAGAGGTCCCTTTTTCATCGCCTCCATAGCAAAGTTGGTTATTGCGTTCGGCTGTTAACCGGCAGGTCGGAAGTTCGAGTCTTCCTGGGGGCGTGACTGCGTGACTGCGTGAGCGCGTGACTGCGTGAGCACGTGACTGCGTGAGCCACCCAGCCCCAGCCAGGCCGGCCTGGGAGCTCTGCTCTTATGCTTTTGCTTTCGCTTTTTGCGTTTTTGTTTGATGCTGTTACTGTGACTGTTACTGTTCCTGGTACTGTTCGACTGCAGCTGGTTGCCTGCTGCTGTCGAGCCTTGCCTGATCACATTTGCGCACTCCACAAGTGAAACTGAGAGTGAGATTCGGGACAAAGGTTTTCTCTCTCCCCCACATGCGGGTTCCGCTCAGTATACGCAGCATCCAACACGCGGACCAGAACCTCCGACTAAGCATCACACCGCTCGCATTCTGGCTGATCATCCGAGACAGTAATAAACCTGCGTCACATCGCTTCCATTCCGAATACAGCAAATGCGTGGGGTCCGCATCAAACATCCGCCCTGGCCTGAAATTGAGAAACTGTGCCACAGTCGACACAGATTGGTAGAATTTGTTCAGGTGTTGAGCCGGCGCAAACGACAGTTTCGCCTGCTTGAAAGCAGCGGACAGGTTAGACTACGGCGGAAGAAGCTACCGAGGCACTTACAGCTTTGCCTGTTCATGTCGCTAGATGCTTCTCACATCCGAATGCATGTTCAGCACCACGTCAAGGCCATGATACCAACAATGACATGAACAATCACAAGCAGGGGCAACTTCGCGAACGTGTCTTGATCCCCGTCAACACCTTGCTCCGATCGAGCTTCCGACTGGGCCACACCAACTTCAGCCTAGATCAAGACCTCTTGCTCCAGTCCGCCAATGGGATTGCGCAGGAAGACCGGCTCGAGGACGGTCCGGTGCTGGACCACAGGCTCGTCGCGGCGAGCAATGCTACCAGCGTTTTGAGCTATGGAAGGCTCTGCGAGAGCCTCCCCGACATGGATCTCTGGAGCATTCAAGAGTTCAGCCACAGTAGACTCCCTGGCGCGGATGTGAACACGGCGGTGCTGATTGGCTGCGTGCTTGATTCTGTTGATCTTCCACATGTCACTCTGCGGAACAAACCTGCGAGAAGCAAGTTTCATGAGTTGCAGTCTGAGCTATGCGTCAACTCGTCTCTCGTGTCTTCAACGCATTCTGAACAACAGAAGCCGCGGGAGTTGGCCTTCTGAGAGCGGCTCAGAGGGGTTAGCAGGTGACGGGAGCAGCCTTCAGCGGGGGCGTCCTCGCGGCACTTCGAAGGACATCTTCTCGCTTCTTGAAGGACATCTTCTTCTCACCCCTTGTAAGAACAAGCTCTCGCCGCATGAAGGACATCCTCTCGCCGCATGAAGGACGTCTTCTCGCCGCTTAGAAGGACGTCTTCTCGCCGCTTAGAAGGACGTCTTCTCGCCGCTTAGAAGGACATCCTCTCGTTTCTTGAAGGACATCCTCTTGTCACCTGAAGGACATCTTCTCGCCCCCTGAAGTCCATCCTCTTGTCACCTGAAGTACACCCTCTCGCCACCTGAAGGACATCCTCTCGTTTCTTGAAGGACATCCTCTTGTCACCTGAAGCACACCCTCTTGTCACCTGAAGCATGCCCTCTCGCGACCTGAAGTACACCCTCGCGCTCCTTGGAAGAACATCCTTTCGCCCCTTAGAAGAACATCCTCTCGCGACGTGAAGAACATCGTCTCGCGGCTTGGAAGAACGTCTTCTCGCCACGTGAAGAACATCGTCTCGCCCCTCGGAAGAACATCTTCTCGCTTCTCGGAGGCCATCTCCTCGCCCCCTGGAAGGACATCCTCTCGTCGCTTGGAAGGACATCCTCTCGTTCCTTGAAGGACATCCTCTCGCTCCTCGGAGGAACATCCTCTCGCCGCTTGAAGGACACCCTCTCGCTCCTCGGAGGAACATCCTCTCGCCGCCTGAAGAACATCCCCTCGCTCCTCGGAAGAACATCCTCTCGCCACACGAAGAACATCTTCTCGCCGCCTGAAGAACATCTTCTCGCTTCTCGAAGGCCATCTCCTCGCCCCCTGGAAGGACATCCTCTCGTCGCTTGGAAGAAGGACGTCCTCTCACCGCTTGGAAGAAGGACGTCCTCTCACCGCTTGGAAGAAGGACGTCCTCTCACCGCTTGGAAGAAGGACGTCCTCTCACCGCTTGGAAGAAGGACCTTCCTCTCGCCGCTTGGAAGAAGGACGTCCTCTCACCGCTTGGAAGGACATCCTCTCGCTCCTCGGAGGAACATCCTCTCGCCGCTTGAAGGACATCCTCTCGTTCCTCGGAGGAACATCCTCTCGCCCCTCGGAGGAACATCCTCTCGCCCCTCGGAAGAACATCCTCTCGCCTCTCGGAAGGACATCTTCATCTCGCCTCTCGGAAGGACATCTTCATCTCGCCCCTCGGAAGGACATCTTCTCGCCACCTGAAGGACATCTTCTCGTTTCTTGAAGGACATCCTCTTGTCACCTGAAGTCCACCCTCTTGTTTCCTGAAGCACACCCTCTTGTCTCCTGAAGCACACCCTCTCGTCTCCTGAAGCACACCCTCTCGTCTCCTGAAGCACACCCTCTCGTCTCCTGAAGCACACCCTCTCGCCCCGGAGCCTCGGAAAAGAGAGGTGTAGTGATGGGATGGGCTTGGGGAAAAAAGATGCGAAAAAAGATGCGAAAAAGCAAAAACAATGTACTCCACGAGATTTGAACTCGCGCGGGCGAACCCACCAGAACCTTAATCTGGCTCCTTAACCGAGCTTGGATAAGAGTACCGTGTTTAACCGGCCTATCCGCAATCCGCGACACAACCCACACACATGATGCCAGACAAACAAACGCTTCTTACGCACCAACTAGAACCTGCACACGCCCCACTCTAACATCACCTGAGACAGATCCAAGTCTCACACCCCCTCACCAACTACCATTCTCACAGGCTTCTTCACTCGAGAGTTACAACCAAGAGAAAATTTCTCAACTAAAACGGGCGGATGATGTCATTTTAGCCGCATCAGGCTAAACTGAGACAGATTCTCTCATACATGCCTCTTACGAGAGAGATTCACTTTCCTCTCTCAAACTTCCAGAAGCTAGGAGATGCTCTGACAAGTCACATATTTCACTCTCTCAGGTGAGACCGCTCAGCTTCATGTCGAAACAGACTGGAAACTGTCCCTCTCTCGGGCCAGGATTAGGAGTACCGAGATTTGGCTCTTCTCAGTTTTGACAACTCCTTTGAAGGTGTGTGGAGAGACATATGACCACTTGTTATTCCCACTCTTTGTTACAATTAGCTTGAGACGAGTGAGTCGAGTTTACCTGTAGAGTATGCTAAAACATTTCCCTCAGCATCGTGTCGAAACACGTCGAGTTCTCTCGATTTCGATGTCGGTCGAGCTCACTTTAAAGACGCGTTTGTATATAATGCGCGTCGAGTCTGCACGGCGGAGTGGTATATTCATTCTCAGCACACCATCCTCTCTCATATGCCCCCCAGTCGATGT
>Ga0180217_1000982_pt1 | contig 35282 bp, 27 predicted proteins | sample eDN3rd37CBELigOP_FD_128521 | JGI IMG/M metagenome (GOLD analysis project Ga0180217, IMG submission 128521) | Enriched Organic Plus compost microbial communities from Emeryville, California, USA - eDNA 3rd pass 37_C BE-Lig OP (version 2) (version 2) ... | reverse complement strand
ATTCCAGAAGTATTCGATGCCCTGGTTGCCTGCGTCAAGGGTCAGGGTGGCACCGTTGCATACCGTAGTGTCGTTGCCCAGCTCTACCTCGGGGTTATGCCGCAGGATCACTGAGATCGTATCGTTTCCTTCGCAGGTATATTGGTTGGTTACTTTTACGGTATATACCCCGTTTTCGCCTACCGACCGTACCTGCTGGGTACTGCCATTGTCCCACAGATAGGTGCTGTTAGGCTGCACGCCGGCATCCAGCACGATCGATGCTCCCTGGTCCACGCACCTGTTGATATCGGCACCTAGGTTTACGTCAGGCACCGGGCGTATATAAGCAATCACCTCTTCCCTCGGCGCCGTTTCGCAGCGTGCGGTATAGGCAAAAATAAATTTGGGCCGGCGGGTATAGGTATCGTCCATACTGGTGGTTACGGCATCGCACATATCTGCAGGCAGCATCCAGTCCATCTGCCCTTTATGCGTCGACTCAAAGTTGGTATTGTCGCAGCGCACCGTGCTTCCGGCGGAATTATTACTGCCATTGCTCCAGCAGGTCTGGATCAGCAGGTTGGAAACGCCGTCCCAGGTAAAGGGAGTAGCGGCATTGAACGGAAAAGTATTGATACCCGGGGTAGTAGTATGGTCGGCAGGCAGGCTGAACTCCGAGGCACCTCCTTCAAAGGTCGTGGTCAGCGTGGTGGATGTTGTATTCTTCATCGACACGGCAAAGCCGGGATAAGTAGTTCCGTTGCTCACTACATCCAGCGACAGGGATGTAAAGGTGGCCCCGGCCGGAATTCCTGCGGCTGCCAATTCGGAAGCCAGGATCAGGTACTGATGCTTGCTGCCGCCCCAGCCGGAGGCAAAAGGATTGACCGACTGGCCTGAGCTGACGATTGCACCTGCGCCTACCGCAACATTGCCGGGGTAAGAGCTTCCGCCTGCAACTACATAAAAAGGAGTAGTGGTGCCCAGGTAGGGCGTAGTAAACACATTACCGGAGCCCACAGGAGCGCCGCCTACAGGACCGGCATACCACACAGCGCTGCTGCTGCCCCCGGTCTGGGCGGTAAGCACTACTTCGCCGGGCCCGCAATGGAAGCTGTCGGGCGCATCGATCAGCAACGGATGGGAAACCACCACTTCTTTCTGCGGAGTTTCGCAATTACCCAGGCTGGAGCCGATCTGGGCGCGGTAAAAGTGGTTGGTAGCGATAACCGGGGTATTGAAATCAGGATCGCTGGTTCCCACATTGCCGTACACAAGGCCATCGGCCGACTCCTGCCATTGAATGCTGCCCGGCGCATAATCCGTATTGGGCACCAGGCTGAGCAGCGTGCTGCCTGAATTACATACGGTATCCGGCATACCGGCAATCGTAATGCCTCCCGGCTGTACCCAGATTCTTACCGTATCTGCAAATGCGCAACCCGATGCGCTGTTGGTAGCATAGAGATAATGGCTTTGCTCACCGGCACTGCTGCTTTTCATATAAAGCGCAGTAGCGCTGCCGCCGCTGTAAGGCACGGTAGCCGCAGGGTCGGTATACAGGTCGGTTAAGGGCGTCCAGCTGTAATTATTGTAGTTTGTGATAGGGCTGGACGAAACGGTAATGGCAGCAATGCCATTGTTACACACTACCTCAGGGGCTGTATGGGTTACGGCAGGAGAAGGCGTAACGGTTGCCTGCACGGCTACCCTGCTGCCTTTGCAGGCCGCATCATAATTAATAATAAACTTGGGCCGCTCGTTCATCGTGCCCCATATATCATCCGGAGCGTCGCACAGGTCGGCCGGGGTGGCATTGCTTGAAGTCCCGTACAGGGTAGAAGCATAGGGCGTAGGATCGTATGTAACGTTGGAGTAGTTATTGAACCCGTTGTTATTGCTCCAGCAGGTCTGTATCAGCAGGTTGCTGCCGTCCCAGGTAAAGGGGGCATTAAAGGTAAAGGTATTGACGCCTATCGTAGTGGTATAAGGCGCGGGACTCACCACTTCGGTAAAGCCGCCTGTTTCGAAGGTTGCCCCCAGCGCGTTGGTGGTGGTGTTCTTGAGGCTCACGGAAAAGCCCTGGTAGGTACCGGTTCCGTTATCCACTTCCACCGCGATGGAGCTGATGTCCATTCCGGGGCTGATGCCTTGCGCGATCAGCTCCTGGGCCCGGATCAGGAACTGATGCTTATATCCGCCCCAGTCGCCGGCAAACATAGTGGTAGGCACCCACGGGGTAACCTGCGCACCGGCACCGATATTGGTTGTAAGCGGCGTAGGAGCAGTACCGGCAGAAACGTAGTAATTGGTAGTAGCCGTGATAAAATTGGTAGTAAAGTTATTGCCTGTAAAGACAGGGTTGCCGCCGGTGGGAGCCGTATACCACCGCAAAACCGGCCCTCCGGCCGTAGGCGTAGCCGACAGGTTTACCGTACCGGGGCCGCACCGGCTGCCGGGCACGGTAGCCGGTGTACCGGGATTGGTAACGGTAAGCTGGGGGGAAGACAGCGAAGTCCATACAGGGGTAGCGCCGCCATTGCAAAATGCCCGGCAGCGGAAGTACCAGGCGCCGTTCACGCCGGTAGCAGTATAGGCAGGGGCGTTGAGCACAGGTCCTATATCGGTCCAGGGCGCTGCATTGGTGGGCGAGTACTGCCACTGGTAGGTAAGGCCGGTAGCAGGAGGCAGTGGAGCGCTCAGCCCCAGGTTTACACTGCCGCTAACGCATACCGAATTCGGGAAGATGGTGGCCGCAGTAGCAGTGGGCCAGGTGGCGATCGTATTGCAAGGGTCGGGCGGGGTAAACCGGTAGATCTGCCCTGTTGCGGGCTTGCTGGTAATAGTGGTAATGAAAGTAGTGGAGGAAGGGGTGGGCGCCGCCGTTGAGTTGCTCAGCACCAGGTAGGAAGTGCTTTCGTCGGCAATTCCGATAGTGGCGCCATAGGAAGTAGGGTCGCCCGGGGCAGGTTCCTGCCGGTAGATATATTCGATCACATTGGTTGTTTCATATAACTTTACCTGGATCGAAATATTGGGATCAGCCCCTGAGAAGCTGCGCCAGTTCCAGTTTTTGTACTGGAAGGTAAATACCCTGTTGGGGGCCGTACCGCTTACCGCGTATAAGGCAGCTGCTCCGTTGCCCCAGCCGGCCAGGTCATCCCACAGCGGCATCAGGGCCGGCCTGATATCTCCCAGATCCCCGGTAGAGTTCGTCCAGCTTTCGGTGGATACCCCGGTGTTAAAGCTGAGCCACCCGTTGGAGTTGGCCACCAGGCTGGTCACATTATTGCCGCAATAGTTGAAGGTAAACCCGATGGGAATGCTGTTCGAGTTTTCGTCATCAGCCATAAAGGTGCCGGTAGCGCCTGTAACAGCCGTGCCTGTAATCTCGGTAAAGGTTCCCGACAGGGCAGTGAACCCGTAAGAGGAAGCGGGAATCTGTGCATGCAATTGTGGAGCGCTGGTAAAAAAAACACAGGACAGGCTTATGAAACGCAAAAGCCTCCGCCATCCTTTTGCTGGTGCCGTTTTTGTAGACATGGGTTTGGGTTTTATAATTATTGGTATTAAATAGTTTTAAAATGTTTCTAAGTTAAATTTACTAATAGCTGAAGGCAGACAGCAGCTCCTTCATGGAAGGTTGGCTAAGCATACGTTAATTAATGTGATAGTTTGGACCAGCAAGATGCCAAAGCAGGGAGCAAGCTGGATTTAATAAAGAAGCTCTTCATATACGCTTGTGAGTTCGCCCAGCGCATGACGATCGCCCGCAGTCCGGGCCTGTTCCATGCCCAGGGCATAAATCCGGATCGCTTCTTCCGTCTGCCCTGCCCGTTCCATTAATTTCCCTAAATGGTAATAGGTAGGAATATATGCAGGATTGCTCTTCAGGTTCTGTTCAAAATAAGCCCGCGCCGTTTGCGCGTCGCCTGCTTTGATATATTCCAGGGCGAGCGCATGCACCAGGAAATTATCGCCGGGACTTTCTTCAAGGAATTGCTTCAGTTGTTCGATCCTGTTCATGCCGCCAAAAATAAGAGAAATAGCTAACCGGATAACCCTACCTACCCATAGCTGTGGGTAGGATTACACCCAATGATTAAAAAAGCTATTTTTGTCCGCGTCAAAAAAACTGTACTATGCAACAACCGGAAGGCATTAAAAGATTTTTGCCCCATTTACTGATCATCGCCATTTTCATAGCCGTCAGCTGTGCCTTCTGCTATCCTGCTTTCCAGGGCAAGACCCTGGACCAGCATGATATCAAAACCTGGCTCTGGGGCTCCAAGGAGAGCCGCGACTACTATGAGCGAACAGGTGAAAATGCACTTTGGGCCAACAATATGTTTGGCGGTATGCCGCAGGTACAGGTCGACGCCTATCCTGTCAACAACTGGTACCATAAGCTGAACTGGGCCATACAGCTGTACAAGCACGGCGAGGCTTCGCATCCCGCTACCTACTTCTTCATTGCCATGGGCTGCTTCTACATACTCATGTGCAGCCTGAGGATCAATAAATGGCTGGGCGCCATCGGCGCCATCGCTTTTGCCTTCAGCACGTACAACCCTACCATTATTACCGCCGGGCACACGACCAAGATGCTGGATATAGCCTTTATACCCGCCATCCTTGCAGGCATCATTATTGCTTACAGGGGCAAATACCTGCAGGGAGCTGCCCTGACAGGATTGTTCATGGCCTTTTCCTTTGATTCCGGCCACCTGCAGATTATCTATTACAGCGCATTCCTGATCGGCGCTCTGGTGCTGGCCGCTCTGGTTGCCGCTATCAGGAAAGGAGCCATAAAGCAATGGCTGCTGGGCTCCGCCTTCCTGCTTTGCGCCGCCGTTTTTGCCTTCCTTACCAGCGCTTCTCGCCTGATGCAGACCCAGGAATACACACCTTATTCTATCCGGGGCGGCGGCAGCGAGCTTACCATCGGCAAAAAAGAAAAGAGCAACGGCCTCGACCGGGACTACGCCTTTGCCTGGAGCAATGGGGTGGGCGAAACCTTCACCATACTGGTGCCCAACCTTTACGGCGGCTCCATCAGGGAAGATATCGGCGAGGATTCGCACTTCGGCCAGAAGCTGAGCGAATTGGGCGCTTCTGCCGAAGGCATCGAGCAAATGACCGCAAGAGCGCCCTTATACTGGGGACCCCAGCCCCTGCTTACCGGCTCTCCCTATTTCGGCGCCGTAATCTGCTTTCTCTTCGTCCTTTCCCTGTTCGTGATCCGGAGCAAGTACAAATGGTGGCTTTTCGGCACAGCAGTTCTTATTCTCTGCATAGCGATGGGCAAGAATTTTGCCGCCTTCAACTATTTCATGTTCGACCACTTTCCCCTTTTCAATAAGTTCAGGTCGCCGAATATGGCTCCCGCCATTGCTTCGGTAATATTTCCCATGCTGGCTATCTGGGCGCTGAAAGACATTTTCGGAGAGCAGATCGGTAAGGAAGAGCTGCTGAAAAAGCTGAAGATGTCGCTGCTGATCACCGGCGGGCTCTGCCTTGTGATCCTGATCGCAACCAAGACTTCGTTCGACTATAAAGGCGCGCGCGACGAGCAGATGGCCCAGCAATACGGGAAAGAGGTAGGCCCCCAGCTGATTGCCGCGCTGAGGGAAGACCGCGAAGCCGCAGCCAGCGGCGACGCCCTCCGCAGCCTGGTCTTCGTACTGCTGGCAGGCGGTATACTGTATGCCTACAGCAAAGGCAAAGCCGGCAAAACCACCTCCATTGCCGCGTTGGGCATACTGGTAGCAGTGGATATTATCCCGGTTGCCCATCGCTGGCTGAACGAGCACGACTTTGTGGATACGGAAGTGTATATGGCCGAAAACTTTGCGCCGAGCCCGGCCGACGCCCAGATCATGCAGGATAAGGACCCTTACTACCGCGTATTCGACCTGAGCTCGGGCGATCCTTTCAGCGACAGCAAGCCCAGCTTCTTCCACAAAAGCATCGGCGGCTATTCGGGCGCGAAGCTGCAGATCTACCAGGACCTGATCGAGCACCAGATCGGGCGGCTGAATTCTGCGGTGCTTAATATGCTCAATACCAAGTATTTTATCCTTCCCGGCCAGGACGGGAAACCCATAGCCCAACCGAACCCCGAGGCGCTGGGCAACGCATGGTTCGTGCATCAGATCCAATGGGTGAAATCGGCCGACGAAGAAATGAAAGCGCTGGACGCACACCCCATCAACCGGCCTGCCGACACTTCGGCTGCAGAGTTTGACCCCAGGCATACCGCTATAATGCGCGACACCTTCAAAGCGCTGGCCGGAACCGGGCCGGGCAAAGATTCCGCAGCTTATGTAAGGCTGGTGCCCGGCGGCTACGGCCCCAGGCACCTGAAGTTTGAATCGAGCAACAGCCGGGACGGCCTGGCAGTATTCTCCGACATTTACTACCCTATAGGCTGGAAAGCGACCATAGACGGGAAAGAAACACCGATCCTGCGGGCCAACTATGCCCTCAGGGCGCTCCGCATACCTGCGGGCAAGCATACGATCGAATTTACCTTCGATTCGGAGGCGTTCGAAAAAGGAAAAACCCTGGCCCTGATCGGCAGCATCATGCTTACGCTGCTGATCGCCGGCGGATTGTATTTTGCCCTGCTCAGGCGGGACAGGACCGGGCCCGTGCCGGCGGCTGCACCCGGGGGCAAGACCGCCGGATAAACAGCAGGCTCATACGAAAGCGCGCGGCCCCGAGGCCGCGCGCTTTCGTATGATAACCAATGGCGTACGCCATGAAGCAGCCATAGGTCTTAACCATTTCTTTGCCTGATTGTTATTTCCTTATTACCTATAGACAGATGTTGATAACTTCTCCCGGAAGGAATAGCTTTATTCCCTTATATTTGTAAAAACAGTACGCTTATGTTTAACGACGATTCATGGGATGACGATGAGGAAGATAGCGGTTCGATCGAGGATTTGCTCCGGGATTATGAATTGATCAAACAGGGCAGCAAGAGCCGTTTCCTCGACGAGGAGGATTACGAATATATCATTGAGTATTTTTTCCAGAATAATAATGAGTCCGAAGCCATTACGGCTTGTGAAATAGCCCAGTCCTATTATCCATATTCCACCTCCATACTGCTGTCCAAAGCAGAGATCCTTTTCCAGGCGCAGAAATACGGGCAGGCGGTGCACACGCTCGACATGCTCGACCAGCTGGATGGCAGCAATATAGAGGCCGTACTGCTTCGCTCGGATATATACCTGGCCCAGTATAAGCACGACCAGGCAGCCCGCCTGCTGGAGCAGAAAATACAGCAGTTTGAAGGCCGGGAAAAAGTAGAGCTGATGCTGGAGCTATCGGATGTATACGACGAATGCGAAGACTTTGAAGCCGTATTCAGCATCCTGAAGCAAATCCTGGAACTGGATTACCGGAACGAAGAAGCCCTGCACAAGATCAGCTTCTGGGCCGACTTTGCCGGCATGCAGGAAGAAAGTGTGGTATTGCATCAGAAAATAATCGATGAAGATCCTTACAACGCCCTGGCCTGGTTCAACCTGGGGGCCGCCCTGCAGGGACTGAAAAAGCATGAAGCCGCCATCGATGCCTACGAATATTGCGTAGCCATTGATGAAAAGTTCGAATTTGCCTACCGGAATATGGCAGATGCCTATATGCGCCTGCACTGGTATGACAAGGCCATAGAATCGCTGGAAAAGAACCTGGAACTGGGGAAACCCGAAGACGTGATCTTTGAAGCGATGGGGCACTGCTTCGAAAAGCAGAAGAATTTCGACCGGGCACGCTACTACTATCGCCAGGCGGTACAGCTCAACCCTGCCGACGACGGCATATTTTACCGGATCGGGGAGACCTACAGCCGGGAAAAGCAATGGGAGAAAGCCATGAAGGCTTACTCCGTGGCGCTGAACCTGAACAAGGATAATGCCGCCTACAGCCTGGCCATCGGCAACTGCCTGATGGAAATGGAGGCCTACAACGAGGCGCTGGTCTGCTTTATCAATGCCGTAAGGCTTAAGCCGGGAAATAAGTCAAACTGGATGGCCCTGGTCAAAGGCCTGTACAGGAGCAGAGATTTCGAAGAAGCCTTGACACAGGTCCTGCTGGCAAAAGAGAACCTGGGCGACAAGCCGGATTTTGACTACTACCATGCCGGTATCCTGTTTGCCATGGGCAAATCCAAGGAAGCCCTGCTCTACCTCGAAAGCGCTTTTAAGGAAGCGCCGGCCAAGCTCAAGCTGCTTACGGAGATCGATCCCGATATCCTCCAGCGGAAAGCCGTGGCAGACCTTATAGCAAGAAACAAACGAAAAAAATAGCCTCATCGCCACCGCAGATGCAGTGACAACAATAAAAAAAAGACCGCCTCAGAGGCGGTCTTTTTTTTATTGTATAGGGGTACCCGGATTAATTTACTTTGATGGAGAATACATAATCTCTCATTTTCCTGACCTGCTCCGTCCGTTCGAGCTTGCTGATCCTGTTTACTTCCGGCAGGCGGACCCCGGCAGATTTGGGCAGGGATTCCACCAGCTCGATCAGAGCTTTGGAATGGATCGCATAGGTGGTGCCGGTGGTATTGTTCTGCTTGCTGGTGATCAGGGCGATCACGGAACCGTACTTGTCGAGTACCGGCGAACCGCTTTGGCCGGGATTGGCCGTCATTTCCAGCTGGTAGGAGTGTACATCCCCCTTATAACCGTTTTCGCAGCTGATATAGCCTTCGTTGTATACCACCTCATCCTTGGGATAGCCAATGGTAAATACCCTTTGCCCCAGTCCGGATACCGGCCTGGCAATATTATAGGGCAGGGCCCCTTTCCCGAAGCGGTAAGACCTGTCTTCCAGCTTCAGTATGGCAATGTCGGCATTGGGTTCCCTCGCTACGATATAGGCTTTCATATCGCCCTTGCGCGTCTGCACATAGATCGAATGCGCATCTTTGACCACATGGTAATTGGTGGCGATGTACCCGTCGTTGGAGATGGCAAAGCCCGTGCCTCCATAAAGAGCCACCTCTTCATCACTTATCCCGGCCTGGGCATCGGGCCTGCTTTTATTAAGGCTGTCAATGATCTTGGTCTGGGAATGCTTGATCCGCTCGATCTCCCTGCGCAACAGGGTAACCTGCTGCTGCCCGGCTTTGTTGTCCTTTTTAGCTACAAAGAAATAAGTGCTCAGGGAAGAAAAAAGAATGAGCCCGGCAGCTGCCGCCGTCATTTTCAGGTATTTTCCGAACGGGACCCAGGAAAAAGCCGCAGCCGGCTTCTCTTCTGCAGCGGGCGCCCAGGCCTTGCGGTCTTCCGCTACGGAACGGATCAGGTTCCGGATCTCCCTTTGCTCCGCAGCAGAGTGGAAGGTCCGTAACAGCTCTATGCTCTGCATCCATTGCCGGTACAGACCCGGATCGGCATCCAGGGCCCGGTCCAGCAACGCCTGCTCTGCTTCACTCAGCTCGTGGCGCAGGTAGCGTTCCGCCCATTCGCTTATATTTTGTTCGGTAATCATGGTATTATACTCCCCAAACAGCTGATTATAGGTAAGGCTGTTTATCGCTTGTTAATGACGTATTTCAACTCCTGCGGCAAAAAAAAGCTTCCGCAGGCGGGTCAGGCATTTATACTTTTGCGTTTTTGCATTTTCGGCATTGGTGTAGCGAAAAAGCTCCGCAATTTCCTGCATATTCCTTTTCTCTTCATAAAAAGCTTTCAGCAGGGCGCTGCAGGGCGCACCGAGCCGGTCCAGCGCTTTGGCCAGCAGCGCATACTGTTTTTCTTTCTCCATATGCTGCTCCAGGTCGCTGTCGTAGGTTCCGCCCGCAAAATCCAGGTCGCCATCCTCTTCCGCTGCCAGCGGGTGATAGATCCCCGCCTGTTCCATTTTCCGGAACCAGATCCGTTTGCTGACGGCAAACAAATAAGTGCTCAGCTTACAGGTCAGGCAGAATTCGGGGGATTTCGCTTTTTCAAAGAGTACCACCAGCGCTTCCTGGAATACATCCTCTGCGTCCGCTTCCAGGCCTCCGCGGCTCAGTATCCATTTGGTCAGGATGGCATGGTATAGCTTGTACAATGCCGTTACCGCATCCCGGTTGCCCGCAGCCAGCCCCTCCAGCAATTCCGTATCTGTATAAAAAACCTTCGTCACTTATTAATCCGATTATAATGGAAAAGTAACCCAAAATTGCGATAAAAATATTTTTTTGAAAAATCGGGTTACCTTTTTCCCGATCCCGTATAAATGAGCAAATAACCTTTCAAAAAACTTTAAAAACTTAACAAATGAAAGCTGTAAAATTAGGCGTATTCGCTCTGGCTATCGGTTTCTTCGCTGCTTCTTGCGGTGGTAACACTGAAAACAACGAAACTAAAGTTGAAGACACTACTACCGTAGCTCCCGAAGCTCAGCCTGAGCCTACTCCTGCTCCCGAAGCAACTACTCCGGCTACTGCTGACACTCCTGCTGCCGGTACTACTGCTCCTGCTGCTGATACAGTAAAAAAATAATTAAAACGGCCAATTGTTTTAATTTTACTACAAGCCGCTTTTCGTAAGCGGCTTGTTACTTTCCCCCCTCTCCGCAGCATTCCACCCTTCGTCCCTCCGGGTTGCTGCCCCCCTTGCTCCTTTTAACCTTCTCTTTTTTGGATTCTTTGCTATCCGGATGGCCCGTTTTCATTAAAAAAATATTTAATTTTTAACAATATGAAATCGTTAGCACAGATAATGGCTGTACCGGCCATTATAGCCCTTATTGCCGGCTGTAATGCAGCCCATGAAAAAAACGGACCGGTGCAGGAAGCTGCCGAAGCAAGTATTGCGGCTCCGGTGCCCCCGACCGCCCAGGAGCCGGAAACCGGCCGTAAATTTATCCGGACTTCCGATATGCGGTTCAGGGTAAAAGACGTGGCTACGGCTACTTACCGTATTGAGGAAGTAACCCGCCTGCTGGGCGGATTTGTAACTTATACGCACCTGGAAAGCACTATAGACGAGAAAAAGACCGCACGCATCAGCAGGATTCGGCCCTGGAAACCGTTCATTATACCGTAACCGGCAAGATGACGTTAAGGGTACCCAACCACCGGCTGGACAGCACGCTCAAGGCCATAACGGGCCTGGTAGACTACCTGGATTACCGGACCATTAAAGCCGAGGATGTAGCCCTTCAGATAAAAGCCAACCAGAAAACCATGCAACGGGCGGCACACAACGGCCAGCGCCTGCGCCAGGCTATTGATAACCGGGGCCGCAGGCTGGGCGAAACTGCAGATGCCGAAGACCAGGCAGACGTACGGCAACAGGAGGCCGATAATGCCGAAATTGCCAACCTCTCACTGGAAGACCAGGTCAATTACAGCACGGTAAGCCTGGAAATGTACCAAAGGGCGGAAACCAGGCATTGGGTGGTACCGGGCGATACGAATATAGACGACTTCAGGCCCGGGCTGGGCTGGCGGCTCTGGGATGCTCTTAAAGCCGGCTGGCGGATCGTGGAAGAGCTGCTGGTACTGGTAACCCGCCTCTGGTTACTGCTGCTCCTGGGCCTTGCCGGCTGGCTCCTGTACCGAAGGTTCAGGCCCGGAAAGCTCTCTTTAAAATAAGAATTAGGCTGCGCCTCACGGCATACCAAAATAGAGGCGGGAGGATGCGCCTCCCGCCTCTATTGTATACGGCTTACATGCAGTTGGCCGTTTCGGGCACGCAGTAAAGGGTAAGATGGCAACAGACATTTACATCGGTAAGCTGGCATTCGGTATCGCGGGTAAAGCGGATATCGCAATAGTTGCTGCCCGCGCAGCCGTTGTCGGGCGCGGTAGCGCCGCCGGCGATCGCCTGCATGCCGCCTTTTCCCAATGCAGCAACGGTTTCCTTATGAAGGAGCAGTTTCCGGTCCAGTGCAATAGCTTTCTTTTTCATTTTGGGTTTAGTTTAAAGATGAACAATGCTTGGTTCCCTCAAAGCTACGCCTGTTTATCTTTTCAAAAAACATAAGGAAAAAAGAAATTCCCCGCGCGCTTCAGCGCCTTATCCTGAAAAAATCCTTCATAAGCTGGGCGCACTCTTCAGCCAGTATGCCGTGGCTGAGCCGGGTCTTGGGATGAAAAACGTGCTGCGGCTGGTGACCTGCATCCTCCTTTACATATTTGCGGTACCCGTTCTTTTCATCGCCGGCGCCGTACACGATCCGGCCTATTTTGCTCCAGTGCAGCGCCCCGCAGCACATGAGGCAGGGCTCTACCGTTACGTATAGGGTGCCTTCGGGCAGGTATTTGCTGCCCAGCTCGCTGAAGGCAGCCGTGAGGGCAATCATTTCCGCATGCGCGGTACAATCATGGAGCAGCTCCACCTGGTTATGCCCCCTTGCAATGACCTTATCGTTCCATACCACAACGGCCCCTACCGGCACTTCGCCCATATCGAAAGCTTTTTGCGCTTCCCGCAGCGCCATTCTCATATAATGCTCGTCTGTCATGTCCGCTGAAATAAAGATCGGCGATCTTCCGGGAAAGACCGCCGACGATGAATATAATTATGCTTACTTTCTCTGCTTCAGCCGCGCGGCCTGCGCTTTCTGCATTTCTTCCAGGCGCTGCTGCCATTTGCTCGTGGTCGCCGGCTTGCTCCGGTTTTCCTGTATTTTCCGGTGTATCTTCTCTTCATTGATCACAAACTTCTGGATGATGAACTGCTGGGCAATGCTTACCAGGTTGGAGAAGGTATAATAGAAGGTAAGGCCTGCCGCCATACCGTTGAACCAGCCCAGGAAGAGGATCGGCATGATATAGGGCATATACTTCAGCATCTGGGCATTGGCATCGTTGCCGCCGGGAGCAGCAGTCATGTTCCTGTTGTAAACCGCCAGGAAAAGGCTGGAAACGGTCATCAGCAGGGTAAACAGGCTTACGTGGCTGCCGTAGAAAGGTATATTGAAGCCCAGGTTCAGGATCGAGTCATACGTGGAAAGGTCGTCGGACCAGAGGAAGTGCGACTGGCGCAGCTGGATTGCCGTGGGAATAAAGTAATATACCGCCAGCAGGAAGGGCATCTGTAGCAGCATGGGCCAACAGCCCCCCAGGGGATTTACTCCTGCGGTACGGAACAGCTTCATCTGCTCCATGCCAAACTGCTGCTGGTTGTCGCCGTACTTGGCGCGCAGCTCGTCGATCTCCGGCTTCAGCACCCGCATCTTGGCCGAGGACAAATAGCTCTTATAAGTGAAGAAGGAGGTCAGCAGCCTGATGATCAGGGTCAGGCATATGATAATGAGGCCGAAGCTGCCGATGAACTGGCTCAGCAGGTCGAAGATGGGGATGATCATCCATTTGCTGATGTATTTCACAAAGAAGAAGATGCCAAAGCCGAGGGGGATCATTTCTTCCATTTCGACCTTATAGGACTTCAGTACTTTATAATCGTTGGGGCCCATATACCAGCGGAAGCCAAAGGAAAAATCATTGGAAGCCTTTACCGGTATGGCGAAGGCGCTGGTATTGGTGGCCACGATGTTGGTGTCGGCAGGCTCTTTACCGTCGAAGCTGCCCGTTTTAAAAGCATCGTCGGCAATGATCGTGGAGTTGAAGAAATGGCTTCTTACGGCCATCCATTGCACGGGCTCATCCAGGGTTTTGGAAGGCGTCCGGGAAATGGTAAAGTAATCGTGTTCTCCGTCCTTCATCCGGTAGTGCACCTGCATATTCATCCGTTCGTTCTTCAGGTCCTTTTCGGTATGGAGCATTTCGGTGGACCAGCTCAGCGGGATGTTTTGCGTGGCGGCCAAGTCCTGCTGCAGTCCTACCAGGCGCAGGTTGGCGGTCATCATATACCCTTTGGTCGGCAAGGCATAGTCGAGCACCACGCTTTGTCCCTGGCCTACGGTGGCCGTCATCCTCAGCTGCTTGCCGCCGTCGGGCAGGTTGGTTATTTCGGGGGTAAAATAGAGCTGGTCGGTAGCCACGGTCTTCCCGTTTACCGGTATGCTGAACGAAAGCCTGTTTCCTTTTTCTCCTTTAAAAATAGCGAGGGGAGTGCCGTCATAATTTTTAAAGCTGTCCAGGCCTGATTCAATAGGGAATCCGCCTTTGGTGCTGAATTTCAGGCTGAGCTCCCCGTTGGATATGGCCACGGTCGAAGCGGCACCCCTGAAAGCGGGGGGCAGCGTGGAATCTGCGGCTTTCAGCGTATCGGCCTGGAGAGCGGCCTGCTGCTGCGGCGCGATCGGCTTGCGGTTGGCGGCCATGGCAACGGAGTCTGCATGCTTTTGCTCCAGGTACAGCTTCTGTTCATGATTGTTCCAGAAGATATAACCGGCACCCAGGGCAAGCAGCAATACAAACCCGATAATTGAATTACGATCCATGAAAATGTATGCTAAAAATTTGTGCGCAAAGGTAGGTAATATTCATCAGGTGCGCAGTATTTTTCGGCGGCCGGGGCCAAAGCGGCGGCAGACGGAGCCCCCAACCTGTTTGCCGGTGTCCTGCAAAAACAAACGCCGGCCTCCGCGGAGGCCGGCGTGCATAAAGGTTCCGGTATGGTTTAATCTTCATCCTCAGAAGATTCTTCTCTCTTGTGCTTTTTCATCTTTTGCTTTACTTCTCCCGATGCTTCTTCATACACGGCACGGGCTTTTCTGGTAGGCAGATAGATCTGGAAGCCCAGTCCTATGGTAAAATTGTGCGAAGTAACCGAGCTGCCGAAGCCCAGGGTCAGGTCGTATTTGAGCAGGGCTTCGAGACCTACGTTGGGAGTGATGAAATATGCCACGCCCGGCCCTACGCCCAGGCCCAGGCCATTGGTTGTAACGGATTTCCGGCCTTCTGTCTTTACATTGTTGCCCTGGAACCCGGCACTTGCTTCAAGGAAAAAGCGGCTGTGCTTCAGCAAAATAGCTCTCGGATCGCTGATATAGTAGCGGCCAAAGGCGCCTAACTTATAATCGATCTGGTTGGTAGAGATGCTGTTGACGGACTGGTGATCGAGCCCCAGCAATACTTCGCCGCCTATTGCGATATTATCCTGGATAAAATAACCCAGCTTGGGATTTACCGAAAAAGAGAGGCCGGTATTACCGCTTTGCAATCTTAAACCCAGATTGGCCAGGTTAGCACCTACCATTAAATTGCCTTTTTGAAGCTGTGCTGTGGCTTTATTCGTCATACCGAACAAACCACTTAATGCCAATAGTAAAGTGATTTTTTTCATATGGTTGTGTTTTGTGTTTAGTTAGGTCCAACAATTATTATGCCATTATGTTGCGGGGAAGCCTGATTTCCTCAATTTATCCCGGTTTTTGCATTAATTTTTCTCCCTAAGCTACATTTCTTTAGCTTTACAGCCTTTTCAACCACAATATAACAGCAATTTCATGAATTTCAAGAAAATAAACAACATTACCGGCTGGATTATTTTTGCCATTGCCTACATTGTTTATTTAATGACTATGGAGCGCACCGTGAGCTTCTGGGACTGCGGCGAATTTTTGTCCACTGCATACCGGCTCGAAGTAGGGCACTCGCCCGGCGCGCCTTTATTTATGTTACTGGGCCGCCTCTTCGGCATGTTGGCGCCTTCCTTAAAGGTAGCGTTGTTTATCAACAGCCTTTCTGCACTCACGAGCGCGCTTACTATTCTCTTCCTTTTCTGGACCATTACCCACTTTGCCCGTAAGTTACTGGTAAAAGAGGAAAAGGACCTTTCCCCAAGCAACCTTTTCGCCATTATGGGCGCCGGCATTGTAGGCGCCCTGGCTTACACATTCTCAGATACTTTCTGGTTTTCGGCCGTAGAGGCAGAAGTATATGCTTCTTCCTCCTTCTTTACCGCAATCGTGTTCTGGGCCATACTCAAGTGGGAGCACAATGCGGATTCGCCATACGCCGACCGCTGGCTGGTGCTTATTTCGTACCTGATGGGGCTGTCCATTGGGGTGCACCTGCTCAATCTGCTCACCATCCCTGCGCTGGCTATGGTGTATTACTTCCGCAAGAACAAGGTTACGCTCAGGGGCAGCATTATCGCCTTTATTATCGGTTGCGCGCTGCTGGGCTTTGTACAGGTAGGCCTTATCCAGGGCATTCCGATCCTGGCCTCCAGGTTCGAGCTTCTTTTTGTAAACAGCTTCGGGCTGCCTCTTGACAGCGGCGCTCTGTTTTTTGTACTGGCGCTGGTTGCACTGATCACTGCCCTCCTCATCTGGGCCAGGAAGAAGGGGAAGTACCTGCTGCACATGAGCCTGCTGTGTATTGTTTTTGCGCTGGTAGGCTATTCCAGCTATGTCTGCATCATCATCCGCTCCCGGGCCGATGTGCCGATCGATATGACCAATCCCGACGATGTGCTGAGCCTTGTATCCTACCTGCAGCGGGAGCAGTACGGGGCCCAGCCGATCCTTTTCGGGCCGGATTATAATTCGAAATCCAGCGGCAGGGGCGAAGGAAAGCCCGTGTATGCGGAGCGGACCACAGACGGCAAAACCCGTTACGAGCGCATCGGCACCCGTTATACCAATGAAGAATTTGATGCGGACCAGACCCGTTTCTTCCCGAGAGTATACGATGCGGGACATGCTTCTTTTTATAAAAATTACCTGCAGATAGAAGAAGGCGAGCGGCCCACTGCAGCCCAGAATTATTCTTTCTTCTTCCGCTACCAGCTTAACTGGATGTGGTGGCGCTACTTTATGTGGAACTATGCCGGCCGGCAGAACGACTTTGCAGGCACCAGCTATGGCGAGCCGCAAAACGGCAACTGGATCTCCGGTATCAAGCCCATTGACAAAATGATGGGCCGGGGCGACATTGATGAGCTGCCCGAGTTCTACAAGCACAACCGCGCCCGCAACCAGTACTACCTGCTGCCGCTGATCCTCGGCATTCTCGGCCTTGCATACCAGGCCAAAAGAAACAAGGAAGATACTACCATTGTGGCCCTCCTGTTCTTCTTTACGGGCATTGCGATCGTTATTTACCTGAACAATACACCGCAGCAGCCCCGTGAGCGGGACTATGCCTATGCAGGCGCTACTTATGCCTTTGCCATATGGATCGGGCTGGGCGTGCTAATGGTAACAGACTGGATGCACAGGCTGGTACGGCAGGGGGCCGCGGCTCCTGCCCTGGCTACCATCCTGTGCCTGGCCGCCGTACCGGCGCTCATGGCCTGCCAGAACTGGGACGATCATGACCGCTCCCGCAAAACGCTGGCCCGTGCTACCGCCTACAACGTGCTGAGCAGCTGCGACAGCAATGCCATTCTCTTTACCGTGGGCGACAACGATACCTACCCTCTATGGTACATGCAGGAAATAGAAGGCTTCCGCCAGGATGTCCGGGTGGTGAACCTCAGCCTGATCGCCATAGACTGGTACATTGACCAGCTCAATTACAAGATCAACGATGCCGATGCCGTGCCTATGATCTGGAAACCGGGGCAGTACGAAGCCGATAAACGGAACGTCGTTATATACCAGCCCTATCCCGAGATACCGGCCGACCGCTACATTGAATTGGAAGAAGTGCTGAAATTTACGGTTTCCGACGATCCGGCCACGCAGGTAAGCGCCGGCGGGGAGTCGTATAATGTGCTGCCGACCAAGAACCTGGCCATCCGGGTAGATAAGGCCGCCGTGCTGCGCAACGGGCTGGTAGGCGCGGCCGACTCGGCAATGATCGCCGACCAGATCCTCTTCACCTTACCTAAAGACCAGCTGTTCAAGCCCGACCTGGCAGTGCTGAATATCATTGCCGGTGTGGCCCGCGATGGCTGGAAACGGCCGATCTATTTCAGCGCAGGCTTTGCCGGCGGCGGCGAATTCCTGGGCCTGGACGAATATATACGGATGGAAGGCCTCGCCAATAAGCTGGTACCGATCCGCATGGGCGGCTCCTCGCCCGAGGCAGGCGCGCCGCAGATGGTCAATACCGGCAAAAGCCTGCAGCTTTACCTGAATACTTTCCTGTGGGGAGGCGCCGATCAAAAAAATATCTATTTCGATGAAAAGAACAAGACCATGCTGATGACTTACCGCTTCAGCGGCGCCAAGGTAGCGGAAGCGCTGATCCGCGAAGGGCGCAAAGCCGATGCGGTCAAACTGCTGGATAAGATCACAGGCAGCATCACGTACGAATCGTACCAATACGACCAGGGCATGTGGAGTATCGTAGCGGCATATTACCTTGCCGGCGCGCCGGATAAAGCAAGAAAGCATGCAGACATTATTATACGCGACAGCGAGCAGATGGTGAACTACATTGCAGGCATCGGAAACGAGGAAGTAAGGGAACTGGCAAAGAGCGTAGACGGCCGGTCCAGCCTCGGCGCCATGCAATATCTCGCGCAGGTGGCGGCACAGGCTGGCGATACGGCCCGCGCCACACAATGGAGCAAAGCGTTCCAGTCAGGAGCCCAGCGATTGGGCATCAGGCTTCAATAAACGCGGGGTTTATTTTTTTAAAAAGGAGGTAGAGATACTACCTGCCTCTTTTTTAATTCCCGCTTATTGAGCAGGATACAGTAATTTTGCACCCGAAATTATACCTGTTGTTCAATGAGATATTTGCTGCTGCTCTCCGGCCTCTTTGTTCTGGCGCTTTCTTCCTGTTCCGACATACGGATCAAAGAACATCCCGAATGGAAACAGTATTTCGATGCCCGGGGGGTAGACGGCTGCTTCGAATTTTATGACAACAACAAAGAGATCGCGCACTACTATAACAAGGAGCGTTGCAATACCCGCTATTCCCCTGCTTCTACCTTTAAGATATTCAATTCGCTGGTAGCGCTCGAAACTTCGGTAGCGCCCGACGAGCAGATGGTGATCAAATGGGATGGTATCCAAAGGTGGAACGAAGAGTGGAACAAGGATCTTACCATGATACAGGCATTTAAGGCAAGCGCGGTACCCTATTACCAGGAGCTCGCACGCCGCATAGGCAGGGAAAAGATGCAGCATTACCTGGATACGGTTCAATACGGCAATATGCGTATCGGCGACAGCATCGATAGGTTCTGGCTGAACGACACCCTGAAAATCACCGCAGACGAGCAGGTAGGATTCATGAAAAGGCTGTACCACGGCGAGCTGCCTTTCAATGAACGGGCCCAGCGCATCGTAAAAAGCATGATGCTGCAGAAAGAAAGCCCGGATTACAAACTCTATTATAAAACAGGCTGGCGCAAAAGCGCTACCGAAAATCTCCTCTGGGTTGTAGGCTTCGTAGAAAAAACCGAGAGGCTGAAAAATGTGGAAACCGGCAAGGTAGAGGGCATACCTCATCCTTACTTCTTCGCCCTGAACTTTACTTCAAAGGATACTGCTGCCAGCGTACAGCAAATGCAGCAATTACGAATGGGCCTTTTACAGCAATTGCTGGATGCCAACGACATAGGGAAATAAGCGCAGGAGCCGCTGCGTTTGCTGCAGACGGTCCTTTTAAATAAAAATCCCGGGTTATGAAGCCTGGGATTTCTTATACATGGTGCTTTGAATCTTTAATATGAAGCAGTACTGTAAGTCCCCGCCTCTGCCTTCATCAGCTCCCTGGCAGCAGCCACAATGGCCGGAGCGTCGAAGCCGCATTCCCGATACTGCTCTTCCGGCTTGCCGTGCTCGATGACCCGGTCGGGTATACCCAGCAGGCTTACTTTAGGCTTGTAGTTGTGCTCATTAAAGAACTCCAGTACGGCGCTGCCGAAACCACCCTGGATACAGCCATCTTCTATGGTGATCACCCGTGAAAAACGGCGTCCTATCTCATGCAGCATTTCTTCGTCGAGCGGCTTTACAAAGCGCATATTGTAATGGGCTGCGTCTACTCCTTCCGTTTCCAGCTCCCTGCACGCTTTCACCGCGAAGTTGCCGGGATGGCCAATGGTAAGGATGGCCAGGTCCTTGCCCTCTCTTACCTTCTGCCCTTTGCCGATCTCCATTTTCTCAAAAGGAGTATGCCATTCGGGCATCACACCCTGGCCGCGCGGATAGCGGATCACGAAAGGATGCTTGCTCTCTTCGAGCTGTGCCGTATACATCAGGTTGCGCAGCTCCTGCTCATTCATAGGAGCGCTCACTACCATATTGGGTATGCAGCGCATATAAGCCAGGTCGTATGCTCCCTGGTGCGTTCCGCCGTCGTCGCCTACAAGGCCCGCCCGGTCCAGGCAGAAGATCACCGGCAGGTCCTGTATGGCCACGTCGTGGATCACCATATCGTAGGCGCGCTGCATGAAAGAGCTGTAAATATTGCAGAATACTTTCATGCCCTGCGTAGCCAGGCCGGCGCTCAGCGTAACGGCATGCTGCTCGGCAATGCCTACATCCAGCGCACGATCGGGCATCTCTGCCATCATATACTTCAGCGAGCAGCCGGAAGGCATGGCCGGCGTAATGCCCATTACTTTATCGTTCATCCGGGCCAGCTCGATAATAGAGTGGCCAAACACATCCTGGTATTTGGGCGGCTGCGGGCTGTCGTAAGTAACCTTGTTGATCTTACCGGTAATCTTATCAAACAGTCCCGGCGCATGCCAGAGGGTCTGGTCTTCTTCGGCCAGCTTGTAGCCCTTGCCTTTTACCGTTTTGATATGCAGGATCTTGGGGCCCTGGATATCGCGCAGGTCGCGCAGGGTATCGACCAGCTTCATTACGTTATGGCCGTCCACAGGTCCGAAATAGCGCAGGCCCAGCGCCTCGAACAGGTTGCTGGATTTGCTGATGGCGCCTTTGAGCCCTTCCTTGACCTTGGCCGCCAGCTCCCTTTGCAGGTCGGCATAGGGAAGCTTGCCGAGAAAATTCCAGAAATCGTCCCGCAGCTTGTTATAGGTATGCGAAGTAGTAATGTCCGTAAGATATTCTTTAAGCGCGCCCACATTGGGGTCGATGCTCATGTTGTTATCATTGAGGATGATCAGGATGTTGGCATTGCTTACCCCGGCGTGGTTCATCGCTTCAAAGGGCAGGCCGGCGGTCATGGCGCCATCCCCGATCACGGCTACGTGCTGCCGGTCGGTTTCTCCCTTCAGCTTACTGGCAATAGCCATTCCCAGGGCAGCTGATATGGAGGTGGAAGAATGCCCTACCCCGAACGCGTCATACTCGCTTTCGTCGCGCTTGGGGAATCCGCTGATCCCGTTCAGTTTCCGGTTGGTATGAAAAACCTTCCTCCGGCCCGTCAGTATCTTATGCCCGTAAGCCTGGTGGCCTACGTCCCACACCAGCTGATCATAGGGCGTCTGCAATACATAATGCAGCGCCACGGTAAGCTCCACCACGCCCAGGCTTGCGCCGAAATGGCCGCCGTTCACGCTCACGCTGTCGATGATAAACTGGCGCAGTTCAGTGCAGACCTGCTGCAATTGCATCTTATCCAGTTTTTTCAGGTCGGAAGGATATTCGATCTCGCTCAGAAGCGGACCTGCAGGAATATTGTCTATTCGCATGCAAAATAATTTAGGACAATAGGCAAAAGTAAAGAATAATATCTATGAATGACCCTGTTTGCCGCATAATTGTTACCGGGCACATAATGCCGGTTTTAGCTTTAATGTGGATGCCTAAGGCACAAAACTGCTTCTTCAAGCACGAAAACAGTACCTTTGCGGTGCAAAAAACTACCTTATGCGCTATTACAGCCGACTCCGTTGCTGCTGCACGCTCCTGGCCGAACGGGAAGAAGACCGGATCGGCAAGAGCTACCCGGCACCCCACTGAGCTTTACCGGCATGCACCGGGATCTGTATGCCCATACACCCGCTATTCCTCTACTTTTAAATATATATGAAGCTGATACCGACACCCGAAGAGCTGAAAGAAGGCGCTGTAATGCTGATTGACAAGCCCCTTACCTGGACCTCCTTCGATGCGCTGAACAAAGTGCGCCGCCTGATCAAGGCCAAGATCGGCCATTGCGGTACCCTGGACCCGCTGGCTACCGGCCTGCTGATCTGCTGCACCGGCAAAATGACCAAACGGATAACCGAATACCAGAAACAGGAGAAAGAATACACCGGCATCATCCGGCTGGGGGCTACCACGCCTACTTACGACCTGGAATCGGAGCCGGAAAACTTCCGTCCCCTCGATACCCTTACGGAAGCCCGGGTAAGGGAGGCCACGCTCGCCTTTACCGGCGATATCATGCAGGTGCCCCCGGCGCATTCCGCCATCAAGCGGGACGGCAAAAGAGTATATGAGCTGGCCAGGGAGGGAAAAGAAGTAAAGCTGGAGCCCAGGCCCGTAACGATCCGGGAATTCGAGGTCACCAAAGTGGCCCTGCCAGAGGTGCACTTCCGCGTGACCTGCAGCACAGGCACCTATATCCGCTCGCTGGCCAACGACTTCGGCGCTGCCCTGGGCTGCGGGGGCTACCTCCAGGCATTGCGCCGCACCCGCATCGGCAATTATGAAGTTAAAGATGCTTTTACGGTGGAAGAATGGGTAAAGGCCCTGCAGCCGGAATCCCGAATTAAAGAAATTAAAGAATAAAGGCCCGGCCCGTGGGTGCCCGAACCGACAGGTAATTGTCGCGGCCACCAATCGGCGGAATCACGTAATTTGCAGTTCATTTTTTCCTTATGACGACCTACGAACAACTGACCGATATCCTGAACCGCCGGATTGCCATCATCGACGGCGCTATGGGTACGATGATACAACGCTATAAGCTCCAGGAAGCAGATTACCGCGGCGAGCGCTTCAAAGACTGGCCCGGCGACCTGAAAGGCAACAACGATCTGCTTTCCATCACGCAGCCGCATATCATCAAAGCCATACACCGCGAGTACCTCGAGGCCGGGGCCGATATTATCGAAACCGATACTTTCAATGCCCAGGCCGTTTCGATGGCGGATTACGAAATGCAGTCGCTTTCGTACGAAATGAACGTGGCTGCCGCCCGCCTGGCTAAAGAAGCCGTAGCGGAATACCTGGCGGCCCACCCCGGCAGCGGTCCCCGCTTCGTGGCCGGCGCCATAGGGCCGATGAATAAAACATTGTCACTCTCGCCGGACGTCAACAACCCGGGATACAGGGCCGTTACCTTCGACGAAATAGCTGACGCTTACTCCGCGCAGATCGGGGCGTTGATAGAGGGCGGGGCCGACCTGCTGCTGGTTGAAACCATTTTCGACACACTGAATGCCAAAGCTGCCCTGTTTGCCATACAACGTTATTTTGAGGAGCATCATACAACCCTGCCAGTAATGATCTCCGGCACCATTACCGATGCTTCCGGCCGCACGCTGAGCGGTCAAACGCTCGAAGCCTTCTATATTTCAGTGGCCCACGCCCGGCCCCTCAGCATAGGACTGAACTGCGCCCTGGGAGGCGCCCAGATGCGGCCGTATGTGGAGGAGCTGGCGCAGATAGCCACCTGCTATGTAAGCTGCTACCCTAATGCGGGCCTGCCCAATGCAATGGGAGCATACGACGAGCGCCCCGAAGATACGGCAGCTGTCATTGCGGATTTTGGGCGTAACGGCTGGATCAACATCGTAGGTGGCTGCTGCGGCACTACGCCCGACCATATCCGGGCCATTGCTGCCGCAGTCAGGGAAATGGCTCCCCGCAAGCTCCCCGTACTGGAAACTACTTTATAGGAAGCAAGAGAGGGCGGAACCTGCGGTTCCGCCCTCTCTTTGTATATGGCCAGACGGGCGCATTACGCGCTCCGGTATCCCACCTAAAATTTCTTCCTGTTCTTATTGTTCCGTTTTTGCTGCTGGTTGCGATTCTGCCCCTGGCTGCGGTTCTGGTTCTGTCCCTGGTTACTACGGTTGCCGGCGCCCGCATTCTTTTTATATCCGCCATTCCCGTTGCCGTTGCTGCCCTGCTGGCGGTTGCTGTTGTTGTCAAAGCGCACTTTTGAACTGCCGCCCGGTACATAATTCAGTGCGCCATTGGTCATTTCAAACAGCTCTTCCTTGATCATATCATCATGCACCGGCTCTTTATGCCAGTTGGCATAAGCCAGCTTCATGTAGTAGGCAACGGCCTGGGTAAAGCCACGGCGCTTTTCTTCGTCGGTTTCGGCCAGCGCCTTATCGATCACGGCGGCCAGGTTCTTGCCGAGATGCCTTTGCTTTTTCTGCTGCGACCTGGGATAAGGCAGCGGCTCAGGCTTGCGAAACAGCTTTTCCTTGGTAGGAGTAGGGTAAGGCGAATCTACCTCAAGGTCGAAATCGGCGATCAGGTAGAGATGGTCCCATAGCTTATGCCTGAAGTCCTCCACATTCTTGAGGTGAGGGTTCAGGATGCCCATCAGCTCGATGATGGCCCTGGCATTTTTTTGTCTTTTTACCGGGTCTTCGATGGTTCTCATATAGTCTACCATCTGCTGGATATTGCGCCCGTATTCAGGCATGATCAGCTTGTCGCGCGTGGTATTGTATTTCATTAAATGAATAAAGAGTAAAAAATTCCTGCGGGCTTGCCCTCACAGGTAATAAGGTGAGTAAAGGATCGGACCCTGTTTACTGCATTCTGTACCGTGCAAATATAGGGGAAAAACAAATAACACGGCCTGCGGCATAAATTTTACCGCATGGGAATAGGGAGGCGGCTTCATGGCTGCGGGCAGGCAAAATATTGTGACAATTATCAAGAACATTTTTGGCTTCCGGAGAACTCCCTGCAGGAGCTATTCGTTATCTTGTGAACAAAACACAGAATCACGATATGTCTTATCCTTACCAAATCAGGTCGGCCGATCAGTACAAGGCAGCCTACAGCAAGAGTGTGACCGATCCCGAAGGGTTCTGGGCCGATGTAGCAGGAAATTTCCTATGGCGCAGGCGTTGGGAAAAGGTGCTGGAATGGGACTTCCGTACCCCGGAAATCAAATGGTTTGCAGGGGGCAAGCTGAATATCACGGAAAACTGCCTGGACCGTCACCTGGGCACCCTGGGCGATAAGCCGGCCATTATCTGGGAGCCTAACGACCCCGATGAGCATTACCGGGTACTGTCGTACCGGGAGTTGCATTTCAAAGTAGTGCAGTTTGCCAATGTGCTCCGGAACAATGGAGTGAAAAAAGGCGACCGGGTATGCATCTATATGGGCATGGTGCCCGAGCTGGCTATCGCCATCCTTGCCTGCGCCCGGATCGGCGCCATCCATTCCGTGGTTTTCGGCGGCTTCAGCGCACAAAGCATTGCGGACCGCCTGCAGGACGCGCAGGCCGGGTTTATCGTTACCGGCGACGGCGCCTACCGGGGCAATAAAGATATTCCGCTGAAAAGCATTATCGACGATGCACTGGTACAATGCCCCTTCGTGAAACGGGTAATCGTGCTTACCCGCACCCATACCCCTGTGAGCATGATCAAGGGGCGGGACGTATGGTGGGAAGACGAGGTGAGGAAAGTTGAATCCATGGGCAACCCGGATTGCCCTGCAGAACCTATGGATGCCGAAGATCCCTTATTCATCCTCTATACATCGGGATCTACAGGCAAGCCCAAAGGAGTGGTGCATACCTGCGGCGGCTATATGGTGTACACCGCTTACAGCTTCGTTAACGTATTCCAGTACCAGCAGGGCGACGTATACTTCTGCACGGCCGATATCGGGTGGATTACCGGTCACAGCTACATCGTATATGGCCCCTCGTTGGCCGGCGCCACCACCATGATCTTTGAAGGCATCCCTACCTGGCCCGATGCAGGACGCTTCTGGAGCATTGTCGACAAGCATAAGGTCAATACCCTTTATACTGCCCCCACGGCCATCCGCAGCCTTATGAGCCACGGCGCCGGGCTTCCCGCGCAATACGACCTGAGCAGCCTGAAGGTGCTGGGTTCCGTAGGAGAGCCTATCAACGAAGAAGCCTGGCACTGGTTCGACAAGCACATCGGCAGGGGCAGGTGCCCGATCGTAGATACCTGGTGGCAGACAGAAACAGGCGGTATCCTTATTTCCAACCTGGCCGGCGTTACTCCCGCCAAACCTTCGTATGCCACTCTGCCCCTGCCCGGCATACAGCCTTTGCTCGTAGACGAAACCGGGGAAGAAGCAGCGCCTTCCGTTAATGAGCATGGCGAAGCGGTGGTATCCGGCAATCTCTGCATTCAATTTCCCTGGCCGGGTATGCTCAGGACCACCTGGGGCGATCATGAGCGGTTTAAGCAGACCTATTTCTCTACGTACGAAAACCTCTATTTTACAGGCGACGGCAGCTACCGCGATGCCGCCGGCAATTACCGCATCACCGGCCGCGTGGACGACGTGCTGAATGTAAGCGGCCATCGTATAGGCACCGCAGAAGTGGAAAATGCCATTAATATGCATGCAGGCGTAGTAGAAAGCGCCGTGGTGGGCTATCCCCACAGCATCAAGGGACAGGGGGTATATGCCTATGTGGTGCTCGACCGGATCCACGAAACCGACGATGAGCTGACCAGGAAAGACATTCTGCAAACAGTGACCCGCCTGATAGGTGCCATTGCCAAACCGGACAAGATACAGTTTGTAAACGGCCTGCCCAAGACCCGGAGCGGAAAGATCATGCGCCGCATCCTGCGCAAGATCGCGGAAGGCGAAACGGAGCACCTGGGCGATACCAGCACACTGCTCGACCCGTCGGTGGTAGAGGAGATCCGGGAAGGCAGGCTGTAAAGCCATTCCATGCTTAGGCGCTTAAATACAGCCCTGTAGATCTGCCGGGTTTAACATCATAAAAAATTTGCCGCCTCCGGATTAAACAATAGGAGCCGTACCTTTGTCAAAGCAAGGTAAAACAACGCTCCGACATGAATAAATATCTGAACACTTTACTGGCGGCAGGGATGCTGGTACCTGCTGCCGCCCTGGCGCAGAACGAAACGGACGCATTACAATACGGACGGGTTTCCAACGCGGCTACAGCCCGCTCGCTGGGCCTCGGCGGGGCCGGCGGCTCTTACGGCGGCGATTTTTCCGCGATCAGCATCAACCCGGCAGGCGCCGGCGTATACCGTAGCTCCGAGCTCACGATCACCCCTACGCTGCGCTTTAATAATATGAGCGGCTCTTACCTGGGCAGCAGCTCCTCCGACGACAATGCCAAGATGACCCTGAACAATTTCGGGCTGGTATTCGGCAAGGCCGCGAAAGGCAAGAACTATGAGCGCAGTGCCTGGAAGTCTTTTTCCGTTGGCATTGGCTATAACAGGATCGCCGACTTCAACTCCAAAGGCTATTATGCCGGCAACAACAGCCACAGCTCCATGTCGGAGGTCTTTGCCGCAGACCTGAAAAACAACGGCGCCCGGCAGGACCTGGTGCCGCCCTACGGCTTCCTGGGCTATTATGGCTACCTTACCGACGACCAGGATAATGCGATCGCCTACGAAAATATCATCCGCAACGGGGGAGCGCTGTACCAGTCCAAATCCTGGGAGTCCAAGGGCGGCATCAACGAGTGGAGCCTTACCGTAGGGGGCAACTATATGGAAAAGCTTATGCTGGGCGGATCGATCGGGCTTACTACTTACCGCAACGACCGCAGCATCAATTATTACGAGGAGGATGCCACCGGCGATCCGAACAACGATTTCGACTACCTGAGCTACAATGAATATTTCAATACTACCGGGGTAGGCGTGAATCTCAAGCTGGGCGCGATCTACGTGATCAACGATATAGTAAGGGTGGGCGCCGCCTTCCATTCGCCTACCTGGTCGGCCTTCAGCGAAACCAGCGATTATGATATGGCCACTAATACAGAAGGCTATAAGGCCTCGCTGGGCGGCGTCGGCGCCGATGCTGATCCCGAAACCTATGTGCAGCCCGACCAGGCCTACCAGTTCGACTATTCTTTACGCACTCCCTGGAAAGGAATCCTGAGCGCTACCGTATTCATGGGGCAACATGGCTTTGTGACCGCCGATTATGAATACGCAGCTTATAACTCCATGCGCTACAGCTACTCCGACAACAGCTATGCCGATTACGAGCGCCAGGCAAACGAAGCAATTAAAGACACCTACAAGGGTACCCATAACTTCAGGCTGGGCGTCGAGGGCCGTCTTACCAGCTTTGCCGGCCGCCTGGGCTTTGCTTATTATTCCAGCCCTTATCGCAACAGCGACTTCGACGGCCAGCGCATGGACCTGTCGGCAAGCATAGGCTTCCGCGTGGGAGGCTTCTTCGCAGACCTGACCTATGTGCATATCATGCAGAAAGCGTCTGAATACGGCTATCCCTTCCTGGTACAGGACAATCCGGCCCTGGGCATTCGTAAGATCCCGGTAGGCATAGCCAGCCTGGATTACGGCAAAAACCTGCTGGCCCTGACCGTAGGCTTTAAATTCTGACCCTTCCTTATTTCTATAAAACCGCGCAGGATGCTTCTTTCCCGCGCGGTTTTTATTATTTACCTTTGCAACATGCAATTATTAGACGGTAAAAAAGTATCGGAGGCGATACTTGCCGAGATAGCCGAAGAAGTTTCGGCCCGCAAGCACAGCGGGAAAAAAACGCCTCACCTCGCCGCCATCCTTGTGGGCGAGAACCCTGCCAGCCAGACGTATGTGGCTTCCAAAGTAAAAACCTGCGAACAGATCGGATTTGCCTCAACGCTCCTGCGGCTGGACCAGCATACCAGCGAGGCCAACCTCCTGGACCATATCCGTACCCTGAACGAAAATCCCGATGTAGACGGCATCCTGGTGCAGCTGCCGCTGCCCGCGCATATTTCGGAAGATAAGGTGATCAATGCAATCGACCCTGCCAAGGATGTGGACGGCTTCCACCCCATCAGCCTGGGCCGTATGGTGCTCGGCCAGCCTACTTTTATTTCAGCCACGCCCAACGGCATCATGATGATGCTGGCGCACTACGGTATCGAAACTTCGGGTAAACATTGCGTGGTTATAGGCCGCAGCAACATCGTGGGCACGCCTATGAGCATCCTGCTGAGCCGTAATGGTAACCCGGGCAACTGCACAGTTACCCTCTGCCACTCCAAAACAAAGAACCTGAAGGAGCTCTGCCTGCAGGCCGATATCATTGTAGCGGCTATCGGACGACCCAATTTCGTTACTGCCGATATGGTGCGCGAAGGCGCCGTAGTGATCGACGTGGGGATCAACCGCATCGAGGATGCATCGAAAAAAAGCGGCTTCCGGCTTGTAGGCGACGTGGATTTCAATGCCGTGGCAGGCAAGACTGCCTATATTACCCCGGTACCGGGCGGCGTAGGCAAAATGACCATTTGCGCCCTCATGCGGAACACCCTGCTGGCCGCCCAAGATAAATAACACATGAGCTCCTCTATACATACCGACGTACAGTACCCCGTAATGGAGCACTTCTATACCCTGCAGGGCGAGGGCGCCTACTCGGGGCAGGCCGCTTATTTTATCCGGCTGGGCGGTTGCGATGTAGGCTGCGTCTGGTGCGACGTAAAGGAAAGCTGGGATGCCTCGGCGCATCCCGCAATGGATGTGGCCACGATGGTAGCGCTTGCCGGAGCCCATCCCGGCAGGATCGTGGTGATCACGGGCGGAGAGCCTTCAATGTACAACCTGGAACCGATCACCACTGCCCTGAGGACGGCCGGCCTCAGAAGCCATATAGAAACTTCGGCCTCCAGTCCGCTGACCGGCAACTGGGACTGGGTAACCTTATCACCTAAAAAATTCAAGGCTCCGCTCCCCGAAAACCTGCCGCTGGCCGACGAGCTGAAGGTGATCGTTTTCAACAAATCGGATTTTAAATGGGCCGAAGAATTTGCGGCGGGGGTAAAAGAGGGCTGCAAGCTGTACCTGCAGCCGGAATGGGATAAGCGCGACGCCATGACGCCGCTTATTATTGACTATATACAGCAGCATCCGCAATGGCAGTTATCGCTGCAGACGCACAAATATCTTAATATACCTTAAATTAGCCGGCTTTTATAACCGGACCGGAAAAGACGCGGTATCCTTTTACTGCTTCTTCCACCCGTTCAACAAAATACGTACCACGGGCTCATGACCTTACTGCAATCCATTATTTTAGCCGTGATCGAAGGCATTACCGAATTCCTTCCCATTTCTTCGACCGGGCACATGATCATCGCCAGCTCGCTGATGGGCATTGAAAAGGATCCTTTTGTAAAGCTGTTTACCGTAGCCATACAGTTCGGCGCCATACTCTCGGTGCTGGTGCTGTACTTCAAGCGCTTCTTCCGCAGCGTAGGCTTTTACATCAAGCTGGTAGTGGCATTCATCCCCGCCGCCATTTTCGGCGTACTGCTGGGCGATAAGATCGACGCTATGCTTGAAAGCCCGCTTACTGTAGCCGTATCGCTGGTTGCAGGCGGCATATTGCTGCTATTTATCGACAATATCTTTAACAGGCCCAAAGAGGAGGATGCCGACCGGATCGGGTTTCCTACCGCTTTCCTGATCGGTCTTTTCCAGTGCCTGGCCATGATACCGGGGGTGTCCCGCTCAGCAGCCACCATTATTGGCGGCATGAGCCAGCGGCTCAGCCGGAAAGCCGCCGCCGAATTTTCCTTTTTCCTGGCAGTGCCTACCATGTTTGCCGCTACGGCCAAAAAAATGTACGACTATTTTAAAGAGCCCGGCGTGGCTTTCTCCGGCGAGCAGATCCAACTGCTGGCCGTTGGCAATATCGTGGCCTTCATCGTTGCCATGATCGCCATAAAGACTTTTATTACCTTTCTCAGCAAAAACGGCTTTAAGCTGTTCGGCATTTACCGCATCGTTGTAGGCGGCATTATCCTGGTGCTCCTGCTCAGCGGGCACCAGCTGTCCGTGATCTGAGCCGGCTGCCGGGCGCCGTAAGGCTACCGGCCCCTGCCGGCGTCCACTGTATCATATCCCGGCTTCAAATGTTCCGGCACCACATCTTCGGGCACGGTGGCGTTCTGGCTGCTGTCGCTTGCAGGAGAAGGGCGTTCGGGTACGGCATTGCCGCAGGCGGCCAGCAGCAGGATACAGGAATACAGCAGGCGGTACATGGGCAGCAGCTTTTCCCGTATAAACGGCGTTCCGCAGAAAAGGTTTATTTTTTTGCCCCGGCTGATTAAATCCTGCCGAGGATAGCCCCGGTATGGCCGGCCTAAAGAAAAAATCCTGCCCCCGGGGCGGAATATTTACAGGATATTACTTATCTTTGCATCCCTTCAGGAACAGAACTATAGTGTAACGGTAGCACATCAGATTCTGACTCTGCTAGTCTTGGTTCGAATCCAGGTAGTTCTACATAAAAGCAAAAAGCCGGCTCTTTCAGAGCCGGCTTTTTGCTTCCGGAGGGCATTTCCCCGATGAAGCCGGAAGTACGGTATGGCCCGGCCTGGAATACTGCCGAAATATGCTGCAAAGCAGCAGTAACCCATGGCCACAATAAAAAAACCGCAGGGCTGCGGTTTTTTGCAATCGGGACCGGTCTATATCCCGAGAAACTCTTTTGCATTGCGGTAAAGCAGCTGCTCCCGCAGCGCCGGATCGGGAATATGTTCTTCGATCAGCCGGCCGGGATGATGCTCGCCCAGGGGGAAGGGGTAATCGCTGCCCAGGCATATACGGTCGCCGCCCATTACGTCTATAATAAAGTCGAGCGCTTGGGGATCGTGCACGAGGGAATCGATCCAGAATTTGCCAATATACTCCCGTGGATTCACAGCATTGTCGATGGCCACCAGGTCGGGGCGCACGTTGAATCCATGCTCGATACGGCCGATCGTGGCGGGGAAGCTGCCGCCGCCGTGGGCAAAGGCTACCCGGAGCCGGGGAAACCTGGCGAATACGCCTCCGAAGATCATCGAGCAAATAGCCCTGGATGTTTCGGCGGGCATGCCTACGAGCCAGGGAAGCCAGTATTTCATCATGTCTTTTTCGCCCATCATCTCCCAGGGATGTACAAAAATGCAGGCACCCAGCGCTTCTGCGGCCTCCCAGAAGGGGAAGAAACAGGGATCGCTCAGGTTGCGCCCGTTAATGTTGGAGCCGATCTCCACCCCGGGCATTTTCAGCTCTTTTACACAACGTTCCAGCTCTTTAACAGCCAGGTCTATATCCTGCAGCGGAAGAGTGCCCAGGCCGGTATAGCGATCGGGATAGCGGGTTACGGCTTCGGCAATATGGTCGTTGAAGAACCGGGAGCTTTCCAGGGCATGCTCCGGCTTGGCCCAGTAGTTGAATAAAACCGGTATGGTAGACAGCGCCTGCATGGTTACTCCCGTGTGGTCCATTTCTTTAAGGCGCACCTCTGCATCCCAGCAATTCTGCCCTACTTCCCGGAAAATCTTATCGCCCTTGATCATTTTTGCGCAGCAGGGCTTATGATGCTCCAGGGTGATAAAATCGCCGTAACCGAACTTCTGGAACCAGTTCGGTATTTTTTCCGGCATAATATGGGTATGTATATCGATCTTCATAGGCGTTGCTTTAGAGGTAAAGCTGCCCTGTACATATCGAAACAGCTATCCTCCTTTTTTACAATGATCTTTTTTATTTCCGGCGGGCCCACCAGCTCACAAAGAAGCCGAGGGCCATCACGACGATGCCTATCCAGAGCACGCCGATATAGGGAAAAATAATTGCTTTCATGACGATCCAGTCGTCCTGCTGCGCCCTTTGCCTGATGCCCATTTCCACGGCCTTCTCATCCGGCAGTATCTTGTTGATCCTTACATTAAGGCCAATATCGCGCAGGGTATCTTCCAGCGAGGTAGCTTCGTTGCCACGGATAATGTATACCGGGGCGGAGGCGCCGAGCCTGCCCGCCACGCCGTAAGCCGTGAGCCGGGCTTCCACGGCCACATCGCCGGGCTGCGGGTTATAGTTCTTATTATTGACCTTATTGTTCAGCCCTTCGAATACCAGGTAGCCGTTGGCCAGGAAAATACTGTCGCCGGTCCTTACCTTGAACGGCCTGAAGCTGCTGGTATCGGATTGGGTATTGGGGTCGCTGAGCGAGGTGATATAGGTGAATACGTCGTGCGTAAGGTAGTGGCGGGCATCGGGGTTGGCGCTGATCCCGTCCTGCCCTTTGGGATTCACATAGGCTTCGGGATACAGGTAAAACGTTTCCACCACTTTGCCGCTTTCCGGATCCAGCCGGTCGTAACGCACCTTGAAGTAGGTGATCGGCGGATCGTTCTTTACCACGGAATCGCCCAGGTAGGTTACCATGTATTTGCCCATAGGCACGGAGGTATTACGGAAGATCAGCACGTTTTCCCGGCTTTCCTTTACATTTTCCTCGAAGGTCTTTTTACCGAAGTCCCATTGCTGCATGGCGTTGGTGCGGTCCAGCGAAATCACCTGCTTTTTATAGCCCGAAAGCAGGATCCCGAGCAGCATCAGGCCAAACCCGATATGGGTAAGCGAGCCCCCTGCCTTGAGCAGCCTGAACTTCTGGGTGGCAATGAGGTAGTACAGGTTCCCGACAAGGGCAAAAAAGATCGAGAAGGTAAACGCCATATACTGCATATGGGCTATCTTCTGCCCCCATACCAGCAGCACGGTGAGCGCCAGGGAAATAGCCGCTGTAATGCCCAGCTTGCGCCATACCGGCCCCATGCCTGTTTTCTTGTATTTCAGGAACTGGACAGAGGCCGTGAACAAAGCCACGAAAAAGCCGACCCAGACCATGGTATTATTGTACATGCTTACCGGGTCGATGGCAGGCGCGATATCGGCGCCGGTAACCAGCTTGTACAGGGGAGCCCATACCGGCAGGGAGGTATTGACGATCACGAACAGGGAGCCGATCAGCAGGAATATGGAACCGATCAGCATCCAGAACTCACGGGTATCGAGCTCTTCTTCGCCCGCGACCTTAGGCATTCTGCGCCAGGTGCGCAGGAGGAAGTACAGGCTCAGCGCCAGGTAGATGCCCATGGCAGTGATCAGGTGCCAATAGAGGGCTTTGCCTTCGCCGGTAAAGGAGTGCACGGAGGTATCGCCGAGAATGCCGGTTCGCGTCAGGAAGGTAGAGTACCAGATCAGCAGGTAGGTAAGGATAAAAAATATCAGGGTAGTCTTGAGCGAGCGCCCGGTGCTTTTGTAGATCACCAGGGTATGCAGGCCGGCAATGAGGGTAAGCCAGGGCACCAGCGATGCATTCTCGACCGGGTCCCAGGCCCAGTATCCGCCGAAGTTGAGCGACTCGTAGGCCCACGCGCCTCCCATCATGATCCCGGTTCCCAGCACGCCTCCGCCCATCAGGGCCCAGCGCAGCGCGGGCTTTACCCAGGTTTTGTATTCTCCCTTCCACATGGCCGCCACGGCAAAGGCAAAGGGTATCAGCGTAAGGGCAAAGCCCAGGAACAGCACCGGCGGGTGGATCACCATCCAGTAGTTCTGCAGCGTAACATTGAGACCGTTACCGTCAGTGATGAAGTTCATATAATCGCGGCGGAGCATACCGGTAGCCGCATCCCTGAACATAGGGGCATTATCGAACAGGCCCATATCGCGCGACAGAATGAAAGGCGTGCTGCCTACCTTGACATCGGCCCCGAAATAGATACCGAGCAGCATGGTGCACAATACCGCCTGCACCAGGGCTACTACCGACAGCACACGGGTTTCCCATTGCCTGCCGGTGCGCAGCAGGACCAGCCCGAGAATGGCATGCCAGATGAGCCAGAGGAGGAAGCTGCCCTCAGACCCTTCCCAGAAGCAGGCCAGCAGATATTTTACCTGCAGCCCCCTCGAAGAATGCTTCCAGGCGTAATTGTACTCAAAGAGATGATGGGAAATGATATAGTACAGGGAAATAAAGATACCGGCCACAGACAGGGCATGGATCACGAAAGCCCAGCGGGCCAGCTTTTTCCATACATCTCCCTCGGGGAGCGCTTCCCTGCGTGCGGCAAGGGCAAAGGCAAAGGTCGAGAAAAGCGCGGCCACAAAGGCAACGATCACAAAAAGGTGACCCAGCTGGCCGGGCAACAGGTGCTCTCCGGTAAATGACTGATCCAAGTCTGAAATATTGAAAAAGGTAATAAAAGCAACGGCGTGCCCGAGCACGCCGCCAAAGAATGATTTATAAATTAGCAGCCGTCTGCTTCCCTACAGCAATCTGGTCGTTCTCATATTTCGAGGGACATTTCATCTGTATTTTATTGCAATGGAAATCGCCGTCTTTCATAAAGCCGGTCATTACCAGCTGCTCCGACTTTTCGAAGTCCTGCGGCCGGGCTCCGTTGAAGATCACCTTATGAATGGCGCCTTTCTTGTCTTTGGCAAAAAAAATGAAGCTGTTAGGGTCTTTGATCGGGTCGTATTGCTGAGCGCGGCTGGTATCGAGAAAACCGACCACATGAAAGGTACTGCCGGGCTTTTCGGAAGCGGAGGCAAAGGTTT
>Ga0180217_1000981_pt1 | contig 35292 bp, 16 predicted proteins | sample eDN3rd37CBELigOP_FD_128521 | JGI IMG/M metagenome (GOLD analysis project Ga0180217, IMG submission 128521) | Enriched Organic Plus compost microbial communities from Emeryville, California, USA - eDNA 3rd pass 37_C BE-Lig OP (version 2) (version 2) ... | reverse complement strand
GTGCGTGGGGCGCGGAGGGGTGGGCTGTGGGGGCGGGGTGGGGGTGGGGGGGGGGGGGGGGGGCGGTGAACGAAGGTTTCATCCTCGCAAGGAGCAACAGAATCAGTTCGAAGATTTGCATCGACATCGAAGCTAGCTAATTTGGTTGTTTGTTGCGCAAGGGTTAAGCGGGAGATTATACAGAAACATTTGAGTTGAACAGGTGTAGCTAGGGTCTTTGAGTAAAAATCAACCAGGGTCACAGCCTGACACTTCATTTACGTTGTTACATAACTAGTTAGGAGTTGCGCTATCCCATCGCGGGCTTACTGCCAACGGGCAGGCGGAGGTGGTCGAGACTTGCAGGGACAACGCCTACCTTTGACGGCACATAGTCGGTCTCCGCAAGTACCATCAGCTGCAGTTGCACTTCGAGCCTGTGCCTCTGCCAGCTCCTTCTTCAAAGCGGAGATCTTATCATTCTGACGCATGACGAGCTCAGTTGCCATGGCCGCCTCGTTCTTAAGGTTCTCGATATCCTTAAGCATGATTTGCTTCTCACGCTTCCACTCGCCTGCAGCCTCGGTAAGACGTTCAGCTGCAATATTAAGATCCTGTGTCCTGGCAGCGAGCTCCTGCTGGAGTTTGCTAACTTGGTGACGAGCCTGGTCACGAGCCTCAGTGACGAGCTGGAGCTGATTCTGAAGTTCAGCTAGCTTGCTCTTAAGGTCAGGAAGTGACTGGACTTCAACTCGGAGTGAACTCAACTCAGAGTTCGCACGGTCGAGTGCTCGTTGGATTTCGACATTCTCGCTCTGAAGCGTCCTGAATGCTGCAGCAGTGGCATATTGATCCTGCCTAGCCTTAGTAAGTTCGGCCTCAGTCTCACGTTGCCTCTGCTCGGTCTCAGTGAGCGCCTTCTTAAGAGCCTTGGCCACACGCTCGAGTTCTTGGAGGCCCTCTGCCCCACCTGCTCCCTTCAAGACCAAGTCCAATTCGTTGTACTTGGCCTGAAGTGACGAATACATCTGCTTGAAGTGATCACGCTCGCGCTCAATCTCGGCTACCAATTCGCTGGGTACTGCATTACCCTGCCGCTTGGTCTCAAGTTCCTGATGTCGTTCCTCCCACATCTTGGCCTGCGCGGCAAGGGACCTGGACTGCGCCTGCTCATTTGCGAGATTACGCTGTGCCTCGCTGAGGGCAAGCTTCGTCGACTCGAGGTCTTTTGAGAGCTGCTCATAGCGCTGACCAAGCATAATGAATGGGCGCATTTCCATCAACTCGCGCTGAGCAGCATGCAACTCATCCTGTGTTTGCTTCAACAGATCCGAGAGTTCCTTCTTCTCTTGTGCCCACGCGGCTTGCTTTCCTGCAAAGGTTTCGGCTCGCTGTCGAAGGTTCTCCAACTCAGACCGGTCGTAACTTCGGTCGGAGATTTGCTGTGCAAGTAGATTAATCAAACCACGTGACCCAAGATTCTCGCTCCTGAGGTTAGTGTTCTCTGCTTGCGCGGCATCAAGCTCGGACTTAGTTTTGCGCAGCTGCGCTTCGATCTCCGTAACGTGCTCCCGTAGCTCCTTAAGTTCTTGGCCTTCGCGTGACCAAGTTCCTTGCTGTGCAGCAAGCGAAGCGAGTTCTTTGCGTAGCTCCTCATTTTCCTGTACAAGTTTGCTATTGGCCGCCTGCAGTCGATCACTATTGGCTGTACTGACCTCTGCGATCCGCTTGGCATCAAGGAGCTCAGCTTCATATTGCGCAGCCCGGAGAGCAATTGTGCCATAGTGACGAGTGTTCTTCTCACACTCCTGAAGCTTGGCCAGGAGCTGCGCGTTCTCGGCTAGAACCTTCTCCAGTTCGGCTCTTGAAACTCGGGACGGGTCATTTGCAGCCTCCATTTCCCGCTCTCGATATGCATTGTTTTCCTCCCGGAGCTGTGCAAGCTCGTTCGTCAGGCGTCGCACTGCTTCGTTGAGCGACGCGGATTCACGCTGCGCCCTTCGGAGCTCGGCCACCTCCGCGAGGAGCCGGTCACGTTGCATCCGAACGTTTTCGAAATCAAGACCGAGGTTGCGCATGCATGCGTGCAGATGTGAGTTGAACTGAGCAGCATCGTCCTGAGCTCCCGTCGACGACGAAGGCTGGGGGGCAAGGCTGGGCCCTCCGGCACCGAATGCACCATTGACAGCGGGTGGGACCTGAGGAGTGTAGCTGGATGCGTTGGCGTGGCAGGGGCAGCCAGAGGTATCATTGCCGGCAATTGTGGTCACGCTCACTCCGCTGGGCTTCCCTGCGCAGGTGCAACGCAGCGGTGGCGTTGACTGCACATGATCTGCTAGGCTCATGTGAGGCGTCAGTCAAGTTAGGGCTAGGAAAAATGTACTCTAGAAACCCGGCAAGCTCGTTGCAAAACTGCTTACAACAGGCTATTAGGCTTGACTCGTGGTCGTATTTCCCGTAGCGCTGACTGAGTCCTATACACAGATGCGGGAATGAGGGCCAAGGCAACACCGCAAAGGCGTGAAATGATTCGGAGTGAGTTCGGAGGGGTTGGGAAGTCGAGGCGAAGATGCCTTGGCAGGGGGGTCCAGGCCTAGAAGATAATAGGTCACACCGTGGCATGTCTGTTCGTGGCACGCTACGAGGCTTGGGTGTGCACACCTTCCCGCAAGGCCGGTCAGAGGAGTTGGAATCCCATTGACGAGGTATCTCAGAAGTGGTTTTCGGCTGATAGCACGCGAAATTCGAAGTATCATCAAAAAAACCCAATGGATGTGATAAGATCACCAAATTATCAACCGATTGCACATACCAGCACTGAGATGCACAACACCCATACCCCACAGATGCACCCTTCAATGTTTCGTGAAACGCTCCCAAATTTGGGCGGCTCAAACGGAAAATTTGAAAATGGGCGCTCGGAACGGAGGACAGAAGGGCGCAAAAAAGCTGGGCAAGAGGCAGGCAGGGTTGCGGGGGCGAATGGGCTGGTTGTGCTTTTATATTATGCCAATGATGTAAGACTTCAGTACTTCAGTAAAGTCTGCACACATATGTGCACAGAAATATCAAATCGAGGACACGTTTATTATACATTCTAATGTAAGAGTCCTGACCTATGGATTGCCTCATTTCATCACTGACTGGGCTTCCTATTTATAACCAAACTTGGCGTCGCGTGCATACTGTATATGTGCACAGAGCTGTGTGAGCTACGACTTACTGCTTACTTTCAGCGTTTAGAGTCGATTCAGCTTGCGGCGTTGCGGAGGTCGAGGCGGACACGGAGCCTTGGGGGTTGACCGAACTGCTGCCACTGCTACCGCTGTCGGAGGAGGCAGCAACAGACGCGCTGGTCTTCACTGCGAACGGGTCTTCTTCTCCGAACTTGCGGAATGAGGAGTAGGGCACCTCTTCACGGATCACTTCGCGGCCGTTGTGAATCCATCGCTCGACATCGGTTGTCCATACACCAACATCGTCTCTGGAAAGGTGGTAAATGTTCATGCCTGCGATTCGATGCCAGTCCGAGCGGGACTTTGGCATGGAGTATTTAAGCGACAGGGAACCTGGGTTATGGATCTCGATGGGGATCTTCGCGGGGTTCGGGTCAGAGGCGGGAGGTTCAACCTCGAGAATCTGGCTGAACGCCTGATGGTCGTGACCGTGACAGATCATATGGGGCTTGACCTGAGCGCTGTCAAGGATCTGCATCAACCTGAAGTTGTTGTCTGCACCGTGGTAGGGGTGAACCTTGCTGTAGTCCTTTCCGTTACGGTCGAGGACTGGGTAGTGAGTCGCAAGAATGACGTACTTGTTTAGGAAGTTAAGGCAGTCCTGAGGCGCGCGCAGGTAACGAACGCGCTCTGTGAGGGGCGGATACACTCGAGGAGGATACTGCTCGTGCTCAGGTGTGAGTGTGACACCCAGCTTCTTGAGGAGGTTCTTGTGGTAGTGGCCGCGGCTCCAGAGAATGTTCGGCACTGCCGAGTCAATTCCGAGGATGTACAGGTCCTTGTAGGAAAACACTGGCAAGAGTGAGTTGTGGATCGAATCGACCATGGTGACACCCATCCATGGGCCAAAGTGCTTGCGCATCTCTGTTATGTGACTGCGCGTGTACTTGTCGTGATTGCCTGGGATAATGAACGTCGGAAAGTTGTCTAGGATTGGTCGCAGAGCCAGTTTCGCCGCGGCGAATTCGCTCGGCAGAGAGGTGTACGTCAGGTCACCTGTAATCATGACTACATCGGGCTTGAGCTCAACCAGCTTGTCTAGCATTTGCTGACGCGTCTCTGGACAGAACATGTCGGTTCGACCACCATACTTGAGGTTGGCGTAGGCCAGCATCCTGCGTCCTAGAAGCAACTTCCATTCGGGAGGCTCTTCCTGGATCCAGTGCAGGTCTGTGATGTGTGCTACTCGCAGACTAGTGGGCGGGGGGTAGTGTGACAGGCCTGGGTAGCGTCGGAACGCCGGGGTATCGTTCAGTTTCCGCTGGACACCTCTCGCAAGTCGTTTGAGGAAGCTCATGAGGAGACGTTGTTCTGGTCGATTTCACTGACTTTCCGGGGGGATGTGTGAAGAAGGCGCACAGAAGGTATGGATAGCTTGGTGTTACTTCCGATTCGCACTACTTGAACACTGCTCTTTGCGCTTGGTGCTGAGCTTGCTCAGTGCGTAGCAACGTCGGATATGTGAGCTTTTCGAGCGCTGCCTTTCTGGGTCAAATGTCTCGCGTTCGGCGAGTTATTCCGAGACTAGAAGTTACTACCCGTATTACTCGCGCGATATTCTATCGATAGACCCTATAACTAGGCTAAGATCTGTTGCACTCCGGGCGGTTTTCCTAACCTAGAGTGGCTTCGGACTTGACGGATTTTCCCTTCCTTCGCTGCGAGATCACTGGTGTGTAGAAGCGGCGTGGCGCATGAGTGAGGGCAAAGAACGTAGACCATGGGTATCTAACATTTGCGCTCTGTGACATAGTCAACTGAACTCTACCATTGCCGCTCAGCACCTCGGACCAAAGTCGGAAATCAAACTTTATTTCAGGTCGAATACGAGTGCAAAATCACGGAAGTTACACGTTAAACCGGACAAGACAAACATTGTATTCGATTCATAATGCTCTCACGACTCGTCGCGAGGTTGCGTGGGACCAAAGACGTCCTCAACCCAGCCGCAAATGAGGGCCTAAAGCAAACCTCGGAAATCCTCTCTCAGTCCGGGTCACAATCTGTGCCCGGCGCGACGCAGGAGCAGTCCCAGACGGGAACCGGTGAGAACCAGAAAGGCGTGCTTGGCTCTCTGTTTGCTTCCACAGGGTCAGCACTGAGCAGTGCGGGTCCGAGAGTCAACCCCAAGTTCCTCCCCAGTCCTGAAGAACTCGGGAGGATGAAGGAGATGGAGAAGCTGATGGAGGAGATGAACCAGAAAGACGAGAAGCTGATCCAGGCGATGTATCAGCAGAAACTCGCATGGGGTGAACGACCACCTGTACTCACCGAGGAGACGTGGGTAAATGATACAATGTATGCACCCAAGCCTTCGAGCAGTCATGTCATTGCGCCACCGCTGTCGCTGCGACGAGGTGGGCTGCTCAGGGGTAAGGTGGTCAAACCTAGAGGCAAACTCGACGCACAAGACATCATCAACGTGCTTACGGCGCTTGAGGGCCCTGTCCGTCTGCTTGATCAGGAGAACAATGCAACGAGTACGGCAGAGTTACGCCAACATCTGGAGAGGTTCGTGAAGCAATACTCGCTTGCACCGGAGCATATGGGGCGACCCAATGAAGGTGTTATTATGGCGTCTGAGCTCACAAAACAAGCCGCTAACGAAGGTGCGAGGAGTGCTGGAGAAACCGGCGAACCAACGGAGGCTGAGAAGGCGCGCCTTAGGTTCGAGAGCGAAAGCCAGCTCACAGGATACGGTCTTGCAGAGCGTCGAACAAATTCGGGCCTTCAATCAGTCAGCAGAGAAGGCGGTTCCAAGACAGGCTCTGAAACTTCCACAGTCACTCCACAGTCCGAGACTCCTGATGCCTCATCCGGAGCATCCAATCCAGAGCTGCTGAAGCATACTGTTGGGGTTACCGTCGAGGTTGCTACGGACATGCTCGAAGAAGAAACCAAGTTCATGAGGTATGGACGTGATGGCAAGATTGTAGATGAAACGCCGTTTGTCTCCAATTTCCACTTGGTCGCGACTGTGCCGGATGCGGACAAAGGGGTTCCAAACTTGAGTGCTGTAGACCAAACTAGTACCGAGGATGCTGCACGAGATCCACACCGAATTCTCTTGAACGCTGTGCGCCACTTGCGGGTACCGTACGTCTACCGAGATCTTCGTGTAAGTGGCATGATGCGAGGACCACACGCAGTCTGGAGTGAAGAAAATGTGCCTGACCATGTCCTCTTCCCTGACGGGCCCACTTCGTCGAAGGCTACGATCGAACGTCTTGGTGTTTCCAATTTGGCCGCAACTCTGCTGGAGGCAAAGAAAGCCGAGAAGGAAGCAGAGCGGGCGCGTGCGGTTGCTCAGCAGCGAGCCCTAGCAGCAGAGAATGCACGCCTACTAGAGTTACGTGAACGACAAATCAAGCACAGTTTGATCATGCGAGGCATGAGCCCTGAGCAGGCGGACGAGGAGGCCAAGCGACAGGCCCAAGAGGAAACTTCCCATGGTTCTGTTCGTGCCGCGATGCAAGGCCATGTGGATATGCAGGCAAAAATTGAACAACATTTGAAAGCCTCAGCCCAGAAGCCCTCTGCAGGACAGAGCTCACCGCAGGCAAACCAATCTCCTCCTCGTTCTGCTACTCCTCTTTCTCCTCCTCCTGCTCCCAACAGCTCCTCTGCTCCTGCAGATGTTCAGTCACAAGGGTATAAACCGTCGCCTGCCGCACAACGCGCCATCGAGCGAATGAAGCGCGAAGCCGCGATGCGCAAAGCTGGCGTCGTTCCTGAAATCGAAAGCATTTGGGGAGGACTGCCTAATATTCCTGGTACCAAGCACCAGCAGCTGAAAGACCAATCGCAACCCTCACTGCCGAGGATCAACAACCTCTGGGAGTGACCAGTCTTGGCTATATTAGTATACCTAATACAAGAGGAAGTTTATTGTATATATGTACATCTTGCGGATTTCATTCGATGTTAGTGCCCTACTTCGCGAGCTTACCGAATATTGCATCCAGCATCTTGTTTGCCTTGACTTTTGCTGTTTTCTCCGAATCGTTGGCAACGGAGACCTTCGCTGTGGCCTTGGTAGAGAGAACCCCAGATCCATCCTGCTTCAGACGCTTTAGTTGACCGAGAGGGTCGAGCGCCTTGCTTTGTGGGGTATTGTGTAGTTTGCTACTTGCTTTCTCAGCTCGCTTCTCATCTCCCTTCTCAAGCTCAGTTCGTATCCGCGGCTTTCCTAGGAGAGATGCATCGATCGATGATGTGTCAGACGTTGGCGATGGGACAGTGGGTTGGACCCTGGGCTTCGCTAGGAGCACAGCGGCGCTCGATTGAAACGTCTTCGGCAGACTAGGGGTAACTTTCACGTGAGATGTGGGTGGTAAAGCGCGTACACGCCGTTGAGACTCATCGTCACTGCTGCTTGAGGACTCCTCTGCAGCAAGCAATGTTCCAACCTGCGACTTCTGTACTGTAAGTCCCCTTGGTGGGGCTGGTTTGCTTGGCTCAGCTTTAGTTGATTGAGCAGATGGAAGTAGTGACACACTGTTTGACATCTTCTTCCTTTGGGCCTCCTGTTGAGTGACTGGTCGAGATGCAGAGGCATCTGACTGAGGTAAAGGCATGCCGGTGTTGAGACACATTATCAGTTGCCTCACCTCATCCTGCCGCTTGAGCTCGGATTCTTGCGAGCCCAACGCCTGACTGAGCAAGTCAGCGACTTCATCACAGGTGTCCCAGAGCGGAGTCGCGAAGCGTCCCGTCTTGTCTGTCTGTAGGAACTGTATATCCCTATCCTGCCTCAGCAAGGACGAGACCAAGTCATACACGAAGGCCGTTCCAGGCCTCAGTGCCTCTGTCGCGGCTCGAAGCGGCGCAAGCACGTGCATAATGGTGGATAAAATCGACTTGCTCAGGGCATACAACCGTGAGAAGGCTGCATGCGTGAGTACTGTGATAGGCACATGGTGCGAAAGCGCGAGCATTCCCAGCACACTCCGGTTGCCTCTGACAAGTGCGGCCATGAGTGCGCGCAGGGCCTCCTGCGCAATGTCAAGTACACTCACGCTGTAGTCTAAATCGTCCTGCGCGAAGGTCGCCTCGGTGAGCTCCTTGTACCGCACCCGCATCACGAGTCGGTACACCCTCCTCAGGTGGTGGAACTGGGCCATTCTGCGGTGCTGCGATTTGTGGCGTACGATGAGGCGCTTAAGGAGGTTAACCTCTGACCACCAATGCGGCGCATGTGACTTCAAGAAGCGCTGCAGCTCATCCAGCTTGTCAGAGTCTAACATCACTTTCACCTGACTCTGCAAGCGGAGTTCAATCGCAACATTCACTTTGTCAGTCGTGCGAGATCTCGAGATCCCCGGAGTGATCAAGTGTGTTATATAGTGCAGTCGATATATGTCGCTGCCCTTTCAATGATGTTATTTTATTCCGTCGAATGCGCAACTGAATCGGGAGATACAATATACAAACCATCATCTGAGACTAAATGACGAATTTGGTCCAACATGTATGTGCCACCTCTCTAGACTTGTCCGAGATAGTTACGGATACTGACGACAGAAATAAGTTTATACTTACTGTTTAGGGTATTTGACGCTATTTAATCATGCACGGACGTCCTCGAACTGCGCCCAAGGCGCTGACCCCTGAACAACAGGCCAAGCTCGAAAACTACATCAAGCACAAAGCGATGGTCCTCGCGGCGAGGAAGAAGAATATGTACACCCCAGCTACTGCAGCCTTGACAGCGGGCATCATCAAAATCAATCCAGACTTCTACACGGTGTTCAACTTCAGGAAGGAGATCGTCCTCGACATGATCGCCAAGTCACCAGAACGTAAGGCAGAGATCCTTAAAGAGGAGTTGGAGACTATGACACAAGCGCTTCTGCAGCAACCCAAGTCGTACTATGTTTGGCATCATCGCGTGTGGGTTATGGAGCAGGGATATGACGACTATTTGGCTGAACTCGAAAACTGTGCGAAGTTCCTCAAGATGGATCCTAGAAACTTCCACTGCTGGCGACATCGACACGATGTTGCTCGTCTGGCGCTCGAAAAAGGACTGATCACACTCCAGGACGAACTGAACTTCACACACGAGAAGATCGTAGAGAACTTTTCGAATTATTCAGCCTGGCACTACCGATCGGTCGTTCTACTTAAGATCCAGTCACAGGCCGCTCAACAGGCAAATGCCGATGCAGCCGAAGCCGAGGAAAAGCACCAGAGTCCCGAAGCAGTATCAGAGACTTCTAAGCAGGACGAGACCAAACTGTCCCCCATCAAGCACTGGGAAAAACTACTGCGTGATGAGCTCAAGCTGGTTGGCTCTGCAATTGGAATGGAGCCCAACGATCAGTCTGTTTGGCTCTATCATCGATGGCTTGTGGCGCAAATTCTTGCTACGCCATCTTCGACGGTTTCGCATTTGCCCGAGATCGACGCAAGCGAGGGGCGCCAAATGGGCGCTGAGATCTCTAGTTCGCAGAAGATGCTCAATCCTCTGTCAATCCTCCCCACCATCACGCTCGAGAAACCCTCACTTGACCCCAAACAAGAGGCCAACCCGGATTCTACAGGTCGAGAGCACGTCTTTACCCTTCCCCTGGATATCCAGCTCGAACTGATTGAACAAGAAATTGCCTTCCTCCGAGATAAGATGCTAGCGCTTGAGCCCAACTCCCGCTGGATTCTAAATTCGGTCGCAATCCTCTATGCTGCTCGATACACCATTCAGTACAAGTTGGAGCACTCCAAGTCCTCTTCTGACACGACACAGATCGACGCCCTGCGTGACACCACCAAGCAGCAGATCGGGGAGATCTTCGCCCGTTTGGCCGAGTTGGATCCCTTCCGAGTCAACTACTACTTGTATGTGAAGAAGTCTATCCTGTCCCAGGTGTCAGCAACCTCTGCGTAGGAGGAGGAGGGGAGTCTCTTCCAAAGCGAGCAATGAGCAAGCCAGTTGTATGAATACACCTGCCCTCCTAAGACTGAGTCATAGGCATTATTTCGCAATTGTGCAGATAACATCACGCAGATCACGCAGATCATGCAGTACGCATATGGCTCGGATAAAGCAAGGGCCAAGGGAACGTGACCATGGTCACTCTTCCTCGTCATCAGTTCCATCCAATTTTTCTGCCGACGTAAATTTCTCCAGCAACCGCTGCTGGAATTGTGGTGAGAAAATGTTTTCAAGGCTTGAAAATCTCGCGATTGGGGTTGCATTTGCGCGCATTGAGGGTGACTGCGGCGTATCAGAACTGCGTTTAATAATAGAACACTGCGTAACTCCCACCATGATACCACTACGATCCCTAAGCAGTGACTGCGACACCGAATACTCCTTGGAAAAACTTTTGGGTCAACCTGCTTCCCTCCGTGAAGGACACTCGGACTCCTGCGTTGCGACTCATCCTGGCACGACCTGCCTACACCTGACCTGTAGAACTCGCATCGCCCCGTTCTGTCGCACCCTACCTGGCATCACGGCAGAATACTCTACGCAACGTGAGTTAGACTCAAGTAACCCAGTTGGAACTCAACAGAAACTCAGAAGAGACTTGTATAGAACCTCTCGAGAGATCGACTTACACAAGATCAAAATGGACTCAGCCTCACAAGATATGATGATGATGAGTGCCGGTAACCACGGCCAAGTTGAAGACGCTATGGCCACCCATGGTTATACTCACAGCGAGTCCATCATGGGCATCAACCCCAATAAGTGCGACCCCGCGGCGTGCGCCACCGAAGACGTCGAGGCTCTGGAGTCAGCTGAGAGCGCTGAGGCTGAGGAGGCCACTGCAACCACCGAGGACGGTGAGCCTATCGATGAGGCCGCCATTGAGGCCGCAATCCAGTACGCCATCGCAAACGGTGAGCGCGTTCGCAAGATTGGCCCTTGGATCATCGGTGAGACCCTGGGTGAGGGTGGCTTCTCCAAAGTGCGCGTGGGTACCCACGAGCGCATTGGTAAGCGTGTCGCCTTGAAGCTCCTGAAGTCCGACGCACTCAAGGCTTCTGCTGATATCAACAAGCAGGTCCGTGCAGAAATCAACGCACTGTCCAAGCTGGACAACCCACACGTTACCAAGCTTTACGGTGTTGACTGGAACGCCAAGTACGAGAAGCGCAATGGCACCGTTGTTGAGGTTATTCTCGTTGTACTTGAGCTTGTCACGGGTGGTGAACTCTTCGAGTTCTTGTCCGCAACGGGCTGCTTTGAGGAGGGTATCGCACGTACTTATTTCCACCAGATGGTGCAGGCTGTGGCCTATTGCCACAGCCAGAACATCGTGCACCGTGATCTCAAACCTGAGAACATCCTGCTCGGTGCTGATTTCACGCTAAAGCTGGCAGATTTCGGTTTCGCCGCAGCGCTGCAGAGGAGCAATCCTCTGATGTACACGAACTGCGGTACACCCACTTACATGGCCCCTGAGATGCTAACCCGTGGTCGAGGTTACGACCCCACCGCCACGGATGTTTGGGCTTTGGGTGTGATTCTGTTCATCATGCTGGCAGGTTTCCCACCTTTCCAGCAGCCCTCCAATTCGGACTGGTGGTTCGCCAAGCTGGCTCAGAACAAGCACTCCTTGTTCTGGCAGGCTCACCTGCGTAACGCATACTTCACCGAGTCCGCGAAGGATCTGATCAACAAGATGCTGTGCGTTGACCCCAGTCAGCGCATCACGCTGGAGGGCATCATGCGCCATGAGTGGTTCAACGAGCCGACAATTCCAATCGCCACCGTCCAGAACGAACTTGCACGCCGCAAGCAGCGTGTCGATGAGGCTCGTGAGCGAAAAGAACAAGAACGACGACAAGCACGAATGCAACAAGGAGCGACTTCGGGAGAGTCCATCATTTCCGAGACCTATCGAAGTGACGACGATTTACCTGACATTCTACCCTCGCTTCATTACCTATCAAGCCAGCAGGAAGTTCAGCAGCGGGACCAGACTCAGCCAGAATCCAATCAACTCGCATCGGCTGAGGAGGCCATCGCTGCAGCATTCAGCCAGCTCGAGGTAAAGGAGAGCTCAGAATTGGAGTCCACCGCGGATTCCACTCAGGATTCACAACAGCAACTCATTCGAACTGAAACCACTGAGCCTTCGCGACCAGCACCCAAGATCGGTCTCGCTTCGGCCGTTGCATGCCACACCCAATTCCACTCCCGACAATCTCCTCTCGATACCTACGACCAGATCGCAGATCTGCTTCATCGAGTTGGCGCATCCGTAACTGGTGACCGCGCGAACTACCGAATGCAGGCTACGTTCAACACTCAGCGTGGAGGCGTAACGATCGCGATCAACGTATATTCTCCCGATTCCGAAGAGACTCAGGGTAGTGATGTTCGCATTCGTCGTTTCTCAGGAGACTCCATGGTCTTCCGATCCATCTACGCTCGTCTTCACGACGCATTGAGGAAACGCAAGGTTGCTGAATAGTAACCCGTTTCAGTCCTTAAAGTTCGATTTCATGTACGCCCACCAAACGAAAAGCACAAACAAAGCAACACAATCAATAACCACACCACAGAACAACGGCCGCGTCGTTTAGGCGGCTCTGGTGTTATTTCCTCTTCATGTAATGTCTAATCCATAGTTCAGGGCTGTGTCTGCAGCCTTTCTAGTCTTTCTCACCCCCAGAATCACTGTCAAAGTGCCATCACGAAGAGTACTGTAAAGCATGTAAAGCGTAATAAAATCACACCGTTTCCCCACTGCAAATGAGCTTGAGTAGCATCCAATTGGCTGTATGTATTCGAATGCTGAAAAGCGTCACATGATGAACCGAAACTGTACGATAACGAATGCAACGAGGAAAGGCAAAGTAAAGATAAGAGACCGGTCAAACGGACAACGGGGAGAACACCACACGCCATGCGTGCAGTGGGTGACTGAGTTGTGTTAGCCGAACGTAATATCCAGAACAGGCAGAACTGCGCGGTGGAAGTGGGGTTAACCACATCGGGCTGTTTGCGGCTTGAGCAGCTGCTTCGGCAGGCTTGCTGGGATGAACGCTGCGAGAAAAAAGGTAATGGAAGCAGATGTGTAATACGGCAACCTGGCCCCACGATTGCTTGTGGTGAGCTCCTGAATACACTGATGTAAGGGAGCTCTCCGGGATATGGGAACCCTGACTTGGGCTGAGAAAAGGATAAAAGACAAAGTTGCTGAGGCCATCATTCGGAACCCGAGGTCCGAATGCGAAAACTAGCGACAAATGAGATGATACTGAGGCCGTCGGGAACCCATGAACTCACATGAGCTCGGAAATAGCCATCTATTATACTCGCTCTTGCTTGGTCAAATCAATGATGTACTGGCATGCCGCTGCAACGTTATTGAATACCGGAACGCGATGAGTGCGGGCAACCTCTGCCAAATAGGCTCGGCCACGGTTGAGATCCTGACACTCGCGTTCAGAGACTCGGTGACCGTCAATCACTGCATCCTTCGGGACGTTCTCTAGGACCAGAACGACTTGACGTCCTTCAGATATTAGGTTGGATGCTTCAACGAGTGATGCCACAGCACGCGTCGATCCATCAATCACAAAAAGGAGGGTTGGACACCATGCTTTCATCAGTGTCTCAAGCGGAACCAGAGGCTCAATCCATCGTGAAACCTGAGGATTGTAGTAGGTAACATTGGCCTCTTCGAACAAGGGAATGGCGACGTCTTGTCTCCACACGGTGGAGCCGCAAACACCACCCAAGAAAACGCGAGGCGCAATCGGGTCAGTAACGGGCGAATTTGCGTTGTTCAGTGTAAAAGCATTGACTTTGCTGACGACACCGGCAGCGAATCTGGTACTCGAAGAACTCGGCGAACTCATTGAAGGAATCTGAAGATTCGCCACCTTGGGTGTTTGCAGTAGGCATGGGTTGCTGCCGCGGGGGCGGAACTGGAGGCTGGCTGTTCGCCCTTGCTCACTGGTTGTGGAACTTGGCTCGGGTTTGAAATCAAGAGGACTGTGTGGTATGGCCAAGGCTTTCAGGTGTGCGGCCCGATTCGGAGTGAAGGAGACCGTGTCCGACGGCTCAATTCGAGAGCCTTTACGATTCTCTTCTGGCGACTGAAGCTGGCGATCTTCTTCCCCAGCACTCTCTGGATGTGCGTAAAGGTGGCTTCTCGGTCGCAGCGGTGGAGTGACGAATGCCACGGGACCGTCGGTGGTGGCTGATTGGTTCTCCAAGGCAACCTGCTCGCCAGCGGCAGGAGCTGTCGCTCCTTCTGCCCCTTCCTCTGCTTGACCCTCTGCCTTGGAAGTATCGTGGTTGCCCGATCTGTTATGTTGAAGCACTGGTGGAGCAATATGAATCGAGTTGATGGGATGAGCACGCAGAGTATCCAAGCTTGGGTTTGAATCCCCACCTTCTGTGCCATCCATGCCATCTGCTAACCCTTGTTTCGATAGAATTAACGTGCGCATTCTTGGGTCGAAGGCAGCTTGGAAGTCATGCAAGGTAAAACTCTGATTACGATTGATTGCACGGAGCGTTTTAGCTCTTGGGACTGACGAGACAGGCCGCGACGCAGATGCAGTTGCCGGTCGCACGTTTGGAGCATTCGTGGAAGTGGAGGACGACGCACTTGTTGGCGATTGACTCGGGGTTAACTCCAATGGTTGCTGAGGGGGTACGTTATTGGGTGGATTGGAAGGGTCTTGGTACTGAGATTCCGCTGCAGCTGGTTCGGATGAATCCCGAGCCGATTCGATGTGACCACGTTCTTGTTCCATAGCTTTGGCCTCGACAGGTGACGCTTGAGGACTCTGACCAGGCTCCGGTGTGCCTGTGCCTGTGCCTGTGCCTGTGCCTGCCGCGGAAACCTCTTGCGCAGGTTCAGCATCCTCTTCTTGTCCCACATCAATCAGGCCCAAAGCTGTTAGAATCGCCGCATGTGAGCTTGGGGCAAGCTTTAGGTGCTCAAAGAAGGCAATAAAATGTGAGGAGTCAATAGGCTGTTGGTGATGAGATCGTCGCTTTGGCTTCTTCGGTTCCTTGCCAGCAGTACCTGGGCCTGACTGCTCTGTGTCGCTGAGAGCATCTGAGTCCTCACTCAGGTCTGATTCTGCCGAGCCAGCGTCGCTTTCTACAGGATCGGCCTCAGCAGGGGTGTCGGGGATGTTTGCGAACTTTTTCACCGCATCATAAAGCGCGCGCAACGAAGACAGCATTGCTCGCTCTGACGCAAAGCGGGCATATGCAGACTTGGTCTCTTGCAGCTGTCTGCGTATCCTTGCCTTGGTTCCACCGGATCTCAGAAGAGAGGTGTCATGGAGCGAGTGCATGCTGCCACTGGGCGTCCCGGGCAAGCTTCGGGGAGACGAAAACACTTCGTAGGCTGCCATTGGGTCTGCATAGCTGTACGGCTGGTGCAATTCCAGGTGTGTTGGGGCAACTAGGGGATGCATGCCCGTGGAGTATTCCGCTGGAGGCGCTGGAGATGCTACCGTGTCCGACTCAACGACGATTGGATCCGTGCCCTCATCCACACTCGTAGCGGTATTAGTTTGGCTTGACTTACTCTCCTTTCCTACGCCTTCCTGACGAACGCTGGGGCGCAGTCGCAGCATCCACTCGATCGCGGTCAGTGCGGCTTTGTAGGCAGGTGGGTGCAGAAGGCTCGACAACTTGGAACTACCTGTTCGGGGGCTTACTGTTCTCGGCTCTTGCTGACTTGAAGTGGGACACCTACTGTCACTGGGGTCCTGTTTGGATTTCACACCCTCGCTCACTGAATCAATCTGAACAGCCGTGTGCGTTCCCTGCTTAGGCTCATTCGAGTCTTGTGAACCCTCTGAGCCACGCGACCGAGTTACCAAGTGCTCAACGATTTTGTTGGCTAGGGCGGTCGCGGCGCCTGCAACGGCGGCTTTAAATATCAGCTGGAAACAGTGAGGATGTTTGTAGACGGCCCGTCGGATTGCATCGGCGTGGTGAACCGAGACCATGTCGCGCTCGGTGCCCTTATCCGTCCCACAGACACCCGCGATGGCTTTCGTTTCTTCCAGACTCGTGGAGTGACTGGTCATGTTTTGCGGGTGTGACAAGACTGCGTGGAGAATTAAAATGAGCCAGGGTGTAGAACTCTACTATAGCTATTGGGTCACGTGTACTATAGTCCTCTACACTTGGCCTGTCCCGAGAAGTTTCTCGTTATTTCTTATTCGTTTGCCACTGAGATTCTTCTTCGAGGGAGCCAAATTCAGGCCAGGACGGATGAGGGTCCGTCCCATCCGTCCTGGCCCGAAAAGCTTCGCCCGATTCAAAGCTCTCACACACATTGTCGCATTGCGTTTATCTCAGGTGTGGAAAACGCACTGGGAAAAAGACTCTATTATATTGCATCAGAATAGGCTCGTCTGTCGAAATACTTAGATATACTCCCCCTTATCTACCCTTCCGATCTAGATCCCCTGTCCTTGAGCCATCCTAAGGTGAAGGAATCTCCTGAACTGCACCAGTTTTTGTAGCTTTTACGAGCAGAGCAGCTGTTGTTTCCCACCCGTACGCGTTATCTGGCCGAGTCACATCCGATCACATGTCTGACGACTTTGTGGAAGAGCTCGACTTCACGGAGGAGCCAATTGTACAGCCCGAACCCGTCGCGGAGCAGGCCAAGCCGGCTGTGGGCCTCGATCAGCACGAGCAAGCACACGAGATTCCTCCAACAGCACACAGCGCAGATACCCAGGAGCAGCTGGATGCGGTGTCCCGGCCTGCGCATGACGGGGATGAGGCTCAAGCCTCGGCAGAGTCGCGACACCAACTGACCATTGTGAAGCCAGTAGCAAAGCAGGACACCACTCCTATCATGGTTGTCACAGCACCTGCTGCAGATGCAGAGGGAGGCCAGGTAGTGGTTGATTCTGAGGTCGCAACGTCACTCGCGTCTACCGTTGTTGCACCTAGGTCCATCACCATTCGAGGCCGAGGTGACGGCTCTAAGCGAGATGACTCGACAGCTGAGTACGAAACCGTTGATAGCGCGCCATCTAGCCGACCGGGGTACAAGACGACGAAACTGAACCTCGACGAGGGTATTGACACCGGCGATGCACAGAGGTCGGTAGAAGGTTGGGTGCTTTTTGTTACAGGCATCCATCCTGAGGCGCAGGAGATGGATCTCAACGACGTTTTCAGTGAGTATGGTAGGGTGAAGAACCTGCACCTGAATCTCGATCGCCAGACGGGTCTATGCAAAGGCTACGCGCTGGTTGAATTCGAAACATACAAGGCGGCCTCAGAGGCCTTGGAGCAACTGAACGGTGCCACCCTACTGGATCAGGAGATTGAGGTCTCGTGGGCATTCAAGAAGCCGGCTAACAAGATGACGAAGGCTCGAGCTCGCTAAGCATCTTGGTATAACATTACATCAATGTATGTATGAAAGCGTAGAATAATAAACCGAAAAACCCAGGTTATCGGCATCTCAGACAGTGCAAGTCAGCAGTTGAAGTTTTCTTCGTAATACGTGGAAAATAAGAAGTCAAACTCCAGTGTAGAGCCTGCAGCGCATAGTTAAGGAGGTGAAGAGTGCGTGCGAGTTGTATTATCGGTATCCGATGAGCTTGCTGTCCCGAAGCGCGCCCTGAAACGCAGCCCCGTTCCGGTCCGAAAATTTCAAAACAGTCCATCCACACTGGGGGGGACTGAGGCAGGAGAGGGGAGATATTTTGTGAAAAACTGATGCAAAGCTGTGAAGTTTGCGGGGGTATTTGGGGTGCTTGGGATGAGTGCCCGAGGTGTTTCCCCCCAGCATTGCATGATCAATGTGTTTATCTCACACCATAATCTGTACAATTTTCACATACTTCACAGTCTAGTTCACAAATCATGGGCAAAAAGAAGAAGAAGGCACAGCAAGTCAACAACGAACCCGCGACTCAATCCTCCACGCCCTCTACACCGCCTCTGGCCGAACCCGACACGCCAGAGCCCGCACAGAATGACGCACAGTCGCCTGCCGAGCCTCTGGACACGCAGTCTCAAGTCCTAACCGCCGCTGACCCCCAGGAAGAGACCAAGACTGTTGTCGCTTCGGAGGCGACCGAGGCTGCTCCGGAAGCTGTTGCAGCAGAGGCAGCGGAGGAGAAGCAGGTCGACGCAGCAGAGGTCGTTGCAGTTGCTGGTGGTGACGAGGCTGCGGGAGAGCCTGTGGCAGATGCCTTGGCAGACGAAGAGGCTGGAGCGGACGAGATTCTCATCACCGAGGCAGCTGAACCAGCAGCGGAGGAGAACCAGCCCAGCACGGTTGACGAAGTGCAGCAGGAAGCATCGCCGGATCAGAGCACAAGTCTTCAGATCCAGTTGCCGCAGCCCGAGGTTGACTCTCAAGAGGCTGATCAAGCGGCCCAGAGCAGTAACAACGAGCAAGGCCCATCGATTCGCCGACTCAAGTTCGAGCAGAACGCGGACTCAGCTCCAGGCGTTGAGGAATGGACGCGCGAAGCCATCAATCCCGCATATACTCAACTTCTCCAGTGCCCATCGCTCATTGTCGCTGAGCACTGCGCTCTGGACCAAGTCAAGTCTGAGACCGAGGGCTTGCAGTTCACTGCGGTACCAGGTGTACATGCATTTGTAAGTGTCGTTGCGGGTATTGAGCACGGCTGGGCAAACGACGCACGCAAATCCTTCGTTACTCCTGCTCACCCCGCGGACGTGCTCCGATTCAAAGCAGCCAAAAGTGCTCAGGTGTTTAGGGCAGACGCACTCTATGCCGCTGGTAAGGGTGCAACAGCACAAATCTTTGCTGAACAGATTAAGCCTCTGCTGGACGAAGCGACAGCGCACCACGCAAGTGCGACCGTTCTCATCTCCGGTCCTTCTTTCGAGGATAAGCTTCAGCTCGCGATCGGCAAGGTCCCTTCGACGTCCTCAGCCGACGACAATGACTTCGATCCATCGCAGATGGGTATCGTTCCAGCAGCGGTCGCATACCTCGCAGAGTTTGTAGCTGAAAACGAGAAGCTCAAAGCACTTCATATTCCAAAGCTCTCTTTCGCGATGTTTGAAGTCTATGGTGATCGAGTGTATGATCTTACGCCCGCACGCAAGACAGCTCGCGTCCTGAAGGAGGGGTTGGTCACGGACAACGAGGGGCCTGCTGAGGTTCAGGAGCTCGCATGGGTTGAATCCCCGAAGGCTTTCCGTGAGTGCGTTCTCAATCGATCACGCCTTATCACAAATCTCAACAGCTCTGCGATCGTATTTAGCCTTGCAGTAGATGGGCAAGTTCGTCTTGCAGGACGCCCCTTCGCTCCACACCGAACCACGATCAATTTTGTGCTCCTTCCGTCGAGCCCTGAGCAGGATATTGCCACCTTGCCCATTGGCGAAGAAGCGGAACAGGTGTTGAAAACCACTCCACAATCTATGCGATTCAATGTCATGGCCAATATGGCCTTGGGAACAATTGATAAGCTGCTTTCGATCAATCAGAACCAACGCCTGGCTCAGGCTGGGCTCCCTAGTGAGTCATCTCTAGATTTATCTAAGGCTGACATCCAAGCCCTGTACAATTCGACAACGCTCACACGCATTCTCCGCAGCAGGTTGGGCGAACAAGGGTCATGCGTCTCTATCACCATGCTTCCGGCTGTCCCAACTAGTCCAAAGAAGGAGCCGATCAATGGAACCGCGGATTATCTCTGCTCTGCGCTGCAATATGCCAACCGTCGATATGTTGGTGCCCCACTTGCGGCGTACAACGAAGTCGCTGCAGAGAATGCAGTCCAACGTGCTCTTAGGGACGAGGTTGCCAAGGCGCCGTATTCAAAAGGCGCGCGTGCTCACGATGCGAAGGTAACCACGCTTCTCTTCTCTCCTAGCTACAGGTTTGGTTCTACCCTTGTCGACATGGTACAGGGTGAAGAGTTTGAGAATCCCGATTTCGGTAAGACGGTGAAGTCACCTCGAAGTGGAAACCGACGTGCCTCATGTGTCGTTGATGTTGCCGCGATGGCGCTTCTCCAGAGCACTCCAGTAGGGGCAAGCGCACCCCATTCAGCCGCTGCATCGTCAGATATGGTTTCAAAGTCGGCATTCGAGGGCTTGCAGAAGCTTCTTGCGGATGCAGAAGCCCGCGTTGAAGACCTGGAGGATGAGAACGTAATGCTGACATGCAAGAATGCCGACCTGACCAAGGAACGCGATAGTCTTCAGAGCGATCTCGACGCAACACGTCAACGAGAGCAAGACTTGCAGACCCGTTTGCAGGAGGCGGAGGCGCGAATCAGCCAACTCGTTAGTGAACTGGCGGCAGAGAAGGAGAAGAACGAGCGCGTTCAGGGATTATTGACCAATGAGATGACTCAATCTGGCAAATACTTCAAGAACCTCCAGGAATTCCAGAGCATTAGTTTTGCATGGCGATTATCACTCACAGAGTCGTTGGATCCTCTCCAACCTATGGCACACACGGTACCCTATCCTGCATTCCGCGTTTGCATTCGAAGCATCCACATCTCGGGTGCAAACTCGTTCAATCGCCCCACAATTTATGCCACTGTCGTCAATTCGCATGGTCACGCAGCGTCCGCGATGCTCACTGTGGAGGTACCTGAGAGCAAGTATAGCGATTCTATTCCTTTCAACAGAAATCTTCTGGTCGGTAAGCCCCAGTCGCCTGCTGAGCTTCAGGAGCTCAAGTCCGAGCAGTTTTACCTGTTCTTGGACTTCCGTCACTATAAGCCCGATGAGGGAGGCTACTTCTCATGCAAGACGTACACCTATCTGGATCTTACCGAACTCCTCGATCAGAGTGGTAACGTCCCCATCAGCAAGCGGGTGCCATTGCAAGGTCTCCAGAAGCCTGTTGATTTCACCCGTGCCACTGCAAAACCATTCAAGGCCTCGTTTGAAATTGAGGTGTATCCCAACTAAACTAAGGTTCCCGTGCTTCGCGTGAAAATAGCAGCTGTCAATTTCTGCATGAAACACGATGTCCGGCTATCCTGGATGTGTATGCTATTGACCTCTCTTTGTCATAAACAATCGCAGAACAACCTACAGTTATCAAAGTAAGGGTGTGTATGATGCGTGAGGGATCCGCAATCCCTCGAACATTCGACCTATTCTCTTAGTGTTGATTATAGAGCTTTGCATTCACATCGTCAAGGTAGGCCTTCATCTCAGCAAAGTCTTTGTAGAAGGCTTTCAGACGAACAACTCGGGGATCTGGAGCAACTTCGCCAGCCTCGTCTACTATTCGAAGACCAGTCAAAACGCGTTCTAAATCACGTAGCCGCGTTCGAAGAGCACGGATATCACTCTGGAAACCTTCACGATCAAGTCGGCGCTTCTCCTCACATGCCTTGAGCTTGGCCGTCGTTTGGGCCAAGCGGGCCTCTAAGTGCTTGATGCGCTTCTCATACAATTCGTGTGCTGCTTCATATTGACCTTTGATAATCGCGAGATCTTCTTCACTACCAAGCGCCTGCTTGCGGAACAGATGCACGAAGATCTCGCTCTCCTTCTGTCGTCGAAGGTCTCTTTGTTTTTCCTCCTCAAGCGCCTTTGCTAGTGCACGACGAGCCGCGTGAGCTTCCGCAGTCAATCGCACACACTCTTCTCGGAGCATTTTCTCCTGCTTCTGTGATTCTTGACGCAGATCGAGATAGTCTCGAGTTGTAGCGTGATGCAGCTCTACGAGGGCATCCAGCTCCTCACGCAGTTGAGAGACCACTCGTTTGTGCTGTTCCTCTCGTTCACGTGTTTCCGTTTCACGAATCAAGCGATCTTCGGTAAGAGCTCGCAGCTTTTGTTCAGCCAGTGCTGCGGTCTCATCCAGCTGGGTCCTTAGTGACTTGATGATCAATTTCAGAACGTCAACACTCTCGTTTGGCATGTAAATCGTCCTGACGACATTTCCACCGGCTGATCTCGGCCGTGCACTGGCTGGGACAACGGAGGTTGTTGTAGACGCAGGGCTGCTGCTCGCTGTCGTTCCCGCAATTCGATTCCTTGCATCTTCAATGACCTGCCTGCGCATGTTTGCATCCATCTCTCGATGGGGTGCAGGTGGATTCGCTTCCTCCGCACCTTTCTTGTCTGCAACTACATAGGAGCGGGTAACCTTACCGGGTCGGCAGTCTCGGAAATATGTTACTTCCTGACTCATCGGTTGCGTGAGCGCTAACAAATGCTGGATGCGTTTGCGGTCCTCCAGCTCTTGAATCCTCAGCTCGTCGTTCTCTGCAGCGAGCTTGAGTACTTGCTCACGTTCTTCGTAGAGGAAAATATGTGCGTCACTCAGAGCCTTCTGAAGCTCGGCAACTTGCTCATCCTTACGTGCCAGCTCCCATTTTAGCGCGAAGTACTGTTTCCGAGTTCCTTCTAAGTGTTCCATTCGCTCCAGCAGTTCTTTCCTTTCATTCTCGAAGTTATCTAGATACCATACAAGTACACGAAAGACGCAAAATGATTAGCACAGTTAGGGTCGACCATAGAAAACCCCGGTACTCGTACGCAGGCACACCCAGGGTGTAGCTAGGGTCTTAGTGCTTGCGACAGCTAATCGAGGGTTTAGATCTTGGTCGGCGGCATCAGAGCTTGTAGAACTGAACGGGATATAGCGGTGTAACTTACCTATGCGATAGCGATAATACTCAAACAAGTCCTTTTGTGCTGGAGTCAATCCCGCAAGCAGCTTGGGATCACTCTCCAAGGCTCGAATGTCCTCTGCAATAACTTTCCGCTCGGCATCGACGTTGATATTCGGTGTCTTTCCATCTTTTGTGAGGTTAATCTGCTCCGCCCCAACTATCGGCGTCGCGCCTGTCGCCGCATGCAATGCAGACGGCTTCGACATGTCGCGTCTCGACTCCCAGGCCCGATTCGAGTCGACAAATCCTAACAGTCAAATTTCGCGAGCGAAGTTCTAAGCGAAGATCTCGGCACACTGCCAGTGCTCGTGGGTGATACGTGAAAATCTAGAATATAATGGTCGGATGTACTGAATGTAATGAGTCGCAGTATACACCACTTGCGGTCTCGCCCAAAACGCGCAACGGAAAAATCTAGACTGATCGAACAAAACGTCAGATAACGGCTAACCCTGAAGAAATTGTTGCCATTCTCACGGACCCAATTGGACGCAGTCTGGGGGCTCAGCGCGGGCCGAGTCGAATAATAAGCAATAGAAGGTCGATTATACACATGACCTAAAACATAAACCATAATAAACATGCATGTGTACGTGTATGCGAGTGACGAGACCTTGAACCGAGTGACTAAGGATCATGATGATGATAACACGCGAAAGATGTGCAACTTGCTTCATGACGGTTACTGGGACACACACGACATCATAGTACAATGCAGGAAACGTGCGGAACGAATGGATTGTGATCGGGATAAGTGGGAAAGGGACAATACTGGTATGTGGTGAGAGGGTTGAATTAGTGAAGGTTGAGGACGACGCGGTTGGTGACCAGTCTCGAGAAGGCCGTGGCTGATTGATGACAGCAACGCTTTCTTGCTGTGAAGAACGAAGACACGCAAGAGCAGGCACCTATGAGGTTGAAACGTAGTAATCAAGATGCAGACTATTGGTCTACGTGCTACGTGCGGTACTTGTAATCTCATCTAACTGTACTCTAGAGTATGGTAGCACTTTCATTGTACCCGTATAGACTTAGGGTAAACGTTAACAAATCAAACACAAAGAGAATCTGAACATAATCATGGGAAACAAATCAACAAAGACTATCAATTGAGTCGAAACGAAGAACGAAGCGTAGGATGTGGCGGAAGTGAGAGAAGTTGGGGATAAGTGGGGCAAGTTACCGCGGATGAGGCGGATCGCATGGGGAGGACTATATAAACATGGGTTGAACAGGCTAAACAGTTGATTTAGGCAACGTTAATAATTGGGTAAACTGCAACCGTATGGATGTTGATATCGTCAAACATCACCGGAGTTTGGAGGCTAAACTAAAATAACCACGATTGCGATTTGTGATTTGCGGCTGGGTCACTATAGGTCAAATTAGGCAGTGGAGGTAAGATTCAACTTGGTAGCATCAAGATACCGCAGTAAATCATTCATCTGATTGTGATCGAATACCACGGGCATCCCAGGCTGAGACGCTAGAGTAGAATCATTGTGTGCTCGCGCGATGACTCGCATTGCCCTAAAAGCCATAAAGGGAAATAGGATCATCAAAACGAATGTGATAGGCCACGTGTAAATCGCCCCTTCTGACGCATCGATATGAGAGACATTTTTGAAGCTGTCGCGTGTAAGCGAATAGGCAACTCCGATTGATGCTTCAAAATCGCGATACGTTGCAAAAAGCAGGACTGGGGCGTAGAGGGTGGATAACAGAGTCGCTGGTTTCAGCAACCAAAATGGATACGATTTAAGCTGAGTCATGGGGACTAATGCCCACAACGTCAAAGAAGCAATAAAGGCTGCGACTAGAGTCGATGCAGCCAATTCCCAAGGGAACTCGACAAGATGGTTACCGTAATCGTCTGCTGAGGTAGAGGGAATCCATGGTACGATTTTGACAGGCAAGTGTTCATGATCGTTAGCATCGAGACTAGCTTCCTGTTCCTTATTCATAGATACAGGCTGGCCTGCGAGCGTGACACCCATGAATCCCGCACGGGATGGACCTGGAGGTATTGCGATTTTGTCGGTGTAGCAGTCAGCTGCGCAAACTAGCAGCGCTACCAGCGAAGAGAAAATCGCAATGAGGAGAGCAACCCGAGCAGCGCGGTTGGCTGGGCGTGCCAGCAAATAACCTCGTTGCATGAGAGGATCAACAAGCACGGGATCGTCTGTGTCACCCGAAAGCGCAGCCAAAAGGGCCTTTGCATTCGGGGTTCCATCGGGTAGAACAAGTCCCGCAGCTCGGAGGGTCTCGAAGGTAGTACCTGCTTCAAGAGAAGTCGATTTACGACTGTCCTTTTGCTTACGACTCGTGGCAGCGATCAAGGAATTAGTGCCAGACAATGCTGCCGAGGTAATCTTCGTGGCTGCTGCGAGCTCTTCCATGTTGACAGTTTCTGGTGTCGAGGCCGCGAGCTTAGCGGCAAAGTATCGTCTGTGGGGGCCACTAGGAATTGGAGTACGACCCATAATGACCTTCGATGATGCTATGGAAAAAGGTTCGCCGGCGGGTTCCACACGCAGCGTCAACTCGCTCTCATACGGAGGAGCCTTGCAGGTTGAACAACAACTAATTGTCCACGTCATGCAGCGCTTCCCACAACACGAGCAAGCGCCGAAACATGCAATCCAAAGACAAAAGTTAACGAGAAAAAGGGTTGCAGCAAATATAGCAAGTGCGAGCTTGAAGGTTCTTTCGTGCTTCCACGGAATCTCAAAGACCCTCGAATCACTTGTTCGCAGCTCGGTCTCACTCTGAATGAGCACAGCGTCCTGTGCACCTTTAGGAACATCGCCGAGACCGAAACAGTTGTCTGTTGGATAGATTGTGCAATCTGCTAGCATTGGAACGTCGTTGTTCTGGACCGCCGTATAACACGAACCAGCTGCCGAGACAAGGAACTCGCAAGTTGATCTGCACATACGGAGGTCCGTCGTTGACTGAGTGGGTCCACGCGCGTAGTAGTTTGAGTACGCTGAACACGTCGATGCACAGGCAATAGTCTTGAGGTCTGCTTCGCACGCGGGATACGCAGACGCGCCTGACCCGGCCACAAAGCTCTGCACATCGGCATCATCTTGAACAGAGCAGCACGTGCTATGCGAATATTCCTGGCAGTATGTCAAAGCCGTTGGCGTAGGGCGCTGTCCGGACGCACATTCCAATAGGGGATAGGCCTTAGTGAGTCTAAGCGGACCCGTGAGGACTAGTAGCAAGAAGAGAGCTCCCCAAAGCGTCGGTAGGCAGAGAAGGCTCCGCTTCATAAGGAAGGGATGCGGTTTTGCGAGGTGAACTAAACGGCAGGAGGAACGTCAGACAATGACAACAGGGCTAAGGCTGCTTGCCTGAGCGCGAGGACTCGACAAGCAACGCAGGTCTGATTGTTAGAGAAGCGCATGGGAGCGGGAGGGTGTGGGCAGACGGTGAGTCTATGGCTCGGGTCCAGTGTGTTATACGGAAAAGCGTATTCCAGCTCGGGCTCCCGTTGGGATATCGGGGTTTAAACATGGTCCGCGTGGTTGCACTAGAGCATTCAATCTAACCATGATGTTTTCCCCATGACACACTGCGCCACTGGCTATAATTCAGATATACACCGTGGTACTCTCAACCGACACAGAATAACGAATTTGCCGGGACCCGGCGGATGAGATAAGGGCAGGGGTGCTGGAATACGTTTGAAAACTGTCGAAAACCACAACAGTTGCGGGTTAAATGGCTGGTGTGACATTTGTGTACGCGGGTAACGGTGCGTGTATCGAGTGTGGAACCTTGTGACTATACTGCCGTGAGGCTTTTGACCCGCGCACATCACGTGTATATCTCAAAAATGACAGACTACTGATCCGTGGGAAAAAAGTAACTGTCGTTTTCCACCGAGTGTGTGTATTGAGGGGATGAGGAGTAGGTCAGAACTAACCCATGTTATGCCATGGTACGGCTTGGGTCTGCGTATCAATCGACCTTGTCCACAACACCACCTCTATCTCCAAATGCATGAATGGGGTGGGTATCCACCGTTCGATGCCACTTCTCTCGCACTGAGGCTGCTTCTCGAACAACACAACTGTACGCTCAATTGGAACCATGCCACGCTGCCTTGTATTATCATATAGTCCGCTGCCCTGACAACATGGACGGCGACGGTGAAGGCGAGGGCCTGGACGGCTTTCCCTCCGGATGGATGCCTCCGGATCATGTACGTTATTCGCTCAACTCTACGGTTGATTGTCGTGTCCGCAGACGAGGTCCTTACATGACGTGCTAACGAATGCAAGGCGTATCTGCTTATACCTCACTGCGCACGTCACATTCCTGACCTCACCTCCAACGTCCCTAATGCATATAGCCCCTGATGGAGCGCGTCCAAAAAGCCTTGCGCAAGCAGTTGATTGCCCAGGACGAACGCCTGACTCTTGAGTTGCGCCAAAAGACGAATGAACTTGAGACACTTAAAGAGCGACGTGAAGCGCTTGGTGTTGATCTCTATGGATTTCAGCAGGCACTCGCGAAGCTGCAGATGGCACTCGAAAAGAAGCACGACGAGTTGGCATTGACCGTTCAGAGCAAAGCACAAAACGAGGAAGAGGTCTCCAAGCTTGAGGCTAAGCTTGCTGAGAAACTCAAAACCAAGGCACGGGTTGTTGAACAGCGGAACAAAACTCAGGCGGAGCTCGACAAAGTCAAGCTCATGATTCAACAAACCGATGAGGTGAACCGCAACCTCGGCAGCGACTGGAGATCGAGAAAAGTAAGCAAGATGAACGAATCGCTCAACTTCAGGAGCAATCTAAGCGACTTCTGAACGAAATCGCCATTGTTCAAGCGCAACGCGATGCTCAGCATGAGGAATGTGAGGCCGCTCGAAGAACCGTTCAGGAAGCCACTGCAGAGCTTGAAGCCATTATCAAAACGAAAAAGGAGTACATGCTGCGATGGCGAACTGGCCTCGCCAACGTCGCTCAGCGTGAGAGTGCTTTGAAGGCCATCAACGAATCCATCGAGAGTACTGACGAGAAGATCCGTTTACAGGAGATTTCGGTGCGGGCACTTGAGGCGCGTATCCGTGAGCAGCGCGAACAGAATGATAGGATTGCGGCGTTACTGGCACGAAACGAAGCAGAGTTCAAGACCCTTGACGCTGTCTCGGAGCAAACTGCTGTCAAGCAAAGAGCTCTGCAGGATCGTCTCCGAATGCTTCGAGAGGATCTTGAAAATACTGATGCCATGCTACAGAGCATTCTCAAGGCACAGAAGGAACTGTCCATGCGTAACGATGAGCTCGAAAAGAATCACACGAAGCTTACTCAAGAGCTTCAGAAGCTTGATGATATGCTGTTGGAGACCTTGAGTAAGCAAAATACCCTCGAAAAGGGAGCTAGCAGCGTATACAAAGCAATGCTCCAACTCAAGCGTGAGATCCAAGCTAAAGAAGCCAAAATGGGTGAGATTCAGAACGAAGTCGCTCGTATCAAGGTAGATGCATTGAACACCGAGGCACACAACCAGGAGCTTACACAGATTCTCAAGTCTTATGATGCAGAGCTGAAGGAGAAGGACAGACTGATTGAGAAGTACGAAGTTGAGATCCGTCAGCGTCATGACAAGATCGACAAGAAGCAAGTGTACATCGCTCGACTGAACAAGAAGCTTGAACAGTTGCTTTCAAACAAGCGTGACGAGCACACAGGCCCTCTCGAAGCCACCATCCACAATATGCAGAAGGAGATAAGTCAGCTGAACCGCGAAAATGCCGAAAAGGAAAAACTCTGGATTCGTGCGCAAACTAAGCTTGTCTCGCTCACGCAGGAGACTGCAGAAGAACATGAGCACATCAAGGATCTTGATAGCAGGCAAACTGTCTTGCGCCAGAAGCAGCTGCGTGCACGTGCTCAGTTCGAGTCAGAAAATGCCGAAATCAAAGATCTCAAGAGACTCATTCGCAAGCTGCACAATGCTATGCGTAAGCTCAATGAGCTTATTAATGCGGCATGCGTCAAGGAAGCTCAGTTGGGCAACAACATCTATTGCAGCGAAGGTGAATTTGCCACAAAGCTCAAGGAACTTGAGCTTGAGTGCACTCAAATGGACGGCAATATCGCTCGTGTGAAAGCCGAGAAGGAAGAACTCCTCAATCAGATCGTTGAAATTGAAAAGCAAATCCTTCTCTGGGAGCGCAAGATCCAGCTCGAGAAGGAGACTCAGGAGGCGATCGATCCGGAGTACGGCAAGGCAGAAATCGCAGGTATGAAGAAGGAGATTCATCGCATGGAGCTACGATTGAACCAGCTTCAACGTGAGCAAGAGCGTATGATCGTCGAAATGGAAAAGGCGATTGGCAAGCGCGAAGTGATCCAGCTAGCAAGTTTGAACAATCTCCTTGGTAAAGGCAGCGATCCTAATCGCCCCACCCAAGCCGCGGTGCGAAAGGCTTTGAGCCAGCTGAAGGCTTCGCTTGAGCAAACTATCCGTGAAGCTCGCGCAATTGAGCAAGAGATTGTTAACCAAGAAAATCAATCACAAATTCTTCTGGATGAACTTCAGAGACAGCAGCAAATCTACAGCCAAGCTGAGGATGCAAGAAATGCGCTCCGTGAGGCGCTTGATGATGCATTCTTCGTCAAGCAGGTGAACTTTGAACACATCATGGTTGCTCAAAGGAAGGCGAAGCTGTACGAAGATGCAGCTAACAATAGGTTACGCGTCGGTGTACCCAAGGAAAAGCTGACTGAGGAGCTTGATAGGCAGCAACAAATGTATGATAATGTTCGCGTACTGCTTACGAAGCTCATGCAAGAGTTTCCGAAGTATGAGCAGTGGTTCAAACGCCTGCTGGATCTCAAGTCATAACCTGACTGAGAGTCCGGGTAACTACACCTGTGTAAATAAAGCACCCAACTATTCAATCGACGACATCCGTAAACTAACGTGTTCTGCTCTGCCAAGCGAAGCTGAGTTTTGCCTTTATGATATTCTAGTCCACAGCATCCGTACTGCATGTCTGGACTAAGGGGTGTCTCCATGCTGTTCTTGCCAGCTACTTCGGAATCCGAATTGATCGCTCACCTGCGAGACTCCCTGTGCCTGTGCACTGCGGCCGCTCTGAGGTCGTGCGATACCACCTGCATCGACACGTTGAGACGAGGCCAAAGGAATACCTGCTGCGAGTCTTTCAACACCGCTGAGTTGGGCACTTAGAATCGTCCGAATTGTGTCCTTACACCTTCTGAGCTCCTCGGCTACTGCGCTCATCACGGTGGTGGGTGCGAGCGGATCCACCTTCGCATGAGATGATTCGCTACCCAAGGTTAACGAAGCGCCTGCAGACGTCAACACAGACGGTTTTGCCGCCGACGATTGATCTGAGTGGCCGGCGCTCTCCGCGTCACTTGCTACACTGCTCGAAATGTTGGTGCCTGTCACTTGCTGCTTCGAGGTCAGTTGCCTTGCAGTTCCTAACTTTGTAGGATGGCTAATTCCTTTGGCAACCTGTCTGGCAATTTCGAGTCGCTGATCAAGAGCAATGAACGCTCGCTGCAGTTCGTCGGCTCGGAACTTTGTCTCTTTGAGATCATGCTGCGCTTGCTCGAGCATCTTTCGCTGCGATTGAAGCTGAGCCCCCAATTCGCGCACTTTTGCGCGCTCGCGCTCGAGCGCAATGCGGTCGCGATCAGACGCAGCCATGCTCTGCTCACGAAGCGATTCCAGCTGCCCATGTAGTTGCTGCTCCAAATCCTTTGCCGCAAGGATGCGCGATTCGTGATCGTGCAGCTCAGTTTCACGTTGCTGCTCGACGGCAGTAAGCGTCTGAGTCAGCTCATTGGCTCGGCGTCGCTCACGTTCAAGTTCGGATCTTAGTTCGTTACACTCACTCTGCAGCCGCTTAACTTCAGATTCAAGGCTAATGAGCAGGTCACGCTGCTCCAAGCTGGCTTTTTGCGTTCGTTGCCGAGCATCACGCTCCCAAGCTGCCGCATCAGCAAATAAAGCGAGTCGCGTCTCCGCAGTCAACAACGTGTTCTGAGCGATATCAGCCGCTTGCTTTGCTGCGCGTGCCTTCGCTAATTCGGCTGCAAGCGCGCGAACACTCTTGTCTACTGCGCGAGTTTGCTCATCCAGCCGTCGCTCCAGTGGCTGGAGGCGATTTTGGTATGTAGCGTACTCGCGCTCACGCTGACGTTCAAGGAGGGTGACTTTGTCAAGCAAAAGCTTAATATGCGCCTGCGCCGAGGCACGCTCCGAGTCCGTTTGCTCAAGGGTAGCTGTGAGTTCTTTGTTCTTAGCCTCAAGTTCGGCGATGCGACGATTAGCTACTTCCAGCTTGTCAGAGAGTTCTTCTTTCCCAATTTCGGTGATCGCAAGGTCATATACCACTTTATCGATCTCGGCTTGGAATGCTGTCTGTAATTGGGACAGGTTCGATGCTCCACCTGCTCCGCCATTGCCACCTGAAGCATTGTCGAGTAGCGCCTTGAGATGTGATCGTACGGTCAAGTATTCACTTGTCAACGCAGCTAGCGCATCTGCCGTATCATTCCCAGGGGAATCGCTTGTAATTGATCTCCAAATACGCGCAGCGCCATCACCCATACTCAGCGACCATACCGTTCGAACGGTTACAGTATCAACCTTCACCAAGTGGTTACAGAACTTGGTGTGGCCGTTCAGCGTTGTCACAAACTGCATAGTTTCCGCATCCCAAACATAAATACGTGGGTCTTGACCGCAAGACCATACGTGCGGTCCCATTGCAAGCAAATGCTGGATGCGGAGTCCCGGCGTGTCTGCACTGCGAATTGGAGTCAGCGTTGAGCCGAGGGTCCAGCTCGTAATGAGTCCGGTTTCAGTAGCTGTCCAGATCGTTCGTCCAGTCGTGATAATGCTCAGAACGGAACCTCTACCAATATTCACGCTCTGAAGGCATTCTCCCGTCCGCACATCCCATAGCTTGAGTGTTCCATCATCGGAGCCAGAGTAGAGGTACACCATGGAGGCAGCGGCCTCTGCAGTCGCCTCCAATTTCAGTGTCTCAAATTGAGTTCCATTCAAGTCCAGGAGGGATCCATCGCTCGTTGTGGCCACGGAGCCAGGGTTCTCCTGATTTCCCTGGGAACCTTGATTGCTCGGATCATCTACTCGTGAAAAGACATACTGGGCGCGCTGGAAATCACTTAGTGGAATGCCATGACCGATGGGTAGCAAACAACGGACACCATTTGTGTGGCCCACGAGGGACTTAAGGTACTTGCCTGACAAACTCCAAACATTGATTTGGAAATCGAGTGAGGCAGAAATAACGCAAACTGGTGTTCGAACGATGGCTGTGACGCAACCAACATGGATGTGCATTTGTTTAATAAGACGCCGCGTGGCAGCCTTGTAGATCAATATGACTCCCTTCTTTGTACCAGCCCAAACTGTCGGGAACGGGAAGCCAGCTACGGTTCCAAATCCTGTTTGCACTTGTGTGCCTAGAGATTGTTGCAACTGCTGCGCAGCAGCCTCAGCTGCCTGTTTATCCGAAGCGCCTCCAGCCACGGCGGCAAGTGCAGCCGCACTACCGCTGCCAGCATTGGCGGCTTGGGTTGCAGCAGTGTCAACGAGTGGCGTTGCAGGCACATAGCACAGCGCGGCCACAAGATCACCAGTGTTCAAGGTACCTACGAGCTGGCCCGTAGCCACATTGCGGATTACAATCGAGCCCGCGCGTTCGGCCGCCCAAATGTTCCCTTGTACAAACAGACCGCAGCGTAGTGGAGTAGAACCGATTGTCCCCAGAGCTTGGTGGCCCAGAGCAGGAAGGGCACTAGCTCCATCTGAAGGCGAACTATTGGCGCTAGACAATGTGCTGACACCATGCGCTTGTTCGCCGTTCGAAGAAGATAGCTTCGCTGAGCTACGTGACGTGCTTTTGGATTCAGATTTCGGCGCTCCACCTTTACGTGCAGCAGTATCGCTCGAGGATTTGGCGCTCGAGGACTTGGCGCTCGATGCCCCAGCTGATACATGAGAATCTTCCTTTCCAGCGGGTTGATTCGGTGAGGGCAGTAATGTTCCCGCTGGAATTATAGAACCCGATGACATCCCAACACCGGCTTTGCGCGGAGCCTCGAAAATACCAAACGTCTCACTCTTCTCTACACCCGTATCTGGGAAGAGAGGCTCATTCTCTCGAGGCACTCGAACTCGAGTCGTTGAGTGCTTCGATGACGAGGGCACTGTTGAGGGAGCAACAAAATGTATAGCGGACTTGGATTTGGATGAGGCGACATGTGTGTTGGAGGTCCCGTTCGGAGATCCGAGTGTACTTAGGCCTGGGCTCATAGGGCGCTCCGAGGATGGAGTACTCAGACCACGGGAGCTCAGGGTCGCGCGCCCAGGAGTTGAGGGTGTGTGAGGAGGTCGCAATGCTGTGATGTCGGCTTCTGGAGCACCTTCTTGTGTTGCACCTGTAGCCGTACCTCGCGATGATAGGCGCTTCAGCGACGGATCAGGTCGAGACGAAACGTCATTGACATCATCATTATCATTGTCGTCGTCATTCAAATCATCATCTGAATGCGAAGTACTCTCAACAGCATCACTCCCAGGAATACCTTTTGCCTTTGCAGCGACTTCTCGGTGACGCTTTGACAAGAGTTTCATGATTCTCGACACGTGCAAGGCGACTTCAGCAGCGGACTTTTCGGATGTGCTAGAGTCCTGATTAGCACCCGTGGCGGCTGATCCTGCTGTCTTACGGTCCATACTAATTTGAAGGCCTGGCATAGATGCTGTCAATCCCTTTGCAGCACCTGATGCGGAGCTCACCTCCACTGGGGGTTGGGGTACGCGTACGATTCTATATCCCGGAGGTAGTCGCGCCCGCAACCGCAGGATATCCTCAGCGTTCAGAATCGTGCGATCAGCTGCACTAGATGCCGATCCACTTGAGGAGTTTGAGCCATCTTTGTTCTGACCGTCTCCGACCTCTGATTTCTGCAACGTCCGATCGCCTGATGCAGTCACGAGTTGAATGTTCGCTGGAAGCGGATACGCTGGTGCAGCCTTCTCATTGCTAAGTTTGCGGGCGATTGTGACAGTCTCACAGTCTGTGGGCACGAGCTTTGCATAATTCGTTACGCCCGTGGCAACCACCGAGGGTGGTAGGGTCGTTCGACCGAGGGCTGCCTGGCACAGATCCTCTACTTGTCGTTCTGCACCAGGCGGTATATGGGTATGACGACGAGGATCCAACTGGTCATGCTCATTGAGAGAAGGGATGGGTGGCGCTAGATAGAAAGGTGCACCAATGTGACTGGCATGCGCGACTTCCGAGCGCGTTAGGAAGGGGAACATGTTCTTGAGATCCGCCTGGAGTTGGGTTGCGGTGCGTATCGACTGCGGGGAAAAAGGCTTTGGCTTCCGAATCGTCGTGCGTAGTGGCTCAGTTTGAGATGGATCTTTACCCACGGTGCCGGCGGGATCATCCTCCCATCTAGCGTGAGACACGGATGGAGATTCACCCCTGTGTCCGTTATCGGCATCATGGGACATTTCGCCAACGTTCTGGCAGTAACAGATGCGTATCGCTCAGAACCAAGCACGATACTGGCGTGATTTGGAGAGCCCCGTGTCCGAAGCTGGTCTGATTGCCTGTATCCCTGGCGCTGGCCGTGATTCGTGGGCCTGGAAGGAGAACCCTCCTGTTGAGCTACTGAATAAGTGGGAAAAGATAGGGTACACGGGAGGTTTTGTAAGTTTACAGCGAGTTATACTAACACACCTGGGCAGTACCATACGAATCATAACATAGACACACCCCGTCACTCACTCGCATATTGCCATTTCGTGCACCCTCCATTGTGCTTTTTTCAGTTTCTCAGACCTGCCGAGCCAGTTTTGAAATAGTTTCGCCTGCTTGTGAGCTGGGCTTTGGGAGTGCGTTTCGGCGCAGGGACAAGCAGAGTCTGCGACACACAAACGAGGGTGCACTGCCAGGCTGTAATATGCTACAGTTCTGAAGCATAATCGCTACCGCCGTTTATTAGGTTCAGTAGGGCACTGACACGCCCTCTCCTCTCCCCACTCGTCAATCCAGGGCAGTCTCCCTTATCACTACAACACCCATCACATCCCGCAGCGCGGGCGCCTAGCGCCCAATGGTAGAGTCAAGCGCACGCTTGACCCCTTGTCTGTATGTTTATTGTTGAGTTGGCCGGTATTCAGTCAGGATGGCGTTAATTAACGCCGAAATTGTTTTGGGTTTGATTTTGGGTTTGCTGAAGTTCAACTCGGATCGCAAAAAGCCGAAGGTTGCCCAATTTACTGAGCCTCCTGCTTCTTGGCCTTCTCCTTCTTGTCCTTCTTCTTCTCGTTGTCCTTGGAAGGAACGACGACACCACCACCAGCGATGGTGATCTTGTCGAAGAGCTTGGAGAGTTCCTCGTCCTGCTTGATAGCAATCTGGATGTGACGAGGGTTG
>Ga0180217_1000980_pt1 | contig 35306 bp, 40 predicted proteins | sample eDN3rd37CBELigOP_FD_128521 | JGI IMG/M metagenome (GOLD analysis project Ga0180217, IMG submission 128521) | Enriched Organic Plus compost microbial communities from Emeryville, California, USA - eDNA 3rd pass 37_C BE-Lig OP (version 2) (version 2) ... | reverse complement strand
TAAACTCAGTCTTTTTTCACTATTTAGAAAAAAAGCGACCATATATAACACTAAAGTCTGCTACCACTCTTGATGGAAAAATAGCGACCGTTACTGGTGAGAGCAAGTGGATAACAGGTGAGGATGCAAGACAAGACGTTCATTTATATCGTAGTATACATGATGCCATTCTTGTTGGTGTTAACACAGTACTTGCGGACAACCCAAGCTTAACAACTAGACTTCCAAATGGTACGGGGAAAAATCCTATTCGTGTCATTTTGGATTCAAAATTACGAACTCCACTGGATTCACAAATTGTAAATGACGGCAAAGCAGAGACATGGATTATTACCTCCAACCAAGTAAACCAGGAGAAAATAAACGAGTTTTCCGGAAAAAAAGGTGTTCGAATTATTCAATTACAAGAGGCTAATTTAGCTATCAGTACCATGTTAACAAGGTTAGGTGAAGAAGGTATCACCTCAATTTTTGTGGAAGGTGGAGCTGAAGTAAATGGTAGCTTTTTAAAGGAAAAAGCGATTAACCAGGTTATCGTTTATTTAGCACCAAAACTATTTGGTGGCAAGCAAGCACCAACGGCAATTGGTGGCTCTGGAATTGAATCGATTGATGATTCATTACAATTAACAATTACATCGGTCGAACAGCTTGGAGAAGATGTAAAAATCATAGCCGAACCGGTATTGTAGGTGAAAGAATGTTTACAGGAATTGTAGAAGAAATCGGGAAAATTAAGGCGATAAATGGATCACAGGATTCGGTTGAAATGGTTATTAAAGCTAGAAAAATACTTGATGATGTGAATCTTGGAGATAGTATTTCCGTTAATGGGGTTTGTCTAACGGTGACCGAATTTACATCAGATGGATTCACGGTTGATGTGATGCCTGAGACGGTTAAATCAACCTCGTTACGTGATTTGCAACGCAATGATGATGTCAACCTCGAAAGAGCAATGTCTGCAAATGGGCGTTTTGGAGGACATATCGTTTCAGGACATGTGGATGGTATCGGAAAAATTGTTCGAAAAGAGCCCAAAGGGAATGCGGTGTATTATGAAATCGAAATTCCTGAAGAACTTATCGAGTTCATGATTTATAAAGGATCAGTAACCGTTGATGGAACGAGTTTGACGATCTTTGGGCTAACGAAAAATACATTTACTCTCTCGCTCATACCTCATACTCTAACAGAAACAATTTTGCGAAAAAAAGGAGTAGGAGACATTGTAAACATTGAGTGTGACATGCTTGGCAAATATGTCAGTCAATTTATGCAAAGGTCCTTTGCGAAAGGAAACTCAACTAAAACAAAGATTACAGCAAGCTTTTTAGAAGAACATGGCTTTAAATAACAAAAGGGGGGAATTCAATGTTTGATCCAATCGAAGAAGCACTTGAAGAACTAAAACAAGGAAAAGTAATCATTGTATGTGATGATGAAGATCGTGAAAATGAAGGAGATTTTATCGCGATTGCTGATAAAGCAACCCCAGAGGTTATTAATTTTATGATCACACATGGACGTGGACTCGTATGTACTCCCATTACAGAGGCTTTAGCGAAAAAACTAAATCTTGAGCCAATGGTGGCGCATAATACAGATCCACATGGAACTGCATTTACAGTGAGTATCGACCATAAAACAACTACAACTGGTATTAGTGCAATCGAACGTTCAACAACAATAATGGAGTTACTTAATCCGGAGTCTAAAGCGTCCGACTTCAAAAGACCAGGTCATGTCTTTCCTTTGATTGCTAAGGAAGGTGGAGTACTTCGAAGAGCCGGTCATACCGAAGCGGCTGTTGACTTAGCCGCGCTTTCAGGTGCAGAGCCTGCGGGAGTGATTTGTGAAATTGTCAAAGAAGACGGAACAATGGCTAGAGTTTCTGATTTACGTAAGATCGCAGATGAATTTAACTTAAAAATGATTACGATTGAAGACTTAATTCGATATCGAAATCGTAAAGAAAAATTGGTTAAAAGAGAAGTTGAAGTAACCATTCCAACAGAATATGGAGACTTTAAAGCGATTGGATACACCAGTCTTATTGATAATAAGGAACATATTGCACTTGTAAAAGGTGAGATTAGTGAAACAGAACCGATATTAGTTAGAGTACATTCGGAATGCATAGCTGGGGATGTATTCGGCTCAAAACAATGCGCATGTGGACCACAGCTTCATGCCGCATTGCGCCAAATCGAGCAAGTGGGTTCCGGAATCCTCCTATATATGCGTCAAGAGGGTAGAGGACCTGGTTTAATTAATAAAATGCGTGCTTATAAACTCCAAGAAGAAGGACATGACTCTGCTGAAATTTCTAAAAAACTAGGGGGATTACCGGAATTAAGGGATTATGGGATTGGTGCACAAATCCTTAGAGATCTAGGCATTAAGAAAATGAAACTCTTAACGAATAACCCAAGAAAAATTGCTGGCCTTGAGGGATATAATTTAGAGATTGTTGACCGTATTCCCATTCAAATAGATGAAACAAAAGGTACGGAAAATTTAGGGCATATACTTCATTTTTAATAAAATAGAACAAATAACTTATAACATAGGAGGATCATGATGAATAAAATTTATGAAGGACATTTAGTTGGTACAGGTTTACGAGTAGGGATAGTAGTTGCACGTTTTAATGAATTTATTACAGCGAAGCTACTAAGCGGATCACTTGATGCACTGAAAAGACATGGAGTTGCAGATGAAGATGTTGAAATAGCATGGGTTCCAGGAGCGTTTGAACTTCCGTTAATCGCAAAAAAGATGGCTGAATCGAACAAATATGATGCAGTTATTGCGTTAGGTACTGTAATTAGAGGTTCAACTTCTCACTATGATTATGTTTGTAACGAAGTAGCAAAAGGATTGGCTGCAACTGCATTATCCACTGGAAAACCTGTTATGTTTGGTGTTTTAACAACAGATACAATTGAACAAGCAATCGAGAGAGCAGGAACAAAAGCAGGAAATAAAGGATGGGATTCTGCGGTAACTGCAATTGAAATGGCGAATTTATCCCGTTCTTTTGAATAATATATAAGTTTTTGTATAGAATTACAAGATATTGGTAATAATTTAAATTTAAGGGTATTCCAAAAAGACTATGGAAAAAAAGAATAGAAAATGGTACTCTTAATTAATGTGATAAGGTTAGTCTAAAAGTAGTAGACAGTTTGAAAAAATATACTACTCGGAAAGTTTTTTCGATAATGAGGGATTTATATGTTAATTCGTTATAAAAAGAATTATGAGAAAATCGCAATGGGGCTTCTTTCATTTATGCCGACTGAAAAGGACTTAAAGAACCTGCAAGCAACGATGAAGCAATATGATGAAGATGACACTCAGCAGTTATTCTTGTGGAAAGAAGAAGATATTGTAGGAATTATCGGAACAACAATCCATGACGGGAATCTTGTAGAAATTCAACATATCTGTGTCAATCCATCCCATCGATACCAAGGCATTGGGAAAAAGATGGTGAAGGCACTTAAAGAGCATTTTCCAGAACGTGAGTTACGACCAAATGAACATACCGCAGCCTTTTTTGAGAAATGTGATTTCTCGGAGAATGAAAAATGCGAAGAAGGACAGTCCTAAGACTGTCCTTCTTATTTTTCGTTCCTTAATTTTTGCTTTTTGATGAATTGTTTTTGTCTCTCAGCAATTACTTCACTTCTATCACGTAATCTATGTTTATGGATCAATTCTATATTTGATAAGTCACTCTTGGTCCCCCAAGGTATCCCAATTTGTAAAGCTTGGGAACCACAAGTTTCTATAAGGACTTGATCATTAAGTGGTAAGTTAATACTTTCATAGGGTGCGCCGATTTCAATTTCATGATATTTCTTTTGTAATATTTCAATCAACTTATCAACTTGTATGCCTAACTGAGATAAGGCAGTTTTTTGGGCTTTACATATCGTTAATGCACTTTTCATCATTCGTAAAGCACCTGCATGATTTCCACGCCGTTGATGATAAAGGGAAACTGCAATTTGAATTAAACCGACCCAATATTGCTTTCTTTCTGCAACAGGGTCTTTTTTCCAATGATCCTCTAATATTTCATGACATTCAAAATAGTCCCGGTCACAATGGAAGTGAATTAGATATTCAATATAAGCTTGAGGGTACAAGTGGCTTAACACACTCCTTTATCAATATGTATATGTAGTTTATCATATTTTCACATCCATAACATGGACTAAATAAGGTGCTCAGCAAAATGCCGAACACCTCATTGTCAAATTTTAGTTATCTTAGAACCAAGCTGCACCAACAATAATTAAAAGAATAAATAATACTACGATTAAGGCAAATCCGCCTCCGAAGTTATATCCGTCACCCATGTAAAATACCTCCTTAATTTTCTTGGTTACACAGTTATAGTATGGTTTTTACTTCTTCATGTGTGGGCGATTGTCCATATTAACACCATTTTTTTTGAAAAAACTTGGAACAAATATCCAAAAAGCTGATATGGCTTGAATGTAAATTATGTTCTATACTAATTATTGTGTTAAAATTAACTTGAATCAGCAGAGGTTCCTGCTGGTTAATGATAAAGCCTCAGGCGGAGACATGTGAGTTTCAATGGAAGCTTTATGGCCAGAAAGTTCAAAGAAAAAGAATGCCACTTCATGTGGTTACGTCTTTTTGACACACTTCCTGTAGGCCAAAATTCTGGGTGCAAATACACTTAGGCGTAATAATTAAATTGAAATTGTGATGAAGGGTTTTTTTGGTGAGATGAGCGAGGAATTACATTACAGCGTAAAAATAGACTCCTTTGAAGGTCCGTTAGACCTTCTTTTACATTTAATCAATCGATTAGAAATTGATATTTATGATATACCAGTAGCGGAAATTACTGAACAATACTTAATTTATATACATGCTATGAAAGTATTACAATTAGATATAGCAAGCGAATATCTTGTCATGGCTGCTACGCTTTTAGCAATTAAAAGTAAAATGCTGCTTCCAAAGCAGGAAGAAGAGCTTATTGACGAAAATTCAGAATTTGAATTTGAAGAAGACCCACGTGAAGATTTAATGAATCGCTTGATTGAATACCGCAAATATAAAAATGCTGCTGATGACTTAAAACATTTAGAAGAAGAACGGTCTCAGTTATTTACAAAACCTCCAAGTGACTTAAGTGAGTTTACAAAGGATGTTACAATCGATCATTCATTAGATGTCAATATCTATGACATGCTAGGAGCCTTTCAAAAGCTAATGCGACGTAAAAAACTGCAGAGACCATTAGCAACAAGAATCACTAGGCAAGAAATACCCATCGAGAAAAGGATGGAAGAGATTATTCATGAATTAAAAGGGTATCGTGGAAAAAAGAAATTCACAGAGCTTTTTCCATACCATGATAAAAATCATATGGTTGTCACATTCCTTGCGCTTCTTGAATTAATGAAAAAGAATGCTGTGTTAATTGAACAACAGAACAATTTTTCAGAGATTTATATATCGAGTATGGAAAGGGATTTTATGTAATGAAATTAATAGATTGGAAAGCCGTTATCGAAGGGCTTCTTTTTGCTGCCGGTGATGAGGGTTTGACATTAAAACAAATGGCACTTGTTTTAGAGATTAATGAGAGTACGGCTCTAGATATCATCAATGAATTAATAAATGATTATCAGCAAGCTGGCAGAGGTATTAATCTAGTTGAAGTAGCTGGAACCTACCAACTCACAACAAAAAAGGAACATGCCGTGTATCTAAAAAAACTAGTAGAATCACCTTCATCCTCTTCATTATCACAGGCTGCCTTAGAAACACTAGCAATTATTGCTTATCGTCAGCCGATTACACGTGCAGAAGTCGAAGAAATCCGTGGAGTGAAGACGGAAAGACCGATTCAAACCTTAATGGCAAAGGCATTGATTAAGGAAGTTGGACGTGTTGAAGGAACAGGGAGGGCTATTTTGTATGGCACAACGAAGGAGTTTTTAGAGTATTTTGGATTAAAAACTTTAAAAGAACTACCTCCACTTCCTGAAAAAGTAGATGAGGAATATGTTCAAGAGGAAGCAGACCTGTTTTTTGAAAGATTTCAAGAAACAATAGAAGATTCAAATTAATTCACCTTAAATAAGTTAACTATGGTAATATGAAGATATATCTAAGTGGAAAATGCTGGCTGATGAGGTGAAATTGTGATAATTAAAAAATGTAGTGGATTTGAGCTTGAGAAAACGTTAAAAAATACTTTTGAAGACTTCTTTAATCAATCTGAAGTCACATTCGTTGAAGATGGAGAAGAAAAAACTTTACAAGTCCTATATTTACGTTATTTTGATGAACAATTTACATCATTTACTCCTTTTGCTGAAGACCCAGTTTTTACAATTGATTCGAATGAAGTTTATTTCAAGGATCTCGTAGCATTAGTTTGTTTACTTAAAAACCCAGGGTACCGTCACCGTAAACGGGTATACCTCAATGAACAAAAACAATTTGAAGAACATTTTAAAGAGATACAATTTGAGAGATTGAAAGAAATTTTTACACATCTCCATCATAAAAACAGCTATGAAGTAAAATCACCACTGGAATTTTTACAACCATAAAAACAGACCCCAATTGCTAGTCTTTCGAGCAATTGGGGTTTTCTTTATTCTTGAACGCGCGGCTTTGTGGGATCACAATTTGGTTGATCGATTTCCTTTGCGGATTGGGCTAATTTAATTAAGTAATAACATTCTTCTCTTGCCATATGGTCTGCCATTAGTGGGGTAAGGACGCCTAGGATTTCTTTATTTAATTGCATCTCCTCTAACTCTTCAAGAAACCCTTTGAAAATTTTCATCTCTAATTCTACATCATTGTTAAAACGGGAAAGGGCAGGAAATTCATACTGATTGGTACGTAAGAATCCAACCATTTCTACTGCTTTCAAGTAAAAATCCTCCCATTCCTTAACAAATTTCTCGCTTTTTTTGAGTAATTCTTTTTCAACTCGGTCAACATTTGAAGATATTCCACCCGCGTGACCTGCAGCATCTAATAGCCAAATGAGGTGGTGATGAAGCGCATGAGTTGGTGGTACATTTTTTCCTTCTACTAGGAAGCTGGATACCCGAAGCCATTCATCTAATTCGTTGACCATATGATTGATAAAAGAAGGAGTAAGGCTAATTTTTACATTTCCAACCAATTGTTCTTTGATAATATCTAACTTTAAAATGCGAAGCTGTTCTCCTGCAATTCTACCTTCTTTAATAATAGCAATTAGTTGAACTGTAGAGAGAGGCTGACGTGCAGCATTTAACAAATAGTCAAATTTGTTTTTAAATTGTTTGGTTTGGGAAATTTTCGCTTCTTCACTAGGTGCTAATGAATCGTGTAAAAATCGACTGTGGTCACCTAAAATTTGCATCCAAAATTGGGTTTCAAATATAGCTTGCTCTTGAAAAGAATGGTTCAATTCGTTATACCTCCTAATAATGTATATCCATGTAATTAAATGAAAGTCATTTTTATTGATTAGGCGTTTGTCTTGATTTCTATATGTATCTGTATGTAGAAACGATAAAAGTGGTGAATCATAAACAGACATTTTCTCCCTTAAAGTCACGAAATTGGGTTACACGCATACGATAGTGACGATTAAACCCTAGGGAGGATTAAGATGAGCACCCCTGAAAAGTATGTAGAAGAAGTGAAACAATGGTTTTTGAAGCTGAAAGGTCAATTCGATAATGAACGGAATGAAGACCTGCAATCTTGTTTATCAAATTTTTCATCTTTCTTAGATTCAATAGAAGAGAATTTAACACCTACTAGTTTGCTTGAGTTGCAGGAGCAAGTGGAGAAACTTTATAATGCTGGATTAAGATTTACCGACCAGTCAAAAGATGAGCTTGGAGAGGTAAGAAGGGTAGGTATTGGTCAACATACATTACCACCTCTCCCATATGACTATGATGCGCTCGAGCCATATATTTCAAAAGAGATCATGAGACTGCATCATGATAAACACCATAAAAGCTATGTTGATGGTTTAAATAAGGCGGAGAAAATGATGGAAAAAGCACGCGACACAGGTGATTACGATTTATTAAAACATTGGGAAAGAGAAGCTGCTTTTAATGGTTCTGGTCACTATTTGCATACGATATTTTGGGAAGTGATGAAGCCAAAAGGTGGAGGAATGCCAGGGCGAGAATTGCTTCGGCAGATTAATAGGGATTTTGGGAGTTTTGAGGTGTTTAAGAGACATTTCAGTGAAGCTGCGAATAAGGTCGAAGGAGTCGGTTGGGCGATTCTAGTATGGTCGCCAAGGGCAGGACGCTTAGAAATCCTTCAAGCAGAACGTCATCAGTTCATGACACAATGGGATACGATTCCTTTACTCGTATTAGACGTTTGGGAGCACGCTTATTATCTACAATATAAAAACGTTCGTGCAGATTATGTGAAAAATTGGTGGAATATCGTCAACTGGAATCAAGTTGAACATCGGTTTAAGGAAGCTTCAAAACTTCAATGGAAACAGTATTAGTTACTTATTTGCTAAGCTGACCCTGTGCTGGTCAGTTTTTTTGTGTCTATTTTACTATCTAACTCCAGGTGCCCTCCGTTTTTCTAGTTTTACATATTTTATTCATATAGTTGGACATGTTCTGCATACACTTTTACAAAACAGCAAAAGGGACGGGGATCGAATGACATTAATTCGCAGAAGAATTTTTATACTTACCATCACTGTTATGGTTCTCTTAGGCTTAGTTCCTCAAAAAACGAGCGCGCTTTCTGTTAGTGCAAAAGGTGCGATCTTAATAGAGCAAGAGTCTGGTAGAATATTGTTTGAAAAAAATGCTCATCAACGTATGAGAATCGCAAGTATTACAAAAATCATGACAGCTATTTTAGCCATTGAATCAGGGAAACTTGACGAGATGGTAAAGGTGAGTAATAAAGCTGTACGAACAGAAGGCTCCTCATTATATTTAAAGCCAAACGAACAAATAAAGCTTGAGGATCTAGTTTATGGATTGATGTTACGATCTGGAAATGACTCTGCAGTTGCTATCGCCGAGCATGTGGGTGGTAGCTTGGAAGGCTTTGTTTTTATGATGAACCAAAAAGCTGCTGAAATTGGTATGCAAAATACAGAGTTTGCAAATCCTCATGGCTTGGATGACCACGAGAATCACTATTCATCTGCTTATGATATGGCCATATTAACAAGATATGCGATGATGAACGAAAAATATCGGGAGATTGCCGGTACAAAGGTACACCGTGCACCTAATCCTACTGAGAAATGGGATCGTGTTTGGAGAAATAAAAACAAGTTACTTACGAAGCTTTACCCGTATAGCACAGGTGGAAAAACAGGCTATACCAAGCGTGCAAAACGGACCTTGGTATCAACTGCAACAAAGGATGGTATTGATTTAATAGCGGTAACGATTAATGCATCTGATGACTGGAATGATCACATGAATATGTTTAACAGAGCTTTTGAAACGTATGATTTAGTGAAGCTCATCAAAGAAGGCGATGTTCAAACAGATAATCGTTTTTATAAAGGGAAAGTATTTGTGGATCATGACTTTATGTACCCTCTTAGTGAGGAAGAGAGAAAAAATGTTAAACTCGATATTTCATTGTTAGAACCTGAAAAAGAGTGGCGTAAACCAGAAACAGTTCCTGATATTGTAGGGACTATTACGGTGAACCTTGGTGATGAGACAATTGAAGAGATGCCTATCTATTTTGATAACGGCAATGTGAAAAGGTCCAAGGAAACATTCTGGGAAACACTGAAAAGTATTTTTCTAGTAATTTTAGGGGTTAGATGACATGGTTAATATCATTTGGGTTGCGATGACAATTATCGGTATTATCTTTGCGATTGTGAATGGAACAATTAGTGAGGTAAACGAAGCAATCTTTAAGGGAGCATCCGAAGCAGTTACTATTTGCATCGGTCTAATTAGTGTCCTGGTTTTTTGGTTAGGACTTATGAGAATTGCACAAGAGGCAGGGTTATTAGAAAAACTTTCAAAATTATTCCGCCCTCTCGTTAGTCGAATATTCCCAGAGGTTCCTGTCCAACATCCAGCAATGGGGTATATGCTTTCAAATATGATTGCTAATATGTTTGGACTCGGCAATGCCGCAACACCCATGGGAATTAAAGCGATGGAGCAGTTGAAGGAGCTAAATGGCGGAAAAACGTCAGCAAGCCGCTCAATGATAACTTTTCTAGCAATTAATACAGCGAGTGTAACCCTCATACCTACAACAGTTATTGCAATTAGAATGACCTATAATTCTGAAAATCCAACTGAAATAGTAGGGCCTACTCTTGTTGTAACTATTATTTCTGCTATAGGTGCCATATTGATTGATCGTTATTTTTATTACCGAAGAGTGAAGAAGGGTGGCGTTGAAAAATGAATATGATAAACACCTTGTCACTCTGGCTTATACCTGGCATAATTGGATTCATACTATTGTACGGAACTGCAAAAAGAATCCCTACCTATGAAACTTTTGTAGAGGGTGGTAAGGAAGGAATAAAAATTGCCTTTTCTATTATCCCGTATTTAGTTGGAATGTTAGTTGCAATTTCGATATTTAGAGCTTCAGGCGCAATGGACTTTTTCATTAATTTAATTCGCCCTGCACTAGAATTCGTTGGCTTCCCAGCAGAAATTGCTCCACTAGCTTTAATAAGGACAATGTCTGGTACAGCTGCTTTAGGTATGACAACGGATCTTATTGCTACATATGGTCCGGATTCTTTTATTGGTAGACTTGCATCAATTATGCAAGGAAGTACGGATACTACCCTTTATGTATTAACAGTCTATTTCGGAGCAGTTGGAATTAAAAAAATGGGAGATGCGCTGAAAGTTGGTCTACTAGCTGATTTATTAGGAATAATTGTAAGTATCATAGCAGTTACTTTAATATTTGGTTCTTAAAAAACACGTAAAAATAGCGTGTTTTTCTTTTTTTTAGGAAACTTCTGGGTTGGGCATACTAGAGAATGTTTTTATCTTGTGAAAACACAAAGAAACAAGTAAGATGTTTAAGGGGTGAGCATAGATGGAACGTTTACAGAAAGTAATAGCACATGCAGGTGTAGCATCAAGAAGAAAAGCTGAGGAACTTATTGCTGCCGGACATGTTAAGGTGAATGGTAAGGTTGTAAAGGAGCTAGGGATTAAAGTAGGCTCAAACGATAAAATTGAGGTAAGCGGCATTCCACTTGAAAGAGAAGAGCCTGTTTATTTTTTATTTTATAAACCGCGTTCTGTGATATCTAGTGTAAGTGATGATAAGGGTAGAAAAGTTGTAACGGACTTTTTCCCAGAGACAAAAGAACGTATTTATCCAGTTGGAAGACTCGATTATGATACGTCCGGATTGCTTTTACTAACGAATGACGGTGAGTTTGCAAATCTTTTAATGCATCCTAAGTATGAGATTGAGAAGGTTTATGTGGCGAAACTTAAGGGTATTCCAGCAAAAGAAAAGCTTCGTCAATTAGAAAGAGGAATAAAGCTAGAAGATGGTAAGACGGCTCCTGCTAGAGTGAAGCTTATTTCAATGGATAAGCGTAAACAAACTTCAATTGTCGAAATTAGCATTCATGAAGGAAGAAACAGACAGGTTAAAAGAATGTTTGAGGCGATTGGACATCAAGTAATGAAGCTTAAGAGAGAAAAGTTTGGCTTCCTTACACTAAACGGCTTAACTACTGGTGAGTTCAGAGAACTGCTTCCACATGAAGTTAAACAATTAAGAGCTTTAGCAAGTACGAAAAATAATCGTTTGTAGGGAATGGATTTGTTCAGGTCAAAGAAGCTTTACTCGCCTATTTTATAAGACAAAGCATGACTAAATTACATGAATTTTTTTGGAAAATTAGCTTTCTCTTAAATCTCATGAAATTTAGCGCAACGTTGATTGGCGATAATGGTTCTCAATTGTCACATAACCTTCAAAATGTATGCAATGTTGCTATATTAATAAGTGCTATAATGGCAAAGGAAGTACACATCAAAACAAACATAAAGGGAGATTTCAATGGACAAGAAAAGGCGACGATTAGTTATGCGGACCGTCATATTATTACTTCTCGGCGCTGCACTCGTTTATACATTGTATATCAATTTCTTTACTAGTAAGGAAAAAGTTGCAGTAGGGGATAAGGCACCAGATTTTGTCGTAACAGATTTGAACGGGAAAGAACACCATTTGTCGGAGTATAGAGGGGAAAAAGGTGTGTTCTTAAACTTCTGGGGTACTTGGTGTGAACCGTGTCAACGTGAATTCCCATATATTGATACACATTATCAGGAATATAAGAATCAAGGTATTGAAGTCATCGCAATCAATGTTGGTGAGCCGAAGTTTAGTGTTAATAATTTTATTGAAAAGTATGACTTATCATTTCCTGTTGTAATCGATAAAGGAAACCAGTTGTTAAATGCCTATGGAATTGACCCCTTGCCAACAACTTTATTAATTGATAAAGATGGAGAAGTTGTGAAAATAATCACGGGCGAGATGACAAATAAGATGGTACGAGATTATATGGAGCAAATTAAGCCATAGGGAGTTATTTTTATGGAAAACGTTAAATGCGAATGTGGGCATGTAAATCCACATGGTACAATTTTTTGTGAGGCTTGTGGTAAACCTGTCCAAAACGAAGAAGAAAAACAGGGTGAAAAAGAGAAAAAGCCATTGCTTGATATGAGGTATGAGGGTAGTGCAAGGCGCTCTCAAACTTATAATAAAACAATCGTTGATAAAATATGGAATTTCTTTTCCTCTGTAAAAGTGGGGATTTGGATCATCGTTGTGCTTCTAATTGCTTCTGCATTAGGGACAATTTATCCGCAAGAATTATACATACCTCCTGCGATGAATCCAGCAGATTTCTATGAACAAGAGTATGGTATCACTGGAAGATTATATTATCAGTTAGGTTTCCACAACCTTTATGGTTCTTGGTGGTATATGATTCTAATTGCAATGCTTGGTATTTCCTTAATTATTTGTAGCATAGACCGTGTAGTACCACTGTATAAAGCATTAAAAAAACAGGGGGTTACACGTCATGAAAGCTTCCTAAAAAGACAACGTGTATATGGAAAAAACACTGTTGAAAATATTGATAAGGACTTTGAAAATGTTAAGGATAAATTAAGGAAGAAACATTATTCTGTCCGTGAAGAAAATGGGAATATTTTAGCCGAAAAGGGTCGTTTTTCTCGATGGGGGCCATATGTAAACCATTGTGGACTTATTCTTTTTCTTATTGGTGCAATGCTCCGTTTTGTACCTGGAATGTACATTGATGAAGTACTCTGGCTTCGTGAGGGAGAAACAGCAAGTGTTCCAGGAACAGATGGGAAATATTACTTAAAGAGTGAACGATTTCTTGTAGAAGTTTACGAGAAGGGCAAAGAAAAAGAAGTATTTGATGAAGCGATTGAACTTGCCGGAAATGCAATGGTAGTTAAAAACTATCAAACAGATGTTACTTTATTCGAACGAACAGATGAAATTATTCCTGGGGTGGAACCAGAATTAAAAGAAGTTAAATCTCATGAAATTCGAGTAAATGAACCATTAAAGCATGACCATTATGCAGTCTACCAAGTTGATTATAAATTAAATGAATTTAGCACGATGTCCTTTACAATGGTAGATAAAGAGACGAACCAGGAATTTGGTTCAATTACAATTAACTTAACAGATCCGCAAGATAAATATGATTTAGGTAATGGATATTCAATCGAGTTAGCAAGCTATTTCCCTGATTTCTATTTTAATGATGAAGGGGAGCCTGCCACAAAAACAAAGATTCCAAATAACCCAGCATTCGTATTTAAAATGTATGCTCCGGATAAACCAGAAGGTGAAATCAGTTTCGTAGCTATTCAGCAAAATATCGAACCTGTGGGTGAGAATAAGTATAAAATGGCTTTTTCTGGTATTGATATGAAGAATGTATCTGGATTAACAGTTAGAAGAGACTTTACTTTATGGTTACTTGCTGTGGGTGGTGCAATCTTTATGATTGGTGTTATTCAAGGATCATACTGGCATCATCGTCGGATCTGGATTCAGCGAAAAAATAATGAAGTTATTGTTGCAGGACATACAAATAAAAACTGGTTTGGTTTGAAAAATGAAATTCGTTATGTTTTGGCCGATACCGGAATCGCCGAACCTATCGATCAAGTTGATGCGAAAAATAAGGAAAGTAAGGAGGGATAAAAATGGCTGAATTAAGTTCAAATTTACTATATGCTGCTTTTATTCTCTATCTTGTGGCAACATTTGTATTTGGTGGAGCGATTCGAGATAAAAAAAGTTCAAATGGATTTAACCGCTGGTCCCATGTCGGAATTTCTATTACAATCATTGGATTTGCTGCACAGTTAGGCTATTTTTTTACAAGATGGATTGCAGCAGGACATGCACCAGTAAGTAACCTATTTGAATTTATTACATTTTTCGGTATGATGCTAGTCCTAGCGTTTATCATTATTTACTTTATATATAAAACAAGTATTTTAGGACTGTTTACTTTACCGATTGCATTATTAGTTATTGCTTATGGAAGTATGTTTTCAAGAGAAATCTCTCCATTAATTCCAGCTTTACAAAGTGACTGGCTCCACATTCACGTTACAACAGCGGCATTAGGGCAAGCAATTCTTTCAATAAGTTTTGTCGCAGGAATCCTTTATCTTTTAAAAGGTGTAGATCAGTCTGTTAAAAGCAAGGAAACATTCTGGTTAGAATTTGTTATGTATACATTAGTTGTTGTTGTTGGATTTGTAGCCATTTCAACTGCATTTGGAGCTATGAAATATGAATCTGTGTTTTCATGGGTCGATAAAGACGGCGTTGAAGCTGAGATGGTATATAAATTACCTGCTTTGGTAGTACCTAATGAAGGCGAATTACTAACAGATGGCAAGTTTTCTAGCGGGATTGAATTACCTGCCTTATTAAGTGCTAGAAAAGTAAATACATTACTTTGGTCAATAATTTCAGGATCTATACTATATGGATTACTTCGTTTGATTTTACGTAAACGAGTAGGTGCAGCTCTACAGCCTTTAACAAGAAAATTAAACCTAGACTTAACGGATGAAATTGGTTACCGTTCAGTAGCAATTGGGTTTCCAGTTTTCACGTTAGGCGCGTTAATTTTTGCAATGATTTGGGCGCAAATTGCATGGACTCGCTTCTGGGGCTGGGATCCCAAAGAAGTATGGGCACTTATTACTTGGCTCTTCTATGCAGCATTTTTACACTTGAGGCTTTCAAAAGGCTGGCATGGTAAAAAATCTGCATGGCTTGCGGTCGTTGGATTCTTCATTATTATGTTTAATACTATATTTGTAAATTTAGTTATCGCTGGATTACACTCATACGCATAAGAAAAGAAGCCTTCATCATGTGATGAAGGTTTTTTATCTAACATTTATTGTGGCGAATTATCGACTTTTCTCTCATTGGATAAACTAGTGTGATATATGTTATAGCAAATTATGAAATTTTTATGTACGATAGTGTTGTAGAGAAATATTCTTTCGGAAAGAAAATGGAGGAATAAGAAAATGGAAAATGAAGCGAAAATTTTAGTTGTCGATGATGAAGAAAGAATTCGTCGTTTACTTAAAATGTATTTAGAAAGAGAAAATTATGTAATTGAAGAAGCGGAGAATGGAAATATTGCCTTAGAAAAGGCTTTGAAAAATGATTATGACCTTATTCTATTAGACCTCATGATGCCAGAAAAAGACGGAATTGAGGTATGCCGCGATTTGCGTGAGAAAAAATCAACTCCAATTATTATGCTTACTGCAAAAGGAGAAGAAGTAAACCGCGTGCAAGGCTTTGAAGTCGGTACTGATGATTATATAGTGAAGCCATTTAGTCCAAGAGAAGTTGTTCTTCGAGTAAAAGCTTTGCTAAGAAGGGCCTCACTTACAACCTATCTTCAAACTGAAACAACTGCTAAAGATGTAATCGTGTTTCCTCATCTAACAATTGATAATGATGCACACCGTGTGCTTGCAGATGGCAAGGAAGTAGGCTTAACACCGAAGGAATACGAACTCTTATGCTTTTTAGCAAAATCACCTGACAAAGTATTTGACCGTGAACAACTATTAAAAGAAGTATGGCATTACGAATTCTTTGGTGATTTGCGTACTGTAGATACACATGTGAAACGCTTGCGTGAAAAGTTAAATAAAGTGTCTCAGGATGCAGCAAAAATGATAGTAACTGTATGGGGCGTAGGTTATAAATTTGAGGTCGGCCAAGAATGAAATTTTGGAGAAGTGTAGTAGGAAAACTATGGGCAACCATTCTTTTACTGTTTTCCTTTGTGTTATTTGTTTTAACAATACTCTTCATGGAGTATTTTGAGAATTACCATATCCAAGAAGCTGAAAGAAGTTTAACTCAACTTGCTGCTAATATTGCTGTTATTATGGAGCAGCATGAGGATAAAAATGTAGCTAGGACCCTTGCGTGGGAGCTTGTGAATGATGAAACAAAGGTTATTATAGCAGCAGACGAAAACACGTTATGGGTATCTCCAGATCGAGCGGCTGTACCCAACATTCCCGTTACAGTTATTACAGAAGACCCAGATCTTAAACGTGTTATTACAAACGATCAAAACGCAAGCAAAAAGATAAAACTAACAGAGAATGAAAAAACTTCACAAGAGCAAAGACAAGAACTATTTGTGGTTGGTGCCCCACTTCACATCGAAAATGATCAGATGGGTGCAGTTTTTCTCTATCAATCCTTAGATGTAGTTCAAAAGACTACCAGGGATACAACTCAATTCATAATATTGGCTGCTGGTATCGGAATTGTCCTAACCACAGTTTTTGCCTTCTTCCTATTAACTCGTATTACAGCTCCGTTACGGAAAATGCGGGAAGCCGCTACTGAAGTAGCTAAAGGGAAATTTGATACAAAGGTTCCTATACTAACTCATGACGAAATTGGCGCTTTAGGAATGGCACTAAACCAAATGGGGAGGCAGTTGAAATATAACATAAATGCCCTTAATCAGGAGAAAGAGCAACTTGCAAGCATATTAAATAGTATGGCGGACGGAGTTATCACTTTAAATCGTGATGGCACGATATTGGTAACAAACCCTCCTGCAGAACGCTTTTTGCAAGCTTGGTATTACCAACAAGGTATGTATCAGGACGTTGGTCAGGAGCTTCCACCAGAGGTCAAGGATTTATTTCAACGTTCCGTTACATTTGAAAAGGAGCAATTTATTGAAATTAGTCTTCAAGGTAGAACATGGGTTATTTTAATGAGTCCGCTTTACAATCAGACGTATATAAGGGGTGCCGTTGCAGTACTTCGCGATATGACGGAGGAAAGACGTTTGGACAAGCTACGTGAAGATTTTATTGCAAATGTTTCTCACGAACTGCGAACTCCGATCGCAATGCTCCAGGGCTATAGTGAAGCAATTATGGATGACATAGCGAGCTCCGAGGAGGAGCGAAAGGAAATTACCAAAGTCATCTATGATGAGTCATTAAGAATGGGTCGACTTGTCAACGAATTATTAGATTTAGCTAGAATGCAATCAGGGAATATTACCTTAAATAAAGAAAAAGTTGATTTCGATACCCTTATTAATCGTGTGATTCGGAAATTTCAAGGTTTAGCTAAGGATAATCAAATAACTCTAACTGCAAAAAAGGTAGACGAAATTGGTGAAATTTATATAGACTCTGATCGCATTGAGCAAGTTTTTACAAACTTAATTGATAATGCGATTAGACATACCGATGAAAATGGTCAGGTTGAAGTACATGTTACTGGTCAAGAAACCTCAATAAAAGTTGATATTAAAGATACAGGTTCTGGTATTCCAGAAGAAGATTTACCTTTTGTATTTGAACGTTTCTATAAAGCGGACAAGGCTAGAACAAGAGGGAAATCTGGTACTGGTTTAGGGCTTGCGATTGTAAAAAACATTGTTAGTGCACACAACGGGAATATATCAGTCCATAGTAAGCTTGGTGAAGGAACGACATTTACATTCGTAATCCCTCGAAAAAGTGAATAATTTGAAAGAACATGGCGAAGATTCTTGTTCCATAAGAAACAATTTCCTTGTAAAATAAAAACTCTTCTTGTAATATAGGGATTGTTAAATAGAAAATTAAATATTTATTGAATCTTAGGTGTCAGAGAATGTAGATATTTCTTTATTCTCTCTAAGACTTAAAAGGGAATCTGGTGTAAATCCAGAACTGCCCCCGCAACTGTAAAAGTGGACGAAATGAGAAAAACCACTGTATGACTGGATGGCAAATGCTGTTCAACATATGGGAAGGACTCAAAGTAGGAAGAAGCTTAAGTCAGTAGACCTGCCTAATTCATTCCTTTTTTAATTCTCCGGGGTGCGGGAATTTGCGTTAAAACACCATGCTTTTTTGTTGTTTTTCTGTTATATCTTCAAAGCTCACCCCAAGGGTGAGCTTTTATTATTTTATTCCGCAGAAGCAAGACACTTCTGCGAAATAAAATAATAGCCTCCGGCGGATAACACGACTTTTCAAAGGAAATTTTCGATCTGTAAGATCAAAGACTAAGAACGCCACATCCTGTGGCAACGTCTTTATGACCCACTTCCTGTGGGCCTAAAACTCGGGCGCAAATACGCCAAGGCGCATTTGATTCGATGTTAGGTGCATAACACACTTATTCATACACATATTTTAACAAAAGGGGAGCTAGAAACATGAAAAAACTATTAGTTTCTTTACTATCATTGGGAATTTTATTTGGATGCAGCAATGCCCCATCTACAAATGAATCTTCCAACAACAAAGCTGAAACTGTAGATAAAGAAGAAGCAGCAGAGATTGTTACAGTCGTTATATCCAAAAACAATGGTGAAGAAATCATTGAAGAAAAAGAAATTAAAATTGAATCAGGAAAAGAAGTTACAGTTATGGACATCATGGAAGCAAACTTTGACGTCGAAACACAATTCGATGGTGCTTTTGTTGCCAGCATTAATGGCGTTGCAGGAAGTGAAGAAGAAAAGACATCATGGTTTTATTCTGTTAATGGTGAAGAAGCTATGGTAGGAGCTAATGAATACAAATTAGAGCCTGAAGATAAGATCGAATTCGATCTCCATAAGTGGGAATAATGAATTTATCCGTTAAAAACTTAACGCTCTTATCGATGCTAATCGCATTGTCCGTTGTAGGTCGTATTACATTTACATTCCTTCCGAATGTTCAGCCTATGACAGCGATTATCGTGATAACTAGCTTATTTTTGGGTCCCATCTATGGTGTGATTGTTGCTGTTTTTGGTTCTATATTAACGAATCTTGTAATGGGAATGGGTTTATGGACTATTGGCCAAATCATAGCATGGGGGATAATTGGGTTAATCAGCGGTGCATTACGAAGGTATCGAGATCGAATTCCTGTCATATTATTAGCCATATATGCAGTATTCTGTGGTTTCTTATATGGCTTTGTCATCTCAATTCCTCTCTATTTATTCTCGGGTAAGTTCTTTGCCTATTACTTAGCTGGATTACCATTTGATATGAGTCATGCAATTGGAAACGGAGTATTTTTTCTCATACTATATCCAATCTTGAGATTACTATTTTTAAAAAATGTAACAATTGCAAAGTAAGGAAGAATATTACCAAAATATTCTTCCTTTTTTTATTAATTCATACTATATTGGGAGTGTAACTTTTTTTATAAAACATTCGACTAATGAAATGAACGGGAGGATTTGCAAATGGATTCCTTGTTTGAGGAACTATATGAAAAGTATCATCACGATGTCTTCTCCTTCTTATTTTATATGGTAAAAAATCGTGAACAAGCTGAAGATCTCGTTCAGGAAGTTTATATAAGAGTTTTAAAATCATATGATAGATTCGAAGGAAAAAGTAGTGAAAAAACATGGTTGTTTTCAATTGCAAGACATGTCGCGATTGATTCGTTCCGGAAACAAAAAGGGTGGAAACAGCGAATAATGGATTCCTTTGATTGGAGTCGTCAAGAGGTAAAAGATTTTGCACCACTTCCGGAAGAAATAGCATTGCAAAATGAACAAGTTCAAATGATGTACCGTTGCTTGGAAAACTGTACAACAGATCAGCGTATGGTACTGATATTACGATATATCCAATCACTTTCGATTGCAGAGACTGCTGAAGCTTTAGGGTGGACGGAGAGTAAAGTCAAGACAACTCAGCACAGAGGTCTAAAGGTATTAAAGAAGTATATGGAGGAATCAGGCGTAAAGGAGGGGATAGATGATGAAAAAATCAAAGTGGAGTGATGAACAACTCGAGCAGATGCTTACGCAAATGCCAGGTGTAAAAGACAAACGGAAGCCACAAGAGATTTATCAAAATATAACCCTTAAAATGAATAAGAAAAAGAGAAAAATGTGGCTTGTCCCTACCCTTGCATCTGCAGCAGCAGCGCTTCTATTATTCATCTTAGCTCCTTCTTTCATTAATAATATGAACAGTTCAAGCTTCGACTCAGCACAAATGGCAAGAGAAAATACAAACATTACTATGGATTCAGAGAATAGAGAAGCATCATCAAAGGACGAATCATTTAGCACATTGCAAAAAGAAGAGGAACCACAACAAGATGAAGAGGCTGGAATATATTCATTTGAGGGACAGCCAAGCAATAGTTACGCTGTAAAAACTGTAGGGGAAAATGAAGTCCTTCTAACATATGGTGTGTATTTGGGCGGTGTAATGTTTCCTTCTGTCGTTTCGGTAATCGTCGATTCTAACGGGGAAAATGTTGTTGAACAATGGCAAAAGACAGTTCCAAGAGTAAATGAAGTTATTCGTAAAAACAAGGAATGGGGCATTGACGAAATATCAAATTCATATTTTGAGGATTTTTCAGAAGTTGTAACGAAAGACAATTCAAAAGCTGTAAGGGTGGACGTAAATAACTCAATTAATACTGAGTCTTTTGCTACTGCTGAAGCTGCAGAATTTTCACATACAATTAGTTCGTTCCGTTATTTGTTAGAAGACTATCAACATGTTGAACTTTTCCAAAATAATCAACAAGGAATTACTATCGGGCAAACGGGTATCATTGAGAATTATATTGATGTTGAAAAAGATACCAAAAAGGCATACCTGTATTATATAAATGATAGTTCAGACCGCAAAATATTAGCTTTAACTTATGAGGATTTTAATACGATTGAACAAGCACTGGAAGCTATGAAAGTGGAGGCTAAACAAGGCGATTATAACCTACATCCACCAATTATATCTGAAATTAAACAAATTAAAGCAGATGGTTCTAATTTAGAAATTCATTTTAGTGATGACTCGGACTTAGAGAATACAGATAATTATATCCTTATGCTAGATGCAATTATGCTAACCGCTAAAGAGTTTAATTTTGAGACTGTTACTTTTTATGGAAATATTGACCAAATTGGTGATGTGAGAATAGGGGAACAGGTACCTGTACCACTCGCACCAAATCTAATTCAATTGCAATAAGAGACACGAAGTTGTCTCTTTTTTTTTTGCTTTAAATATATGATTTGGATAGGTGTAACTAGGCAGCATGACCTTCTTGGTTATGAAAAGTATTACTTTATTTACATAATTTAAGAAAATTTTTCAAATAATGTAAGGGTGTCCCTTATTTGCTTAGTAAATAGAGAAAATGTTAGATAGGGGGTGTCCTTGAATCTAAACATAACGGGTTCACATTTTCATAGTATCTTTGTTCAATATTTTGAGGAGGATCAAAATGTTTGGTAAACGATTTGCGATTGTTGCTATTTTAGCAGTTTGTACAGGATTACTCTTTATGGGAGGACGTAATGTCATCGCACATGAACTACCTAGTAACACCGCAACAGAGGAATGGGCATGGCCAGTCATAGGGAGAATCACTGATACATTCGGAACGAGACAGGGGAATCACAAGGGCTTAGATATCGCTGCTCCACTTGGTGATCACATATATACGGTTGAGGAAGGAATCGTGAAAAAATCATATTACAAGGGTTCATATGGGCATGTCGTTTTTATTGAGCATCCTAATGGATATGAGACAGTGTATGCACATTTAAGTAAGCGAAATGTTCAAGAAGGAGAAAAGGTCGTAAAAGGTCAATTAATTGGTCATATCGGTAGTACGGGCAATTCAACAGGTCCACATTTACATTTTGAAGTACATAATGGAGAATGGAATGCTTCTAGAAATAATGCGATTGACCCTCTTTATATGCTAACCGATGAACAAATTCTAGTTCCTACATTAATGGAATTGGAAAAAGAGGGCGTTGAAGTTTCAAAAAAGCTTGAAACCTATACAGTGAGGGCTGGGGATTCATTATCAGTAATTGCGAATAGGGTAGGTTTATCAGTTGAAGAAATCAAAATGTTAAATCAGTTAACTGATGATTTAATTTTTCCAAATCAAATTTTAATTGTCGAAAAATCCTAAATAATTTTGAGCTTTTCTATTCCCCTATAGTGACAAGTTCATGTATAATAAGAAAAACTTTGGGGGGATTCGTTATGCGAACTGATTATCACAATCATTTAGAGCTTGGAACGCTTGAATTAGACTATTTAATGAAGTTTATTGACGAAGCAAAGGCAAAAAAAATTGACCATTTTGGGATTTCTGAACACGCATATCATTTTTATCAGACAAAAGATATTCTGAGTAATCCTTGGGTTGATGCAAGAAGATATTATGACATGAAGGATTATGTAGATTTATTTAAGCTTGCCTGGAAAAATAATATTGATGTAATGATGTCAATTGAAATGGATTATACACCTGGAAAGCATGCAGAAATGGAAAAATTCATTTCTTCTTATGATTTTGATTATGTAATTGGCTCCATTCATTGGGTTGGCGATTTTGGAATTGACCTTGCGGAGTTCCGTGAAGAATGGGATAAAAGGGATCTACATGATACATATACAAAGTATTATGATCAGGTGATTACATTGGCAGAATCAAACCTATTTGATATTATCGGCCATATTGATCTAGTCAAAATTTTTAAATATATTCCTGAAGATGAGGAGTTTCTCCTGCATCAATTTGATCGTGCAACTACCGCATTAGCGAACTCAAAAACATGCGTTGAAATTAGTACAGCTGGATTACGAAAGCCTATTGGAAAGCTTTATCCAGATCCTCGACTACTGCAAATGTGCTTTAACAAAAACATTCCTATCGTCTTGTCATCAGACGCACATCGACCACAGGATGTAGGAGCAGATTTTGATCAAGCAATTGAACTAGCTAAGAGTGTAGGCTACAAAACCTTAATGACATTTGAAAAAGGGGAACGCATTGAAGTTCCACTCGGATAAACGAACGACAAAAAGCAGGCATTGCCTGCTTTTTGCCATTATAAAAAAAGAACCCTAAAACGAAAGGGTTCTTCTTTTAATATAAGGACTATTCAAATTTTAGTGGATCACCGTCGAATGGCTCGTCGGCTACCTTAATGGAATCCGTTGGGCAACCTTCAAAAGCATCGATCATGTCTTCCTCTAATATTTCTGGAATTTCTACAATTCCTTGGTTATCATCAAGTGTTACAAATGCGATTCCGTCATCATCGTAATCGTAGATGTCAGGTGCAGCTGCACCACATGCACCACATGCGATACAAGTTTCTTTGTCAACAATGGTATACTTTGCCATGTGTACTTTACCTCCCAAAAAATCGTTACATGTATAAAATGTATATTTATAGTAGTTCCCCATCCTACTTCCTCATAGCATGGAAACAGCTTCCTCATACTCATTGTATAGCTGTTCACAAAACTTTTCAATAAAAATATATAGTGAGATTGCTTATTCTAAAGGGGTTTTTCTCGTTTGACAAGCATGTTCATAATTCCACACGAAAACATCCCACTTTTCGTTATTATTTGATAAAATAATAGTAACATTCGTTCGACAATTTTCCATCTATTTCGTCGTTTAAAGGGGGGGAGAAACCGTGAACATTACTTATCGTTCAATCTTAATCTTGTATAGTTTGCATAAACTAGATGGTGAACGCACTGTTTATGGGATTCATCACTTGTTGAACGGTAAAAAATCCTCCCAAACGATTGGGGATGCGAATTTATTTGGTCTCACTCCTTTATTCGGTATTCTAAGGCCGATCGGAAGGGAACAGGTTGAGAAGGAAATACAAATCCTTCGTGAACATGCTCTAATTGAAGAAATAACAGCTTCAAGTAATAAATTTACCATTACATCTCTTGGTGAACGTGTATTAAAAAAGGAATTTGAAAACAAACCGATTCCTCCCCATTTAAATGGCTGGAAGCACAATGAACAATCCATCTTACTATGGCGTAGGCTTTCATTGTTAACGCAGGTATTGTCGAATTTAGTAAATGGGAAAAAACAGTATACTCCTATCCAACAAGAGGATTCAATTGTTGACTGGGTAAAAGGATTCTTAATTAAGTATGGACATACTCGATTTACATTATCAGAAGCCATTTACAATGAGGTTTTGTCGGTCCTTGAAATGGTCACAGAGCTTGAATCAACTATTTTTGTCATGAGGCTGACCAGTTCAGCGAGAATTGGCTATACTATCGATCAGATTAGTTCTTTACTAGGTGAGGATGAAATATGGTGCCAGGTTCTCTTTTTACATACCTTACATACAATCATTCATCATCTTGAAATGAATAGGCACAGTTTCCCTCTTCTAGGTTCTATGATCGAGGCTAATCATCAAGAGGAAGTATTGCTAACAGTTTCAACAAAGAAAACGTATCAATTGCTATTACAGGGTAAAACAATCGATGAAATTGGAATCATTCGAAATCTAAAACGGAATACAATTGAAGATCATATTGTAGAAGTTACACATCAAAAACCTGATTTTTCAATTGACCGTTTCGTTACTCACGAGCATCAGCAGCAGATTTTATCTGTATATAAGACATTAAATGTAAAGCAATTACGACCTTTAAAGGAAAAATTGTCAATTGACATCTCGTATTTTGAAATTAGGCTAGTCCTTGCAAGATTTGGTGGTAAACATGGATCTTAATTTAGTTTTAAAAGAAAAATTTAATCATTCTACGTTCCGAGAAGGGCAAAAGGAAATTATAGAAGATATTTTAGCTGAACATGATGTCATGGCCCTCTTACCAACTGGTGGAGGGAAATCACTGTGTTATCAGCTTCCTGCTCAAATTCTCGATGGTAGTGTACTTATCATTTCACCACTTGTTGCACTTATGGAAGATCAGGTTCTTCAAATAAGAAAAATGGGTGAAAAAAGGGTAATTGCCCTTAACAGTTTTTTATCGATCGAAAGAAAACGTAAGGTTATTTCGAGTTTGCACAACTATAAATATATTTTTGCCTCCCCAGAAATTCTCCAGTCAAAATTTATATTAAATCGATTAAAAGAAATTCGTTTTTCTATGTTTGTGGTGGATGAAGCACATTGTATCTCGCAATGGGGACATGATTTTCGTCCAGACTATTCCCGATTGGGCGAGATTCGCCGTGAAATCGGTTCCCCACCTTGTTTAGCGTTAACCGCTACAGCTACAAAAGAGGTTCTAGGGGATATTAGCAGGACATTAAAATTGAATGACCCGAAAATGCACATCCACTCGATCGATCGACCAAATATTGCAATAATGGTGAAAAAGGTTAATTCGATGGAGGAAAAGAAAGATTTGCTCTTGAATTATCTAAAAGATTTGCAAGGGCCAGGAATTATTTATTTTTCAAGTCGACTATGGGCCGAAAATATTGCCCAATTTTTAAAAGATGAAGGCTTTGACCGAGTTGCTTATTATCATGGTGGAATGGAACAGGAAAAAAGAATGTTGATCCAGGAGCAATTTTTAAATAATCAACTATCCATTATTTGTTGCACAAATGCATTTGGGATGGGTGTGAATAAGTCTGATATCCGATTTGTCATTCACTTCCATTACCCTTCACAAGTAGAGGCATATTTACAGGAAATGGGGCGTGCTGGCAGGGACGGAAAATCAAGTATTGCAATACTACTTCATAGTGAACTTGACAGAGAAATACCTGAAGTCTTACTTAAATATGAGTTTCCAACGAAAGAACAAACTCATCAAATAATCGAATACATTAATAATGAGATACAATCAAAAGGGAAATTTACAAATACAAAATCGGTTGAAGAGTATTTTTATTCAACATTCGGTGTGTCTGAAGTTCAATGGCGATTTATTCAATTTTACCTGGAAATAGATGATGGTATGGAGTACGAACTCAACACTCAGCAGAAAGTTGAAATTATAGAGGAAGCTGCAAATAAACGATATTCATACAAGTACAGCAAACTTAAACTGATGGAGAGATGGTTAGAGACTCAGGGATGTCGAAGGGAAGCTATTTTATCTTACTTCGATGAAAGCCTAAAAATGAGACCATCATCTTGCTGTGATTTATGCGGAATTGACTTAGAACTGTACAAACGAAGCGGTAAAGAAGTAAGTGGGTGGGAGCTACCATCTTGGAGACAAGAATTGCATCGTATCTTCCATAGAAATGGGTGAAAATTATGAGTAGGCGCCAAGCTGATATTATCAAAAACTTACCAGATAAAGAAATAGTTTTTCACCTTTATCTAACACAAGCAATTCTTTTAATTTTGTCTCTAGTGCTTGGGTTTTTCCTATTTGATCATTGGTCATCATTTATGGAACTTTGGAATTGGAAGGATTGGAATATTCTCCTTGTTGGTTCTGGATTTGCAGTATCTGTTGTAATTATAGATTTTTTGCTTGTAAAATGGCTTCCGGAGGCAATGTACGATGATGGCGGTATTAATGAGAGAATCTTTCAAACAAGAAGTATTCCACATATTTTTATTTTATGCCTATTGATTTCCTTTGCGGAAGAGATTTTATTTAGAGGTGTCATTCAAACCCATTTTGGACTGGTTATAGCTAGTATGATATTTGCTTTATTACATGTCCGTTATTTACATAAGTGGGTTCTATTGACATCTGTAGTTCTTTTAAGCTTTCTATTAGGATATATCTATGAGGTCTATGCAAATCTTTGGATTACCGTTTATGCTCATTTTTGGATTGATTTTATTTTAGCAGTAAAGCTTAGAAAAGATTATTTGCGTGATCAAAAAGAGGGGGTATCGTCATGAAGCATCCTGAAGGAGAAGAAACGTCAGTTAATAAACGAAGAAGAACTTCGACTTTACCATCTCGAAGTGAAATTCATAATAAAAAGAAAAAGAAAACAAAATTTAAGATTAAATATCCGATTATTCGTTTATTAGCTCTATTATTTATTTTACTTCCTATTGCAATTCTCAGCTATAAATTTAATACGAATCCTGAAAAACTGGAGGCAAGTCCGCTAAAAAAGAGTGCAAATTTTGAAAGTATCAGCTATGAAGATAAAGAAGATGCCTTTCGTAATCCTGAAAATGATGAGGAAGAAACACCAACTGAAGAAATAGAGACAGAACAAGAACCAGCTGAACAAGAACAAAAAACGGTTGAACCAAACGAAGCAAAACAATCAGAAGTCAACAACCAAGAGGAAACTAAAGAAGAAGCGGTTCAAAAGGTTGAAGCAAATAAATCAAATACAGACGAGGTAAAGCAACCGGTTCAAGAACAGCCTAAGGACCGTTATAATGTGAAATATCATACGGTAAAAGCCGATGAAACATTATTCCGGATATCGATGAAATATTATAATAGTCGCTCTGGTGAAGAGTTAATAAAAAGATGGAATAATTTAAATGGTGAAACCGTTATTGAAGGTCAAGTCTTAGAAATTCCAATTAAAATAAACGAATGAATAACGCGAGGTTTTCGCGTTATTTTTTTTGTGCAGACATATCCAGATGTACAAGCACATATTTTATAATAGGTCATTCTAGAAGTATATGGTTTGGGGGGATTGAAAATAGAAGAAAAAATTAAGGAATTAAATGAATATACGGATGATGTAACAAAGCAAATGCTTCAACATTCGGTTGAGAAAAAGAGAAAATTTGAAAAATTAAAGGCAAGAGCCTATTATATGAAGCTTATTGCACTTTTTTTATCGTCGGTTTTTTTAGTATATGTGTATAAAACCATAGTCCTTCCTTATAGCCATTCAACCGAATTGATGATTAGTATATTTCTCGACGGTTCCATATATTTTATGTTTGTATTTATCATCGGTGGACTTTATGGTGGAATTCGCTATGTTGATAAAAAGAAAGATGAAGCTGAAGATAAATATCATGCAATTCGATGTGAAATTGTTGATAAGAGTAAGGACTTGTGGAAAGAACCGGTACAATGGCGTGAGCGCCAGAGGGTTTTTGAAATGATGAAAAAAGAATATGATGTGAATTTATATCATGAAAGTAAATAGCTGAATTTAGCATTCAGCTATTTACTCATTTAGAAAAATTTCTTTTTGTCTCTTTCATCTTTAAGAATTTCAACCGCTTCTCTAAATCGTTGAGCATGTATGATTTCACGTTCTCGAAGGAATCGAAGACTATCATTTAAATCCGGATCATCACTCATATTAATAATCCATTGATAGGTGGCTCTTGCTTTTTCTTCAGCTGCAATATCTTCATATAAATCAGCAATTGGGTCTCCTTTTGCTTGGATATATGATGCTGTAAATGGTACGCCTGCAGCATTATTGTAAAATAGTGCGGAATCATGGTTCACGTAGTGTGGTGCAAGACCAGCTGCTTTTAACTGATCTGGGGTTGCGTCTTTTGTAAGTTTATACACCATTGTCGCAATCATTTCTAAATGAGCAAACTCTTCAGTTCCAATATCATTCAACAATCCAATCACTTTACCTGGTATGGTGTAACGTTGATTTAAATAACGTAATGCAGCGGCTAGCTCACCGTCAGCACCGCCATATTGTTCAATCAATAATTTAGCTAAAGCTGGGTTACACGTACTTACTTTGACAGGATACTGTAGCTTTTTTTCATATATCCACATACGTTAATCCTCCCCTTGTTAAACAAAAGATTATTTTGTTAAACCTGCCATGGCCAAGGTTCGTCGTCCCAGTTCCAGGGATATTTGGAATAGCTATAACGTCCAAACTGAGTTAATGGCCCAAACCTTTCTTCATAAACCTTTGCAATCTTTCTTCGTTGCTGAGAAACAGTATTAAATTGTTGGATCGCTTCAAAATCATTTGGATGGGTATCTAGATACAAGGTGAGTTCTACTAAGACAAAATCCAATGCCTGTAAATCCTCTAATAACGCATAATACTCTGGGGGCATCTGTTTAGGATTCATTTACTCTCAGCCTCCCTTTTCGGTTCATATGGCCCAAAATACGGATCGTAAAAGGCTTTCCAAAGCGTACCCGCAAATAATGCTTCCCTGGGTGAGAATTGTGGTAGGTTTGCTGGTTGAAATGGTATATATAGATTTGGAGGGGTAACGTAGGTTTTACATGTGATTGGTTTGCAAGGGTCAAAAGGGCTTATATAGGGGTAATAGACCTTCCTAGTAGTAAACATGAAACAACCTCCTTGATGTCGATATACAAAACGATATCAGTTTACTTTATGGCTGGAGAAATAAAAAAATGACTAGGAAATTATTTTAAACATGGAATAGGAAAATTTGTATCTATTCCATGCTCTCTTCATAATCTTAATATGAAGGAGATGGGGGTATGTATAAATTTTTATATGAAGTGATTGGATTTTTTTGCGGGTTTATGATCATCTTTTTAACATCAGGAACTTCCATCATTGAAATACCACAATTGTTGACAAATTTTATCATAAACCCGTTCCTATTTGTCATCTTAATGATTTGTTTTTTTATTGGGTTTTTAGCTCATTCAGTGTTAATTAAGGGTGTCATTGAAAACTTTTATCACATGGTTAAAGGTAATCGTTTTTCATTTATGCAATTAATCTACCCTGTAACTTTAGTAGGAGGCTATTTCATTTTATTTATATTTGGGCCTTGGCAAACCTTTTTATTGATAGCCTTTTCCATTATTTATGGTATCATTACTGTAGATTTACCTTTATACAGACAAAGTTCAAACTCCGAATGAATTAAAGTAAAAAGCTGTTAGATAGGTAGGGCAAAATCGTGACCATACTATTTTTTTACGGTATACTTTTAATTGGAATAATACTCCTTTTCTATATGTGGCGTGAAGCAAGAAAGGACCGTGTTATAACGAATACACTTACATTTACGAACTTTCCAAAAAGCTTTGGAAAGATTACCATATTCTTCATTTCAGATATTCACAGAAGAGAGGTTTCAGAAAATATAATCAATGAGGTAAAAGGGAAAGCAGACATTGTTATAATTGGAGGAGATTTAACTGAAAAGGGAGTACCGTTTGAAAGAGTGGAGAAAAACCTTCAATTAATAAAAATGGTTGGGCCGACTTACTTTGTATGGGGAAATAACGACTATGAAGTTGATTACCATGAACTCGATTCTCTTCTTTTAAGTATGGGAATTAAAATTCTTGATAACACAGCTATGTTTTTTGAAACGGGTGAGGGAGAAAAGCTCGCTCTTTTAGGAATAGATGATTTGAGGGAAGGCAGAAGTCGTTTGGACCTTGCTCTTCTAGACGCAGGGGATGACGTGGATTTTAAAATTTTGGTTAGCCATAATCCGGAAATTAAAAGTGAACTTCAACCTGAACAAGGGATAAGTCTTCTATTATCTGGACACACCCATGGTGGACAAATCCGGTTTTGGAAATTTGGACTTTATCCTAAAGGCGGGGTAGAACACAAAAATGAAACGACCATTTTCGTAAGTAATGGATATGGAACATCCGGTGTTCCACTCAGGCTCGGTGCACCACCTGAAACACATTTACTTATCCTACAATCATCACAAAGTGAATAGACGTTGCAAAAAAAGTCCTAACAACGCTAATTCCTAGAACATAATTTATATTCTTTCATAAAATAAAGAAACGGTTGCTGTAGGTGTGATGGTGAGGGAGGGTTTTTTAATGCGTCTCGAACGCTTAACTTATAATAAAATCAAGATTTTTCTAACATTCGATGATCTGGTTGATCGTGGCCTCACTAAAGATGATCTTTTGTCGGATTCGCTTAAGGTCCACCAATTATTCCGAGATATGATCGAAGAAGCAAGTATCGAATTAGGCTTTGAAGCCGATGGTCCTATTGCTGTAGAAGTGTATTCTTTACAAGCTCAAGGTATGGTGATCATCGTTACTAATTCAGTAGGTGACCTTGAAGACGAAGAATTTATGGATGAAGATTATATTGAAATGCAGGTTACGCTTGATGAAAGTAAAGACATATTTTATGAGTTTCACTCATTTGAAGATGTAATCCAACTTTCAACCAGATTAAAAAGTTTATCAATAGATGGTGGAAGATTATATTCATTTAAAGGCTATTTTTATTTACTGCTTGAAGATAATTTGACACTCCAAACTGAGAACGTCATTGCTATTTTAGCTGAGTTTGGCAATCCTGCAACTATTACAAAATATCGGGTACATGAATATGGGAAAATACTTTTTAAAGAAAATGCAATGAAAGAAATTTACAAGTATTTTATAAAAAAATAGGGAAGACCTCTAACCTAGATTAGGGGTTTTTCTTTTATGGTTAGCTATAAAATCTCAAATTGTAAACTCATTTACAATTTTGAAAGAAAAATGAAGATTCTTCATTTTTCATCTTGCATAAACATATGGAAGGTGTATACTAGTGACTGGAAAGGTGGACAATAAGAGAAATTTGATTCGCCATGTTCACCGCGCTTTTTGAACATCCTCTAATGGAATTGGAAAAATCTTGGGAGGTTTACAAATGGTAGCCGAAAACAAAAAGGACATTTCAGGGCAGAATAATGAAGAAAAGATGGATGTCCTCAAATCTACACAAACAGTTATACATAAGGCATTAGAAAAATTAGGGTACCCTGAGGAAGTTTATGAACTATTAAAAGAGCCGATTCGGATGATGACCGTAAAAATTCCTGTAAGAATGGATGATGGATCTGTTAAGATTTTCACAGGCTATCGTGCACAGCATAACGATGCAGTAGGCCCTACAAAAGGTGGGATTCGATTTCATCCTAATGTTACAGAAAAGGAAGTTAAAGCGCTTTCGATTTGGATGAGTTTGAAATGTGGTATCGTTGACTTACCATATGGTGGAGGAAAAGGTGGAATCATTTGTGATCCTAGAGATATGTCATTCCGCGAGCTTGAACGATTAAGTCGTGGATATGTTCGTGCAATCAGTCAAATCGTAGGTCCTACAAAGGATATTCCAGCGCCGGATGTATTTACCAATTCACAAATCATGGCCTGGATGATGGACGAGTATAGTCGCATAGACGAATTTAACTCACCAGGATTTATTACAGGTAAACCGCTTGTGTTAGGTGGATCACATGGTCGTGAGTCTGCAACTGCAAAAGGAGTTACAATTTGTATTCGTGAAGCGGCGAAAAAGCGTGGCATTGATTTGGAAGGTGCCCGCGTTGTTGTACAAGGTTTCGGAAATGCAGGAAGCTTTTTATCAAAATTTATGCATGATGCCGGTGCTAAGGTAATTGGTATTTCAGATGCATATGGTGGTTTATATGATCCAAATGGTTTAGATATTGATTATCTATTAGACCGTCGAGACAGTTTCGGAACTGTTACAAAGTTATTTAATGATACAATCACCAACAAGGAATTGTTGGAGCTTGATTGTGATATTCTTGTTCCGGCTGCAATCGAAAACCAGATTACTGAAGAGAATGCCCATAATATAAAGGCGAGCATAGTAGTAGAAGCTGCAAACGGACCTACTACACTTGAAGCAACACAAATTTTAACTGAAAGAGGAATTCTGCTAGTACCTGATGTTTTAGCAAGTGCTGGTGGTGTTACCGTCTCTTATTTTGAATGGGTTCAAAATAACCAAGGCTATTACTGGTCAGAAGAAGAAGTGGAAGAAAAACTTGAAAAAGTAATGGTCAAATCCTTTGAAAACATTTATACAACTGCTCAGAATAGACGTGTTGACATGAGACTTGCAGCCTACATGGTAGGGGTAAGAAAAATGGCGGAAGCTTCTCGCTTCAGAGGCTGGATTTAACAACTATTTTGAGACGGGCTTAAAAGACTGCACAGGAAATGCACAGAATTTGATTCATTTTATTTGCAAAGACAAGGAAAAACTCCTATCATTCTGGTAGGAGATTTTTTTTTGATTAGTAGGAGTGACAAACATGCAATTGGAAGAAGTCGTCATAGTTGGTGGGGGTCCTTGTGGACTGGCAGCAGCAATTGCCTTGCAAAATATTGGAATCGATCCATTAGTGATTGAAAAGGGGAATATTGTAAATGCAATATACCATTATCCAACACATCAAACTTTTTTTAGTTCAAGTGAGAAATTAGAAATTGGAGATGTACCATTTATTATTGAAGGTCGAAAGCCAAAAAGAAACCAGGCCTTGGCCTATTATCGTGAAGTAGCGAAACGAAAGAAAATAAGAGTCAATGCGTTTGAAAAAGTGGCAGAAGTCCAGAAGCAAGAAAATGGAGAGTTCCTAATCACTAGTTCAAAGGGTAAATATCAAACAAAATACGTCATTATAGCGACTGGATATTATGACAATCCAAACTATATGAATGTTCCAGGTGAGGATCTACCTAAGGTGTTTCATTATTTTAAAGAACCGCACCCATATTTTGATAAGGATGTCGTTGTTATCGGTGGAAAAAACTCGAGCGTGGACGCAGCATTAGAACTTGCAAATGCGGATGCAAGAGTAACAGTCTTATATCGTGGTTCCGAATATTCTCCAAGCATTAAACCTTGGATCTTACCAGAATTTGAAGCCTTAGTACGAAATGGAATTATTACCATGGAGTTTAATTCAAATGTCGTTGAAATTACCCCAGATGCCGTTATTTATGAGGTTGGGAATGAGAAAAAAACAGTTAAGAATGATTATGTATTTGCAATGACTGGTTACCATCCGGATCACAGTTTTCTGCAAAAAATGAACGTTGAAATTGATAGAGAAACTGGCAGACCTTTGTTTAACCCAGATTCGATGGAAACAAATGTGGAGGGAATTTTCATTTCCGGTGTCATTGCAGCAGGTAATAATGCCAATGAAATATTCATCGAAAATGGACGTTTCCATGGAGACTTAATTGCAAAAACAATAGTGGAAAGAAAATAGGGGCGACAAGGTTACGAATTAGGACAAAACAATAAAATACAATACATTTTTAGCGTGAATTCATATACGAGTTCACGCTTTTAAATTATCTTTGGGTGAAGTTCGTAATTTTGGTGTGGGGATGCAGGTAATACTGTGAGCATGTGTGCAAAAAAGGTATGATGTTATCTGGTTCTGTTTTAAAAAAATGTGCCACTTAAAATGCTTGAAAATTGCCTCAAATATACTTTAACACGCTGTTGGAGATCCAACAGCGTGTTGTTGAATACCGAAACCTACTATATAAAGGAATTTACTGAACTTCAGACACCCCCGTGGTGAATTAGCAAGCAAAAGTCTGAAGATGCTTAAACTTCGGACAACCTTGCGCTGATTTACCCAACGCAAGTCTGAAGCTGCCTAAACTTCGGCCACACCTGTGGTGAATAAGCCAGCGCAAGTCTGAAGATGCTTAAACTTCGGACAACCTTGCGCTGATTTACCCAACGTTTGTCTGAAGAAGCCTAAACTTCGGACACAATCGCGTTAATTTAGCCACCGCAAGTCTGAAGCTACCTAAACTTCGGACACTCCCGCGCTGATTTACCCACCGCAAGTCTGAAGCTACCTGAACTTCGGACACAATCTCGCTGAATAAGCCACCGTTAGTCTGAAGAAACCTAAACTTCGGACACAATCGCGTTAATTTGGCCACCGCAAGTCTGAAGATGCTTAAACTTCGGACACCCCTGCGTTGAATTAGCCAACTCAAGTCTGAAGATGCGTAAACTTCGGACACCCCTGTTGAATTAGCCACCGCAAGTCTGAAGATAGCTGGACTTCGGATACACCAGCGACCATACTGGCGCCCTTTTCTTATTTGTAAAACATTTCTTGGAGTTCATCATGATCATTTGTGATTTCTAAAGTGACTAGAAGCTTGAGTCTTGCCTTTTGGCCATTTAAAC
>Ga0180217_1000979_pt1 | contig 35326 bp, 39 predicted proteins | sample eDN3rd37CBELigOP_FD_128521 | JGI IMG/M metagenome (GOLD analysis project Ga0180217, IMG submission 128521) | Enriched Organic Plus compost microbial communities from Emeryville, California, USA - eDNA 3rd pass 37_C BE-Lig OP (version 2) (version 2) ... | reverse complement strand
GGTGGGAGAAAATGTCTTAACCGTTCGTGCAGGAAATAAAGCATCACCATTCCAATTGGAAGAGGACGAAGAAAATCGCGATGATTACAGCCTGCGGAATGTTCGCCTCATTTTAGCAGATGGTACTGTGATTTCAGATCCAAATAAAAATGATCCTTCAAAGGTATATGACATGGGTGATGATGGTACATTCCGTCCATTCGAAGACTTTACCTTTACGATTACAGAAGAACATGCAACAGCACAAACCTATAATTGGGACACAACGACTGTTGATGATGGTGAACACACAATTGAAGCTAAAGACTCTAATGATACAGTTTCAACTTCTGTATTAGTAGATAATACGGCACCAACAGTTGAAACAAAAGTAGTAGAAGGAAAAGAATATAAAGGTGAATTTACAATTGATCCAACCGTTACTGATGAGATTGCAGGAGTGCAATCAGTGAAGGTAATGCTGGATGGAAAGCAAATTGAAGTTCCTTATCAAACAGCTTCTTCACAACTTGAACCAGGGGCACACACTGTCATGATTGTGGCTGAAGACAAAGTTGGAAATAAGGCTGAAAAGGTTGTTCAATTTTCAGTAACAAATGAAAATCCTAATAAGCCTGAATTGATTTCACCTGCTGATAACAGTTCAGAGCCTGTTAATGGAGATCCAACACTTAAGGTGAAAGTAACAGATCCAACAGGTGATGATCTTGATGTAACCTTCTATGAAGGCTATAAGTATGATGCGGCCAACACAGAAAGCGTAAAGGCATTCAAAAACGCAACAGATACAGAGCCGCCTCAAACGATGAATCCGGAAGGTGAAGAAGCTCTTACTCAGGAGGATCTTACTCTAGTATCTGAAAAAGATGGCGAATATTTTATCACTGATTCAAGTGAACAATTCCCATATCATCGCTTTGATGTCGAGCTTGATTCATCAGTAAGTGAGACGGATACCGTTGAGCTTTCGTGGAGCGGTCAATCACTAGAAGGTAGAAAAGTGTCTATGTACGCTTGGAACCACGAAGAAAATGATTGGACATTACTTACGTATAAAATTGCCGGTACAGAGGACTTTGAATTAAAAAGCACAGTTGAAGTTGCAACATATGTGAAAGATTCCAAGATCAATGTGTTGATACAGGACGAAATCCCAAGCAGTCCGGAAGAATACGACTACACATTTGTTTGGATGTCTGACACACAATATTATTCAGAAAGCTATCCTTATATATTCGAAAGACAAACAAATTGGATTGCCGAAAAACAGGAAGAGCTAAAAATTGAATATGTCTTCCACACAGGAGATTTAGTTGATAACTTTGGCCAAGAACAAGAATGGATCCATGCGGATGAATACATGAGTGTACTAGATCAAAATAATGTTCCATACGGTGTATTAGCCGGAAATCACGATGTAGACCAGTTATCAAATGATTACACAGAATATTATAAGCGATTTGGTGAAGATCGTTTTAAAGACAAAGATTATTATGGCGGAAGCTATAAAAATAACCGGGGACATTATGATCTTATTTCAGCAAACGGTAATGATTTCATTATGGTTTACATGGGATGGGGTGTACAAGACGAGGATTTAAATTGGATCAATGATGTGTTAGCCCAATATCCAGATCGAACTGCGATCCTCAGTTTCCACGAATACCTATTAGTTTCCGGAAATAGAAGTCCGATTGGGGATAAAATTTACGAAGCAGTAGTTGAACCAAATGAAAATGTGATTGCTGTGTTAAGTGGTCACTATCATGACTCTGAAACACTTATCAGTGAAATTGATGACGACGGTGATGGCCAGCCGGACCGTGAAGTCTATCAAATGCTTGGAGATTATCAAGGTGGTCCTGAAGGCGGGCAAGGATATATGAAATTGCTTCACTTTGATCAGGATCATAACCGTGTCTTTGTAAATACCTACTCTCCATACTTAGATGACTATAACTTCTATGAGCCTGAAGAATATCCAGGCAAAGACGAGCTAATTATGGACCTTGACCTTCAAGTAAAAGAAAAACGCGTAGCAACAGATTACTTTAGTGTTACCGTTAAAACTGACAAAGAAATTGGAAAACAAGAAAATATCTCAAGCGGTGAAACAGCTCAAGTAAAATGGACTGGATTAACTGAAAACAACACGTATTCCTGGTATGCAGTAGCAGAGGATAAGTTTACAGGAAAAACTGCTTCTGACATATGGACATTCACGAAAGGTGAAGCAACAGAGCCGGGTGACGGGCCAGATCCAGGTGACGGAGATCAAAATCCAGGAGACGGAGATCAAGACCCAGGAGACGGAGATCAAGGCCCAGGAGACGGAGATCAAGACCCGGGAGACGGAGATCAAGACCCGGGTGAAGGAGGTCAAGACCCAGGAGACGGAGATCAAGATCCAGGAGATGGAGACCAAAAACCAGATGGTGGAGACCAAGACCCAGGTAATGAAGATCAAAAACCGGATAATGGAGAAGATAAAGAATCACCAGACAGAAATGACCAATCACAAAATAGTCTGTTGCCGTTACCGGACACAGCGACAAATATGTTTAATCTTTTAATCATTGGAGCGCTGGTAATTGCTCTGGGCGGTGTACTATTATTCATTCTTAGAAAAAATAAATCAGCTCTTAAAGGATAATCTATCCTGAACAACCCTGCTCGAATATTGAGTAGGGTTTCTTTTTGTAGTAAAAAAGTATTCATTTTTATACGTAGTGTAGGTATCCAGCTCCAACGCCTAGCCCCGAAGCACAGGACGTGTAAGTGCAGTTATTGCGACAGGACGTCGCGCATTTGACTGCCTCGAGAGGTCATAAGCCAATTTGGAATTGAAGGCAAAGAACGCAATCTATTCCAAGTTGGCTGAATTGCCCTAGGCTGATCAAGGCGTTTCCGCTTTTAACATGAATAAAAAATCATGAAAATAATCAATTCGGACAACCTACATATAGGAGGTGTTTGAATATGAAAAAGGTACTTATTTTAATGGTTGTTTCCCTATGTTTATCAGGTTGCCAACTTCAAGCCCGTGACGGGTATGAGCCACAGGAAGAGGATAAAAACGGCACAAGATTAATGAAAACAGGGTATGGTGATTATGATGAAATTGGGTCTGATGAGGATGAACAATTTACGGAAAATCCGGGTCCTAATTTTCTGGATTTAACAGAATCAAGACCAGACCAAGGGAATGATCAGAATAAATTAGAAGAAGCAATTCGGAATGACAAGACATTATCATTAGGACGAGTGATGATGAATGGTGATACCATTCATGTAAATGTCTTTACAACAGAAAAGCTTAATGCAGACGAAATGAAGAAAAAAGAAAAAGAAGTTCATGATAATATGATTACGGCATTACCGAGATATCGTATTGATGTAAATTTAAAGGAAAAAAACAGTGAGGGGCGTTAAAATGCCCCTAAAAGCCTAAAATGGAGCTGATGAGACCTTTTCTGCGAGGTTTTTTCGATGCTTGTCCCTGATCAAAAACAAGGGCAGGATCCTTAGAGAATTCTGGTCTTTTTTGTGCACTTTCAAGCTCTTCGATTCTATGTTCAAGCTTGTTGATCGTTCCGATTAACTCTTCCATTTCTTTTCGATGTTGAAGAAGTTGATAGGAGACAACGTCATCTGCTTTTGTTTGAAGTTTTCGCTCTAATTCCTCAATTCGATTCGTTAGCTCTACTGATTTATCCTCATTGACTGATGCAGTCATGACAATTCCTTTTCCAGGTTGTTCTTTTGGTTGTGGTGAAGCTGTTTCTGGGTTTTCCTGCATTTGCTTTATTTTCTCTATGTCTTCATCCGAAAATTGATAGTGTCCAAGTTCATTTTTGGCAAGTTGTAAATCTAACTGATCGACCCATCTCATTAACGTTCTTCTGGAAACACCAAGTGACTTTGCAACAGCGGCTGTACTCATTTGCATTCCTCCCCTTGATTTTACGTACAAAACTAGAATTTCTACGTTTTGCGTCAGTTCCCTTCACGTTAGACAAAACAAGAACGAATTCGGCAAAGAAAGTGGGGGTTTTACATATTATGTAATAAGTTTGTCGATGAATCAGGCTTCATACAATTCCAAAGGCAAACCGTCCGGATCTTGAAAAAAAGTAAACTTTTTATCTGTAATCGGATCAATTCGAATCTCTTCGACAGCTATTCCTTTTTCTATCAGTTCTTGAACAGCTTCATTGATATTGTCTACCTCAAAAGCAAGATGTCGCAATCCTGCAGCTTCAGGCTGTGTTGGACGGCCAGGAGGATTTGGAAATGAGAAAAGTTCAATTTGGTAAAGATCATTAACCATCAAATCAAGCTTGTACGACTGACGTTCCTCACGATAAACCTCAGAAAGAATTTTAAGGCCAAGCACTTCTGTATAAAATTTTTTGGACATTTCATAGTTAGAGCAAATAACTGCGATGTGGTGGATTTTATTGATTTTCATAAGTGGTATCCCTCTTTCAGTAATAATGGAGTTAATTCCCTTAAAACATATTATAAGACTCAAGGTTTTTACTAGGTACTTTTAACAAAACTATTTAGGTTGATTGAAGCGGAAGGTGCGAGACTCCTGTGGGAGTAGAGGGACAGGTGAGACCCCGCAGACGCTTGCGTCGAGGAGGCTCAGCGCCCTCCCCACGGAAAGCGAGCAACCTGGAGCTGCAATAAACTACGCACAATACTTTTTACTTTAGCTAAAATGTTTGCGAAAACAGTCTGCTCTCTAATATTTAAGATTTAATAAATCCATTATAAGGTATTCTCGCGCAATTTGCTTTTGACGCTTCATCTGACCTATACTATAATTATAACGTTATGCATGAAAATAGAGGTGAACATGTATGTTAGATCGTTTACAATCGGTAGAAGACCGTTATGAAAAGTTAAATCAGCTTTTAATGGATCCGGATATTATTAGCGATTCAAAAAAGCTGCGTGAATATTCAAAAGAACAATCAGATTTGCAGGAAACTGTGGAAGCTTACCGTGAATATAAAGAAGTCCGCGAACAAATTTCAGATACAAAATCAATGCTTGAAGAGAAGCTTGATGCTGAAATGCGTGAAATGGCAAAGGAAGAGCTTTCCGAGTTGGAAGAACGTGAAGAAGAATTAACAGCTCGTCTTAAGATTTTACTTGTACCAAAAGATCCAAACGATGACAAAAACGTTATTATGGAGATTCGTGGTGCAGCAGGCGGAGATGAGGCTGCATTGTTTGCGTCTGATTTATACCGTATGTACAGCCGTTTTGCTGAAATGCAAGGCTGGAAAACAGAAGTTATGGAAGCAAATGCAACAGGTACTGGCGGTTATAAAGAAATCATCTTTATGATCAACGGGAAAGGTGCATACTCAAAATTAAAGTTTGAAAATGGTGCCCACCGTGTACAACGTGTTCCGGAAACAGAATCCGGCGGCCGTATCCATACATCAACAGCAACAGTAGCTGTTTTACCTGAAGCAGAAGAAGTAGAAGTAGAAATCCATGAAAAAGATATTCGTGTTGATACATTTGCTTCAAGTGGTCCAGGGGGACAAAGCGTTAATACAACCATGTCAGCTGTTCGTTTAACACATTTACCAACTAATACAGTAGTATCGTGTCAGGATGAAAAGTCCCAAATCAAAAACAAAGAAAAAGCGATGAAGGTTCTTCGTGCACGTGTCTATGATAAATTCCAACAAGAAGCACAAGCTGAATACGATCAAAACCGTAAGCTTGCGGTAGGTACAGGTGACCGTTCAGAGCGTATCAGAACATATAACTTTCCGCAAAACCGTGTGACAGATCACCGAATCGGGTTAACGATTCAAAAGCTTGATCAAATTTTAGAAGGTAAGCTTGATGAAGTAGTGGATGCACTAATTGTTGAGGACCAATCAAGCCGCCTTCAAGCAGCGGAAGACTAAAATCAAATGAAATTTGTATACGAAGCCCTCAACTGGGCTTCTTCTTTTTTAAAGGAAGCAGGCAGAGATGAAAATGCTGGAGAATTGTTGCTTCGTCACCATTTACAAATGGAGCGGGCAACATTGCTGTCCAATTTGAGAATGGTCCTCTCAGATGAGCAGATCCAAGTATTTACATCTGATGTAAAAAAACATGTAGAAGGTCAGCCAGTCCAGTATTTGATTGGACATGAAGAATTTTATGGAAGAAAGTTTTTCGTGAATAAGGAAGTGCTCATTCCAAGACCGGAAACTGAGGAGCTTGTGGAAGGGATTTTAGACAGAGCATCTGTCCATTTTTCAGGTGCTAATACATTGCATGTGGTCGATATTGGAACAGGAAGTGGAGCTATTGCGATTACATTGGCGTTAGAAAATCGCAGGTTCAAAGTGTCGGCTGTTGATATTGCCGCAGAATCAATCGCAGTCGCAAAAGAGAATGCTGCGAACTTAGGGGCAAACGTCAAATGGCTGCACGGAGATCTCCTTGAACCTGTTACACAGAAAATCGATATTTTAGTGTCAAATCCACCATATATTCCAGACTGGGAAATCGAAACACTATCACCAGTGGTAAAAGATCATGAACCAATGCGGGCACTCGCAGGTGGAGAAGATGGCTTGGATTTTTATCGAAGACTCATCCATGATATGACCGATTACCTTAACGACCGGGCACTCATTGCTTTTGAAATCGGGGCAGGTCAAGGAAAAGATGTAAAAATCCTTCTTGAACAAGCTCTGCCGGAGGCGTTGGTTGAGATTGTTTATGATATCAATGGTAAAGATCGAATGGTTTTTGCTGCAAAATAAGAGTGGGGGCTTCCCTGCTCTTTTTGTATTATTTATATGAATAAAGGTTGACTGGAGCGGCAGTCAACCAGCACCATACTAATTTGACGAGATTTTCTAATCTACCAAACTATTTTTTGAAAAATATAGTTTAAGAATCTCTCACGCTGTCCATACTGTCTACCAAGGGAGCGTGAGAGACATGAAAAAACAAAATCAATTAGTACTCATATACATATTTATCTTATTCATAGGAGCAATTACTAGTGTTTACAAGGAGCCTGTCACAACAACAGCAAGCTCGCAGGAACCGGTTGTCATACCTGATGAAGCCATCCGCTTACGAATTCTAGCAAACAGTGATTCTGATGAAGACCAAGCATTAAAACGAAAAGTACGTGATGAAGTGAATAAAGAAATCACGACATGGGTAGAAAAATTAACGTCAGTTGAAGCAGCAGAAGAACTGATTCAATCAAGACTACCGGAAATCGAAGCCATTGTTGAAGATGTGCTAGAACAAGAAAACATGCAACAATCCTATTCGGTTGAATTTGATCACAATGTAAACTTTCCAACAAAGCTATATGGAAGCTATATCTATCCTGCTGGTGAATATAATGCGATCTTAATCAGTCTTGGCGAAGCAAAAGGTGCCAACTGGTGGTGTGTCCTATTCCCGCCGCTTTGCTTTTTAGACTTTTCAAACGGGGAAGCTGTCCAAGCAGAAGAAACAACAAATGATCAAGAAAAAACAAATGAAAAACTAACATCTCTAGTAGTGGACGAAGAAGAAGAGAAGGAAGAAGTAGAAGTGAAATTCTTCTTAGTTGAATGGTTTGAAGGATTGTTTTCTTAAAAAGGTGAGGGATTCCCTCGCCTTTTATTGTTTTGAAGAATATCATCAGGTCGAATTTTGTCGAAAATTGACAAATAGCAAATAAATCCTAATAATCGCAAATAAACTAGCAAAATCGCAAATAAATTCTGATAATCGCAAATAAAACAAGATAATCGCAAATAAAGCCTTCTCACAAGGTTCCTTTATCTATCTTGAATAAGATTTATTAGGCATAAATCTACCATTCACCTCATAGAGTTGAAATAGGAAAAAACAAAATGAGGTGAAAACATGTTTTATCAATTAAAAATAGCAGAAAATCAAGATATTGAACGATTAACAATGTTTGTGGAAAAAGCGGGAATCAGTTCAGAAGGAATTGCTGATTTAATAGATTATTTCGTGTTAATGGAAAACGGAGAAAAAGAAATTGTTGCATGTATTGGAGTGGAGCCTGTGAACAAAACAGGGCTGTTGCGTTCTCTTGTGGTGTCGGACAAGCTTAAGCAGGCTCATATCGTGACATTATTTCAAAGCATCCAAACCCTGGCTGAAAAACGGGGAATTACAAATTTATTTTTAGTTACGAATAAAGAAGCATCTGTGCAGTTTTTATCTTTGATGGGTTTTCAAAAGCTAAACTCGGAGTTAGTACCTGCTGAAATGATGACAATTGACCATATGAAAGATTCATTAGAGGACCCGAATGCAAAAGTAATGATTAAATCATCATAAAATTCACTTATCCCACACTTAAGTGGCAACTTGCCAAGCAAAGCTCTAGAAATTCATCATTGTTAGAAGTTTCACTTATTAACAAAGTTATCCACAAAAACAAAAGCCTTATCCACATTTTGTGGATAAGGCTTGTTTTCTGTAGCTTCTTCTTTTATACTTTCAAGAGTTAACCATCTAGTATATTGGTTGAATTGAACGGAATATAAGGAGTTTTGAAGGGATGAAAACAACACTTTGGACTGTGGATGATCTTACCAATTTATCCACCAGTTATCCACATATTACACAGGCAGCGGCTAAACTAAAAGATCATGAAGTTGTTGCTTTTCCAACAGAAACGGTTTATGGCCTGGGAGCAAATGCTTTTTCAGATGAAGCAGTACGTAAAATTTTTGAAGCAAAGGGACGACCGAGTGATAATCCACTAATTGTCCACATTGCTTCACAAGAGCAGCTGGATGAATTTGTTGAAGATATACCCGAGTATGCAATAGCATTAATCAATCATTTTTGGCCGGGTCCTTTAACACTTGTTTTAAAGAAAAAAGGTGAACAGTTATCAGACTTAGTGACCGCTGGGCTTGACACTGTTGGTGTTCGTATGCCGGATCATCCGATTGCCCTCGCACTTTTAAAAGAAGCAAATGTACCTGTAGCGGCACCAAGTGCAAATCGCTCCGGAAAACCGAGTCCAACACAGGCTTCACATGTGTACCATGACCTTCAGGGGCGCATCAGTGGCATTATCGATGGAGGCTCCACAGGAGTCGGGGTGGAATCAACCGTTATCGATTGCACAACAAAGCTCCCAACAATTCTTCGTCCAGGTGGAGTGACAAAGGAACAAATGGAGGAGATTGTTGGAGAGGTTCAGGTAGATCGGGCATTAGTTGAGGAAGGTCATGCACCTAAATCACCGGGAATGAAGTATACCCATTATGCGCCAAATGCGCCTGTCATCATAGTGGACGGAAGTCATCACTATATTCAACAACAGATCGATCAATATGAAAAAGAAGGAAAAAAGGTTGGCGTTCTTACAACAGAAGAAGCCATAAATGATTATCACGCAACAAAAGTAGTTTCATGCGGAAATCGTTCAAACCTTCAAACGGTTGCAGCCAAGTTGTATGACGTGCTAAGACAGTTTGATCAGGAAGATGTGGACCTTATCATAAGTGAAAGTTTTCCACAGGTTGGAGTCGGCGCAGCAATTATGAACAGACTGTTAAAGGCAGCTGGTAACCAAGTGATCGTGGAAAAATAATCAATATGTTCTATTCGTCTTCGGACACGCATAAAGTGAATTAGGCGTGTCCGAGGAGGGGGAACATGAGTATAGAAACAATGGCGGGAGAACTGCTAACATTACTAATTATGGCACTAGCTCTAGGAATGGACGCATTTTCGGTCGGCCTTGGAATGGGCTTAATTAGGTTAAGAATTAGACAGATTTTTTACATAGGGATCACAATTGGAATTTTTCACATCTGGATGCCATTAGTGGGAATGTTAATCGGGAGGCTGTTAAGTGACACCTTTGGAACAATTGCAACACTATTAGGTGGCACCCTTCTTATTTTATTAGGCATTCAAATGGTAGTTGCTTCTTTTAAAAAAGATGAAGATCCCTTTATTACACCGGTCGGCTTCGGTCTCATTGTGTTTGCGTTAAGTGTCAGTTTAGATAGTTTTTCAGTCGGATTAAGCTTAGGAATCTATGGAGCCAAAACATTTTTGACAGTTGCTATCTTTGGACTAGTTAGTATGGTGCTGACATGGCTGGGACTTTTAATTGGAAAGCGGGTTCAAAATTGGCTAGGGTCTTATAGTGAAGCATTAGGTGGCAGTATTCTACTGGCATTCGGGATTAAGCTCCTTTTGCCATTTTAATAGATTTAAAAGAGACTGTTTGGGGGCAGTCTCTTTTTTAGTTTACACGTAAAATGCATAGTCAAAAGAAGAACGAATTGTACTCGGATCCAGGTGGTTTCCAATCAAAATAATAATGGGCGTTTCTGTTGCAGAGCCATCCACTTTCTCAAAATAAACCTTCTTCGATGCGAATTGAAATGAATAAAGGAAAGGGTCATCATGAAAACGCACAAAACCTTTTCCGCGAATTACGTCCTTGGGCAATTCTTTTAACCAAGAGACAAACGTCTTTCTATCAATAGAAGGAATGTCCTCTATTTTAATTGCTTTTATAGTGTGGTGTGGCAGATGATTCGAACTGTTGGAACTAAATAAATCGATCGTTTTGATTCTGGCTGCCAGCAATTCTTCGAACGTAACCTCTCCATACTCCGACAAAATAATTTTTGCCTGATCACTAGCTATTTCGTTTATCTTTGTTATTACTTTTTCCAGCTTTTTAGATGAAACAAGATCTGTTTTATTAACAATAAGTAATGAAGCATGGGAAATTTGCTCTTTAAGTAACTGACGGATTTCCTTCGAGCTTGAAAAAATACTGTGATAATCAAGAAAATGACTGGCATCCACAAGGCTAATCAAAGACATAAGGGAAAAGTAATCAATATAGTCGGGGCTTGAAAGTGCATCAATAATTTCCTGCGGATTGGCAACACCGGTTCCTTCAATTAAAAGTACATCAACAGGACTTTGGATAAACTGATTTAGTGTTGTCTTTAGATCATCCTGAATGGAACAGCAAATACATCCATTTAACAATTCGTAGGCTCTTTCATCTTCAAATAAGTGCTGCTCCACATTTGTATCACCAAGTTCGTTAAGAATAATTCCCAGCTTCATATTCCTGTTTTTGAATTCCTTTACCATTCTTTTTAAGACGGTTGTTTTTCCGCTTCCCAAAAATCCGCTTAATAGATAGACTTTTATAGGCGTATTCATCTTTATCCCTCGCTTTAAATAAGAAACATTACGATTTACTAACTATCATCATATGTGATTCATAGACATTCATCAACAAATAACAGAAATCTTCACAAAACCTTTACAACAAACGCTTCTTTAAAACCTTTAAACATATTTGTCATTTTCACATTTCATAAAACTACTTTCCGACACAATTTTTGATTATAATAGAAAAAAGGAGTGTTTTTATATGACGAACGTACTATTTGTTTGTACGGGAAATACGTGTAGAAGTCCGATGGCAGAGGCATTATTGAAGCATGGGAAAAGCTCTGATCATATTCAAGTGAAGTCAGCGGGGGTTTTTGCTGTTGATGGGTATCAGGCCTCTCCGAATGCTGTTGAAGCCTTGAGGGAAAAAGGAATTTCAAGTAATCATCAATCCTCTGGTTTAACAGCGGAGCTCGCTGATTGGGCAACAATTATTTTAACGATGACAAATCAGCACAAGCAATCGGTCATTGACCTTTATCCCCATGCAGGTCGAAAAACCTATACACTTGCCGAATATGTGTCAGATCCTGAAGAAGAAGTCACACAAGATATCTCAGATCCATTCGGTGGTCCGCTGCCAATGTATCGCCAAACCTTAACTGATTTAGAAAAATTAATTGAAAAGCTTATTTTAAAACTAGAGAAATGACTCAACCCTTTGGAGGAGAAATCGTCATGGAAGACAAAAAGTACAAGTTTAGCTTGCGCATGAAGCTTGTTTTATTAGTCACAATACTTGCGGTGATTACGTACTCAACAAGTGCCATTTTCATATCTTTTATTGTGGAATACGTTGACCATATCGTATCACCCGCTATCTTTACTCTTATTACCTTGTTGATGGGGATCTTTTGGTCAGGGGTATTGGCCTATTTTGGATCAGGATTTATTACAAGAGCTCTAAAAAAGCTTGAAACTGCCGCATATAAAGCAGCGAAAGGCGATATTGAAGAAGATGTTCCTGTTACAAATAGTGATGATGAAATTAGAGGATTAAGCATTGCATTTAACGAAATGCTTCATAATATGCGTAATATGGTGCACAGTATCGAGGCGAATTTCCAAACAACAAATGATCAAGTTAGTCAAATAGCCAATGCTTCAGGCCGTGCATCAAAGCAGGCGGATGAAATTTTAATTACTGTCCAGGAAATCTCGCGTGGAGCAGATCAATCCGCAGTAGCCATTCAAGAAACCGCTACGTCAGTTGAAGACATCATTGAATTCGCTTCACAAGTTGAAGGAAAAGCAGCTTCATCTGAACAATTGTCCAAAGAAATGGTGACTTCACTACATGAAAGCAAAGAAGTTTATGAAGGATTGATTGAGGGAATCCAAACACTAGCGATTGAAAACGAAAAATCCATGACAGCTGTACGCCGATTAGAGCAGCATGCTAATGAGGTTTCAAGCATCGTTTCTCTAGTAGGTGATATTGCCAACCAAACAAATCTTCTTGCTTTAAATGCTTCGATTGAAGCAGCGAGGGCAGGGGAACATGGCAAGGGATTTGCGGTAGTAGCTGATGAAGTCAGAAAGCTTGCAGATGAAAGTGCAAAAGCAGTTCAAGGCATCACAGGGCTTATCGGAAATATTCAACAAGAAGTTCAAAATGTGGTTACTCAAATAGCCGATCAAGTGGAAACAGCAAAAAATCAAGCGAAAAACGGACAAGTATCTGCCGAATTGCTTGATCAATCAGGTCAGTCGATTCTAGATGTAGCTGAAGCGGTTAACCAAATTAGCGACCTCATTCACCAGCAAATGAACTCACTTCAAAAAACTGGAGCACAATCAGAAGAAGTGGCAGCCATTGCTGAACAAACATCAGCAGGTGCACATGAAGTTGCTTCAGCAATCACAGAACAATCAGATCATATCCAAAGTATGAACGAATTAGGGAAGAAGCTGGCTGAAAGTTCAGAAGAATTAAGGAAAACAATTGATCGTTTTGTCATTTAAGCGATAGAATAAAGGTAAAACCTTTAGGAGGATATTATGAAAGTAGCGATCGCATCAGATCACGGTGGAGTAAATATACGAAAAGAAATCATTCATTTACTAGAAGAGTTAAACATTGAGTACGTTGATATGGGCTGTGAATGTGAAACATCTGTCGATTATCCGGACTATGCCCTGCCTGTAGCGGAAAAGGTAGCAAATGGCGAATTTGATCGAGGAATTTTAATTTGCGGAACAGGGATCGGCATGAGCATTGCTGCCAACAAAGTAAAAGGCATACGTTGTGCACTTGTTCATGATACATTTAGTGCCCAAGCAACACGTGAGCACAATGATACAAATATATTATCAATGGGTGAACGTGTTATCGGTCCCGGACTTGCAAGAGATATTGCGAAAATCTGGTTAACAACAGAATACCAAGGCGGCCGTCACGCAACACGTGTTGGGAAAATTTCAAAGTATGAAGAAGAACACAACTAAAAGGATGTTAAAATCATGACAAAACTTCAAGACTGGATGCAGGATCTCTCCTGTCTATTATCAGATCTTAGGACTCAAAGCTATCTTCAAGAAGGAGACGTTCTCGTAGTTGGCTGCAGTACAAGCGAGGTCATCGGCGAAAAGATCGGTACAGCCGGAACAGAAGAAGTAGCAGAAATGATTTTTGAAACATTGGACCAATTTCGGAAGCAAACAGGAGTGGAACTAGCATTTCAATGCTGCGAGCACCTGAATCGTGCCATTGTCATAGAAAGAAAAATAGCCAAAACAAAAGGTTTCGAAGAAGTCTCCGTTATTCCGGTTAGAAAAGCCGGAGGAGCCATGGCAACCTATGCCTACCAGCATATGGATAACCCAACCGTCGTTGAGTTTATCAAAGCGGATGCAGGCATTGACATTGGCGATACATTTATAGGCATGCACTTAAAGCATGTCGCCGTTCCATTAAGAAGCAAAGTAAAACAAATTGGCTCTGCCCATGTGACCATGGCGAAAACCCGTCCGAAATTAATCGGCGGCATAAGAGCTGTATATGAGCAAACGAAAGAAAATCAATCATGTCAGTAAAAATAGTGGGGTCAACTTAGGTTGGCTCTTTTTTTATTGAGAAGGAAGGAGTGATTTGCGGGATTTGTCGAAAAATGACAAATAGCAAATAAATCTTTAAAATCGCAAATAAAGTCTAATAATCGCAAATATATTTCCAAATTCGCAAATAAATCCCGAAAATCGCAAATAAGTGCTCCTATCGGGTATCGGGGAGCTTGAATAAGAACTTTCTAACTTGGGATATTAATTTTGGACTCCAACCAAAAAACTCTCAAAATATTCTATCTTTATAGTTGACATTGTAAGAAAAAGTAACGACAATAGGTTGTATATATTTAAAAAGGAACAACATACCAAAGCGAATATTAATAACAGGAATACACATCATTATTCGGTTTTTAATAGACAATCGACACAAAAAGTTAAAAAAACCATAATTATTTCAGAAAATCTTTTACATTCTATCCGTTTAGCGTGTAAAATAAAGATGGAAATATACGAAGATAAAATGTGGTTAATATGAAGGGAGATACGAACGATGAAACATTTACCAGAACAAGATGTGAAAGTATTTGAAGCCATTCAGTTAGAACGTACTCGTCAAGAATCAAAAATCGAGCTTATTGCTTCAGAAAACTTTGTTAGTGAAGCAGTTATGGAAGCTCAAGGTTCAGTATTAACAAACAAATATGCAGAGGGTTATCCTGGTCGCCGCTACTATGGTGGTTGTGAGCATGTTGATGTTGTAGAAGACATTGCAAGAGACCGTGCAAAAGAAATTTTCGGTGCTGAGTATGTGAACGTTCAGCCTCACTCAGGTGCACAGGCAAACATGGGAGTTTACTTCACAATTCTTGAGCATGGTGACACAGTTCTTGGAATGAACTTATCTCATGGCGGTCACTTAACACACGGCAGCCCTGTTAACTTCAGTGGAGTGCAATACAATTTCGTAGAATACGGTGTTGACGAAGAAACCCACCGCATTAATTATGAAGATGTACGTGAAAAAGCATTAGCACACAAACCGAAATTAATCGTAGCAGGTGCAAGTGCATACCCAAGAGCAATCGACTTCAAAAAATTCCGTGAAATCGCTGATGAAGTAGGAGCGTATTTCATGGTTGATATGGCCCACATTGCAGGTTTAGTTGCAGCGGGACTCCATGAAAATCCTGTGCCATATGCAGATTTCGTCACAACAACTACTCACAAAACCCTTCGCGGACCACGTGGCGGGATGATTCTTTGTAAAGAAGAATTCGGTAAAAAAATCGACAAGTCGATCTTCCCTGGTATCCAAGGTGGTCCACTTATGCACGTAATCGCAGCTAAAGCTGTATCTTTTGGTGAAGCATTACAAGACAGCTTCAAAACATATGCACAAAACATCATTGATAATGCAAGACGCCTAGCTGAAAAGCTTCAATCTGAAGGCTTAACACTTGTTTCTGGTGGAACAGACAACCACTTATTATTAGTAGATGTTCGTTCTCTTCAGTTAACTGGTAAAGTAGCTGAGCACGTATTAGATGAGATCGGTATTACAGTAAACAAAAATACAATCCCATTTGAAACAGAAAGCCCATTTGTTACAAGTGGTATTCGTATCGGAACAGCAGCTGTAACAAGCCGTGGTTTCGGTTCAGACGAAATGGATGAAATCGGAAGCATCATTGCCTTCGCTCTTAAAAACCACGATGACGAAGCTAAACTTGCTGAAGCAAAACAACGTGTTGAGGACCTAACAAGCAAATTCCCTTTATACCGCAATTTATAAAAAGTAAGAAGATCAGGCCAATCTAAATGATAGGTCTGATCTTTTTTTTGTATAATTTCCTGCGAAATACCTCACCGTAAACTTGAAACTGTGTTTGTTTTTCTGTAAAATCTATTGAAGTGTCAAAGAAAAGGAGATGATTTGATGGGGAAAGTATACGTGTTTGATCATCCATTAATTCAGCATAAGCTTACATATATTCGCGATAGCAAAACTGGTACAAAGGAATTTCGTGAACTTGTTGATGAAGTAGCAAGTTTAATGGCGTTTGAAATTACAAGAGATTTACCATTAACAGAAGTAGATGTTGAAACACCGGTTACAACAGCAAAATCAAAAGTTCTTTCTGGTAAAAAATTGGGAATCATCCCGATTCTTCGTGCAGGACTTGGAATGGTAGATGGAATTTTAAAATTAATTCCAGCAGCTAAAGTTGGACATGTTGGGTTATATCGTGATCCGGAAACATTACAACCGGTTGAGTACTATGTAAAACTTCCTTCTGATATAGAAGAGCGTGAATTAATTGTAGTAGATCCAATGCTAGCAACTGGGGGATCAGCAGTTGAAGCGATTAACAGCTTGAAAAAGCGCGGAGCAAAAAATATTAAATTCATGTGTTTAATTGCGGCTCCAGAAGGTGTTGATGTGGTCAAAGAAGCACATCCGGATGTGGATATCTACATTGCAGCACTTGATGAAAAATTAAATGATCATGGCTATATCGTCCCTGGATTAGGTGACGCTGGTGACAGATTGTACGGAACAAAATAATAGTGAAAGAGGATCGCTCATATATGGAGTGATCCTCTTTTTGCATGTTTGCAGCTAAGAAGGCACAAACTAAAAATGGAGGTGGAACATATGGGAAATAAAATCTTTGTCTGTATTCTTCTATTTATTAGTTTCTTTTTTAGTCAGCCTGTACTAGCTATTACGTTTCCGAATCGACCGCCACTTCCGGAAGTGGATCAACAACAAAATCAAAAAATCATGGTGATTGTTAAAAAAGAAGAGTTTGAAAGGATAAATGAATTATTATCTAAGGAACCGCAAGTTGTCATTCATCAAACCTATCAACATGTGTTTTATGGTTTTTCAATAGAAGGCCCTGTAAAAGAGCTAAACAAAATAAAAGAATATAAAGCTGTGCTGCATGTGAGTCCTATCTTTTCCTATGCATCACAAATTAATGAAAGTGTTCCATTCATTGGGGGTGAAGAGGTAAGAGGGTTGTTTGATACGGGTGATCATCGCTTAACAGGCAAAGGGGTAAAGGTGGCTGTCATTGACACGGGCATTGATTATGAGCATCCCGATTTACACCGGAATTTTGCCGGGGGCTACGATGTGATTGACGGTGATCAGGATCCAATGGAAACATTAAATATAAAAGGGGAAGGTACCATCCATGGAACACATGTGGCAGGCATAATTGCGGCGAACGGAAAGCTAAGAGGAATGGCTCCAGAAGCGGAAATTATTGCGTACCGGGCATTAGGTCCAGGTGGTATGGGCACGTCAGATCAAGTAATCGCAGCAATTGACCGGGCGATTAAAGATAAAGTGGACATTATTAATTTATCATTAGGAAATAACGTGAACGGTCCGGATTGGCCAACAAGCCTGGCGCTTGACCGAGCAGTTGAAGCGGGAATTGTGGCTGTTACCTCCAGTGGAAATTCAGGTCCTAATCTTTGGACAGTGGGATCTCCGGGTACATCCTCCAAGGCTATCACAGTAGGAGCATCCTCTCCGCCGATCTATCTGCCATATCTATCTGCGGCTGGAGTGGAGAAAAAAATTCCGATTCATACATTACAAGGGGCAAAACCATGGGATCTAAAATCATTAGATGAAATCGAGTATGTCGGTCTTGGGCGTGAAGTTGACATGAAAGACTCAATCAAAGGAAAAATAGCTCTTATTGAACGAGGTAAGATTCCATTTATCGAAAAAGTGTTGAATGCAAAAAAACACGGTGCAAAAGCAGTTATCATTTATAATAATGTAAAAGGAAACTTTGCGGGCTCACTTGAAGTTCCATTAGATATAGCAGCTGCTTCCATTTCCAAGAAAGATGGGTTGGCAATAAAAAAACAAATTGAACAAAATCCGTCTATTCGAACCATTTATATAAAAGAAGAAGATAAGCTGGCGGATTTTAGCTCAAGAGGTCCTGTCACAATGACATGGGCGATAAAGCCTGATATTGTTGCACCAGGGGTAGCGATAGACAGCACGGTGCCTGATGGTTATTTGCCCTTACATGGAACGAGCATGGCGGCACCACATGTTGCAGGAGCATGCGCCCTTATAAAACAAGCTCATCCCAAGTGGACACCTGAACAAATAAAAGCTTCACTTATGAACAATGCCGTTACCTTATTAGATGAAAATGGGAAAAAATTAGCTCCAAATCAGCAAGGTGCGGGGAGAATAAATGTAAAACAAGCAATTGAAGCAGAAGTGCTCATCTATCCTGGGGCTATATCATTCGGGCAGTTTGATACAAACCACCCAAGAACGAAAAAAATAGAAAAGGTAACCATTGATAATCAATCAAATATGAAGAAAACAATCACATTTCAAACGCCAAAAAATAAACCTGGGATCAGATGGGTACTTCCAGGAAAAATGGAGTTGGAGCCGGGAGAAAAGAAACAGGTGGAAGTGGGCGTTGATCTTACACCGAGTCAAATGAAACAGGGAATTTATGAAGGATGGCTATCAATCCAACAAGATGGAAAAACAGTAGAAATTCCATATGCGTATGTCATTGATGAGCCCAATTATCCTAGAATTATGGGGTTTGAGTTCACTTACGGTGACAAACCAAATGTGTTTAAATATCAAATGTACTTACCAGGTGGTGCAGATGAAGCCGGCATTGCGTTATATGATCCGGATTCACTAACATTTGTCGGGTATTTAGATTGGCTGCAAAAAGCGCCGAGAGGGTTGATCGGTGGAGAAATAAATGCAGAAGAAATGAAGGTGCCTAAAGGCGATTATAAAGCCGTTGTATTTGCGAAGAAAAATGGGCAGGAAAATTATTTAGAAACAGATATTTTACTAGGTGAATAATTAATTCAATAAAGCAAGTCAAGTACCAGTAAGCGTTTAAATGTGAACGAATTGTGAGGATTTGGTTGGATTGTGAACATTTTAACTTTAAACCAATTGACATCATATTTCCCCTATTGTATGCTATACGAGGGTATAATGATAAGGTTTACAATATCATTCAAATCCCATGTTTTACCCCCTAAATCCGTTAATAAATCAAGATAGAGGATTTATAAAATGCGACAAAAAAAACGCCATCCACTTCATGCGATGGGCCTCATGTCAGCTATCCTTTCCCAATTAGTTGGCTCTATTTTAATAGGTGTATTTACTGGGAAATGGATTGACAATTATTTAAAAACAGAGCCTCTGTTTTTAATCTTAGGCCTTCTGCTAGGACTAGCTGCTGGAGTTTATGCCATGCTGAAATTAGTCCACCACTATTTCTCAGGAGATTAACTATTTCATGTCTGATATGCAACTGATGTTTCAAAGATACCGTAAATACATATTTTTTCTACTTGCCCTTTATGTTTTAGGGTGGGGGTTCACGAAGTATCAGTCAGTATTTCTAGGTTTACTTCTTGGGACATGCATAACTTTGTACAACCTGTGGATCATGGTAAGAAAGCACAAACAATTTGGGCGCGCATTAGATGAAGGGCGGAAGGCGGGCTCATTGGGAACGACGTCCAGAATGGCAGCCGCCGGTGTAGCAGTATTTTTCGCACTAAAGTTTCCAGAGTATTTTGATTTAATTAGTGTCATTATTGGATTAATGACGATGTACATCGTTATTATGATAGATTTTGTTATTCAACATTCACGCGCTTAGTTTAGGAAGAGAGGTGAATCTATTGGGTCACGGAGCTCCTGTGAGGGAATTTTTAGGTCTTACTTTTAATTTATCAAATGTATTAATGATTACGATTGCTAGTTTAATCGTTTTTATCATCGCCTTTGCTGCAACACGTAAATTAGCGATGAAGCCGACAGGTATGCAGAATTTCATTGAATGGGTTGTTGATTTTGTCAAAAACATTATCGGCAGCACAATGGACTGGCAAACAGGCGGACGTTTTTTAACGCTGGGTATAACACTCCTAATGTATGTGTTTGTGTCAAACATGCTGGGATTACCTTTTGCCATCGTTGTTGGACATGATTTATGGTGGAAATCACCAACTGCAGATCCTGCAATTACATTAACACTTGCTATTTTAGTAGTAGCGTTAACACACTACTATGGAATCAAGATGAAGGGTGCATCTGAATATGGTAAGGATTTTTTCAAGCCGATGCCATTCATGTTTCCACTTAAGATAATTGAAGAATTTGCGAACACATTAACGCTTGGTCTTCGTCTTTACGGGAATATTTTTGCGGGTGAAATTCTTCTGGGCTTGCTTGTTAGCCTTGGAACAAGCGGTTATGCTGAAAGTTTTGGAAGCGGAATTCTCGGTTCGATTGTCGCAGCAATTCCAATGTTGGCATGGCAGGGATTTAGTATCTTTGTTGGTGCAATCCAAGCATTTATCTTCACTATGTTAACGATGGTGTATATGGCACACAAAGTGAGCCATGACCATTAATCAATATATGTTCAGTTCACTTGAACTAAAACAAAAGGAATACTATTTTTCATACATTTAAAGGAGGAAATTTAACAATGGGTTTATTAGCAGCTGCAATTGCAATTGGTTTAGCGGCACTAGGTGCTGGTATTGGTAACGGTCTTATCGTATCTCGTACAGTAGAGGGAATCGCGCGTCAACCTGAAGCGCAAGGTAAATTACAAACTACTATGTTCATCGGGGTAGCATTAGTTGAGGCGATTCCAATCATCGCGGTAGTTATCGCATTCATCGTAATGGGATCATAATTCGATAAAATAAACATGTTTTTCATATGGCGAAGATCATTCAAACCGAACCTTCGCCATTGCTTTATGCAAAGATAAGGAAACGATTTTTCGAAATCACAAGTTTACCTTTAAAATATTGTCCAAAGTGGAAGGGTTTCGAGGAACGAGTTGACACAGAAATACGAAGTTCATCGGAAGCCGAAAACTATCAACCCATCATGGAACTCTTGAAGGGAGTGAAACCGAGCTATGTTAACTTTTGATCTTGCTGTAGGTGCGGCGACAGGCGGCCTTAACACAGGTGATATCGTATTCCAACTTATCATGTTCTTAATTCTTCTTGCATTGCTAGGTAAGTATGCATTTGGACCAGTTATGAACATGATGAAGCAACGTGAGGATCATATTGCTAATGAAATTAATAGTTCTGAAGAAAGAAATAAAGAAGCACAAAAGCTGGTAGAAGAACAGCGCGAGTTATTAAAACAAGCGCGTCAAGAAGCTCAGGCTCTTGTAGAAAATGCGAAAAAGCTTGGTGAGCAACAGAAAGAAGATATCATCCAGGCAGCTCGTTCTGAAGCTGGTCGTTTGAAAGATTCAGCATTAAAAGAAATCGAGCAGGAAAAAGATCAGGCTGTTGCAGCATTACGCGAGCAGGTTGCATCATTATCCGTATTAATTGCTTCTAAAGTAATCGAAAAAGAGTTGAATGAACAAGAGCAAGAGAAATTGATCAATGACTACATTAATGAGGTAGGCGAAGGTCGATGAGCAAAGGAATCGTTGCAAAACGTTATGCAGTAGCTCTTTTTCAACTTGCAAAGGAACAAAATGTAATCGATCAAATCGAAAATGAATTACTTGTTGTAAAAGAAGTTTTTACAACGAATCAAGAACTTATAAATGTATTTAACCATCCAAAAGTTACAAATGAAGCAAAGAAATCAATAATCAAGGATGCATTCTCAGGCCTGTCACTGCCGGTTGTGAATACATTATACCTTTTAGTTGATCGTCATCGTGTGGATGTTGTAACTGAAATCGTTGATTACTTTGTACAAAGTGCAAATGAAGCCCGTGGAACAGAGGATGCGATTGTTTATTCCGTTCGCCCACTTTCAGATAGTGAGTTATCTGCCATTTCCGCTTCTTTCGCGAAAAAGATTGGCAAGACTTCACTTCGTTTGCAAAACGTAGTTGATTCCAAGCTAATCGGAGGCGTAAAACTTCGTATTGGTAATCGCATTTATGATGGTAGTATTAGCGGTAAGCTTGAACGTATAGAGCGACAATTAGTCGCAAACAGATCGTAGATAGGGGTGAAACTCATGAGCATCAAAGCTGAGGAAATTAGTGCGCTTATAAAAAAGCAAATCGAAAACTATCAGTCTGATATAAAAGTAAGCGATGTTGGTACTGTTATCCAAGTTGGGGATGGTATCGCTCGTGCTCATGGCCTCGACAATGTCATGGCTGGTGAGCTTGTAGAATTCGCAAACGGCGTTATGGGTATGGCTCAGAACCTTGAGGAAAATAACGTTGGTATCATTATTTTAGGACCTTTCACAGATATCCGTGAAGGTGATGAAGTTCGTCGTACAGGACGTATCATGGAGGTTCCTGTAGGTGAAGCATTAATCGGTCGTGTCGTTAACTCATTAGGACAACCAGTTGATGGTTTAGGTCCAATTGAAACAACAAAAACTCGTCCAATTGAAGCTCCGGCACCTGGTGTTATGGATCGTAAATCAGTTCATGAACCACTTCAAACAGGTATTAAAGCGATTGACGCTCTTGTACCAATCGGGCGTGGACAACGTGAATTAATTATCGGTGACCGTCAAACAGGTAAAACATCTGTAGCAATCGATACAATCTTGAACCAAAAAGATCAAGATATGGTTTGTATCTACGTTGCAATCGGTCAAAAAGAATCAACAGTTCGTGGTGTTGTAGAAACATTACGTAAACACGGTGCATTAGATTACACAATCGTTGTAACAGCTTCTGCATCACAACCAGCTCCAATGTTATTCTTGGCGCCTTACGCTGGGGTAACAATGGGTGAAGAGTTCATGTACAATGGCAAGCACGTTCTTGTTGTATATGATGATTTAACAAAACAAGCTTCGGCATACCGTGAGCTTTCATTATTACTTCGTCGTCCTCCAGGCCGTGAAGCTTACCCTGGTGACGTTTTCTACTTGCATTCTCGCTTACTCGAGCGTGCTGCAAAACTAAGTGATGCAAAAGGTGCAGGTTCTCTAACTGCATTACCATTTATCGAGACTCAAGCAGGTGACGTTTCGGCTTATATTCCAACAAACGTTATCTCAATCACTGATGGACAAATCTTCCTTCAGTCTGACCTCTTCTTCTCTGGTGTTCGTCCAGCGATTAACGCAGGTTTATCTGTATCTCGTGTTGGTGGATCAGCGCAAATTAAAGCGATGAAGAAGGTTGCAGGTACATTACGTCTTGACCTTGCTTCATACCGTGAACTTGAAGCATTTGCTCAATTCGGTTCTGACCTTGATAAAGCAACACAAGCGAAATTAAACCGTGGTGCCCGTACTGTTGAAGTACTAAAACAAGGTCTAAACAAACCATTAAAAGTTGAAAAGCAAGTTATGATCCTGTATGCATTAACTCGTGGATTCTTAGATGATATCCCTGTAGAAGATATCAATCGTTTTGAAGATGAGTTCCATGCATATTCAGAACAAAATCATAAAGATGTTTTAGAAGAAATCCGTACAACTGGCGGACTTCCAAAAGATGAAGCATTAAAAGCAGCGATCGAAGGATTCAAAAAGACATTTGCTCCTTCTGAACAATAATTTATATGAGTGAAGGCTCACTGAGCTTTCACTCAGCATGTTATAGATGATTTTTTAGAAAAACTTGGCTTGTCGCCAAGCTAATGGCGAAAGCCTTAGTTTTTCTTATACTATCATCCATGAAAATTTTATTCCTTGCGATAGTATAAATAAAGGTGGTGAGAACCTTTGGCATCATTACGCGACATAAAATCAAGAATCACTTCTACTAAGAAGACAAGTCAGATTACAAAAGCGATGGAGATGGTTTCAGCTGCAAAGCTTAACCGTGCTGAAAACAATGCGAAAGCATTTGGACCTTATATGGAAAAAATCCAGGAGGTTGTTGCAAGCATCGCGAACGGTAGCACAGACGTAAGTCATCCTATGTTAGAGAGCAGACCTGTTAAGAAAACGGGATACTTGGTCATCACGTCAGATCGTGGATTGGCAGGAGCATTTAACAGTAGTGTTTTACGTGCTGTATACCAAACAATTCAAAAACGTCACAAGTCGAATGATGAATTTGTGATCATTGCAATCGGTAAAATGGGCCGTGATTTCTTTAAAAAGCGTGGAATGAACGTGATTTCAGAAATTACTGGTATCGGTGACGAAACATCTTTTGCTAGCATTAAGGACATTGCAAGTGGAGCAGTAAACATGTTTGCAGACGGATCTTATGATGAGCTATATTTGTACTACAACCACTTCGTTAGTGCGATTCAACAAGATGTGACAGAGAAGAAGCTTCTTCCTCTTTCCGGTATTTCTTCAAGCAAAGGTTTAACTTCTTATGAGTTTGAACCAAACCAAGAAGAAATCCTTGAAGTGCTGTTACCACAATATGCTGAAAGTCTCATCTACGGAGCACTACTTGATAGTAAGGCTTCTGAGCACGCAGCTCGTATGACAGCCATGAAAAATGCAACTGATAATGCAAAAGAACTTATCAATGGACTTACTTTGACATACAACCGTGCGCGTCAAGCTGCGATCACTCAGGAAATCACAGAGATCGTTGGTGGAGCGGCAGCATTGGAATAGTAGTTTACAAATAGCTTTCAACATAGTGTTGATGTCTAGCTTCAGCGCCTAACTCCTCGAGTCATAAGCCGAATAGGAAATGAAGGTAAAGAACACCTTCTTTTCCTACTCGTCTTATACTTGTCGGAGTTAAGCAAGGCGCTTACGCATTTCGAGATAGGAGGGAAAACGATGAATAAAGGACGCATTACTCAAATTTTGGGTCCGGTTGTTGACGTAAAGTTCGAGAGCGGTCAACTGCCTGACATTTATAATGCCCTTACAATTAAAACAGAAGCGAATGAAAATGAAGTCGCGATCGACCTTACTTTAGAAGTTGCCCTGCATTTAGGTGATGATACAGTTCGTACAGTTGCGATGTCTACAACTGATGGACTAGTTCGTGGAGTAGAGGTTACTGACACAGGTGCACCTATTTCGGTTCCTGTTGGTGATGTAACATTAGGTCGTGTATTTAACGTATTAGGTGAAAACATTGACTTAGATCAACCGATTGCAGCAGATGCTCGTCGTGATCCTATTCATAGAGCAGCTCCTAAATTTGATCAACTTTCAACAGAGGTTGAAATTCTTGAAACTGGAATTAAAGTAGTAGACTTACTTGCTCCTTATATCAAGGGTGGTAAGATCGGTCTATTCGGTGGTGCCGGTGTAGGTAAAACTGTATTAATCCAGGAATTAATCAATAACATCGCACAAGAGCACGGCGGTATCTCAGTATTCGCCGGTGTAGGTGAGCGTACTCGTGAAGGAAATGACCTTTACCACGAGATGACTGACTCTGGTGTTATTAAGAAAACAGCGATGGTATTCGGTCAGATGAATGAGCCGCCTGGTGCGCGTATGCGTGTTGCACTAACTGGTCTTACAATGGCTGAATTTTTCCGTGATGATCAAGGACAAGACGTTCTATTCTTCATGGATAACATCTTCCGTTTCACTCAAGCAGGTTCAGAGGTTTCCGCTCTACTTGGACGTATGCCATCTGCCGTTGGTTACCAACCAACTCTTGCAACTGAAATGGGTCAATTACAAGAGCGTATCACATCTACTAACGTAGGTTCTGTTACATCTATCCAAGCAATTTACGTTCCAGCCGATGACTATACGGATCCGGCTCCTGCAACGACTTTCGCTCACTTAGATGCAACAACAAACTTAGAACGTAAATTATCTGAGATGGGTATTTACCCAGCGGTGGATCCTCTTGCTTCAACTTCACGTGCATTGTCACCTGAAATCGTTGGAGATGAGCACTACGCTGTAGCTCGTCAAGTTCAACAAACTTTACAACGCTATAAAGAGCTTCAAGATATCATTGCAATCTTAGGTATGGATGAGCTTTCTGAAGAAGATAAATTAACAGTTGCACGTGCTCGTCGTGTTCAATTCTTCTTATCTCAAAACTTCCACGTTGCGGAACAGTTTACTGGCCAAGCTGGTTCTTATGTTCCTGTTAAAGAAACAGTTCGTGGATTCAAAGAGATTCTAGAAGGTAAGTATGACCACCTTCCAGAGGATGCGTTCCGTCTTGTTGGACGTATTGAAGAAGTTATTGAAAGTGCAAAACAAATGGGTGTAGAAGCCTAATCTTGGGACCTAGGAGGGTATGAGTATGAAGACAGTATTAGTTAATGTCGTTACTCCCGATGGCCCAGTTTACGATGCAGACGTAGAGATGGTGAGTGTAAAAGCTCAAAGTGGTGAACTTGGTATTTTACCAGGCCATATTCCAATGGTTGCTCCACTACAAATAGGAGCAGTTCGCCTGAAGAAAGGGAGCAGCACTGAATTCGTTGCAGTAACTGGCGGTTTTATCGAAGTCCGACCTGATAAGGTAACAATTTTAGCTCAAGCAGCTGAAACTGCGGAATCAATTGATGTAAACCGTGCACAAGCAGCTAAAAAACGTGCTGAAGAGCGTCTTAATCAAAAAACAGAAGATATCGATTTCAAACGAGCTGAATTGGCACTAAAACGTGCTATCAACCGTTTAGATGTAACGAGATAACAAAAAAGGATGGTGCCCTTAGCACCATCCTTTTTATCTATATACAGCGTTTTTCCATCCGCTCATAACGTCTTAATAACTCCTGCTTCTCTGCTTCTTTATTCATTAAATAAAATTGATGAAATAAGTTCTGAAAATATTGATTATAACGGCCGTAACGGATTCCCATAACATATTTATCATCACCATAAGCATAAGCCTCTACAAGCCATTCTGCTTTGTTAGGGTGCTGTTTAACTAATACATCACACACATAAATACCCATGCTTGTCTCAAACTCTTCAATTGTCACCTGTAAATCAAAGAAACTATTATTCTTAAATAATGAAAAATACAAATTTTCCAATGCAATAAGACTATTCTTTGAATCATCAAGGGCGACTTGGTATTCATTTGCAATTTCCATTAATAGGTGAAGATGTTCTTTTCGGAATTCGTAATAAAATGCTTGCGCTGCGTAAATATTATCAAAAGAAGGTAATTGTTTTGCATATTCCAATGTTGCATCATATTGATGATCAAAATTAAGTTGCATCTAACTCCCCCTTTTTCATAGGTTGTTCTCGTGAAAATTGTTGCTCATGAATCCTATTAGTGTTGCGCAATGAAACGAACATATTTTAACAACAAGACTTCTTAAATGATTCCATGAAAGTATACCACACAATTCACAAATGAAAATCTGTAACAATTATTTCATAAATGAGGAATATAGTGGGTATCTTCCCGTAGTAAAATAAATATTGTGTGTACTTTGTAAAATCATAGACACCATTCATTAAATTTTTGTTAAAAACAAAAATCAATCATGTTACAGGATTTTCCCTATATAATAGTCAAGGGTATATACCGAAGAAACTAAGTCTAAAAACACGGAAATATTTACATTTTTAAATAGGAAAATATGAGGTTGTTTTTTGGCTTAAATCAGGTAAGATTGAGATTGCTGTGTGTCTTTAAAATAAGCGTTATTCTCAAGGGTTATGAGGATAAGTGGAGGGGTGAAGTATGCCCGATTATGGACAACTGGCCTTAATCAGTATGATCGTGCACCTAGCCTTCATCATTGTAACGTGGTGGGCCTTACAAGCACTAAATATTGATAAATGGATAAAAGCGGGCAAAGTGATGCAAGCAAGAGTACTTCTCATATTGTTAACTATCGCTATTGGATCTATTGTAAGTAATTTTTTCCTGGATTATTTATTATGGTCTCAACAACTTCCAACACTATTCTAACAAGGGGTTTACCACTTTTTGAAATAGGGAATGTATGGTTACATATGCGTGAATGTACATGTATGTTTGGGATAACAAAGAATGATTTCCATCTTGTCTAATATTGACGAGTTTTTCCACGTATGGACACTGATAATCCGGTAACAATGTTACTAAGGAGAGGAAGTGACCGTATATGAGAAATAAAGGGATAGGAATTATGGTTTTAACGTTATCAATTATCTTCAGTTTGGTAGCCAATCATATAGTAGCGCTTGAGAATCAATCAAAATTATCATCCATTGCAGAACGGATGGAAAACGAAAATGTAGAGATTTCGAAATGGTCTCTATATTCAAAAAAGTTTGTCGAAAATAAATCTATACAAGAATTGAAACAAATGACGAAGCAATATCGTCAATATACTTGGACGTATAAACATGAAGACGACGTGTTTAAAGCGATCGGTGTTTATGAAAATAAAGAAAAAAATATAACGGAAAAACTCCAGTTTCTCGCCACCCTCACAAATGATCACGAACAATCGTATATCCTTTATGAGGTCATAGGTGTAGGTACTAATCGCAATTGGAATGATATGGATACATTCTTTACTCAAAGATCATTCGACATTTTCCATGAAAATCCTACAATATATGCTTGTATCGAAGGCATAGTAGGTGATAAGATGGAAGAAGTTTTGAATGAGACAATGGTTGAATTACTAACAGAGTTCAACGCAAAACCGATTGAAGAGCTCACGGAACAAGATTTTCTTTCGGTATCAGCTAAGACCTCACTTTGGGAAGATTATATTCCAACAAAAGAAGATAAGATGAACATTCAAATTGCATTAAGATCTGACGGAATGGGCGATAAAACTACGGTCGTTATAGGAACACCAATCATTACGTCTGAATATTAATATAGAGAAATTGGGACGCGGAGGGGAATAATTTGGAAAAAATCATCGTCCGCGGCGGTCGTAGGTTAAACGGCACTGTAAAAGTTGAAGGAGCAAAAAATGCCGTTCTACCAGTTATCGCTGCATCTTTATTAGCAAGTGAAGAAAAAAGTATAATCAGTGATGTACCTACGCTCTCCGATGTGTATACAATTAATGAAGTTCTTCGCCATTTAGGCGCGGATGTACATTTTGAAAATAATCAAGTGATTGTAGATGCATCAAAAGAGCTAAAAACAGAAGCACCATTTGAATATGTAAGAAAAATGCGCGCATCTGTTTTAGTTATGGGAGCATTATTAGCTCGTAATGGTCATGCACGTGTCGCATTACCAGGTGGCTGTGCAATTGGCTCACGTCCAATTGACCAACACTTAAAAGGTTTTGAAGCAATGGGAGCTTCCATTAAAGTTGGTAACGGCTTTATTGAAGCAGAGGTAAATGGAAGACTAAAGGGAGCAAAAGTATATTTAGACTTCCCAAGCGTTGGCGCAACAGAAAACATTATTATGGCAGCAGCTCTTGCAGATGGAACAACTGTCCTTGAAAATGTGGCGAAAGAACCTGAAATTGTGGATCTAGCTAATTATATCAATGCCATGGGTGGAAAAATCCGTGGAGCAGGTACAGGAACAATTCGTATTGAAGGTGTGGAAAAATTAACAGGTGCACACCACACAATCATTCCTGACCGCATTGAAGCAGGTACATTTATGGTCGCTGCAGCGATAACTGGTGGAAATGTCCTTGTCAAAGGAGCCGTTCCTGAGCACTTAACATCACTAGTAGCAAAAATGGAAGAAATGGGCGTAAAAATCGTCGAAGAAAAAGAAGGTTTACGTGTCATCGGACCGGAAAAACTGAAGTCTGTCGACATCAAAACTATGCCACATCCAGGATTCCCAACAGACATGCAATCACAAATGATGGCATTGCTATTATGTGCAAACGGAACAAGTATGATCACAGAAACAGTTTTCGAAAACCGCTTCATGCATGTTGAAGAATTCCGTCGCATGAATGGAGATATTAAAATTGAAGGACGTTCTGTTATCATCAACGGACCTGTCAAGCTGCAAGGTGCTGAAGTAGCAGCAACAGACCTACGTGCAGGCGCAGCACTTATCCTGGCAGGACTATGTGCAGAAGGCCACACTCGTGTTACTGAACTTAAGCATTTAGATCGTGGTTATGTAGCATTCCACGAAAAACTTGCAGGCATCGGCGCAGACATCGAACGTGTGAAAGAAGAAATTACAACATTTACGTCTGATCAGCAGCAAGCTGCCGTATCAGATTAATATGCCTTTATAAAAGAAGCAGAAGTCTAAAACGGCGTTCTGCTTCTTTTATTTTTTAACGACTTTACTAGAGTGCCTATTTTTGATGGAGTTTATACATAGATTAGGGGATTTTTTCAAATACAGCAATGGAATTGGGACGAGCTTAAGAATCATCCAATGATTCGACCAGTTTTTTGAATGATTGCGCTGACAATTTAAGTTTTTTAACCACAATACAAAGGAATTCGATTAACTTTCTAAATGATTGCGCATACATTAAAAATGATTGTCCATTCCCACTAAAATAGTACATTGTCCACATTTTTTTCAGTCATAATTGCTTGTCCACGGCCATAAGATGAACTATAGACATACTACTCATCCTAAACCAATTGGAGGCCGAACATGAAACCAGTTAAACCAATTCTCTTCGCATTTGGGGGATTATTTATCATTATACTCCTCATTCCGACACTACTCGTTACACCATTTATGGAGCAATCAAAGGGAAAATTGGGGGAAGAATTAACCGTCGCAAAATCGGAGGTACCAGTGCTTGCTGAATCGCCATTAGATGTACCCGTATACCGCAGCCAAACGAAACAAATCGAATCCATTCCTCTGGAAGAGTACGTGATTGGTGTTGTTGCATCTGAAATGCCTGCGGAGTTTGAAACAGAAGCATTAAAGGCACAGGCATTAGCAGCGAGAACATATATTACAAAACAGCTTATGAATGGACCAATAAGTACGCCTGATGGTGCAGCAGTAACAGACACTCAAATGCATCAAGTATATAAAAATCCGGAAGAGTTAAAAGCCATTTGGGGAGACAAATATGAATCAAAGCTGCAAAAAATCACAGCAGCCGTTGCAGCGACTCAAGGAAAAATTCTTACATATCAAGACCAGCCAATTGATGCATCATTTTTCTCAACAAGCAATGGATATACAGAAAACTCTGAAGCTTATTGGACAGAAGCCATTCCTTATTTGAAAAGTGTAAAAAGCTCATGGGACAAAAATTCTCCTAAATTTTATGATAAAAAAGTGATTACGATTAAAGACTTTGAAAGCAAGTTAGGAGTAAAGCTCGATACATCAAGCGGGACAGTTGGTAAAATAACCGAACTAACACCAGGAAAACGCGTCGCTAAGGTTGAAATAGATGGAAAGCAGTTTACTGGAAGGCAAATAAGAGAAGAATTAGGCCTAAAATCAAGTGATTTCACATGGGAAATCAAAGGTGACTCCGTTGTGATTGAAACAAAAGGGTTTGGCCATGGAGTCGGAATGAGCCAATACGGGGCAAACTTTATGGCGGAAGATGGCAAAACATATGAAGAAATCATTGCTCATTATTATAATGGAACAAAGGTATCTGAAGCAGAACCATTCTTATCTAAATATACAGCCAAAAATTAAAGGAGCCCTCGGGCTCCTTTTCGGTTTTGCTGATATATTCTTGAGTTCGCTGATATATCGTCGAATTCGCTGATAAATTCTGCCTTTCGCTGATAACCCCCCAAAACCCGCCGATAAATCAATTCGAAAAAAACTTCCGTTTCGCAATCCAATAAGAAACAGCCACACCGATCGTATCTTTAACAAAATCAATCACAGTCGCAGAGCGTGCCGGAACAAAGGATTGATGAATTTCATCTGTTAGCCCGTAAGCAATCGAAATAACAGCCGCAATGATACTCGCTTTTTCTGACCATTTGCCATGTGCCATAAAAGCAAAGGCTATGAACCAATAAAGAATCGCAAATTCAATAAGATGCAGAGATTCCTTTAATAATGCATCAAACGAAAGCTGTGTGTCCACAATCGCATCTGCCGGAAAGCTTGATAATGTCCAAATAAAGGCCATATATAGAATAGGCAACAGCGTAAAGACAATCTTTTTCATCTATCAATACTCCTATCTCATCGTTCTAAAAATTTTTTTTAAAAGGCATACATATTATTATAAACATTGCGCAAACTAATTTTAAAAAAATTTTTTACAGGATGTGTATATAATTCAGATAATCTGTTCAGACTGATTTCTGAGGTGATGATAGAATGAGAGAGGAAGAAAAGAAACGTACTTCTCAAACTAAAGTTCAACAATTTTTCAGAAAACGTTGGGTATTTCCGGCAATTTACCTAATGAGTGCAGCAGTTATCCTTACAGCAGTATTATGGTACCAAAACATCAGCAACAATGTTGCAGAAGATTTGCAAAATAATCAAGACGAAATCGCATTAGATGAGCAGGAAGCAGTTGAAGTAAACGCAACAAAAGAAAACTTCACAATGCCAGCAGTAGATGCTGAAGCAGTAAACGTTGTGAAGAAGTTTTATGACCCGAATGCAACAACAGAAGAGCAAGAAGCAGCACTTGTATTCTATAACAATACGTATAGAATGAACAAAGGAATCGACATCGCAAGAGAAGATCAAAAGCAATTCGATGTTGTAGCATCACTAAGTGGTACGGTAACAAAAGCTGAAAAAGATCCAATCTTAGGATTTGTTGTAGAAATTGAGCATGAAAACGAAGTCGTAACAGTATACCAATCATTAGCAGAAGCTAGTGTACAAGCTGGTGACAAAGTTGAGCAAAACGAAGTAATCGGTAAATCTGGTGAAAATCTTTACAATGAAGAAGATGGCAACCATGTTCACTTTGAAATCCGCCAAGCAGGTACAGCTGTAAATCCAGAAAGCTTCATGGGTAAGCCGGTAACATCCATTGAAGAAGCTGCTGAAGAAGAAGCAGCAGAAGAAGAAGTAAGTGAAGAAACACCAGCTCCAGCAGGTGAAACGGAAGAAGCTCCAGCTGAAGAAGAAAAACCAGCTGAAGAAGCTCCAGCAAAAGACACTGAAACACCAAAAGAAGACACTGACAAATCAGAAAAAGCCCCTGAATCAGACAAAGACGCTGACAAAGGCGCAGAATAAGCCGGGACACAGGGACAGGTTCCTTGTCCCTCCAACGATACGAGGTTGAACTCAAACTACTCAGAGATCAACCTCGATTTTTTATGTAATCAGTAGGTACGACCTTCACCACTAGGACTTGACGGTAAGCCACGTTTTTCTAACGAACCAAAACAAGCCGAACCCCAATCCCCCACCACATGTATTTAACAGCAGATCATCCACATCAAAAGCTCCTACCCGAAATAGAAATTGAGATCCTTCAACAGACAACGACAAGACAAAAGTCCAAAGCATTGCCTTGTAAATTGAGTCGACCATCTTCCATAAAGTCGGCAGAAAAAAACCAAACGGAAGAAAAGCCAATATATTTCCGATAAACGGGTCAGTCAGTGAAAAGCCGCCAAAACTGTGAAAATAGGCGCCAACTGTCTTAAAGGGAACAAGGTTATAAGCAATCTCACCCTCAACAGACTGCCGGTACGCAGAGAAAAACAATAAATACAAAAGCAATGAAAAATAACTTAGAAAACAAATATAGAGAAGTAATGTTTTTATCTTCATAATAGGGTAAATATACCAAATAATACGGCAGATGGCGATAGACCGCAAAAAAAGTTGTCGAAGAAAAAATATCCTTAATTTTCAATTTTTTATTGACCAGCTATATCTTTTCCATACATAATAAGACATGTTAAAGCTGTCAGGAGGTGTATTCAGTATATCATAATATGATAACGCTTACAATTATATGAAGGAGGAGAGTCCAATATGATGACATTATTCTTGATGCTTGCTTTAACTCTTTTTAGTCTTATCTTTTGTTTAAGAAAGAAAAAACCTCAGTTTTTACTCATCCCGGTAGTAACACTGCTTATTTACTTCGTTGTCCAGATTGCATTAGTACCTGCACCATTTTTAGAAACAATAAAATTCATCTTCAGTCTGTCTTAAGGTTCCGAGTGATCATTCATTTTCAGGAGGTTCTTTATGAAAAAAATTGATAAAAAAGTAGCGGATGCCTATTTTAGAGAACGAACAAGAAACATTGTTATTTACTTAATCATTGGGGCATTATCATCATTCGGTATTGTCTTATTTGCGGAGTTTTTCAGCGGCTTTACGATTAACGGCTTTCCTTTTCACTATTTCATGGGGGCACAGGGGGCTGTTGTGGTCTTTATACTTTTATTATTTATTAACGCAAAAGTCAGTGATTCAATTGATAAAAAGTATGGCATTGATGAATCAAAAAATGAACAGCTTAGCGCCGGGAAAACGCTGGATCATTAAAAAAACGGAAAATATAAAATTGATATTATATTGATTAAAAGGGGATCAGATAAACTTTCACTAGCTAATGAGTACATAGGGGAGTGCTCAAGTTAATAAGGGGGATTTTTATTGGACGCTCAATTTATTGTTTCACTTGCTATTATTTTGCTTACTTTTGCCTTATATATCGGGATTGCGATCTACAATACAGCGAAGCAAACATCTGACTTTTATGTAGCAGGTCGCGGTGTTCCACCGATTTTTAATGGAATGGCCATCGGAGCGGATTGGATGAGTGCAGCTTCATTCATTGGGATGGCTGGTACGATTATGCTGCTTGGATATGATGGACTTGCTTATATTATGGGATGGACAGGTGGATATCTTCTATTAACCTTCCTGCTCGCACCCCAGCTACGTAAGTATGGTCGTTACACTGTACCGGAATTCATTGGAGATCGCTATAACAGTCACACGGCCCGCGTCATTGCGGCTGTATGTACGATCATTATCAGCTTTACCTACTCAATAGGGCAATTATCCGGGTCGGGAGTTGTTATTGGCCGCCTTTTTGAGATTGATGCAAAGCTTGGAACAATGATTGGCGTGGTGCTCATTGCCTTTTACGCAGCCTTTGGTGGAATGAAGGGGATAACGTGGACACAGGTTGCGCAATACATTATCCTCATCATCGCTTATTTAATTCCGGTTATTTTCATGTCATTGCAAATTACAGGAAACCCTGCTCCATGGCTTTCGTATGGAAAAATCGTCGAGGAAATGGGGGAACTTGATCGACAGCTTGGGATTTC